>CAJDWF010000022.1_pt1 | contig 91858 bp, 93 predicted proteins | sample 7391541 | NCBI WGS metagenome assembly CAJDWF01 (sample SAMEA7055727, study PRJEB34461) | soil metagenome | biome: terrestrial ecosystem; feature: Peninsula; material: soil | place: Antarctica | collected 2016
AAAGAGTACGATGAGCTCTTTGGACGTGAGTCCAAGCTCTTTCGCAAGTTCGAAGATCCGTACTTTGCCCGTTGCCAACAAATATTCTCCCCGCGGCCGAACCCCGCGGGGGGCATCGAGCCGCGCTACACGCTCAAACTGCGCTTCGCCTGCCGGCGAGTCGCGCTAATCATTGCTCGTTATGCACATGTGACCACTCTATAACCCGCTTTCGCCAGCCGAGGCTGCAAGCCCCGGGTAGCGCTTGTTTTTTGCCGCTTTTTGCGCGCAGACCGTCGAACACAGGTATGCGCCGCGTCCCGGCGAGCGCGTTGCGCCCACCGGATCTCGCCGCCACACCGCACCGTGACGCACGAACCGCACCAGGTCGGTTTGCGGCCGCCGCGCGCGGCAGCCCGCGCATTGACGATACGGAACGTGCCCGCTAGCCGTCGCTCTCGTCGCCTCCCAAGCGTTCGCGGCGGAACTCTTCGAGTTTGCGAATGAGATCCGCATCGATCGTCACGCCGTCGTCCGCGGCTTGCGCCGCGGGCATTTCTTCTTCTTCGATCGTTTCGTCGTCGGCAACTGCAACCGCCGGAGCCAAACGCTCGGCGCGTTCTTGCAAGTAGCGTTCGCGCGCCAAATCCGCTTCGGTTTCCGGCGCGATATCTAAACGCCAGCCGGTGAGGCGCGCGGCGAGCCGCACGTTCTGCCCATCGCGTCCGATCGCAAGCGAGAGTTGATAATCGGGTACCAGCACGAACGCAACGCCGTCGTCTTCGAAGAGTTCGACGCTGAGCACCTTGGCCGGCGCGAGCGCGTTCATGATGAACGTCGGAAGATCGTCGTCCCAACGAATGACGTCGATCTTCTCGCCGCGCAAGTTGTCGGACACGTTAGCGATGCGGCTGGACTTCGGTCCCAAGCACGCGCCGATCGGATCGACTTCTTCACGCAGACTGCGCACCGCAACTTTGGAACGGCTGCCCGGATCGCGCGCGATCGCCATGATCTCCACGATGCCGTCGGCGATTTCGGGAACTTCCAACTCCAGCAGGCGCTGCACCAAGCCTTCAGCGGCGCGCGAAAGCACCACCTGCGGGCCTTTGGGCGACTTACGCACGTCGAGCACGTAGGCGCGAATGAAGTCGTTGATGCGGAACATCTCGCCGGGCACTTGCTCGGATAGCGGCAAGATCGCTTCGTCTTTGTTCTCGAGCACCACGTACATGTTGCGCTGTTCGTAGCGCTGCACGCTGCCGATCACTAAGTCGTTCATCTTGCTGGCGTACTTGTCGTACACCGTGTCGCGCTCGGCCTCGCGAATGCGCTGCACGATCACCTGTTTGGCAGTCTGCGCGGCGATGCGTCCGAAATCTCTGGGCGTTACTTCCTTATCGAAGAAGTCACCGGGCTGGTACGGCTCGCCGGCTTCTTTGATCGAAACCTCGAGCTTGGGATCCTGCACGTCCTCGGACACGATACGCCGATGAAAGACTTTATATTCGCCGGTCTTGCGATCCACCGCGACTACGGCGTTCGCTTCGGCACCGAAGTGCCGCTTGTACGCGGTCAACAGCGCGGCCTCGAGTGCCTCCACCAGCATCTCGAATGGGATGTTGCGTTCCTTTGCGATGAAGCGCAGGACGTCGATGAGTTTTTCGTCGCTTACCGTTTCAGCCATGATTCTTCCGTTCGCGTTTGTCGCGCTGTAAATCCACGCGGGGGTCGTATTCTAGGTTCGCGCTTTTGATCGTCGCAATCGGCAGCGGCAGTTCGCCCGTCGGCGTATCGAGCACGACGTTCGTACCGACGACGCCGCGCAGCGTACCGCGGTGCGTCTTACGCCCGTCGATCGTCAGCGTGGTCACCACGCGCGCCGCCCGTCCGGCAAAGCGTTCGTAGTCGCCAGGTTTCGTCAGCGGCCGTTCCAGACCAGCCGACTCAACCTCTAAGGTATACGGCGCTTCGATTTCCTCGAGTTGGGTGTTAATGCGCGCCGCAACGCGCTCGCACAACTTGACGTCGACACCGCCGGGTTGATCGATCGTCACGCCCAGCACCGTCGCGCGCCCGTGGCGCCGTGCCGTATGCCCGACGATCTCCAGGTTTTTGAAGGACGCGTCGTGTTCGATCTCGCCGATTACCCGCTCGAAGGCGGAAACTATACCGGACACTCTCGCGCAAGCCCCCTTCAAAGTACCCTAGAGAACACAGAAGCGCGGGACTTGCCCACGCTCCATCGATCAACCTCGCCCAGGATACACCATCCTCGGCCCGGGGCGCAAGCCGCCGAGTCGCGCCGCCGGAACAGACGAGGGGCCCGGCTAGCTACCGGGCCCCTCGTCGGGCTCTATATTCTCGCGGTTGGTGCGATCCTCGTGCGATATCGGTTATCGTCCGACTGCGCGAGCGCCGTAACGGCGTTCTTTATGCTGCACGTCCATCGCTGGCTAAGTAACCCGGCGGACTCTCGGCGTCCATCCGACCTCCTTATCTGTGTCAGGCCTCAATGCTACGCCGACAAACGTCGGGTGGCAACGCCCAAGCGAGCCGCAGCTCGGGCGTTACGGCGGCGTAAACGACGTGAGATGCCGGGCGTTGCACACATATGTCACATCGCTCTCGACGATCGGAAGTTGGCCTGCGTTTCCGGGCGCCGTTACGCCCCGCCCGCGTCCGCCACCGATCGAGATCTGCATGCCGTTGGCGCCGCTCGAGCCCATGGTCGGTGCAATGGGCCAACGTACGAGCCAGCCGGTGCACATCGTCAGCGGGCCGGCTTTACGCACGCTCGTCACCCACATCTTCGTGCGTGATTCGGTACCGCCGTTCGTTTCGTAGAGAAACTTCGTTTGCGCTACCACGCTGGGCGGCGGCGTTGGATCCATGTTCGTATCGATACCGGAGGCACCGGGCGCATAGCGGTGCTGGTGCACGTCCACGCCTCCCGTGGGCAGCGTTTCCAGGAGCTTGCTCAACTCGTTGCCGATGGCTTGCTGCTTCTTTGACGTTGGGCGCGGGCTCGACGCCGGCGCAGGCTGCAACGTTATCGGACGCGGCGCGCTCTTCGTCTTGCCTGTATTTCCAGCGTGCGGACCCGGCGATGACTGACCCTTCGGCCCGGGGCTAGGCGAGATGCCCGCCGTCTTCTCCAGCGTCGCCCCCTGCGTCGGGCTTGGGCTGGGTACGCCGGCAACCTTCGCGGGCGCAAGCGAGGCATGCGGTTCGGGCGCCTGAGAGGCTGGCGCCGCTGTCGCCGCAACGGCAACTTCCTGTGGTTTGGGTCGTGTGGTCGGCGCAGCGGAGGGCTGCGGCTTGGCGGTGGGCCGGGCGGTCGGTGCGACAGTTGGAGCCGGCGAAGGCGCGACCGTGGGCGGTACTTTGATCGTTACCGCCACGGCGGCGGCGGTCGGCACGCTGACTGGTACGGCCGGAATATTGGCGGCGGGCGAGGGTTCGATGACAGCCTGCGTCGGCTGCGGATTCGGCCGCGCGGTGCGCTGCGGCACCGGCTTGGGAAGTGGCGAGGCATGGGGTACGATCTTCGAGAGCTCGGGATGCTGTTGCGGCGCGCGCTGGGCCGCCTGTCGCGCCGCAGGCGCGTGGCGCGGTACGGGGGCGATCGCCGCGTGCGGTACGGGGGGCTGGGCGCTGGGGCGCGCTACCAGTTGCACGGGCGCGCTCTGCGAGATCGTGACCACATCTCCGCCTGTGGCCGACTGCGTGGCGCCTTCTTGCGAGGAACGCGACGCGATGGCGAAGAGCAGCAGCGCGCCGAGCACGTGCAGAATGATCGAAACGATGTAACTGCCTGCCAAGCGTCCGGGGTAACGCCGGTCACGCGAGTCGCGCGCGCGCATGGGCGCTGGATGCGACTCCCACGGCGCAGGAGCCTGCCGCCGCGCCCCCGCAAAGCCGACCAGTCCATGGAAACGGTCACTCAAAAACGAACGAAAATCGTCGCGACCATCGGTCCGGCATCGAACGATCCAAAGGTCATGCGCGCGCTCTTCCTTGCGGGAGCGAACGTACTGCGCCTCAACTTCTCGCACGGAGCGCCGGCGGAACATGCCGCGGTCATTCGCAACGCGCGGCAAATTAGCGACGAGCTGGGCATCCACACCGCGGTGCTGCAAGATCTTCCAGGCCCAAAAGTTCGCAGCGGCCCCTTGGCCGACGGCGTGGAGTCCGTGCTCCTAGAAGCCGACAAGCCATTCGTACTGACGACCGACGAATGCGTCGGCACCGCCGACCGCGTTTCGTGCTCGTACAAAAACCTTCCGAACGATGTGGCCGTCGGCAAACGGATCTATCTGCAGGACGGCGCAATTTCGTTACGCATCACGGGCAAAACCGCAACCGACGTTCAGACCGCCGTCGAGTTCGGCGGCGCATTGCGCGCGAAGCAGGGAATCAACTATCCCGACGGCACGCTCAACGTCGAAGCCGTCACCGATCGCGATCTCGAATACCTGGCCTTCGGCCTCGAACAGAACGTCGACTACGTCGCCGTTTCGTTCGTGCGCTCCGCTGCTGACATCGCGCGCGTCAAAACGTTCATTGAAGAACGTGGGAAGTCCACGCCGGTCTTTGCGAAGATCGAAAAACACGAAGCGCTCGAAGACATCGAAAACATCATCGCCGTGGCCGACGGCATCATGGTCGCTCGCGGCGACCTGGGCATCGAGACGCCGCTCGAACGCGTGCCGATGATCCAGAAAGACATCATCGCTCGCTGCAATCGCGCTAGCAAACCGGTCATCACCGCCACGCAGATGCTCGAATCCATGATCTTTTCCGCGCGCCCCACACGCGCCGAAACCACCGACGTGGCCAACGCCATCCTCGACGGCACCGATGCCGTGATGCTCTCCGGCGAAACCGCGCGCGGCGCGTACCCGATCGAAGCCGTGCGCACGATGGCCGAAATTGCGCGTCAGGTCGAGATGCACTACCCACACGCCGTGCTGCGCGATCGCCGCCTGGACGGTATTTTGCCGGACGTCGCAACCTCCATCGCAGAAGCGGCTACGCGCGCCAGCACCGAGCTTCAACTCGAGTTCATCGCGACCGGCACGACCACCGGCAACACCGCGCACCACATCTCCGCTTTTCGCCCGCACGCACGCATTATCGCGCTTACGCCGGTTCCCGCGGTCGCGCGGCAGCTCGCGCTCTTATGGGGCGTCGAAGCGCTGGTGATCGAAAACTACGCCAGCTTCGACGTGCTGCTCTATATGACCGAACAAACGATGCTGCAAGCCGGTCTCGTAAAATCCGGCGACTCCATTGCCTTCACCACCGGCATGCCCGTCGGTTCCGGCGGCACCAACCTCCTAAAAATCCACCAAATCCCGTAAACACGGCCGCGCACGCGGCCATGCTTACGGGATTGTCATGGTGAGCGCAGTGGAGCGCCGCAGGCGCGCAACGGAGCCGAACCACAACAACGTAGACTTTGTTTTCGCGCGAAGCGAGATCGACAGTAAAGTGCGATCGACATTTCCGGCGCAAGCCCGCGTTCAACGTTGCCCGCGCTTACGCGCGGCCTTCCCTCTTTGCCATCCCGAGCTTGTCGAGGGACATCTTATCTAGTCTTCTGCCTGGCAACCACGCAAAATGTTTGGTGCGCTTCCCTCGACAGGCTCGGGATGACAAAGGTGTTTCTCATTTCGATCGGCCGTAGATTTCGGTGAAGCCGTTGTCGTCGATATCGCGGATTTCGGTTAGCGGTTGGAAGTTGGGGGGCTGGTTGAGGTGGTTCATATCGATGACTTGCATCGTGCCTGGAAGGGCGCAGGCGGCCGCGTAGGTATTGTCGATCGTTTGGATCGGGTCGCCTTCTAAGTAGAAGCGAATGTAGGCGTGGATGCCGTACCAGGCGGAGCGCACGTTGAAGCAGACGCGATCGTAGTCTGCGCCGTGCTCGCGCACGTAGGCGAACATTGCGCGCGTGCCGGAATCCCAGGCGTTTGAATTGCGGTGGACGTACTGCGTGAAATAGAACTGCGCGAAGAGCGTTACCGATATGCAAGCGACGGCGGCAACGAACGCGCGCGCAATCGAGTTGGTGAGGCGGCCCAGAGATTCGCTGCGCGGTGACGCGGCCCAATCGATAGATCAGGAGCCAGAAACCCACCCAAAGCGCCATACTGCGCCTGCGCACGTAATCGGCACAATATCCGAGGCCGAGGACGGCAAACCCGACTGTCCACCAATAGAATGCGCCGAAGCCGTTGAGATAGCGCCAGGTTGCACCCGGTATCGGATCGCCCGTCGTCACGAGGTACGACCAGCGGAAATGCGATGCGTAGTTCGATACGAACACGTTGAACGACGCAAGCGAAATGCCGTTGGCGAATGTGGAGATGCGTTGCGCGCGGCCGATCGTCGACGGATCGAAAAAACACATCCACAACGCCGGCACGGAGATCACGAACCACAGCGCCAGCGCGCCGGCAACCTTGATCCAGGCTTCGACCGAGCGCATGCGCCACGCAGAGAACATCAGCAGCGAACCGCCGAGCAGCAGCGCATAGAACCATCCCGCCATGTAGGTGTACGACGTTAGGCCCAACAGTACGGCGCCCAGCGCCAACCCGCCCAACGAAAGCGCGCGTCCGGGATCTTCCGCTTTCGACGCGCGCCCTAGCGCGCGCAGCAACACGTAAAGACCGCCGAGGAGAAACGGCAGTTCGCTCGACGGCTCCCATGCGGTGCGCGAAAATTGAATAAAGATCGGCTGCGTCGCCATCAGCAGCGCGGCGGCTAGCGCGACGCTTCGTCGGCGCGTCAGTTCGTAGGCGATACCGGCGAGAAACACGATCTCCAACAATCCGAAGATCGCTGCCGGGAAGCGCAGTCCGAACGGCGTCTTGCCGAAGACGAGGCTCGAGAGATATCCGACGACCGCATAGATCGGCGGATTGCGCGTGAACTTGGAGTAGAGGAACGGCAGCAGCGTGCCGTCTACGTCGTGTCCGGTCGTTGCGATGCTGCGCGCGGAGTTGTAGAGATCGACCTCGTCAACGATAAGCTCGGTCGGCACGGTATTGAGCGCGTAAAGCCGCAGCCCCGCGCCTAGCACTAAAATGGCGGCGAGGATTAGGAGATATCGACGCTGCTGCATCCTCGCTCCGCTAGCAGTACGCGCGCATGTTCGAGTGCGACGTCGTGAGTTTCGCCGGAGAGCATGCGCGCGAGCTCGCTCTCGCGCTCCGCCTGCGTCGCGATCTCGCGAATCGAGATGACGGTTGCGCCCTTGGTTTCGGATTTCTCCAGCGTGTAATGCCGGTCGGCCCAGCCCGCGATCTGCGCGAGGTGCGTCACGCAGACGGTCTGCGCGACGTGTGCCAAACGCCCGAGTCGCTCACCGACGGCCGTGGCCGTCGCGCCGCCGATGCCTGCATCGATCTCGTCGAACACCAGCGCGCTGCGCTCGCGCCGCTCGGCCAACGCCACTACCAGCGCCAGCAGCACACGCGAGAGCTCGCCACCCGACGCCACGCGCGCCAGCGGGCGCAACGGCTCCCCCGCGTTTGCGGCGAACGCAAATTCCGCGCGCTCCGCGCCGTCGGCACCGATCTCTGGCAGCAGTTCGAAACGAACTTCGAACGTTGCCGAACCCAGCGCTAAATCGCTCAACTCGGCGCCGACGCGCTTTGTCAGCGTCGCCGCAGCCTTCTTGCGCACCGCGGTCAGCGCGGCGGCGGCCGAAGCGAGCGTTCTGCGCGACCCGTCACGCCGGGCACGCAACTCAATGAGCTTTTCATCGCGCCCTTCGAAATCGGCGACGATCGTGCGTTCGGCATCCGCATGCTCGAGTACCGCTTCCAACGTGCCGCCATACTTGCGTTTGAGTCGGTCGAGCGCTTCGGAACGCGCGTTGATCGCATCGAGTTCGCCTGCATCGTAGTCGGTGTCTTCCAGACGACGCGCGGCGTCGCCGGCCAGCTCGTTGATTTCGCCTTGAATCAGCGCGGCGCGTTCGCTCAGCTCGCGCAGATCGTCGCCAACGTCGGCGATACCGTGCAGTACTACCGATGCCGCGCCCAACGCCGACGACGCGCCGGCGTCGTCGGCCAGCGCGCCATGCGCTTCGCGTAGCGCGTCGGCCACGCGTTCGACGTTTTCCAGCAGACGCCGACGCGAGGACAGCCGATCGTCTTCGCCGGGCTCGATGCGCGCGGCCTCGATCTCGCCTGCGGCATAGCGCGCCTCGTCGTAACGTTGGCGCGCACGCCGATCGTCGCCCTCGAGCGCGTCCAAGCGACGCAGCGCGTCGCGCACGTCCGCGTGCGCTGCCGCCACCCGCGCGCACGTCACGGTCGCTGGTTCACCGGCGAAACGATCGAGCAGTTCGGCATGATAGACCGCGGCCAACAAGCGCTGCGCTTCGTGCTGGCCCACGACATCGGCCAGCGACGCGGCGATTTCGCGCAGATAGCCCGCCGTTGACGGACGACCGTTTAGGCGCACCGCGGACTTTCCGGCGTCGGTGACGTCGCGCACGATCGTACCCTCCTCGCCGTCATCCACGGGAAATCCATCGGACTGGAGGCGCGCGCGCAACTCGTCGCCGGCGTCAAACGTCAGCGTTACCGTGGCCCGCGACGCGCCGCGGCGCACGGCATCGGAATTCGCGCGATCGCCCAATGCAAAACCCAGCGCGCCCAGCAACATCGTTTTGCCGGACCCCGTCTCGCCCGTAAACATAGTCGCACCGTCCGCGAATGACACGTCGGCGCGCGGGATCAGACCGTAGTTTTCAATCGACAGGCGGCGCAGCATCGCTCACGACGTCATCTGCTTGGAGGCTGCTTAATTGAAACACCCCAGCGCAGTTTTTCTTCTAGCCGCTCGAAAAATCGCAGCGGCGTGGTTCGCGCAAAGCGCACCGGATGCGGATGCTTGGAAATTGCCACCGTCGCGCCCGGCGGAAGCTCGGCCACTACGTTGCCGTCGCACTCCAGGTTGGCACGCACGATTTCGGAATCGCACGTGATCTCGATCTCGGACGATGCGGGCACGATCAACGGCCGCGAAAACAGCGTGTGCGGCAGTAGCGGCACCACGCCGAACGCATCCACCCGCGGCGACACGATCGATCCGCCGGCGGAGAGAAAATACGCGGTCGATCCGGTTGGCGTAGAGATGCAGATGCCATCGGCCGGAATGTGTGCGGCCTGTTCGCCGTCCAAACACAATCCGAACGGCACGATGCGCGACGCGCTGCCCTTGCGCACCACCACATCGTTGAGCGCGAAGAACGAACGATCACCGTATTGCACGCGCAGGGCGATGCGTTCTTCGATCTGCAGGCCGGCTTCCACTAACTCCGGCAGGCGTTCGATGCGCGCATCGTCGGCATCGAGCTCGGTGAGAAAGCCTAGCCGCCCGGCATTGACGCCCAAGATCGGCGTCTCGCGCTCGTTGGCCCGGCGCGCCGCTCGCAGCAGCGTGCCGTCGCCACCCACGGCAATCACCAGTGCCGCATCGGTAAAAGCGTCGTCGCCGACGCGCACGCTCCAACCGCGATCCGTGAAAATCTGCGTTACGCGGACGCCCGTCGCGCGCGCATTGTCGCGCGCATCGTCCACGTAGAGCCCCACCACGCGTTTCACGCGTGCGCCTCGGCCACGACGGCATCGATACGGCCCTCGTCAATGCCCATGCCCGAGCGCGACAGCCACATCAAGAACTCGCGGTTGCCCGCCGGTCCCATCAACGGCGAACGCGCCAGATCGTTGACCGTCAATCCGATTTCGTTCATAGCTAACCGCACTTCGCGCAGGATAGCCCCATGCACCTCGGGGTCGCGCACCACGCCGCGTGGTCCTAGGCGCTCGCGTCCCGCCTCGAACTGCGGTTTGACCAGCGGCACCATCGTTCCAGCGGGCCGCAGAAACGTCACGGCGCGCGCGGCGATCGTACGCAGCGAGATGAACGATGCGTCCACCACGATCAGGTCGAACCCGCCCGGAAACGCGTCGTCACGGAGCGTGCGAAAATTCGTGCGCTCCATGACGGACACGCGCGGATCGTTGCGAAGCTTCCAATCGAGTTGCCCGTAACCAACGTCCACCGCGGTCACGTGCGCCGCGCCACGCTGCAGCAGCGCGTCCGTAAAACCGCCGGTAGAAGCGCCCACATCGAGCGTTTCGAGGCCGGTGACGTCGATTGCAAACGCGTCGAGCGCATATGCCAATTTTTCGCCGCCGCGGCTCACAAACGGCCGAGGTTTTTCTATTTCGACGTTCGCGCCTGCGCGCAATCCGTGACCGGGTTTGGTAATGGCGATGCCGTCCACGCGCACCCGGCCTTCCATGATCAGGCTGCGCGCCTGCGAACGCGTGATGCCGACCTGATCGGCGACGGTGGAATCGAGCCTGCGTTGCGCCACCGCGCGCTACGTGGCGTCGTCCATGGCTTTGTCGAGGTTCTCTTGCGCGCCCTTGAGCAACACATCGCAATCGCGCGCCAGCGTCTTGCCTTCTTCGAACAACTTTACTGCCTGCTCCAACGGTACGCTGCCGTTCTCGAGCTCTTTGACGATCTGCTCGATGCGGGTGAGTTTCGCCTCGAAAGTTGATTCGGGTGCGTCAGCCATCGTGTTCGACCCGTTCGACGCGGGCATCCAGCGTCCCGCGCCCCAGGCGCGCGCGAATCTCGTCGCCGGCGGTGAGTTGCGATACGTCGCGAACCGCGGCCGCCCCCCGATAGACGATCGCGTATCCGCGTTCGAGCGGGCGCAGCGGATCGTCGCGAAAGAGCAGCAGTTTCGCGCTCTCCACGCGAGCCGTCGCGCCGGCGAAATACCGCGATCGCGACGCGGCAACCCGCGCGTCGGCTTTGGCCAGACGCTCGCGGTCGCGCGAGAGCGCCACGGTGGGACTGTTCTGCTGCAGACGCTGCTGCAGCGCGTGCAGTCGGCGGCTCTTCTCGAAAATGCGCGCCTCGCCGCGGTGGCGCAATGCGTTTTTGGCGGTATCGACGCGCTGGGCGCGGCCGATTACGACATCGCGAAAAGCGCGGGTCAGCTTCTCATCGAGCATCGAGAGGCGCTCGCGCGCGCGAACCCACTCGCTCACAATCTGTTCGGCTGCTGCCGTCGGCGTCGCCACCACCAAATCAGCCACGTCGTCGGCGAGATGATGGTCGCGCGCGTGACCGATCGCGGTGATCACCGGATGGCGCGAACGTAAGATCGCGCGCACTACCGGTTCCAAATTGAACGCGAAGCGATCTTCGTACGAGCCACCGCCGCGCGTGAGGACGACCGCGTCGACGTCCATGCGCGATGCATCGTCGAGCGCCTGCGCGATTTCGACGGCGGCGCCCTTTCCCTGCACGTGCGTCTGCACGAAGAAAACCTTAATGCGCGGCGCGTACTGACGTATGCGCCGTTCGAAATCTTCGCGCGCATCGCCGGCCGCGGTCACGAGTGCCACGCTGCGCACGAAGCGCGGAATCGCTCGGCGGCGGCTTTCCTCGAGATTGCCTTCGAGACGCAGCTTTTCGCGCAGCGCCTCGACCTGCGCGGCTAATGCCCCGATGCCGGTGAGCTCCAGCTCTTCCACGCGCAGTTGATATTCGCTGCGCTGATCGCGAATGCCGATCGACCCCACAGCGCGCACGGCCACGCCGTCCTTGACCTCGGGGAAACGCGCAACGGCGCTCCCAAACGCAAAGCACGACAGCGCCGCGCTCTCGTCTTTGAGGGTAAAATAGAGGTTGCCGTTCTGCTGCGGGCTCCACTTCGAGACCTCGCCCAGAATCGCGATGCGCCGCAGCTTCGGCTGCTTTAGCAACATCTGCGAGAGGCGCAAGGCGAATTGCGCGACCGAGAGCTCCAGTATTCCGTCGTCGTCAACCGTCACGGTGAATTCCCCGAGGAAGCGGCTTGCGCGTCGTCGCTCAAGCTGCCGCATGTCTTGTCGGGCCCGGTAGCGCGCAGATAGTAATCCATGCCCCCGCGGCAGCCCGGCAAGCGTTCCACTTCGGACGTGGGAATCGGAAAATCATGTTTTGGCACGCTTTTGAGCGCCGCGCTCATATAACGCGCCCAGATGCGCGCCGGAATGTTACCCCCGTACGACTCATACATGCGCGAGTAATCGTCGTTGCCCAGCCACACCGCCGTAACCAAATCGGGCGTGTAGCCTACGAACCATGCGTCGCGAAAATCGGAGGTCGTGCCCGTCTTGCCCGCCTCCGGGCGACCGATGTTGGCATTGGTGCCGGTTCCGTATTTGATGACATCTTCAAGCATCGAGGTCATCAAGTATGCCGTGCCCGCGCTTAATGCTTCGGTCTGCTGCGGATATTCGTCGTTGAGCACGGTGTTACCGAGAGAATCCTTGACGATCCGCAGCGCCGTGGGCACGATATGGATTCCCTGATTCGCCAGAGTCTGATACCCGCTAGCCTGATCGAGCACGCTCACGCCCGACGAGCCCAGTGCTAGCGACAAGTTAGCATCCAGCTGCGACGTGATGCCCATTGCGTGCGCGTATTGAATGACGGTGTCCAGTCCGACGCGGTCGGCAATCTTCACGGCAACGACGTTGCGCGAATACGCCAACGCCTGGCGCATCGTGATCGCCCCCATGAAACGGCTATCGTCATTCTGCGGCGTCCACATCGTGCCGTCCCCCATCGGATACGAGATCGGCGTATCCTCGACGATGCTCGCCGGCGCCATTCCGTCATCGACCGCCGCGCTGTATACGTATGCTTTAAACGACGAACCGGGCTGACGACGCGCCTGCCACGCTCGGTTGAACTGATTGTCGATCGAAAAATGCGTGCCGCCGATCATCGCGACGATTTCGCCGGTTGACGGTCGAATCGACACCAGCGCGGCTTCATGCGCGTTCACGCCTTCCGCCAATGCGGATCGAACGCCCCAGTCGACCGCTTCCTGCGCGGCGGCTTCGAGTTTCGGGTCAACCGTCGTGTACACTTGCAGTCCGCCTTGACGTACGGCCGTCGCTCCGAAGATCTGATTGAGCTGCGCGATGACGTACGTCGTGAAGTACGGATCGAGATAGCCCTGCAGCCCCGCCGCGCGTTGCTTGGTAAGACCTACCGGTGCGGCCGCCGCCGCATCGGCCTGCGCCTGCGTCGCGTAGCCTTCGTCGACCATACGCTGCAGCACATGCTTTTGGCGATCGGTCGCAAGCGTCAAGTTCTCGAAGGGCGAATAATCGGAGGGCGCGGCGATCACGCCGGCCAGCATCGCGGCTTGACCCAGCGTCAGGCTGCTGACGCTGCGTCCGAAATACGTGTGCGCGGCCGCATCGACCCCATAGGCACCCGAACCCAAATAAACCAAATTTAGGTAGCGTTCCAGGATCTCGTCTTTGGTGTAGTAACGTTCGATCTCCATGGCCAGCAGCGCTTCTTGAATTTTGCGCGAGATCGACACCTTGTCGTTGAGGAAGAGTTTGCGCGCGAGCTGTTGCGTGATGGTGGACGCGCCTTGGAACTGCTGGTGCGTCAAGTCGGCGAAAGCGGCCCGCACGATGCCCCCAAAGTCCACGCCATGGTGGTGATAAAAGTTGTGGTCTTCATTAGCGATGACCGCGTCTTTCATCACCGCCGGGATTTTCGTGATGGGCACCCAAACGCGGTTCTCGTCGTAAACGCTAGCCAGCTCCGTGCCGTCGCGGGCGAAGATGCGCGTGGAACGGTCCGGCTGATAATCGGCCATGCGGCTGATGTCGGGAAGGTTGCGCGAGTACGCTGCGACGATACCCGCGATGGTGCCGGCAGCGAAGAGCACCACCAAGAACGCGCCGACCGCGACGTTGCGCCACACGCGGCGGCGACGGCTCTTACGCTTGCGCACTTCCGCGCCCAATCGCGCTCAACACGCCGTTAACGTATCGTCCGGACTCTTCGGTCGAAAATTTCTTGGCCAGTTCCACCGCTTCATTGATGATCACCGCCTCCGACGTCTGCGGACGATGGCGCAGTTCGAACGTTGCCATACGCAAGATGAAACGGTCGAGCGAGGGCAAACGTTCGAGCGTCCAGCCTTGCAGATGCTTGCCGATCAGCGTATCGACTTCCGCTTGCCCGTCGAGCGTACCCAACACAAGTTCGCGCACGAACGCGCGGTGATCCGCCGACGCGCGCTCGCCCACGATTTCGGTGAGCGCGTCGCCGGGATCGCGCGAACCCACTTCGATGGCATAGAGCGCTTGCAGCGCCTGTTCGCGCCCGGTGCGGCGAGTCGGCACTAACGCTTCTTCCGTTCTAGCAGACGCGGCAGGAAGCCGATGTCGTAATTGCCGCTGCGAAACTCCGGCGTTGCGAGAATCTCCAAGCATGCATCGATCGTCGTGTGCACGCCCTCGACCACGGTCTCGCGCAGTGCGCGCTCCATGCGCGAGATCGCCGCGTCGCGCGTCTCACCGTAGACGATCACCTTCGCCAGCATCGAATCGTAATATGGCGGAATCTTCGCGCCCGAATAAACGTGCGTGTCCACGCGAATGCCAGGGCCGCCGGGAAAGACCACGTTGCTGAGCGTGCCCGCCTGCGGCGCGAAGTTGTTCGTCGCGTCTTCAGCGTTTATGCGGCACTCGATCGCGTGGCCGCGCTGCACCAGGTCGCTCTGCACGTAACCCAAGCGTTCGCCCGATGCGATGCGGATCTGCTCTTTGACCAGATCGACGTTATAGACCATCTCGGTCACCGGATGCTCCACCTGGATGCGCGTGTTCATTTCCATGAAATATACGTCGTCGCCGGCCAGCAAAAACTCCAGCGTGCCCGCATTGGAGTATTTGACCGCCTTGCATGCGCGCACCGCCATCTCGAAGAGCGACTTGCGTGCTTTCTCGGGCAGGTTGACCGGCGGGGATTCCTCGATAAGCTTTTGGTGCGACGGCTTTTGGACCGAGCAGTCGCGCGCGCCCAAGTGCACGACGCCGCCGAACGCATCGCCGAGCACTTGCACCTCGATGTGACGCGGATCGCGAATGAGCTTTTCCATGTACATGCGTCCGTCTTTGAACGACGCTTCGGCTTCGTTCGTCGCACCGGAGTATGCGCGCTCCATATCCTCGGCGCGCTCCACCACCCGCATGCCCTTGCCGCCGCCGCCCGCCGTAGCCTTGAGCAGCACGGGATAGCCGATCTTGCCGGCGGCCTTACGCGCTTCGTCCACCGACGCCAATATATCGGTGCCCGGTGTCGTGGCCACGCCGGCATCTTTCATCACGCGTTTGGCCGTGGCTTTATCGCCCATCGACGAAATCACGTCGGGCGTCGGTCCGATGAACGTAATGCCGTGGTCGGCGCAGATCGTCGCAAAGCGCGCGTTTTCGGCCAGAAAGCCGTAGCCGGGATGAATCGCATCGCAGCCGGTGATCAGCGCCGTCGAAATAATGTTGGGGATGTTCAGATACGAACGCGGCACGGGGCCAGGCCCCACGCAAAACGCTTCGTCCGCTTGACGCACGTGCATCGAGTTGCGGTCGGCCTCAGAGAAAATCGCCACCGTGCGCACGCCCAGCTCTTGGCAGGCGCGGTTGATGCGCAGCGCGATCTCGCCGCGATTGGCGATGAGAACTTTACGGAAAATGGTGCCGCCCTTTCTGGTGAATCAGCCGCGGTCGATTTCGAAGAGCGGCTGGCCGTATTCGACGGCCGCGCCGTCGCGGCACAGCAGCGCCGCGATACGTCCGCCGCCGCGCACCCGAACGGGATTGCGAATGCCCAACGCTTCGATGTATGCCAGTTCGCGATCGCCTTCGAGCCGTTCGCCTTGCGCGGGCGCCGGACGGCCGAAGTGAACGATGCCGACCAGGTCGGCGCGAACCGTTTCGACGGTACGCGGCGCCGGGGCTTCGGGCTGCACCAATGCGCCCGTCGTCGAGACGGCCGACGTGCGCGCCGGACCGCCGACCTCGAACGCCTCGCCTGCGCGTTCGATACGCAAACGGAGCAGGCCGGTCTCCCGCAGCAGTTCGGCCAGTCGGCGGACCCGCTCGGTAAGCCCTTCGGGCACAGATTGCTGGTCGGACATGAGCGCTGGTCTTTCGTCGCTCGGCAGCGGACGCCCCTGGAGGAGACTACAGAGGGCGCACGGTGGCCAGCTCGCCCGGCGCCAACGCGTCGCGGGCCGAAGCGAAAGCCGGGTCGAGCTCCGCAAGCGGAACCAGCACGAAGGCACGTTCGAACATGCGCGCGTGCGGAATCTGGAGCCGCTCGTCACGGATGTGCTCGCTCCCGTAGGTCAGGATGTCGAAGTCGATCACGCGCGCGGCCCAGTGCTCGGCGGGCGTGCGCCCCAAGCGCGCTTCGAGCGCTTTGAGCGCATCGAGCAGCGCGATCGCCGATAGGCCGGTCTCAACCTGCACGACCGCGTTGACGTACTCGGGCTGCCCGGTCACGCCCCACGGCGTCGTTCGGAAGTACGACGACGCGCGCACCACACTGCCGACCTCGGCCAGCGCTTCCACCGCGCGTCGCACATTGAGCTCCGGATCGCCAAGATTGGAACCGATGCCGATGTACGTGCGGACGTTCATGGAAACGACGCGCGAAAGCGCGGGTTATCGCGCGCGATCGTCACGTACGCGGTGGCGCCGTCGAGTAGGCCGGGTTTGCCCACCGTCGCTTCGGCATGCGCGACGCGCGCGTCGGCGCACGCGGCATCGACGATCTCGCCGGCTAGCCGTTCGAGCAGCGCGTACGATGCCGATTCGACGATCGCCACGATGCGCTTGTGTAACTCGTCGTAGTTCGGCGCATCTTGCAAGTCGTCGCTGGCCTGCGCGGCCCGCAAATCGACCTGCAGCGTCAGTTCCACGTCGAACGCCTGCTCTTCGTCGCGTTCGCCCGGATATGCGCCGTGTCTACCATATGCGCGAATCCCGCGCAGCGTTATTCTGTCCATCCCCGAGGCCTCCAATTCCGCACGATCGCGTCGGCGACCGCCAGCACATCGCGCGTTTCGACGACGTCGTGTACGCGCACTGCGTCGATGCCCGCCTGCACCGCGAGCGCCGTAGTGGCCGCGGTGCCGAAAACTCGCTCGCCCGCGCCGCGCCCGGTCAGTTTACCGATCGTCGACTTGCGCGAGGTTCCTAGCAGCGTTGGAAAGCCTAGCAATGTTAAACGCGGCAGCGCGCGCAGCACCTCGATATTGTGTTCGGCGGTCTTGCCGAACCCTATACCAGGATCGACGAGGATGCGATCGAGCGCAATACCGCGCGCGACCGCGCGTTGCGCGGCCTCATCGAGAAAGCGCAGCACTTCGTCCATCACGTAACCATCGTACGTCGCTCGTTCGCGATTGTGCATGATCGCCAGCGCCGCGTCGAACTCCACCGCAACGTCGAGCAGCGCGTCGGGCAATCCCCACACGGAATTGATCAGGTCCGCACCGGCGCGGCACGCCGCGCGCGCCACCGCCGGCTTGTAGGTATCCACCGAGATCGGCGCGCCGGGCAGAAACTCGCGCACCGCGGTAATGACCGGGACCACGCGCGCGATCTCCTCATCGTCGCCGATTCGTTCGTGGCCGGGGCGCGTGGACTCGCCGCCGACATCCACGATATCGCTGCCGCGTTCGACTTGCGCGAGTGCATGCTCCACCGCGGCGAGATTGCGCACGCCGTCGCCCGAAAACGAATCCGGCGTTACGTTGACGATGCCCATCACCAGCGTGCGCTGGCCCCAGGCGAAGCGAAGCGCTCGCAGGTTCAGGGCGCCCGACATTCGCGCACCTCGGCAACGACGAACGTGGAGCCACTCACCGCCACCACACCATCTTCACCCGCTACCGCGCACGCGGCTTCAAACGCTTCGATCGGATCCGAGTTTACGCTGCCGCCGGCGCGCAGTTCGCGGGCGAAGCGCAGCAGTTCCTGCGGATTTATCGCGCTTCGCCCGTCGGCATGAAAGGTCGTGAAAGTAAACGTCGGCTGCAACACCGCAAACGCACGCAAGATCTCTTTCGCATCCTTGGATTGACCGATCGCCACTACGAAGTGCATCGGGCGCGATCCGAAACGTTCGCGCAGTGCGCTCGCAAAGTGCGCCGCCTTCTCTGCATTGTGCGCCACGTCGAACACGATGGCCGGATGCTCGCCGACAACTTCCATGCGGCCCGTCAGCCTGGTAGCAGCCAACCCGAGTTCGATCGCCTCGCGTGACGGACGCAATGCCGCCGGCAGCTGCTCCGCGACGCGAATCGCGGTTGCCGCATTCGCGCGCTGAAACGCGCCGAGTACCGCTAGCCGCACGTCGTACGTATCGTCGGGCGTTACGATGCGGCAGCGCTGCTCGTTGCCGTCGATACCGAGCGCTTCGACCGTAGCGGTGTCGAGTACGGAGACGAACGGCGCGCCCACCTCACGGCAGCGCGCTTCGATAACGCTGCGCGGTCCCGCGTCCGCGACCGACGAAACCAGCGGCACGCCGGGCTTGGCGATGCCGGCCTTATCGCTTGCGATCGCTTCGAGCGTGTTGCCGAGCACGTCCATGTGATCCCAACCGATCGTCGTGATCGTGCAGACGACGGGTGTGATGACGTTGGTGCCATCGAGTTTGCCGCCAATCCCCACTTCGATCACCGCGATGTCGACACGCTCGCGCGCGAAGTATACGAACGCTAGTGCGAGCAGCGTTTCGTAGTACGTCGCGCGCCCGTGATCGGCGGTGATGCGATCGATGGCGGGCATTATCTCGGCGATCAGCGCGGCAAAGCGCTCCTCGCTCACCGAAACGCCGTTCACGCGCGCGCGCTCCGTGACCGAATGCAGATGCGGTTTAGTGTGCAGGCCCACACGTTTACCCGACGCCTGCAGCATCGCTGCGATCATCGTGGATGTGGAACCTTTGCCGCTGGTGCCGGCGACGTGTACCGTGGGATACGCATCCTGCGGATCGCCGAGTTCGCGCGCCAACGCGCGCATGCGGTCCAAGCGATACGGCATGCGGATAGAAAGCGTTTCGTTGATCGTACCGGTGAGGTACGCTTCGGCCTCGCGGAAGTTCATCGGCGCGAAGCGATCAGCCGTCGACGACGCGATCCGCAAGCAACTCGAGCGCGTGCGGCAGCACGGGCAGCAGCACGTCGAGCGCTTCGCCTACGGCTTTGGGGCTGCCGGGCAGATTGACGATCAGCGTTCGATGACGTACGCCTGCAACCGCGCGCGAGAGCATTGCAGAGCGCACGATCTTCATGGACTCCGCGCGAATCGCTTCGGCGATGCCCGGCACTTCGTAGTCCAGCACCGCCTGCGTCGCCTGCGGCGTGCGGTCACGCGGCGACAACCCGGTGCCACCGCTCGTGAACACCACGTCCGCGATGGAGCCGTCGCAGATGTCGATGAGTTCGGCCTGCAGCGCGCCTGCGTCGTCGGCCAGCACGCGCTCGCGCACGATCTCGTACGCACTTGCCAGCCGGTCGCGTATGACGGGAATGCAACCGTCGGGACGTTCGCCCGAAGCCGCGCGGTCAGAGAGTACGATGGCGGCCGCGCGAAAGCTCACGTCGGAACTTTCCAGGTGCCGCTCTTGCCGCCGGTTTTCTCCAGCAAGCGCACCGATTCAATGACGATGCCTTTATCTAGGGCTTTCGCCATGTCGTAGATCGTCAGCGCCGCAACCGACGCCGCGATCATCGCTTCCATCTCTACGCCGGTTTGCGCCGACGTGGTTGCGGTCGCTTCGATGCGCAGGCCGTTAGCAGTCCATTCAAACCGCACGTCGGCGTGCGATAGCGGCAGCGGGTGCGCGAGCGGAATAAGATCGGCCGTCCGCTTTGCGGCCATGATACCGGCGATCTGCGCGGTTGCGAGCGCGTCGCCCTTGGGTGCGGTCGCCGAGCGCAGCGCCGCCAGTGCACCGGCGCTCATGCGCACGAATGCCTCCGCTCGCGCGGTGCGGGCGGTGATAGGCTTCGCAGTGACGTCGACCATCGAAATGGCGCCATCGGCAGTAATGTGTGAGGGTTTCTGCACGGCAAAAGATAAGAGCGCGGAACGAATGAGCCTATTCCAGGACACGGGCGACGATTCCCGGACGGCCGCGCAACGCTTGACCGACGTTCTGCGCCGCAGCGGCGACGAGCGCGCGGCGCGCTTCGCGGCCTCCATTGGCGCCTCTGTCGGCCTCCTTCCGGAACGCAGAGCCGCGCTGTATTATGCATTGCTGCTACACGGCATCGGCACGCTTGGCATTGCGGCCCTACCCGCCGACACAGCCGACATCGTGCGCTGGCAGAACGAGCGCTGGGACGGCTGCGGGTCACCCGACGGTTTGCGCTGGGACGGCGTGCCCGCCGAGGCGCAATACCTGCGGCTCGCGCTCGCCGCCGCGGCCGCCGAGTCGCCCGACGATGCGCTCGTCATGGTTTCGGAACAGAGCGGCCGCCGCTTCGCGCCACCTGCAGGGCCAGGAGCGCGATCGCGCTGCACCGCGCCGATCCGCGCATTTCGATACCGCGCCGGCGACGCCGAGCAGATGCTCCGGGACGCGCGCGGCAACGTCGCGCTCTATCGGCCGAGCGCGTGGGAAACGTATCTGATCGCGTCGACCTAGTTACGATTTTTGGAAGCGCAGCCACACGAGACACAGCAGCGCTAACACCAAATAAAGAACGGTATGTTTGGCGTGGTGTTCGCCGTTGAGTCCAAGGAATGGTGCGAAATGCGCGATGCCCGTTGCGGTGCAGATCGCGAGCAGTAGGAAGATGACGAACAGGACGACGGCAAGTGCTTTCATTAATGCATGACTCCAATGCTAGCGAGAACGATGCAGAGCGTGCCGAAGGCGAGGCAGTACCAGCCAAACGGCCGCAGATTATTCGAACGAAAATACCGCGTGAGAAACGCGACGGAGATATACGCCGTGATGCCTGCAAGGATACAGCCGATCGCGGCCTGCATCGCGACCACGTGCGCGCCGGGCCGCCAGAGTTCGGGGATTTCCAACACCGACGCAGCGAGAATGACTGGCGTTGCGAGCAAGAACGAAAAACGCGCCGCGTGTTCGTGATCGAGATTGCAGAGCAAACCCGCCACCATCGAGGCGCCGGAACGTGAAATGCCGGGTAGCAGCGCGAGCGCTTGGCCCACGCCCACGACCGCGCTCTGTCCAAACGAAAGCTTCTCGATCGGTTTCGAGACGCGCTGAGCATCGGCAATCTGACGATCGCGCAGCGCCTCGCCTGCAAACATAACCAAACCGTTGATCGTAAGGAAGATCGCCGCAGGCAAGGCAGTACCGAAAAACTCGCGCACGGGATCCTTGAGCAACAGGCCCAACAGCCCAACGGGAATCGTGCCGACCACGAGCAGCCAGCCCGTGCGCTCGTTGCGATCGTCGGAGAGACGGCCGCGCACGACGCTTGCGATCACCGCGCGCACGATGGCCGCCCAATCGCGGAAGTAAAAGACGATCAGGGCGAGAGCCGTGCCTAAGTGCAGCACCACCACGAAGGCGAGAAACGACGGATCGGCGCGGTTGATGTTGTGCCACTGCAAAATGGACGGGATGAGGATCGTATGCCCCAGGCTCGAGATCGGAAACAGCTCGCTGAAGCCTTGCAGTATCGCGAGAATAATCGCTTGGGCAAACGTCACGGGCGTCGGTTACGCCTCGCGGGCGCGGGCGGCCTGCGCGCTCACCAGGGCGCCCACTTCACGGAAAACGTGTAGTCGCCCGCCACCGCTTTGCACTTCAGGCGAGCCGGCGCGTAGGTCGCGCCTTTGGCCATAGAGAGCGCGGCAACGTCAAGCGATACGCTGCCGCTCGACGCAGCGACATGCGCGTCTTGCACGACGCCGCTTGGGCTCAGTCGCACGGCTACGCGCGTAGTACCGCTGACGGCTTTCGCGCGCACGCTCGCTGGAATCGTTGGGGCAGGCGGCAGCGGGCCCGCCACTGCGGCGGGCGCGTTTGGCGCGTCGCAGGCGGCAGCCGAGGGTTGCGGACTTGGCACGGCGGTCGCCGGCGCAGCGGCGGCCACCACGCCGCTCGCGCCGCGCGACAGGCGCGGCGGGACGATATTTTTTGGCAACGTTCGGTTGGGAACGACGGGCGCGACGGTGGTACGCGGATGCGGTGTCGTCGGCGGCGGCAACGCTTTGGCCACGTGGTGGATCGCGATGACGCGCGCATGCGTTACCGTCACGTTCTGCGGCTGCGCTTCGCGCGGCGACGGCCAGCGCAGCACGAACGCAAAGATGAGGTGCAGCAGCAGCGAAGCCGCGATTGCCCAGAGCAGAACTCGTCGTGCGCGCGTTGGGCTCATGCCTCCCGCTTGCAAACGAGAACGGGCGCTCCCTTCCGGAAGCGCCCGTTGACAGAACTAACCGAGGATTCGCGGGCTATGAGTCCGCTTGGAAGTCGGCTCGGAACAGGTACGTACCTGAAACCGGCTTACAGTCCACGATCTTCGGCGCGTATGTCGAATTTCGGGCGGCGCGCAATGCGGCTTGATCGATCGCCATGTTCCCTCCGCTATGCTGAATCGATGCGCTCGACAGCGTGCCCGTAGGGCTAATGGTAACCTGCACCAACACCGTCACGCTGCCCAATCCCATTTCGCGCGCGGAGTCGGGGTAATCGGGCTGAATCGCCTGCGTAGCAGTTGCATCCTGATACGGCACCTTGCACTGCGGACCCGGCGTCGCAGGCGACGGCGAAGCCGTGCCCTTTCCGGCGGGTACGCCTACTTCGCTGCCGGACTTCGGAGCATTGTACTTCTGTTCGGTCGCCGGGCCTGTATTGGTGCTCAGATGCGGAACGTTGATCTTCAGCTTGGGCTGAGGAGCGGTCTTCTGCTGATGCGGGGGCGGTGTTGAGTTCGGCGGCGGCGTCGGCGTGGGCGGCGGCGTCGGAGTCGGCGGCGGCGGCGTCGGAATACGCACGCGATGGGTGACCGTCACCTTCTCGACTTTTTGTTCGCTCTCTTGGGTGCCCATCTTCGGCAGCACCGAAACGACCGCCGCGTGCGCGAGCAGCGAGATGATAAACGCTATACCGAGGAAGTTGCGAACGCGTTCGCCGGTCGTGAGGTACGGCGACTTCGGCGATTTCTTGTTATCGTTGTCAGCCATTCGACCCCTCGGGCGTGCCTTCGACGTGGTTCGCCAGTCCGAAGTTCGTGAGCCCCGAGTTCTTCGCTGCGTCCATTACACGTAAAATGGTACCCATGTTCGCTTTCGGGTCGCCTTTGATGATCACGCTGGTGAACTTATGTCCGGTCGCGTCTTGGAGGTTTTGAAAGGCGCCTTTTAACTGATCCATCGACACGGTTTGGGCGCCGATCTCTACCTCGCTTTTGGCGTCGATGAGCACGATGATCTGCGACGCAGTTACTAGGTCTTTGTTGTGCGCGTCGGGCAGCTTCGGCTCTTTGGTAACCGATGCGAGAATGATGAAGATGATCAGGAGCACCAGCAACACGTCGGTGAACGGCGTGATGTTGATGGCAGCCATCACATCATCATCTTGACCTACTGAGACAGCCACGGTTTAGTTTATAACCTCCACGCTAACCAGTCACGAAGCCCACGTCGTTGAGACCAGCATTTTGGGCCGCGTCGAGGATACGGATGATGACGCCGTACGGCGCCTTCGCGTCGGCCGCAAGGGCGACGTGCTTACCGGGCTTCTTCTTCGCTTCCGCATACATGATGGAATAGATCGACGAGGTATCGGCACGCGTGCCGTCCACGAAGATCACGCCCGTCGCATTGACCATGACGTTGATGTCGTTTTTATTTTTGGGCTGATTCGATGGGTTGTTGCTGCTGTTGGGCAGCGACTTTTCGAATCCCGGCGGAGTAACGATCGCCGCCAGAATCATGAAGATAATGAGCAGGACCAACAATACGTCCGTGAACGGCGTAATGTTGATCTCTGCCATCACCTCTTCATTTTGCCTAGCTGATAGCAGGGCCATGATGTCCCTTCGCGGTGCGCTACTTAGCCTGAGGTGCCGGCGGCCGATACAGATCGGTCGGGATCGGCGAGCCAGTATTGTGGAAGTGGAGCATCTCGGCCAGCTGGTTGGCGGCCACGATCATCTCCTGGTTGTAATCCTTGATGCGCGTCTTGAAATAGTTGAAGAAAATAACCGCGACGATGGCGACGATGAGGCCGCTGAACGTCGTGATCAGTGCTTCGGAAACGCCTTGCGCGACGACGGCCGGCGAAGCGTTGCCCTTCAGCGCGATCTCGTCAAAGGCATGAATGATACCGAGCACGGTGCCAGTTAGACCGACGAACGGCGCGATAACCGCGATCGTTCCGATGTGACCGAGGTTGTGCTCGAGGGCGTTAAGATGTTCCATCAGCGCGATGGACAGTGCGTCGGTGATGTCGGCGCGGTTCTTTTCGCCGCGCGCGAGACCGAACTCTAAGATGCGCGGCAGCATGCCTTTGTTGGCTTGGCAAACTTTCTGCGCGCCGGGCAAATCGTCAGCCGCGATCTTCTGACCGAGCTGCTTCAGTAGACCTTTCGTGTCGCCGTGCTGCGTCGAGAAAAATACCAGACGCTCGATGACGACGGCGACCACAATGATGGAGAGAGCGAGCAGGAACCACATATCCCAGCCGCCGCGCTCCATAAGACTCGAAAATCCTGCAAACACGTTATCCGACCCCTCCCATTACGGGAACAAGTTGTGCGCTAGACAAGAAAAGACCGGGGGAGTCTCCCCCGCTTGACGGGCGAGAGTTGGCCGCCTTCCACCAAACTCCTGGCTTCGGCGGCCTGCATTTTCCCGACTATTTCAGGTTCGTCTTCATAAACGATTGGATGTTCGCCACTAAGGCGTCATTTTTTGCGGCCTGGGCGTACGCGATCGCCTTGTTGCAGTAATCGGTCGCCTGGGTCTTCAGGTCGGCGGCTTTCTTATTGTTCTCGTATTGCCCCGTCAACGCGACTCCCTCCGCATAGTTTGCCAAAGCGTCGTCGCTCTTTACCGCGAGCGCTTTATCGGCGTAGCTCTTCATCACGGCGTAGTCCGGCTTGGTGCCGTTGCTAATGGCAAACGCGGCTTGCGTGTAGGCCGTGACCTGAACTTCGGAATCTCCCACGGCCGCTGCTTGGTCGAACTGCTTTACCGCGGCGTCGAACTGCTTGGCCTTCATGGCGTCGAGCGCCGCCGAAAGATAGTAGTTGCCAATCAGGCGCGCGGAAATCGTTTCGGAAGCGTCGAGCTTCTTCATCTCGGCCGCGACCTGTTGCGCGCTCGTGATGTCGTTGTTCGCGAGATACGCTTCGAGCAGATTGGTATCGAGATTCTGCTTCGACTTCATATCCGTGCGCTTGTCGGCAAATGCCTGATCGCGCGCCTTCTTCAAGCTGGTGACGGCTGCCGGGTAGCTCTTGGACGCAAGCTCCGCCATGCCCAGCGCATAGTTGGAGTTCGGTCCGCTGTCGAGCGAGAGCGCCTTGCGCGCGTATGCTTCAGCCTGGGCCGCATCCGGCGGCGTAGCGGTCGAAAGGCTCATCGAGGCGTTAACGAACGCTGCCGCGGCGAGCGCGCGATACGGCTTTGAAACGGCGGAGACCTGCGAGAACGTCTTCGCCGAGTTGGTGTAGTCCTTGAGGAAGAACTCCGCGACGGCTTTCTGCTCGAGCACCGCGCGGCTACCGGGATGCTTGGCGAGATATTCTTGCGCCTGCGCCTTCGCTGCGGGATAGTTGCCGGCGCGATTGAGCTTCGAGATCGTCGTGTAGCTGATCGGTCCCCTCGTCGCCGCCGCGCCGGTAAATTTCAGCGTGTAATCGTAGAATGCCGTGATCTTTTTACCGCCGCGCGTCGCGGTGCGATACGTGGACGATTGCGCAATCTCGAGCGCGGCTTGATTATTGCCGGGCACTGTGGAGCGAATGACCTTGATGACCTTATGCGAGCCGTCAGCATTGACTTGCACTTGTACGATCACCGTGCCGTTGCCCGTGACCGAACTCGACGAGACGCCTCGGGTCAAGAGTTTCGGCGGCACGTAGGTGTTGGCGTAGCTGATTGCGGCTGCAGGCTGTACGGAGAAGCCGTACATGGCTGCCAGAACGCCGGCCGTGACGGCGATCCGAGAACGACGATTCATCTAATACCCTCGCGAGCGGTTGGCAAATGTGGACCCTTTAGAGGTAGCTTCTACCCGGAAGCGGCTCCTTCACTCAACGAGCGGGTGAACCCCTTGCGTTGCGGCCTCGGCGTGCGCCCGCAGCGAAGCGACCTCCCGCTCTGTTAGCGCCCGCGAATGCCCCGACGGCAGCGGCCCCAAGCGCAGCGGACCAAAGCGAATGCGCTCCAAGGCGACCACCGGATGCCCCAATGACTCGAGCATCTTGCGGACTTGGCGGTTGCGGCCTTCGTGAATCGTAAGGTCGATCACCGAAGAATCCCTCCGGGTGGCTACGACCCGCAGCTTAGCCTGGGCCGCGCGGAACTCGGGCGTACGCACGCCTTCCTGAAGACGCCGAACGTCTTCGGCCGTCAGCCGTCCGTACACGCTGGCGCGATACGTCTTGTCCACGCCAAAGCGCGGGTGCGTGAGGTGATGCGCCAAGTCGCCGTCGTCGGTGAACAAGAGCAGGCCGGAGGTATCGTAGTCGAGCCTGCCCACTGGCACCACGCGGCCATAAGCGCGCGACAGCAGATCGGCCACGGTGCGCCGCTTTTCGGGATCGCGCATCGTGCTCATCACGCCGACCGGTTTGTTGAGCACCACGTAGGTGTGCTCCGTGGGCAGCGCCACCGCCGCGCCATTGACTTCCACGCGCGCGCCCTCGGGCACGCTGGTGGCGAGTTCGCGCACCACCGCGCCGTCAATGCGGACTCGGCCGCGTCGGATCAGCTCGTCGGCTGCCCGACGCGACGCAATGCCCGTGTGTGAGAGGTACTTATTGAGACGCATCTCGCGCGACGTACGAAACGTGGACTACTTGTCGTCGTATCCGCGCGACACCGAGAGCGCGTCTTTGGTGACGGTCTGCAAGAACTCTTCGTTCGTGCGCGTCTGCGCCATCTTGCCGAGAATCATCTCGGTGATGTCGCCGGTGTTGAACGCGGAGCTGACGCGGCGCAGCATCCAAATGCGGCGCATCTCGTCGGGCGAGAGCAGCAGCTCTTCGTGACGCGTTCCCGAACGCTTGATGTCGACGGCCGGGAAGACGCGCGATTCCGCGAGTTTGCGCGTGAGGTTGAGTTCCATATTACCGGTGCCTTTGAACTCTTCGAAGATGATGTCGTCCATCTTGGAACCGGTCTCGATAAGCGCCGTCGCGATGATCGTGAGCGATCCGCCTTCTTCGATCTTGCGTGCCGCACCGAAGAAGCGTTTGGGTTTGTGCAGCGACGCGGTGTCGAGACCGCCCGAGAGCGTGCGTCCCGAGTTCGGAATTACTTGGTTGTACGCGCGCGCCAAACGCGTGATGGAGTCGAGCAGGATGACGACGTCCTTGCCCATCTCGACCAGGCGTTTCGCACGATCCATCGCCATTTCGGCGACAGCCGTGTGATTTTCGGGATGCTCGTCGAACGTGGAAGCTACGACTTCGCCGTCGATCGTGCGCTGCATGTCGGTGACTTCTTCGGGACGTTCGTCCACAAGCAACGCGATGATCTGCACTTCGGGGTGGTTAATCGAAATCGCGTTGGCGATGTTCTTGAGCAGCGTCGTTTTCCCGGCCTTCGGCGGCGACACGATCAGCGCGCGCTGTCCCTTGCCGATCGGACAGAACAGATCGATGACGCGCGTGGAGAGCTGCGTGGAGCGCACTTCGAGTTTGAAGCGCTCGTTCGGATAGATCGGCGTGCCTTTTTCGAACACGGGGCGGCCGCGAATTTTATCGGGCTCCGCGCCGTTGACGGCGTCCACGCGAATCAAGCCGTAATATTTTTCGCCCTCTTTGGGACGGCGCACTTGGCCTTCGACCAAATCGCCGCGTCGCAGCTCGAAGCGGCGAATCTGCGATTGGCTGACGTAGATGTCGTCGTTGCCGACCAGGTAGCCTTCGCGCCGCAAAAAACCGTAACCCTCAGGCAGCACGTCGAGAACGCCGCTGGCCATCTCGAGGCCCGAACGAGCCTGCTGCGCCGCGAGGATCTGCGTGACGATTTCGTCTTTCTTGACCTTCGCCGGCGTAGGGATGTCGATATCGAACCCGGCCGCAATCTCTACGAGATCGGCCTTGGTCTTTTCATCGAGTTCGGCCGCCGTGAGTAAGGGCGGTCCTGCGTTTTCTACCTGGGGAAAGTTTTCTTGATTGTGGGGTTGCTGGTTATTGAAACCGTGGCGGCGGCGCGTACGACGACGGCGGCCTCCGCCTTGTTGCCCGTTCGGGCGATGTTCGAGTTGCAGCGGACTATTCTCTCTCGTAGAGTCGCGTACGCCTGCGGAAAGCGTCGCACATCGGCGAGGCTGCCGAGTAGCGACGGGAGGCATAACACGGGGGGATTTAACCGGACTATATCACAGCCGCGCCCCTCTGTCATCACAATGAGGAGCGCGGCGACGGCGGCGCCGTCATCCTGAGCGTAGCGCCGAAGGCGCGAAGTCGAAGGACAACGGCAAATCTACGCGGCGAGGGTGGCTTCGGCTCGTGCGCGGGCATGCAGGTCCTCGTCGTCGGAGGCCACGACGAGGTGGTGTTCGTCGAACCGGTTGAGCGTGCAGCCGAGGCGCACGTAGGGCAACATCAGCGGAGGAGGCACGCTGCGTCGCTGCGTGACGTCGGCCACAAGTTCGGGATCGCTCACACCCAGGCGGACGCGGCGAACACCACGCTGGCGCAGGGCCTTGGAGACGGCGGTCAGCGCCGCGTAAGAGATCTCGCGCTCGCGCAACGCGGGGTAACGCTCGACGCTAAACGGAACGCGTAACAGGATGGCGCCTTGGCCGCCTCGGCGCACCGAAGTGTAAGCCACACCAATGCCCCGGGAATCGGCCGCGAAGGCTACCGTCGCTTCAACCATTTGGACCGCCCTTTGCGTGCTCATGGGTATCTTATTCCCATTTTATATCGAACATATGTTCGATGTCAAGCCGTCGGCGCGATCCATTCAGGCAAGAGACTGCGGTAGATCGCCAACATCCGCTCCGTTTGGATATCGATAGAAAAGCGCTCGGCGCTCCGGCGGGCGCGTTCGCTTTCGGCCGGGTCGGGGTCGGACGGAACGTCGACAAACGCGCGTGCGAACGCCGCGGCGGTCGGCTTGACAACTTGTCCCGCGCCGCCCAGCACGTCGCGGTTAGGCGCGACATCGGCAGCGATCACCAGGGCGCCCGCGGCCAACGCCTCGGCCTGCACCAATCCTTGCGTTTCGGTCGTACTGGGAAAGACGAACGCATCGCTCGACGCGTAGAGATCGGGCAGCGCACCGCGCTCGATCGAGCCGGTGAACACCACACGATCGGCGACGTGCAGCTCGCGGGCAAGCGCTTCAAGCGCCTGGCGTTCGGGACCGTCGCCGCCAACGACCAGATGCAGGTCGCGCGGCGCTTTCGCCAGCGCTCGCAGCAGCACGTCGGTGTTCTTTTCGCGCGCGAGACGCGATACCGAAAGCAACATGCGCGCACCGTCGCTTATACCCAAGTGCGCGCGCAGCTGCGCGTTGCGCCGCCCCGAACCAAAAGCGCGCAGATCGATACCGCTGGGCACCACTTCGATGCGCGCGCCGACGCCGAGTTCGCGCAGCCGATCGCCCATCGCCGCGGTCGGCACCACGACGGCGTCGGCTTGATCGGCAAAGCCGCGCGTGAGCGCTTCAGCCGCATAGCGCGTGGCGTTAGCTTCAAAGGGGACGTAATGAGCGTACTCTTCGAGCTTCGTATGATATGTATACACCAGCGGCATGCCGTAACGGCGCGCATAGCGTAGTCCCATCCATCCGGTCACGAACGGCGAATGCACGTGAATGATGGAGAGGCGCCGCACCACGCCATGCACTTTGCGGCGACTCAGCAGCGGAATCGTCAGACGGTAGGGCGTGTTGGCCGGCAGCGGCAGCGACGGCATACGAAAAACCGGCCCGTCCGCTTCATCGTAGCCGGGTACTTTGGGCGCGAAGCAGTAGACCTCGTGCCCGCGCTCGCGCAAGCCCCCGGCCAAGGCGTCCACCGAGGCAACCACCCCGTTGACCACCGGCCGATAGACCTCGGTAAAGAACCCGACGCGTAAGTGCTGCACGAGGCGAGGATTGTTGGCGGCAAGGTCGCCCCATCCCCGGCGGAAAGGTCAGAATCGCGTACGGATACGACATTTAGCGTAGCGGCCGGCTCGAGGCCACATGCTATAGTGCCTCGAGTTGCCGGACGGCCCTAACAGGCTGTCCGAGAGCGGGTCGCCGGAAGCGGCCTGCACGATCGCAACGGCATCCCCGTCTGAGGCTCCCCGGAGCCTCGACGAAAGCCAACACCGCGATCCTGGCGTTTCCACTCGTGGATCCGTCAACCAGATTACCGAAACTGGAGTTCATCCGCCCCTCCGTGCCCGCTAGCCGGGCTTTCGCCGTGCACTGCGGCGCGTAGGGACACCGCGACCTCTTCGCCGCGGCTTGACTCCCAGAAAGGAAAGGTTGATGAGACGCAACCTCCTCAAGTCGAGCCACGTGCTCGCATTGGGCGTTCTCACCGCCGGCCTGGTGTCGGCAAGTTTTCTCACGCATCCCGCCCCCGCAATGGCAGCGGACGGTGCTTCGCAAGCATCGGTTTCCCACGTGGTGACCTTCGTCTCCAACGGGGCCAGTAGCGACACCGTCAGCTCCGCGCCCACGGTCGGCGCGTTCTTAGAAGAACGCGGCATCGTTGCGAGCGCCGACGATTACGTACAACCCAACCTTTCTACACCGCTTTCCGATCATTTGATCGTTTCGTATCAAGCCGCCGTTCCCGTAAAACTTACAATGCATTCCGGAACGAAGCGCGTCTCGAGTGCCGCCGGCGACGTCGGCGGCTTATTGGAAGAACAAGGCATCGCGCTCGGTCCTCACGACATCGTGAAACCGTCGCTCTCCAATCGGTTAACGTCCGGCGAAACGGTTCACGTGGTACGCGTGAACGAATGGACGAAAGCGCATCACGCCGTCGTTCCGACGCCGACCGAACACCGCATCGTCTTCACTATGAAGCCGGGCGCGCATAAGTTGCTGGCTAAAGGTCACGCCGGCGTTCGCGAAACCGTCGTGCTGTTCGAACAGCATGACGGAGGAGCCATCAAACACCGCATCGTTGCGTCGGCCATCGTACGCAAAGCTGCGCCGCGCATCGTCGAAGACGGCGCGGGCGAGTTCGCTGCATACGAACACATGGCGAAACGCGGAATCGATAAGACGTCGTACGTTGCGGCCTCTGCAATGCATATGGTTGCGACGGCCTACACGGCGTCGTGCGATGGCTGCGACGGCGTCACCGCCATGGGGTATCGCGCGGGGCACGGCGTCGTGGCGGTGGACCCGCGTTACATCCCGCTGGGCAGCAAACTCTACATTCCGGGCTACGGCTACGCGATCGCCGGCGACACCGGTGGTGCGATTCGGGGCAACCGCATCGACCTGGGCTTTAACTCCGTGGCCGATGCCATCGAGTTCGGACGCCGGGAGATCACCGTCTACCGTCTGAAGTAGGAGGAGTGTCCGTCGATCATCCCCGCGCGCTCTTAAGTGCGTACGGCCTGCGTCCTAAGAAACGTTACGGCCAGAATTTTCTCATGGATGGGGGAGCCGCGCGCCGCATCGCGCGGCTCGCCATCGAAGGCGCGCCCGCAAACGCATCCCCCGTGGTCGTCGAAATCGGTGCTGGCACCGGCGCGCTCACGCGCGCACTGCTCGACGAAGGCGCCGAAGTCACCGCAATCGAGATCGACGCAGAACTCGCCGTCGTTTTGCGCGGGCGCCAGGACCTTGCCGACGCAACCATTGCGTGCGCGGATGCGCTGACGTTCGACTACGACGCGGTTGCGCGCGGACGCGCGTGGTGCGCGGCGGGAAATCTGCCGTACAACGTCGCCACGCCGCTGATGCTGCAGTTGATCGAGCGACGCGACGGCCCGCGCGCGATCGTGGCGATGATTCAACGCGACGTTGCAGATCGTTTGGCCGCGAAACCCGGCACGCCCTCATACGGAAGTTTGTCGATCGCCGTGCAATACGCAATGCGCGTGGAACGCGCGTTCACGCTCGGCCCGCGTTCGTTCTATCCGTCACCGAAAGTCGATTCAACCGTCGTGCGCTTGACGCGTCGCGACGAACCTGCCGCCCTGCCCCGCGACGAAGCGCTCTTTCTGCAGGTCGTGCGCGCGGGGTTCGCGTACCGCCGCAAGACGCTGGCAAATTCGTTGACGCTCGCGCTCGGCCTCGAACGCGCGGACGTTATGCGCGCCATCGAACGCGCCGGACTGGCATCGGAGATTCGTGGAGAACAGCTCGACATCGGAGAATACGCCCGCCTGGCCGACGCGCTGGGCGCCGAGCGCGTTTAGCCCCGGCCCGACCGCACTGCTGGTGCTCCTGGCGCTAGCGCTGGCGTTTCTCGGCGCGCTCGCCGGTTTTCTGATCGCTGCGGCGATGCACCACGCAATTTTGCACGGCGCGAAGCCCAACGTCATCGACGCGCTGGTCGCCCAGCTGGGTCTCGAGATTCCGCTCGTGGCGACGCTGCTGTACGGTCTGCCGCGCATAACGGGCTTTACGCTGCGCCAACTCGGTTATGCATCGCCTCGCGCGAAAGAAATCGGCATCGCGTGCGTCGGCACGCTGGCGGCCATCGTCATCGTGTCGATCGTGAGTCAAGTTCTTGAAACGACGTTCCATCTCAAGCACGAGCAGGCGATTATCCAGCAGTTCGTGCAGCTGCGAGACCCGTGGCGTATTGCATTCTTTGCCGTTTTCGCGATCGCGATCGGGCCGATCGCTGAAGAGACGATCTTTCGCGTCTTTCTCTTCAACGTCGGCTTGCGCTACGGCGGGTTCTGGGTCGGCGCGATCGCAAGGCCCCGCTTGCGTGCGTCGGCCTCATCCTTGCCGGCGTTTACTACACCACTCGTAACGCGTACGCGTCGATGCTCACCCACGCACTGTTCAACGCCTTCTCAGTCGTCGGGCTGCTGCTCTCCCCGCATATCCTCAAGGGTTAGCAGTATCTCTCTCGGGGTGGGGGTGCGATCGCGAAAAGGGACAATGGTATGTCCTAGCCCCGACGGCAATGAAGTACTGCCGATGCGTTGGTCGTAGCGATTTTTGTAGGGGATGGGGCCGACGATGTGGGTGACGTTAGGGCGCGCTTCGTCGTACCAATCGGGATAACGCGAGAGCCAGAGGCCCACCACCGGCGAGGCGCCGAGCGCGATCGCTGCGTGCAGCGGCCCGGACGGCACACCCACAAATGCGTGTGCCGCGCGTAGCAGCGTTAGGAGGACGTGCGCAAACGGCACGTTTAAATCGCCAAAATGTTGAGCAACGCTGCGTTCGCCGATCGCGAATGCGCGCGAGTCTGGATCCCGCTCGCGCAGCAGCGCGACGAACGCATCCACTTCTGCCTGCGGCCACGTCTTTTCGACGTTGGTATGGCCGCCGGGCGAGATTACGTACAGCCGCTTTCCCGTCCCAACGATACCGCGGATGCGCTCCTCGATGCGCGTGCGCGCATCGGGCGGTACCTCAAAGCGCAGCGCGGTCGGCAGCGGAAGACTCAGATCGAACTGCGCCAAGCGCTCGGGCAGCACCAACTCGCGTGCCAGCGCGCGCGCCTTCGTATGAAACGGAAAGCGCGTGCGGCCTTCGCACTCCGGGTAATCGGTATAGAGAATCGCGTCGATTTCGCGCTCGATAACGCTCGCACGCAGCGGCTGCGCAAGCGTCACATCTTCTTCGCGATTGCGAATGCGACGAAAATCGACGCCGAGGTGACGCGCGCCTTGTGCGCTGCCGTCGCCGATGGTTCCGACGCCCGAATATAGCGGCACGACCCCCTCGGCGCCGTCATAGAGATGCACGAAGTCGTCGCCGTAGCGCGTGATGAAATATTCGTTCGAGGGCTCCAGCAGCGGCACCAGATGGCCGAAGTGCACGAAATCGCCCAGCCCGTGCGGCCAATAGATCAACACCCGTCGCCCTCGCAGACGTGCGAACGCTTCATTTCGCTCGTCGTATACGGGCAACCGCATTAGCCGGCCGCGCCTCGCGCGTCGTCGACGATCGCTTTCAGCTTTTCAACGAATATCTGCGGCGCAAAACGTTCGGCATGCGCGCGCAATCGCGCCGCGTCGTAACGCCCGGCATCGAACTTGCGCAGGACCTCCGCCAAAGAGGCGGGCTCCGGTGCATCGAAGAACGCGCCGGTTTCGCCTTCGATCACGGTCTCGAGCGCGCCGCCGCCGCGATACGCGATCGTGGGCCGGCCGCACGCAGCCGCTTCCAACGGGACGAGTCCGAGATCTTCTTCGCCCGGCAAGATCACCGCTCGCGCATCGCCCATCAATCCATTGAGCGTGGCGTCGTCAACGTAACCCAGCATCCGCGCGTTCGTGCCGCGCGCCGCGCGCCGCAACGCGGTTTCGGCTGGGCCCGTACCCGCAACCACCAGCGTGACGCCCGCCAGCGCAGCGGCGCGAATCGCCAACTCGATGCGTTTGTATGGCAGCAGCCGCGACGCGACGAGAACGTAATCGCCGCGCCCCGCGCCCACCGAGAAGCGGTCGATGTCGATCGGCGAGTGCAGCACGTCGGCGTCGCGCCCATAGTAGTCCTTCACGCGACGCGCGACATTGTGCGAGTTTGCAACGTAGCGCGTCGGCCGCTGGGCGGCGCGCGCGTCCCACTCCACCAGCCTTTTCACTATGGGCCGCGCCAAGGCGCGCACGCCGAACCCACCCACGTATTCGTCGTAGTTGAACGCAAAGCGGCTCACGGTGTGAATGAAGCACACGTGTATCGTGCCCGGGGGCACCAACACGCCCTTGGCCCACGAACTCGTCGAACTGACGATCGTGTCGAAACCGCTAAAGTCGAACGACTCGAAGGCGCGCGGATAGAAGGGCGCGAGAAAACGAAACGCACGGTTGGCGCCCGGAATTTTTGCCAAATACGACAGGCGCAGCCGCTCCGCATCGATCTGATTGCCGACGCGCGGATCGTGCAGCGCCGTATAGACCGGTGCCTGCGGCCACGCGCGCGCGAAGTGTTCGAAAACACGTTCCGCGCCGCCGCGCTGGTTGAGATAGTCGTGTACGAGTGCGAGCGTCAATTCGAACGCGGAAGCACCAATGCGACCGTTGGATTGCTCATGTACGCGCGCGCCGCACGCTGCACGTCGGCGGGAGTCACGGCTGCGATCTGCGCCAGCGTGGCGTTGAGATAATCCGTGGAAGCACCCTGCAGCGCAAACTCGCCTGCCAACCACGCGCGATCGTGCAGCGACGTAGCGTCGTTGACGAATCGTCCTTGTGCCTGCGCTTTATACGTCGCGAGCGAACCTTGCAGTTTGCTGGCCGAGAGCGCGCCGATAACGGCGAGCCCCGTGCCGAACGTGCGCGATGGATCACCCATACCGCCCGCCATGTACACCATCACGTTGGCCGGGCGCGCGCCGTAATCGTAGATCGTGCCGACAGAATCGGTTGCGAACGAATGCGAGATCGTGCCCGGCACGTCCGCCACTTCGGCTAACGCGCTATTGACGATCGCCGCAAGCACTAGCATCGCGCCAAAATCGCGAGAACCCGGCTTGGGCGCCGCATACCGCGCGACCAGCCATGGCGCGTCAATGTCGCGATGCGCGATGATTTGATGCGACGCGGATGCGGGTGCCGCCGGATGCGATGGAGCAGGTTTCGCCATGCCCGCAGGCAACGCTGTGGCGAGTTGCTCGAACGCATCTGCCGGAACTGCAGGCAGGTTGCCGATCGCGCTCACCACGGAACCGCCGCGCTTGTATGCGCGGTCGTAGAACGTCTGCACGTCGGTTGCGTCGTAGCCCGCGAGCGACATCGCCGTGCCGTTCGCCGCGCTACTGAGCATATCGACGCCCACCTGCAGCGGTGACCTGTCGTCGAGCGCCACGCGCCGCACGAGGCGCGTGCGCGCATCGTTAACCACCGCATTCGTAATAGTTGGTTTCGCCAACGCAGCCGCCAGCAGAGCAACCTGGGCGGACGCCCGGTCCGAGAGCGATTGCAGATAGAACTCCACGTCGCCGTCTTCAACCGTGAACGTCAACGAACCGCCACCCTGCGCGACTGCATCTTGCAACGCAGATCCGTTCGCGATGGCCGAACACAAAATCGTCTCGGCAGTCAATGCGGCGAGGCCGTCTTGACGAACGGCTTGACGGTCGAGTCCGGCGCGCACGAAATATGACACGCCCATCAATTGCGTCGATGCGCCGGGTTGCGTGACGATCGTCGCGCCCTCGTACGACGTTGTTGACGGCGCGGTCACGGCGCCCAGCAAAAATGCGGCGCATACCGCAACGATCAAAGCGCGCCTCACGTGGGGCTGGGCGCCTTCTGTGCGGTCTGCGAGCGCACGACGAGAGGCTGGTTCTTCAGGTATCGCTGCGCAATTTGCGCGACGTACTGCGCGTCGAGCGAGCGCGCGACTTGGACGTAGTGCTCGTTACTGCCAGCCGGCGCGTACGCGGCGTTGCCTTCGGCCGCATACCAGCCTAGGTCGCCGGCCGTTTCCAGCGGTGTTTGCGCGTCGCTGGCGATGTGATAGACGAACGCCGCCTGCGCCTGCGCGAACGCAGAGGCGTCGAGCGGTCTCATCATCGCGGCGATCGCGGAGAGCGCCTGCACGCGAGCGGCGTCGGCGCCGCCGCCCTCGACGGTGACGACCATTACGCCGGGATTGTGCAGCGTGACGAACGAGCCCGAGATATCCGCCTGCGTGCCCGCCTGCGCGAGCGTACGCGATACGGTGCCAGTGCCGCTACGGAAGAGGTAGTCGTTGATGAAATCCATCGCCGTCGCCGCTTTTTCGTCGGCGATGCCGGGACCGGTCCAGGCCAGCGCCGTTGCATCGACAGAACCGGACATCGAGACGTCCTGCGGCGACCGCGCGAGCTGCGAATCAAACGGCGCATCGGGCTGGGGGGCGCCGCTGCCATCGGTGATCGCGCTCGTCACGCTTGCATCCACGTCGCCCGAGAGCACCAAGAACGCGTTACCGGCGCGAAATGCGCGCGCCGCAAACGCGGCGACCGCATCGAGTGGAATGTTCTGACCATTCGCGTTCCCCAGCACCACCGGCGCCGTGTGCGCCGGACCGCTCGAGAAGAGCTGCGCAAAGGTTGCGTCGAGCATCGCCAGGCGCGGCGAAAACTGTCGTTCGATCGCCATCACGGCGGCATCGCGCTGCGCGGCCTGCAATGCAACGGCGTCGGGCGCTGGAGCAAAGTACGCCGCGGTCATGGCCGCGACGACGCGGCGCGAGGCGGAAGCCGGGCCGGCCTCCGAAATTTGCACGATGTCGGCATAGACCGAGATGTTGAGGTCGCCGCCGGTGCTATCCGCTAATGACGAGAGCGATTGTCCGCCGGCGAGCGACGCTACTGCGCACGCAGCGGCCGACAGCTGTGCGATCCCGGGCGTCGCATTGTCGTAGCCTGAAGCCGGCGCGCGGAACCACAACTGCACGACCGCTTGCGAAACCGACGGATCGCTCTGCACGATGTACGTGCCGCCGCGCGGCAGGGTGCCCGTTGCCTGCGCGGGCGTCGCAGCGGTTACCGGCAGCGCACACGTCAACGCAAATGCGGACGCGCAGAGAATCGAGAGCCCGCGCATCACGCGGGCTCGGGAGAGATGGTCGGCGGCATGCGCTTGGGTTCGCGCTTGGGTTCTTCGGTCGTCGCCGGCTTTTCGGCTTCGACGGAAACGGCCGGCGTGCCCGGGCCCTGATCGTTGCGATCGTAGGGCTCGTTGTGTAGGATCGCGAGCACTTCGTCGGCCTCGACCGTTTCGTATTCGAGCAGCACCTTGACCATACGTTCGACTTTAGCCCAATTCTCGTTGAGGATGTGGCGTCCGTTTTCGTAGCACGACTCGATGATCTTGCGAACCTCTTCGTCAATCTTGCTCGCAACTTCTTCAGAATAGTTGCGCTCGTCGCCGAAGTCGCGTCCGAGAAAGACCTGATGGCTGCCGCGACCGAACTGAATCGGCCCCAGATCGCTCATGCCGTACTGCGTGACCATGCGGCGCGCGAGTTCGGTCGCTTTTTGGAAATCGTTGCTCGCACCAGTGGTCACGTCGCCGAACTGGATCTCTTCAGCTAAGCGGCCGCCCATGGCCATGGTGATCTCGGCGATGATCTGCTCGCGCGTCATCTGATGACGATCGTCGGCCGGCAGCGACCACGTGATGCCCAGCGCCATGCCGCGCGGGATGATCGTCACCTTGTGCACCGGATCGGCCTTCTCGAGCATTCCGCCGATGATGGCGTGGCCGGACTCGTGATATGCCGTGTTTTCTTTCTCTTTGGGCAACATGACCGCCGACTTGCGCTCCGGGCCAACCATGACGCGATCGATCGCCTCGTCGCAATCGCTCATGTCGATGACGCTTTTGTTGCGCCGCGCGGCCAACAATGCTGCTTCGTTGAGCAAGTTTTCCAAGTCCGCTCCCGAAAAGCCCGGCGTGCGCTTCGCAAGCGTTTCCAATTCGACTTCTTTCGAGAACGGTTTGTTGCGCGCGTGCACTTCGAGAATTTTCTGACGTCCGCGGAAATCCGCGCGATCCACAACGATCTGACGATCGAAGCGGCCTGGACGCAGCAGCGCGGGATCGAGCACGTCGGGACGATTGGTGGCCGCCACCAAAATTACGCCGGTGTTTTGATCGAAACCGTCCATTTCGACCAACAGCTGGTTGAGCGTTTGCTCGCGCTCGTCGTGCCCGCCGCCCAAGCCGGCGCCGCGCTGACGACCTACCGCATCGATTTCGTCGATGAAGATGATGCACGGCGCAGATTTTTTCGCCTGCTCGAAGAGATCGCGCACGCGCGACGCGCCGACGCCGACGAACATCTCCACGAAGTCCGAACCCGAGATCGAGAAGAACGGCACGCCCGCTTCGCCCGCAACCGCGCGCGCCAGCAGCGTCTTGCCCGAACCCGGCGGCCCCAGCAGCAGCACGCCCTTCGGAATGCGCGCGCCCAACAATTGATATTTTTTCGGGAACTTCAGGAAATCCACGATCTCCGCGAGTTCTTCTTTGGCTTCATCCACGCCGGCGACGTCGGAGAACGTCACCTTCGGACGGTTCTCGTTGAGCGTCTTCGCCCGCGACTTGCCGAACGACATCGCCTGACTGCCGCCGCTCTGCGCCTGCCGGAAGATGAACAGCATTACCGCAAAGATCAGAATGAACGGCAAGAACTGCATGATCGCGGAGAGGAGGTTGCCGCTCTGCGCGATGTCGATCTTCACGTCGCCGGACTTTACGTTCGTGCGCACGTGTTCGTCGAACGTGTAGTCGGTAATGCTCGGTACCGAAACCGTGTACTTCGTGCCGCCCTTGAGCGTGCCGGTCGCCTGCGTGCCGATGGCGTGGAACTGCGTAACCATGCCTTTGTCGAGGTCGTTCATGAACTGGCCGTACGACAACGGTTTGGGCGCATCGGTCTGCGGAACGAGGCGTTCGAAAAGGAAGAACATCGCGACGACTGCCGCGATGACTAGGAGAAGCGAACGGACGATTTTACTCACGATGTCGACGGCGACCTTACTGTGTGAAGACCCACGAGCGCAGTTGCGCCAGATAGGGCAGATTTCTAAAGAGTTCTTGATAGTCCAGACCGTAGCCTACGACGAACTCGTCCGGCGAGGTAAGGCCCACGTACTCCACCGGCGCATCGATGCGCCGGTGATAGGGCTTGTCGAACAAGACGCAGGAGCGCAGACTGGCGGGGTTACGCCCCTTGAGCAACGCTTGGAGATAGTCCAGCGTGAGACCATTGTCGATGATGTCTTCGACGATCACCACATTGCGTCCGATCACTGGGCCGGTCGTGTCTTTGAGCATACGGACCTCGCCCGAGGAGCGAGTTTCGTTGCCGTAGGACGAGACGCAAAGATAATCCACGCGAATTTCGCTCGGACCGTTCGGCTGCCGCGCCAGAGAACGCGCCAGATCCGCGGTGACGTAGAGCGCTCCCTTTAACACACCCAACAGCAGCACGGGTTGCCCGCTGTAGTCCCGCGCAATCTGCGCTGCCATGCGGTCGATGGCGGCCGCGATCTCTTCTTTCGGAAAGAGCGTCCGCTCGATCGTTCCCTCGTATGTGTCCGTTACTCGCATATAGTGATGATTTTGCCCCGCTCGATGGTGAGTGCCACGCCTTCCTTCATGAAGAAGCGGCCGGTTCCGCCTCGTTCGAGCGCGCGGACCGCCTCTTCCACGTGGACGAACTCCACGTCGCGCAGTCCCGGGTCGCCTTGCAGTGCCTCGCGGACGCGCCGCCGCAGTGCCGCCCGGCGGCTCCCCGCCTGCTCGTCAGTCACCAGCTGGGCAGCCCGCGCCACCGCTCCGTCGAGGCCGGGGAACTGCGGGCGGAGGGCCTCCAGCGCCTGCCGGACGGCGTTGCGGCGCTGCGATGTGTCGGCGTTGGTGGGATCGATTGCGTAGGGCAGCGCCTCGCGATGGCAGTAGTCGCGTAGCTCCTCCGGCTCCACGCGCAGCAAGGGGCGGACCAGCTCTACCCCTTCGGCCAGCGGTCGGCGCGGCTCCATTCCGGCTAAGCCGTCAGGGCCGCCGCCGCGGAAGAGCGCCAGCAGTACGGTTTCGGTTTGATCTTCCGCGTGATGCGCAGCGACCACGGTCGTCGCGTCTGCGTCGCGCGCGATGGCCGCGAGCGCGTCGTAACGCGCGTCGCGCAGCGAGGCTTCGTCGCCGCGAACGCCGTCGAGCGCGACGATCTTCACCGGCAGCCCGAGCGTTGCGGCGACGCGCAGCACGACGCATTCGTCCTGCCACGCCGTTGCGCGAACGCCGTGATTCACGTGCGCGAGCGTCAGCGTGAGCTCCATCGGCTTGGTCAGCGCGTGCAACACGCCCGCGAGCGCAATCGAATCCGGTCCGCCGCTGCACGCGATCGCGATACGTTCGCCGCTCCGCACCACGCCGCCGCGCTCCACTAGCGCTTCTAGCGCTCGTTCCGGTTTTGCTCCGCGCATACGTCAGCGCACGTGCCGCGCGATTTCGCGCTGCACGTCACGTTTGGCTTCGGCTTCGCGCTTGTCCCAGAACTTTTTGCCTTTGGCTAATCCCAATTCAACCTTCGCCATGCCGCGCGTAAAGTACATGCGCAGCGGCACGATCGTGAGCCCCTTCTCGGCGACGCGACTCTGCAGATGCGCGATCTGCGTTTTGTGCAGTAACAGCTTGCGCGGCCGGTTGGGCTCTTCGTTGGAAAAACTGCCCTGCTTGTATGGCGGAATGTGCAGACTCAATAGCCAGGCCTCGCCGTCGCGAAAACGCGCGTACGCTTCGTTTAGACTGATGCCGCCCGCTCGAATCGATTTCACCTCGGTGCCGGTGAGTACCAACCCCGCTTCGAGCGACTCGAGAATGTGATATTCGTGGCGCGCGCGCCGATTGTCGAACGCCGGCGCATCCTTACGCTTCTCCGCTACGGAAGCGCCTTTGCGAACTTGTTTACTCTTCATGCGCGCGGCACAAAGTTGCGGCGATCTTGGATCGCGTCGATGGCGCCGCGCGAGACGAACTTGCCTTCACCTTCCAGCAGCACGGTGCCGTCGCCGTCGAGCACTTGGCCGTGAACGAAGAGCACGTTGCGACGCTGCTCGCCGACGCGTCCGCGGATCGTGATCTCGCGATCGATCGGAACGGGCTTGCGAAAGCGCGCGGTGATGCCGGCGGTCATGCCGCGATGACCGGCGTGCCCCGCGGCGTGCGCCATCGCTTCGTCGAGCAGCGAGAGCGCGATGCCGCCGTGCGCGATCCCTTGCCAGCCTTGAAAATCCTTGCGCAGCGTCGTGCGGCATACCACGCCGTCGCCGGTCTCGTTCTCGACGAACTTGAGGTGCATGCCGATCGGGTTCTCCGGTCCGCATGCAAAACAATAGCCATCGTCGACGGGGATCTCGCTCAACGGCCTACATCCAAACGCGAAGCCAAGTAGTCGGGCAAACACACCGCATGAATCTTTTCTTTGACCTCTTCGATTGGATAATCGTACCGCACCCAGGTGACGCGATCTTCCGCCGGCTGGTAAAATACAAACGACGCTTGCGGGTTCAGGTCACGGGGCTGCCCGACCGAGCCAACGTCCACGATGTAGCGTTTCTCTGCGTCGAACTGCAGTTCGCCACCGTGCTGCATGTGTTTGTGCGCGATCGCCCCCGACGCTTCGCGCTCGTAGTATTCGGCGATGTGCGTGTGCCCGACGAAGACCAGTCGCGCGTCGGTCGCTTCGAAGGCCCGCTTTGCCGCCGGTTTATCGAGAATGTATTCGAAGTAATCCTTCGGGGCGCCGTGCACCAGTAGAAATTCCGAAAAACGCAGTTCGTAGGAGAGTGTATTGAGCCACTCGCGGTTGTCCGCGTCGATCACGCCTTGCGTCCACGCGATGGCGGCCTTCGCCGCATCGTTAAAGTACTCCACGCCGAAGTTGTCGATCGCCGCGAGATCGTGATTGCCCAGCACCACTGCATGCGCGCGTTCGCGAACCAGCCGCAGACACTCGTTGGGATTGGGTCCGTAGCCAACCGTATCGCCCAAGCACAGCAACTTATCGTCGGGTTCCAGAAGCGCAAGCGCCCGCTCCAGCGACTCCAGGTTACCGTGAATGTCGGAGAAGATCGCGTAACGTTCGCTCACGCCTGCCCCCTCGCGACCAGTTCGCGCAGCGCGTCGGCAAACGCCGCGCGCATGGGCACGGTGCCCACACTCACGCGAATGTATCGATCCAGCGGCGGCGCGCCGGGCTTGCGGATCCAAACGCCGCGATCGAGCAGCGCCCGCACGATGGTCGCGCGCCGCTGCGTGCCGAAGTCGATGCACACGAAGTTCGTTCGCGACGGCAACGAGCTGGTGCCCAGTTCGTGCGCCAGCACCGCATACTCATCGCGCCCGACGGCCGTCTCGCGCACCACGAGCGCGCGAAAGTCGTCGTCGCGCAGTGCTGCAAGCGCGCCGATCTGCGCGTTGCGGTTGATCCCGTATTGCAAGCGAATCTTGTCCAACGTTCTCGCGACGTCTTCCGACGTAATCGCATACCCGATTCGAGCGCCAGCCATGCCGTAGGCCTTCGAAAACGTGCGCGCGCGAATCAAACGATCCTCGAACGTGGGCGACAGCAGGTCGCTCTCGTCGGCGAAATCCGCATACGCTTCATCCAAGAAAAATACCGCGTCGCGCGGCAACGCGGCAGCAAAGCGCTCGATCTCCGCGCGAGCGAAGAGCGTGCCGCTCGGATTGTCGGGGTTCGCCAGATACACCAGCGCCGCGCGCTTTTCGCGCGCCAGACGTGCCAGCGCATCCAGATCCGGTTTGCCGTCATCGCGATAGTCCGCGCGCGCCAACACGCCGCCGTAGCCGTTTACGTGATAGTCGAACGTCGGATACGTCCCGGTCGACGTCACCGCGACGGCGCCGGGCGCAACGTACGCGCGAACCGCCAATCCCATGATGTCGTCGATGCCCGAGCCGACGGTCAGGTGATCGATGGTGCAGCGATGCTTGATCGCCAGCGCCACGCGCAGATCGAACGAATCGGGATCGCCGTACCAGGCCGTGCGCTCGAGTTCCGCACCCATCGCCCCAACAGCGGCCGGAGACGGACCGAACGCGCTCTCGTTGGCTCCCAGACGAACGAGCGTATAGAGCCCGCGTTCGCGCATGAGGCGCTCGGGACCGACGAACGGCGTGGACGACGGCAAAGCCGCAACGATCGGAGCGGGACGGATCACGAAACGAGATTTCCTCCGGACGAGAAACGGCAGACGCGGACCGAATCGTTCGCTTTGTGCACGCTCGCCCGCTCTCCCACAACCACGTAACCCGCGGCCCGCGCGGGCAGGCTCACATATGCGGAGTGCAGGGGCAGCGGGCGCGCCAACGTTTGCGCGCCCGCGTCTTCGAGGGTCACGGGAACGAAGGTAGTCCATCCCGCGTGCGCGCGCAACGGCTCTGCAAGCACCGCCGCGATGACCCCCGGCGCGATCGGCGCACCCACCAGGCCCGCTATGATCGGCGCCGCGACTCCCTCGAGCACCATGAGCGCGGAGACCGGATTGCCGGGAAGCCCGATGATCGGCTTGCCGTCGGCGCTGCCGAAGACCGTTGGCTTGCCCGGCTTAATGCGCAGGCCGTGCACGATGACCCCCGGGTCACCCGCCGCATGAACGGCCTCCGGCGTCGCGTCGCGTTCGCCTACCGACGACCCGCCCGAAAGCACCGCGGCATCGCACTCCCCAAGCGCATGCAGTAGTGCGGCGGCCAGCGCTCCCGGCTCGTCGCTGACGATTGGGAAGAGCACGGGCTGCGCGCCCATGGCACGCAGCGACGCCGCGATGACATACCTATTCGAATCGCGGATCTGCGCCGCGGACGGCGTATCGGTGACCTCCGCCAACTCGTCGCCGCTGGAGAGCACCGCGATGCGCGGGCGCGCGAAAACGGGCACACTCGTCACGCCGAGCGTCGCCAGCACGCCGATTTCGGGCGCGCCGATGCGGCGGCCGGCGGTCAGTACCACCTCGCCCGCCCGCATGTCAGCGCCGCGCTGCGTCAGGCTCGCGCCGGCCGACAGCGCGTCGACAACCACGATTTCGTCGCCTTGGCGAGTCACCCGTTCGATCGGCACCACGGCATCGGCGCCGGCGGGCACGACCCCTCCGGTGGGAATGGCGGCAGCTTCACCGGGTCCGAGAGCGCGGTCGGGCATGCGCCCCATCTGCACGTCGAAGGTCACGCGAAAGCGGCCGGGTGCGCGTGCAGACTGCACGGCAAAACCATCCATCGTCGACCGCGCTACCGCCGGATATGGCGCATCGGCGGGCACGTCGCAAGCCAGCACGCGCCCCGCCACATCGGCGAGCGCCACGGTTTCAACGCGCGGCTGCGGACGCGGCGCGCGGGACGTGTACAACGCCAACGCTTGGGCCGGCGCGAGCAAACGTGCCTCGTCGAAGCCTGAAGTGACCGGTAGGAGTGCCTTTGCGGGCTGCATAATGCGGCGATTCTTCATGATAGATATCGCAGTCGTCCGTCGCGAACCTGATCGCCTTCGCAAATCGGCGATTCGTCGCGGGCACGATCCGTCGTTCGTGGACGAGATTCTGCGTCTGGATGCAGAGCACCGCTCGGCGCTTACCGCACTCGAACGAGCGAAGGCCGAAAAGAATCGGCTCTCCAACGAAATCGGGAAAGCCGCCGATAAGGCCGCCGCAGCGCGCGACCTGCGCCCGCAGCTCGACGCACTGGCGTCGGAGATCGGCCTACACGAAGATCTCGCGAAATCGCTGGCACCGGAGAACGCGGAGTCACCGCTGCGCGCGCTGCTCTCGCAGTCCCACAATATTCTCGACGACAGTGTGCCCGACGGTACCGATGAGGCGAGCAACGTCGTGGTGCGATCGTGGGGCGAACCCGCGGCCTTTGCGTTCGATCCGAAACCACACTGGGAGATCGGTGAGGCGCTCGGTATTTTGGATTTCGAACGCGCGACGAAGCTCTCGGGCAGCCGATTCTCGGTGCTACGCGGCGCCGGCGCTCGTCTCTCGCGCGCGATCGCGCAGTTCTTCCTCGACGCGGCGCACGAAAAGGGCTACACGGAAATCGCGCCACCGTATCTCGTCACGCGCGAAACGATGTGGAAGACCGGGCAACTCAGTAAATTTTCGGACGCCATGTTCAACGACGCAGATGCCGGGCTGTTTCTCATTCCCACGGCCGAAGTGCCGCTGGCCGCGCTGCACGGCGACGAGATCTTCGACGCCGCGGACCTGCCGCTCAAGTACGCCGCATACTCGCCGTGCTTCCGTAAAGAAGCGGGCGCCGCGGGCAAAGACACACGCGGGTTGATTCGCCAGCATCAGTTCGAAAAAGTCGAACTCGTGTGGGTGACCGCTCCGGAGCAGTCGTTCGAAGCGCTAGAAACGCTGACGGGCCATGCCGAAGCGTTGCTGCAGGCACTTGAACTCCCGTATCGCGTGATGGCGCTGTGCGCCGGCGACGTGGGCTTCGGCGCCACGAAAACGTACGACTTAGAAGTGTGGCTACCAAGTTCGCATGCGTATCGCGAGATCTCGTCGTGTTCGAACTGCACGGATTTCCAATCGCGCCGCGCCGGCATTCGTCTTCGCCGAGATGCTAAGAGTAAACCGGAACTCGCCCACACGCTCAACGGATCGGGCTTAGCCGTCGGCCGCACGCTGCTCGCAATCCTAGAGAACTGTCAAAACGAAGACGGCACCGTACGCGTGCCGACCGTCTTACAGCCCTACCTCCACCAAGCTATCATCGCTTAACGGCTCGTCAGATAGTCGGCGAGGGCGTCGACGTAGCTGGATTCTTCTTTTGGCTGCGCTTGAATTTGGCGACGTGCTTCGACGGTTATGCGCGCGTGCGCATCGTCGACGCGTTCGATGCTGCAGGCGATGCGCTCGCTGAACGTTAGGCCGAACGACGCTTCGACGTAACCGCGCGCGCGATCGGTTTCGCGCACCGTCCCGCCCAGCACGCTTACGAGGCCCTCGCACGCGCGATCGAACGCCGCATCGTACGACATGTCGAGCAGCAACGTGCGGCTCGGCCGCAAGCGTACCGTCGTACGCTTCAATCCCAACCAACGCATCAGCGAACTAAACATCGCCGTCGCCTTCGCGCGTCGCCTGCGGTGCGCCTGGATTATCCGCTTGTTGTCAGGTTTTGGGATTAGTGTGTGCGCATGCTCTCAGCATTTCATCCCAGCCACTCATCGAGGAAAACGTTTATGAAACTTTCAGGTCTCGGCAAGATCGTTACGCCTGCGTTGATCGTCGGCGCACTGCTCCTAACCGTACCGGCAACCGCGTTTGCGCAGGGTTATCCGAGCCAAGGTCAAGGCTACGGCAACGGAAACTACGGCACACAAGGGTACGGCAACCGCGGCCGCGGCGGATACTACGGCGCTCGCGCCGATGTCTCCGGCATAGTCACCTACTACAACCGCTTCGATCTGCGCGTGCGGATCGGTGGACGCGACCAGTACGTTCGTCTGCATCAGGGGACGATCATCAATCCGACGGGCATCTCGCTGCGCCCGGGCATGAGGGTCAACGTCGCCGGCATGCGCGAGCGCAACGGTACGCTCGATGCCAACCGCATCGACGTCCAGCGGCGCGGGGGTCGGCGCTACTAGCGTCCTGCGTCTCCTCCGCACCGAGCGCCGGCCCCATCTCCAGGGGCCGGCGCTTTTTTGCCTGCTTGTCAGGAAGATGTCAGCATTGAGGGGTAGCCTGAGGGAGCAATGGCAACGCAAACACTCACCAAACCAATCACGATCGCCTGGATGCGCAATCGCTGGCTTCTCATCGCACTGGCCGTCCTCGCGGTGGCCGCCATCGTGGCGACGACGCTGATCCTGCGCTCGCGCGACACGACAACTTACGTGACGACACCCGTCGTGCGGCTGACGCTCACCCAGACGGTTACCGCCTCGGGCACCGTCACACCGCAGAACGAGGTTACGGTCGGTACACAGGTCTCCGGCACGATCTCGGCGCTGTACGTCGACTACAACAGCAAAGTAAAGAAGGGCCAAGTGCTCGCCCGCATCGACACGAGCACGCTGCAAGCGCAGCTCGCGCAGTCCCAGGCGGGCCTCTCGCAGGCGCAAGCTCAGGAGGAGGCGCAAGCCAACGCCGCGGCCGCGCAGCAGGCTGCGATTCCGGGCGCGGCGGCGGCCGTAGCCAAAGCGCAAAGCGCGCTGAAGCTAGCGCAGACCACGCTAACGCGCGATCGCGCGCTCTTCGCCCAAGGATATCTGGCAGCTTCGCAAGTGCAGACCGATCAGGATGCCGTCGTGAGCGCGCAGGCCGCGGTACAGACCGCGCAGTCGCAGGCGACGCAAGCCAACGCGACCGCAAGCGGCAGCGGCTACAGCACGCAAGCGGCACAAGCCGCCATCGCGGCCCAGGCGGCATCGGTGCAGCAGAATCAGTTGAACGTTCAGCGCGCGGTCATCACGTCGCCGGTTGACGGCACGGTAATCGATCGCGAAATCTCCGTCGGACAAACGGTTGCAGCCAGCCTGCAGACGCCGACGCTGTTCACGATCGCGCAGAACCTCAACAAGATGCAAGTCAGCATCGCCGTCGGCGAACCGGACATCGGTTCGGTGAAGGCCGGCCAGAGCGTGGACTTTACGGTGCTCGCATACCCGAACCGCACGTACCACGGTACCGTCACGCAAGTGCGCGACAATCCGGTCACCACGAGCAACGTGGTTACCTACACCGTGATCACCTCGGTCAACAACCCCGACGGGTCACTGTTGCCGGGCATGACGGCTAACGCAACCATTCAAGTTGCCAGCGCGCCGAACGCGCTCGTGGTGCCGGCGCAGGCGTTGCATCAGAAACCTGCATCGGGCAGCGCCGCCTCGCCGTGGGGAACGACGTCGAGCGCAACGCCGGTCGCGCCGCAGGCTGGCAGCACCGCGATGCTGCTGGTCCGCAAGGACGGCCAGACGCAGGCCGTGCGCGTGAACGTGCAACTCGTCAGCGGAACGCAAGCCGCCGTTACGCCGGTGATCGCAAACCAACTGGCCGCCGGCGACGACATCGTCACGGGCACGAGCAACGGCTCGGCATCCAAGGCCAACAGATCGCAGCAGCAGGGCGGTCGCGGAATGTACGGCGCCATGCGAGGAATCCACTAATGGAAACGATCGTCAACGTCCGCGATCTGACGAAGATCTATCAGTTGGGCGATCAGGAAGTCATCGGCCTCGCCGGCATCGATTTAAACATCGAAAAAGGTGAGTTCGTGGCGGTCATGGGCCCGTCGGGATCGGGCAAGTCCACGTTCATGCACATCGTCGGGCTACTCGATCGTCCGACCGCGGGCACATACTTCCTGGAAGGCCGCGACGTGTCGGATATCGACGATGACGAACGCGCCGACATCCGCAGCCGCCGCTTGGGTTTCGTGTTTCAGTCGTACAACTTGCTGGCGCGCACGTCGGCGCTAGAAAACGTCGAACTGCCGATGATCTATTCGGGCGTGCCCGAGGCCGAACGCCGTCGCATCGCGCTCGAAACGATGGAAGTGGTCGGCGTCGCACATTTGGCCGATCACCATCCCAACCAAATGTCAGGCGGCCAGCAACAGCGCGTGGCGATCGCGCGGTCGCTGGTGAACAACCCGGGGCTCATCTTAGCAGACGAACCCACGGGCGCGCTCGACACGAGGACGTCGGAAGACGTCATGAACCTCTTCAAACAGCTTAATCGGGAACAAGGCATTACGATCATGCTGGTGACGCACGAGCCCGACGTCGCGCGCAACGCGCGACGCATCGTGTCGTTCCGCGACGGTCTGGTGGTTTCGGATCAGCCCAACGACAAAGAGGTGGTTGCGGCATGAGCACGCGCATGATTCTGCGCATCGCGATCGACGCGCTCATGCGCAATCGCTCGCGTTCCATCCTCACGATGCTCGGGGTCATCATCGGCGTAGCAGCGGTGGTGGTCACCGTCTCCATCGGCGTGGGCGCGCGCGTTTCGGTGCAGAGTCAGATCTCGAGTTTAGGCAGCAACCTGATCATCGTGCAGCCCGGCAGCGTCACTGCCGGTGGTGCGCGCAGCGGCTTCGGTGGCGCGTCCACACTCACGCCCGGCGACGGCCTAGCCATTGCCCAGCTGCCGGGCGTGTCCGCTGTCTCTCCGGCGGTCACCGTTCGCACGCAAGTCGTTGCGGGAACGTCGAACTGGCAGACCACCGTCACCGGAGTTGCGCCCACCTATACGTTCGTGCGCAACTGGCCGCTCGCGACCGGTTTCTTCTTCACGCAAAACGACGTCGCCGCGGCGGCGAAAGTTGCCGTACTCGGACAGACCGACGTGCAGAATCTTTTCCCCGATGGATCGTCGCCGCTGGGCAAAAGCATCTTGATCAAGGGCGTTCCATTCACGATCATCGGCACGCTGACGGCGCTGGGGCAAAGCGGCATCGGGCAGGACCAGGACGATACGATCCTGGTGCCTTACAGTTCCGCCATGCAGCGCTTGACGGGGCAAACGACGGTGAGCTCGCTCATGGTGTCGGCAGCCAACGCCGGCCAAGAGGATACCGTGCAAAACGAAATCACGACGCTGCTCGAAGCGCGTCATCGTATCGTGCCGCCAACCCCCGACGACTTCCAGGTACGCAACCTTGCCGAAGTGGCTGCAGCCGCAGCGTCGACGGGCACCGTTATGGAACTGCTGCTGGCAGGCGTAGCTGCCGTGTCGCTGATCGTAGGCGGCATCGGCATCATGAACATCATGATGGTGTCGGTCACGGAGCGTACCCGCGAAATCGGTCTACGCATGTCGCTGGGTGCGCGCGGCAGTTCGATCCTGCGCCAGTTCTTAGCCGAAGCGACGATCCTCTCCACCGCCGGCGGCATCGTGGGCGCGATCCTCGGCGTCGTTGTTTCGGGGCTGGTGGCAGTGCTTGCAAAATGGCCGATGGATATACCGCCGGTCGCCATCGCGATTGCGGTGATCTTCTCGGGGTTCGTCGGCATGTTCTTCGGATATCAGCCCGCGCGCAAGGCCGCACTGCTTAATCCAATCGAAGCGCTGCGATTCGAATGAGCGAAGGACAGCGGACGGATGCGCGCGTCGCCGTCATCGACGACGAGCCGCGCATCCGCGACTTGCTGGAGCTTGCGCTCACGCATCACGGCTATGCGGTGCGCACCGCGCCGGATGGGGCGGCCGGGCTCGTGCTCGTGCGCGATTGGCAGCCCGACGCGATCGTGCTCGACGTGATGATGCCCAAGATCGACGGCATCTCGCTGCTGCCGATGCTGCGGCAAGTAACCGAGTCGCCCGTCATCATGCTCAGCGCAAAAGGCGAGGTCGAGGACAAAGTGGCGGGCCTCACGCGCGGTGCCGACGATTATCTCAGCAAGCCGTTTGAAATCGCCGAACTGCTCGCGCATGTGGATGCCAAATTGCGCCGACCGCGCTTGGATCACCCTTCGGTGCTCAACGTTTCCGATCTGCACGTGGACTTGGAGAAGCATCTTGTCGAGCGCTCCGGCACCGTCTTAGATCTTTCGCCGTTGGAATACAACCTGCTGATCGCGCTGCTGCGCCGCCCCGGCCGCGTGTTCACGCGCGACGAACTACTCGACAACGTGTGGGGCGACGACTCCGACGCCGGCCACGGTGCGGTGGAGCGTTACGTCTCGTACCTTCGAACGAAGGTGGACGGCGGTTTTGAGCGCCGCCTCATTCACACCGTACGTGGCGTCGGATATACCATCCGTGCCGACTGACCCCGGGTTCACGTCGTTTCGACGGCGGTTGACGCGCAGTTACGTACTGCTGGTCACCGCGCTCATCGTGGTGGTCGGGGCAACCACGACAATTTTGGCATTTGCGTCGTACATCGACAACGTGCAGGACGCAATGGCGCAAGCGCAGGCGCGCGTACGCGCCGCGGCGTCGCAGCCACCATCCGCCATCGTTCACGCCGCGCATGGCCCCATACACATAATCGTTTTCGATCGTAGCCATCGCATCGAGGCCGGATCGCCGCAACAGCGCAGTACGGGGGCTCGCGCGGTCAATACGATCGCCTCGCTCTTTGGACTGCACACCATTCACGTTCCCGTAGCCGACGGCAGCACTGCCTCAATCGCGCCAGACATCGCGCGCTTCGGTGGATTTCTCGCCTGGTATTGGTCGATCGTGTTTCCGGTCGGCGCGCTCGCGATTTTGGCGGCGTGGCTGATCGGCCGGGCCATCACGCGGCGCGCAATCGCGCCGCTCGACGACGTACGCTTAGCGCTCGACCGCATCTCCGCCGGCAACTTCGAACCGGAGCTGCTGCCGCGCGAGAGCGGCGAACTGGCCGCGCTGACGTCGGCATATAACGCGGTCGCGCGACGCTTGACCGCCGCATCGAGCGAACGGCGGCAGAACGAGTTGCGCATGCGGCAATTTATCGCCGACGCCGGCCACGAGCTGCGCACGCCGCTCACGATCGTGATGGGCTATCTCGACGTGCTAGTCGCCGGCATCGTGCGCGACGACGACGGCGTTGCGAAGGTTCACGCTACGATGCAGGACGAGAGCCGCCGCATGCGCGCGCTCATCGACAAACTGATCTATCTCGCGCGCCTCGAACAACCCGAAGGGGCATCGTCTCGATGCTTCGATCTGGCCGCAACGATGCGTGGCGTCGTAGACGAACTTGAACCGCTCGCGGGCGCACGTATGAAATCCGTGCTGGCCGCACGCGTCGAGGTGGACGGCGACGAAGCCGAACTGCGCGAGGCAGTGAAGAATGCCGTTGAGAACGCATTACTGTATGCGCCGCAATCCGATGTGACGGTGACGCTGGAGTGCAGCGATGGGAATGCCATCATTACCGTTGCGGATCGCGGTCCCGGCATGAGCGAACGCGACGTGGAGCACGCGTTCGACCGCTTCTATCGCGGCGAACTGCAGGAAGGCGTCACCGGAACGGGATTGGGGTTATCGATCGCGCAGCGCGCGGTGGAACGCGCGGGCGGCTCCATCGCGCTGCGCAGTTCGCCCGGCCTCGGGACGTCGGTACGCTTTAGCGTGCCGGTCGCGGACGGCGCGGCGGCAGCAGATTCTTCGGAACCGCCGGCACAGTGATCTTTTTCCATGCCGTCTGCGCGGCGGGTGTGAGATGATTCATGTTCTTTAAGAAACTCGTTAACTGCCAGCGCTGGGTGTCCGAGAGCGCCTTTCCGAACGACGGCATGCCGGTAAAACGTATGCCATGTGTGATCTTCCAATAGATCTCGCCTTCGGGGTCGTCTTCAACACCGTGGAAGCCCAGCGTGGGCGCATTCTGATAGAGCCCGAAACCAACGTAGGTCGGGCGGCCTTCGGACGCGCCGTGACATACCGAACAATGCACGTCGTACAGTTTTACACCGGCGAGTTCGTTGGGCTCGGTGGCCTGCAGCGGGCTCTGCAGCGAGAGCGCTTCGCGGTCGATCACCGCATGGAGAGACTGCTTGGCGGCCCACTGTTCGCCCGGAAGCATCGGACCATCGGCATTGGCTGGAATCAATCCAAGTGCGAGTACCCCGTATGCGACGATGGCCAGGACGGCCAACGTGCCGACGATGCCGATAACGAGTCCTTTGAGCATTTGATTAATCGCGCCTCCGAGCAAAAATACTAGCGTAGTAGAGCACCGTGCCGATCGCCTGCAGCGCTGCGGCAACGTACGTAAACGCCGCAGCTCGCAGCACCGCCTTCGCTCCGGGAAGTTCGGCCACGGAGAGAATGCCGTTTTGCGTCAGCATTGCCAGCCCACGGCGGCTGGCATCGAACTCCACCGGCAGCGTGACGAGCGAAAAAATCGCAACTGCGCTAAAGAGCACGATGCCCACAAACGCAAGCGACGGTGAGTTAAAGAAGTAGCCGATGAAGAACATCGCGGGGCCGACCCACGACCCAACGCGCACCGCCGGTACGATGGCGGAGCGCACGCGCATCGGCGCATAGCCTTGCGCGTCTTGCTGTGCGTGACCGATCTCGTGCGCGACCACGGCGACTGACGCCACCGAATCGTACACCGAACTCTCGGAGAGGTTGATCGTTTTGTCGGACGGGTTGTAAAAATCGGTAAGCTGGCCGCTGGTACTGCCGACGCCGATGCGCAAACCGAGCGCCGCAATCAAACGACGCGCCGCATCTTGCCCCGTTACGCCCGACGACGTCGCAATCTGCGCGTACTTCGAAAAGGTGCCGCGCAGCGACGCTTGCGCCCAAAAACCCAGCAGCAGGCCGGGCAGCGCGAAGACGAAGTACCACCCATTTAACGGGGCAAAATACATGAACCAATCCTATGGTCTGGTGATGGGAGTTTCCTGTGCCCAAACCGCCGGCGATGTGCCGCCGATCGCCGCCCCTAACCGGAGCCATCCCCCGGCGCGGCGAAAGCGCGGCCAACATGATCACGTATGTGCTGCAGGACGGCCGTTACGCGTTGCGCTTCGGGCGGTTTACCATCGCACAGAGCGCTTTCATGATCTTTGCAGCAACGATCGTGGGCTTGGGAGGCGGCTTCGGAGCCGTCGTTTTCCGCCTGATGATTGCGGGCGCCGGGCGCATCGCCGCGTTTGCGCACGGGCTGCTGCAGTATCCGCTGGGCATACTCTCGATCATCGTCGTACTGGCAATCGGCGGATTCTTGGCCGCCTTCATCACCACGCGCTTCGCGCCGGAAGCCAAAGGGCATGGCGTACCCGAAGTAATGGAGGCGGTCGCACTGCGCGGCGGCGTGATGCGCCCGCGCGTGATCGCCATCAAGTCGCTCGCCTCCGCCGCCTCCATCGGTTTTGGCGGAAGCTGCGGACGCGAAGGCCCGATCGTACAGATCGGTTCGGCGATCGGTTCGCTTTTAGGGCAACTCGTACGCGCACCGGCGCCCATCGTGCGTACGCTGGTGGCTTGCGGCGCGGCCGCGGGTATTTCTGCAACGTTCAACGCGCCGATCGGCGGCGTATTTTTTGCATCGGAAGTGATCCTCGGCGAGTTCGCACCGCGTTCGTTTGCGGCGATCGTGGTATCTTCCGTAGTTGCGGCCGTGATCGGGCGCGCGTTTCTCGGCGACCATCCTTCTTTTAATGCATCCGCGTTCGCGCTGGTATCGCCGTGGGAACTCGTGCTGTACGCGATTCTCGGACTCATCGCGGCGGTCTGGGCAGCGGGCTTTGTGAAATTGCTCTACGCGGTCGAGGACGCATTCGAACGCTACAATATTCCGGCCTGGACGAAAGGCGTCATCGGCTTCTCGCTGGTCGGTATCATCGGCATCTGGTTCCCGCAAGTGTTCGGCGTGGGCTACGAGCACATTCAGCAAGTCTTCTACGAACACGTTCCCGCCGGTCACGCGTTCGCGCTTGCGATCCTCAAGCCGCTGGCAACCTCGCTTACGCTGGGTTCCGGAGGCTCGGGCGGTGTCTTCGCTCCCTCGCTGTTTACGGGAGCGTTTCTGGGCGACGGGTTTGGCAGCATCGTGCACGCGGTATTTCCAACGTGGACCGGCCCGGCAGCCGCATACGGACTCGTCGCGATGGCGGCGGTCTTCGCAGCGGCGGCCGAAGCACCGATAACCGCAATCATGATCGTGTTCGAAATGTCGAGCGATTACACGATCATCCTTCCGCTTATGGTGGCCGTCGTCATTGCAACGCTTCTCGGCAAACAGTTAAATGGCGGCACCGTCTACGAACAAAAGCTCATGCGGCGCGGAATAGATTGGGCGCGCGCTCGGCGCCCGCGTTTCTTCACGCGCGTTTCCGCAGCCAACGTTCGCCGCGACCCGCCACTTGTCGCGCAGGTGGACCAATCCATTTCAAGTTTGGCCCTAGACGTCTCTGAATCGAGGGAGCTGGCGATACCCGTCTGCGACGGGAAGCGTTTTTCCGGCGTCGTTACCGCGGCAGACATTGCACTTGCCGTCGCTAGCGGGCGAGGTGACGATGCAGTGCGCACGATCGCCGATGGATCCGTGCATCGTCTAAAGCCTGACGACACTCTCGAACGCGCGGCGACGCTGATGTCCGGCGTCGAGACGCCGCTGCTTCCCGTCGTTGCCGACGAGGGGGACATTCTACTTGGCATCGTCACGCGGCGAGATCTGCTCAATGCCTATCGGAGCGGCGCCGAAGCTTAGGAGCGTTACGGTGCGGCAATCGCGTCGAGGCGCCGCAACTGCGCGCAACCGTTCTCTCGGCTGAAAGCATAGGCACTTTTGCCGGGGACTTGTGCGACCACGGCGACGAGCTGACCATCGCGCAGGTGCACCGCGGCGTCATCTTCTACTGCGTATCCGTCGCGCAACGCACCCGCCGCAACCAGACGTTCGAGCACCGGCGGTCGACCCGGTTCGGAGTCGTAGTGCGGGCAGAAGCTCCCCGGTACCCATCCCAAGCAGGGCAGTTCGCGCACCTCGCCTGCATACGAATCGGTGATGCCGCTTTCAAACCAGCACAAGCCGCCGGCACTGACGCCCGCCAGTATCGTGCCGTTCTCCCACGCAGCGTGAATGGCCGCATCGACGCCCCATAAACGCCAGAGCGTCAGCATGTTACGCGTGTTACCGCCGCCGACGTAGATGAGATCTTGGGCGGCAAGAAACGCCCGAATGTCTTCCACGGTATTTTGAAAAAGCGGCAAGTGACTGGCTTCGCAGACGTCCGCGGCGAAGCCGGCATAGAAATTCGCGATGCCCTCCGCGGAATCGCCACCCGCGGTGGGTATGTAACACACCCGCGGCTTGGCCTTATTCGTAAGGCCGAGCGCGTAACGATGCAGCGGCGCAAGTTTGCCTTTAAACTGCGCCGAATGACCGCCGATCGCGACCACGTCGCGCGAGGGGGTCGCCCTTGTGGAGAACCTCATGGATCTGACTACTTCCTTTCCACGCAGCGCCAAAGATACGCTGTTGGGCCTCGTCTCGCTCAAACGCACTACTGACAAGGCTAAAGCGTACAACGAAGGCAAGCTCGGCGAATATGACTACGATTGCCCGCACGACAAGCCGCTCTTCAAATTCTTAGGAACCGACGGTGCGACCTTCGCGCAGAAGGTCAAAGAGCTCGACAGTGACGAAGCGATCGCAGCGTGGGTGAAATCGTCGCTGCTGGCCGGCAAGTCGCAGGCCGACATCGACGCCTTCAACGACGACCGCATGCACTGGCATCCCGATCCGGGTTCGCACAGCGCCGAATACTTCAGCAACCTTCGCGAGAAAATCGCACCCGGCCGCCCCGAAATCGTAACCTGGTTCGATCTTCTGGATCTCGACGAAAAGCGCCCCGTTCCTGAGGCTACGAAATTCTAGCAAGCAGCCGTCCGCGATCAGCGATTGATCGCGCAATCGCCGGGTACGGACAGATTTCGCAGCACGAATCCGCCCGGAGGCCGTCATGGACTTTAAAAAAGACATTGATAACGTAAAGGATGCCGTCAAGAAAGGCGTCGAGGACGTCAAAGGCGCCGCGCACGAAACGGCGCACCGTTCGACCGCCGATGCAGAGCATACGCGGCGCGAGCTCGACGGCGAGGCGATGACACCCGGCGAAAAGGCCGCCTCGATGCTCAACGAAGGCACGAACCGCGCGCAAGCGGAGATCGACGCAGCAAAACGGCGCGCCCGCGACGCAACGTAAACCACGCAGGCCGAGGGCGGCTGTGCCTGGGAGTATACTCGCATGAGCGATAGCGACTGGCCAAGTCTTCCACTTGCAGCTTGGGACGCGACACGTACGACGCTGACAGCGTCATCATGAAAGGCGCCATGGACGCCGAGGAAATCTGCGCCGGATTCTGGGCGGGTGACGAACGTTTTCCGGAACCGGGTTTCTGGTGTTACGCCTATCCGAAACCCGATGGACTCGAAAAGCTCGCGATTGCACCCGCGACCGCAGCTTGGAATACCACGATGGGCGAGTTTATCTTGCGCTGCGAAGACGTGCGCAGAGCGACATCGCCGTTCGATATGCTCGCGGAGTTCTTTCGCAGCATCTACGAGGTCAGCCCGCAAAGGCCGAGTGACCGAAATTCTAAGGAGAGAGTGGGATTCGAACCCACGGAACCCGCAAAGGTTCAGCGGTTTTCAAGACCGCCGCATTCAACCGCTCTGCCATCTCTCCGTGTCGCCCGAGCTTTTAGATGTAAACTTCTTACTTCTTCAGCAACGACTGTGCAGAAACGATGAACACGAGAATACTTAGAATACCGGTCATATATTGTGGAAGAGAATGCCCTTGAAAGATGTCGTGGAAAAAGAAGAAGTCAACGAGTACGAACCCCACGATTAGTACAATGTCTACTGCTTTTCTCATACGATACATTATACAACGCCGATCTAGCAACAGGAAGAAATGACTAGCGCCACGCGGCTGCGGTCGTTTATTCCGTTATCGCGTGTGGCGAGTCCCGGCGGCGCGCTCGTCGTTCACGATTGTCTGCCGCCCGACGCGGCGGTAACGTCGCCGACGTTCGTAGCGGGCCCCTGGTGGGGGGTAACGTACAAGACCTATCTCGATTTCCTCGGCGCGCGCAACGAACTCGACTACTACACGATCGACGCGGACTGCGGTTGCGGCGTCATCCGAAAGTTCGGCCGCAGATCGCGCTGGTGGCGACGGCACGGAAGCCGCATCGGCCGGCCGTGGCGGCATTGGCGCAACGCCGTAAACGATTTTGATAGCGCGTTCGCGGTTTTCGAGCGGCACAAAGACGCGTTGCTAAGGCTGACCCACGTCGACAGATTTGCGGTTAGACTGGCCACTTCGCCGACCAGTCGTGCGCTACCACGCTGCCGATAAAGCCGTCACTTATCTTTGTATTGTAGTTCGGGTCGTAGCCCATTTCTCCAGTAAAGACAACCAATGCATATCCAAACGGGATTCCTCGCACGTTACAAAGCTGAGGTCTGAGTGCAACCGTGCTCTCTCCACCGCGCGGCAGATTGAGCGTCACGGTATAACGGGTTCCGGCTGGAATGCAGCATTTATTGAAAAAGATCACTCCCCCGTGGTGAAGATAAACTTTCTCATGCTCAAAACCGCCCTCCCATCGCAGCACGACGTCGGCGCCGGCGTATTGTATGCTGCCTTTCAGAGCAATCTGATCTCGCACCTCGATGAATCCGTTGTGGATGTTGATGTGCGAAGGAATTACCGTCTGACCAGAAGCCATAAGCGGCGAAAGCCCCGCGATGGCGATTAGAGCGAACGTGAGGTTAAGAAGCATTGAACGCATCGCTCAGTCCTGCGTGATCCAGCAATGGTGGCCGTCGTAGTGGGCCGCATAGGACCTGCCGGAGTTGCCCTTGATGGCCATGCTCGACAAGCAGATGTGAGGCGAATTCTTGTCGATCTTTTCGCTCTTGCTCTCGCGCACCGAGATGTATAGAACGCCCTGCCAGGCCATCGGACCGGGACTGAACGCCGCGTCTTTGCCCGGTGCGGTCCACCGCTCTTCGTAGAGTGCGGGAAGCAGGATGTGAGCCGTCACGAGGATCTCGTTGCCGGATACATTGTGTATGAAGAGACCGGTCTCGGCGGCTCCGGCCGGTGCGACGGCCGGAAATGCCAGCACCGCAAGGAAGAGTGAGGTAACGATAGAGACGACGATAGTACGCATAGGTTGAATACCTCCAAGCAACCAAACGTTCTCCCCCACCCTTTTGGTTCCCGTCCGGGACCTCACGCGAACATGGCACCGGCCGTCAGCGAGGCAAGCGGCGAACGCGCGGGCGGCATTTCAAGATCGCCGCATTCAACCGCTCTGCCATCTCTCCGTGTCGTCGCAATCCGCAAGAGGCAGCTGCAAATCATGGCCTTTGGTTCGAGTCATCTGCAAGGGATTGACGCGGGTCCGCCAACTCACCAGCATCGCTAGAAAAGAGCACACATTTCTGGTACTCGTTCGTAAAAGGAGATTTTGATGCTGCCAGCCGCGCCACTAACTGGGATTTATGAAATTGGGCGCGACACGGTATATGTCGGGATTGACGGCGAGCCTTCCAATCAACCCTCCGTGGAGTTCTACGATTCGAAGACGAGGCGCCTCGGGACACTAACGCACGTCTCCGGTGATTGTTATCGCGCTGACGACTCGCCGGCGACGACTCTTCGCCTCAGCCATCCGCAGGTCGCCGTATCGGAGCGGCGATTTTCGCTTCGTGACGCCGACGGCGTGTTGGGTTTCTCGCTCTGGCGCGCTCGCCATGGTCCAGCCAAGGCGACGATCGTCTTGATTCAAGGCGCGGACGACTCGACGCGCGATATGGGATTTTTGATTCCGTATTTCGTAGCTCATGGTTTGAACGTCGTCACGTACGATCAGCGCGGAACCGGCAGCTCGGCCGGGGACTGGCACTACATGAGCCCGCTATCGCATGCGCAGGACGTGCTAGCAATGATCGCGGCGTTCAAGAGCGATTCGGTTGTGGATCCCAAACGCATCGGACTGTGGGCGGCGAGCAACGGCGGTTGGGTCGCACCTATCGTCGCCGTAAACTATCCGGTTGCATTCATGATTTTGAAGAGCGCACCGAGCGAATCCATCGCCTCCAACGTCCTATACGAAATCGAGCAAAGCCTGCGTGAGCCAGGGACGTTTACGGCTGCGCAGATAGCGGCGGCGATGGCATTTGAACGCGTCATGCTCCAATCCATCCGCACAAACACCGGCTGGCTGGCCGCCGATTCCGCGCTTACGGCTGCAAAACGCGAGCCGTGGTTTCCCTACATGCGTATTCCGCCTGGTCTGTCGATTCCGCCACCGCGGCCGCTGCTCGCGGCACTGCAGGCGTCGCTGATTTACGATCCGCGATCCGCGCTCGTGCAGGTGCGCGTTCCAACCCTCGCGCTGTTCGGTGCTCGCGATAAAAATGTCGATGAGGCCACTGCGCAAACCGGCTTTCGGAGCGCGTTCAAACGCGCCGGGATGAAAGATTTCACCATCCGCGTCTTTCCCAACACCGGTCACACGCTGGTCGAATCGCAAACGGGATACATGGACAAACCTGACCTCCCGCAGCGCTACACCGGTTATCCTGAAGCGATGTCCGCGTGGCTGGCGGCGCGAGGCTTTGCCATCAAAAGTTGAAGGTTTTCGCGCTCGAGCCATGTCTTTTGCAGCCCGTTACAGGCCACCCTCGGCCAAGATTGCCATCTGCGACGCTTCCTCCAGGGCGGTTGCGACGTTGACGTGGTCGGCGTCGACGAGGTTCTGCGTCCCACATCCTTGCGCTCGGCCTCGAACTTGACGCAACAGCGTTCGCCTCTGCCTAGGCGGGTGCTTTCCCACTGCAGAAGCAGCGCGCGATGCGTATAGCACCGTCTGTAGCGCTCAAGGGTGGGCTCGTAGCGATCGCCGCTATCCTGTCATGCTCGGCGGCGGCGGCAGTCTCCCAAGGCGTGCTTTTGCCGGGGGGCTGGCGGCTTCAAGAGCCGGTCGGACCCGTGGCGACGACCGGCACGATGCCTCAAGGCATCACTCTTTCGCCTGACGATTCATCACTGGCGGTCGTGGAATCGGGCTTCAATCCGCCTGCGCTGCGCATCCTGGGCACGCCCGCATTGAAGCAGCAAAAGGCAATTCAGTTACGTGGCGCCTTTGGGAAGCCCGTGTGGCTTGACGGCTCGAACGTACTCGTCGCCGGCGGGAACGCCGACGCTATCCTCAGCGTAAGCGTCGCGAGCGGAAGCGTCACTGAAATCCCCACGGGCAACGGAACCTGGCCAGCCGCGGTCGCTCTTTCGCCAGATCGTTCGCTAGTCGCGGCTGCCGACGACGGGACCGCAACGGTCACGATCGCAACGTTCCCGTCGGGAGCGAACGCGCGAAATGTACGCGTCGGAGATCGTCCGTCGGATCTCGCCTTTTCGAAGGATGGCCGGACGCTGTACGTGGCGGCGCGTGGAACGTCGGAGGTCGACGCCGTCTCGGTTGCGACTGGTACGGTTACGCGCGTAAAGGTGGGACTCCATCCGTCGGCGCTCGCGCTTACGACGGATGGAACTACACTTTACGTTACCGAGAGCGATGACGACGCCGTCGGCGTTATCGACACGGCCACCAATAAGAAACGTCGGGACATCCCCGTGGGCCTACACGACGGGCGTTTGAGCGGATATGGTGCTTCGCCTAACGCCATCGCGGAGCGCAAGGGTCTGCTGTACGTGAGTCTCGGGGCGGAAAATGCCGTCGCGATTGTCTCCAACGGTCGCGTGATCACGCGTGTTCCGACGGGATGGTACCCAACCGGCGTCGCGCTCGGTGCCGATGGAACGTTGTACGTGAGCGACGGGAAAGGCGAAGGCACGCGTGCCAATCCGCACTTCAATCCTCTTGTCAAAGGCGCGAATAAACCGACTGGGCAATACATAGCGGCGACGCTTGTCGGATCGGTCCGCGCCATCCCGTTTGCCGACTACACGAAGCCCAACGCCGCAAGCGACACCGCGGCGGTGATTGCGAACGCGATGCCGACGTGGAATGCGCCGCCCCTTTCACAGACCGTTATTCGCTCGAACGGACCGATCCGGCACGTCATCTACATCATCAAGGAAAATCGTTCGTACGATGAAGTGCTTGGCGACATCCGTGGTGCCGACGGAGACCCCAGCTTGGTGTGGTTCGGGAAACAGATCACTCCCAATCAGCACGCGATCGCCGAGCGCTACGGCGTCCGCCGAACTATGGCGGGCGGCGCAAGCTCTGGGACTTTCAAGATGGGCAAGGCGCGGACACGCCGCACGGCGGTTACCTGTGGGACGCCGCAGCACGAGCACACGTTTCGTATCGCGACTACGCAGAGGATCTGTATCCGGCCAACGATATTGGGAACCCGCCCACGCAGTTTTTGAATTTGCGCGGCCATTTCGATACGCACTACGTCGGGTGGAATCTCAAATACAGCGACGCAAAGCGATGCGCCGAGTGGGAGCGCGAGTTCAAAGACTTTGTCCGGCATCGCGATCTGCCGCAGCTGGAGATCGTGTATATTCCGAACGACCACACCGCCGGCACGGCTCCAGGCTATCCAACGCCGCAAGCATACGTCGCAATCAACGATAGTGCCGTCGGCAAGCTAGTAAACGACGTATCGCATTCGGTATACTGGCGCTCGACGGCGATATTCATCCTCGAGGACGACGCGCAAGACGGGCCCGATCACGTCAGCGATCAGCGCTCGACGTTCTACGTCGCAAGTCCGTATGCAAAGCCGGGCGTGCATCACGAGCACTACACGACGGCAGGCGTCATACGCACGATCGAGCTGATCCTGGGATTGAAGCCGCTCTCAATTTACGATGCTTCGGCGTTGCCGATGTACGCGGCCTTCGACCGTCACGCCGATCTTCGACCGTTCGATGCAATTGCGCCGAAAATCGACGTCGATGCCATCAATCTAAAGACTGCGTACGGTGCTCATACGAGCGCCGCACTCGACTTCAGCAGTCCCGACGAAACAAACCCGGCGCTTCTTAACGACATCATCGCTCGCGCCGTGCACAACGTGCGCAGCCTGCGATACCAGGGTCGCTAAACCATCCCCACGGAATGCGCGCTTAGCAGTGGCGCTTAGGGGCTTTCTTACCTAATCATTGACAGTCCCGGATAGCAGAGATAGGTTAGGATACAGACGCTTTTGAATGAGAAGGACGGATCGTCATGCGGGTATCTTCGATCGCAATCATAGCGCTGGTCTCGAGCGCAATTTCCGCCCCCATTATCGCCGTTGCATCCGACGCAGCGCCGATTTCAACGAGCCAACCCGCGCCCGACCACGCCGCGTACCTCGCCGGCACCTGGTCGTGCACGACCGCGCAGAGCAACGACACCAGCATCACTGCTACCGTCGCGTCGGACGGCACAATTACGATGAAGGGCGCCGTGACTTCTCCACAGAGCACGGGAACGATGACGACCGCGGACATCTTTCACTTCGACACCGCCGCCAACCAGTGGACGCTCGATTCCGCACCGGCCGGGCCGTTCGGAGCGTACTACGGCACCGCCACTCCTTGGACGGGTTCGCAGTGGACTTTTACCGGCAAAGAGCCCCTCTATCTCAACAACCAATGGCAAACAACAGATGTGCGGCAGGTCTTCACGTATCTGGGTTCCACGGTTTTCCGTCGCGAATTTCAAGCCCAGGCACCGCAGCACTACTGGCGCGACTTCAGCGAAGAGGTTTGCACCAAAGCCGTTTGAGGAGAGCGATCCGTTGCTCGTCCTTACCTCAGGCAGAAGGCCACACTATAATCGCGCGCTCTACTGATGTTCCGTCGCCGGCAACGACGGGCGGCGCGGCGGGCAGCGCCGCAATGAACGCTGGCGGCGCAATGACTTGCACGAAACCGAGATCGTTCTTATAAAATTCATAAATCCACGCGAACGGAGGCGACGGCGAATACCAGAGATCGAGAGAACCGTCGTCGCTTGATGTCGAGATAGGCTCCGCCGTCGAGAGTAACGAGCACAAGAATTATGAATCGTCTGCGGTCGTTTTCGTCGCCACGCGGTCGCGTTCGGAAACGATGTAGTCGAGTAGCGCGCGGCCTTCGTCGCTCGCCATCGTCAGCACACCGCAATCGATTGGCGTAAGCGGCAGTTGCAGACGCAGCGCGTCGCGCCCGCCCAGTCCCCACGGAACCAGGCCGCTATAAAACATCCCCTCGCGCTCAAGTGCCGTACAGAGCTCGTCGCAGCGCGGATCGTCGAGCGGCAGCAACGCGTAGATTACGTCGGCGGTTCCAAGCGCGCGCAGGTCGCGCACGGCCTGCAGCACCGCGGTCGTGGAGTCGTCGCCAATCTGCAGGACGGCTACGTCAGCGTAACGCGCTGCGCGCGACACCGTCGTGCGCAGCTCGCCGTAGGGCGAGCGCTCCGCGCCGGATGCGGCCGCGACCGGAATACCCAAGCGTTCATATGCGGAGCGCAGTACCGCGTCGTGACGCGTCGGCAACGCCGCTCGGCGTTCGGCGGGCGCGCGCAGCGTCTTTGCGTAGAACGTTAAACTCTGCCGCTGACCCGTCGCGCTGAGTTCCATGTGCTTGGCCAGCATCGCGCGTGGAGAGTGGCCGAGCGCGATCGACGTGATGCGCGCTCCGAAGCGTTCGCTCTCGTGCTGCGTCGCGCCGTGATCGGTTACGGGTTCACTGAAAAACCCTTCGAGCTGCAGTTCCTTGGCATAGGTCTCCGCTTCGGCGCGCAGTCGCTGTAACAGGCGCTTTCCGCGGTGCCGCGCAGCCACGATGGCGCCACAACCCTCTGCGGACGGCGCATCGGGCTCGCGATCCAGCGCGTAGTGCGCGGCGATTTCGCCGTCGGGCGCGATCGCGACGAACGAAAGATATCGCCCGTCGCGATTGAGCGCGGCCAAACGACGGGGTTCGTACGCGGAATCGTTGACATACGCATAGCCGTACGTCTCGTAAAAGCACCGGACCACGCCTTCGGCATCGGCGGGCTCGAAACGCCGCGTCGTATAGCTTTCCGACGCGAACGCGACCGCCTCGTCGGTCCTTTCATCGGACTCGTCCAGCGCGCGCACGGGCGGCTCGCACGCCACGCAAAGCTGCAGTTCGCTGCCGCGGCGCGCGCGTGCGTACCAGCGAACGCGATCCACCAGCGCGCTTAGTTCGGGCACCCGTGGATCGCGCTGCGCGGTCGCGGCGTCCATCGGCAAACCCCGCTCGTCGATGCTTACGCGCAGTTCCCGCGCCGCCACAGCGACGCTTACGCGCAGCGGCTCCCGTGATTCGACCATCGCATCGCGCACGATCGCGCAGAAGCCGATGCCAACGGCTTCAATCAGCCGCGCCGCGCGCTCGTCATCGAGCTGCGCGCGCTTCGCAGCATCGCGGACAAAGACCACCACAAGACTCGCGTATGTCTCGTCGGGCGGAACCGTCAGCGTTACCGCGGCGCGACTCACGTCGGAGCTTCGTTCACGTGCTGCGCGTAACTGCGCGGATTGAAGTACCAATCGGGCAGCGATTTCGGAAACTGGATATTGGTGAAGTGGTACTCCACCGTCTGCCCGTCGCCCGTATAGCCGCCGCCCACCTCGCCGTGGATCGTGGTCACCACGGGCATGCCACCCAGCATCTTGAAGAGCGCATAAAATCGCACCGGATAGACCGGGCCATCTTCGATGAACAGCTTATCGGTAGCGATCATACGCTCGAGTTCGTAAGTTTCTTTATTTACATAAATCTCGCGCAAGCGGTTGCGATCCACGTCGTAAAACGGCACCACGCTCACGTGAATCAAATCGCCCTCCACACGTACCGCCGTTACTTTGTATTGCGATTCCACGACTTGATTCACCGTTGCGATTACCGGCGGCAGCGAACCGCTAACGGCGGGCTCGGGTGTTTGCGCACCGATACGCAACGGCGCCTGAGCAAACACGTCGGCGGTGGGCGGTCCCGGATCTTCTGCGGCGTTGAAGAGCGGATGCAGAAACTCCATCGCGCCGCGTGACCCGCCGCGTTCGATCTGACGCTGCAGCGCGGCGTCGTCGGAGGTGCGCACCCATACGTTCTTTTGATACGTATTGGCGTAATCGGTGAAACCTTGCGACGTCGTTTGGTAGCGCGAGATCGTGTACGTCTCGTATGGCGGCACCGGGCGATGCGAACGGAACACGTCGCGAATGCGCTGCAGCACCGCGTCCATCTGTTTCTGCGTCATCGGCCCATTGCCGATGGTGGGGGCGGGCTTCGCCCGGGTCGGCGTGGGCCAGCCGACGGGTACGTCGCGCGATGCGGGTGCGGCGCTCACGGACGCAGCGCAGAGCGCCAGCGCCGCAGACGCCGGAAACAAGAGGAAAAGACGTCGTGTGTTCATGCGTGAAGTAACGTGGAGAGCAGCATGTTTGTTACTGCGCACGGGCAGGCCGGGCATCCTGCCAAACGGACCGAGCCGCAGCTTTCGCGAAACGACGCGTCATGCTGCAGCGCCTGCGTTTGCCCACGCCCTTTCGCCGCGACTTGCTCGTCGGCGTGCGCGACGGTGTGTTGATCGAGAGCGCGTTTGTGTCCCCAAAACCGTCGGCGCGCGACGTGCGCGCGAGCGATCCGCTGCTCCGCGAGATCCGCAAGCAGGTCGCGGCGTACTGCGCGAAACGCTTGCGTCGCTTCGACGTACCGCTGCACCTCGCCGGCACGCCGTTTCAGTGCCGCGTGTGGGAACTGGTTTCGCAGTTAGAGGTCGGCGAACTCGTCTCATATGCCGACGTCGCGCGCGCCATCGGACATCCACTCTCGCACCGCGGCGTTGCAGCCGCATTGGGACGTACTCCCTACGATCTGTTCGTGCCGGCGCATCGCGTCATCGGTTCTGACGGTAGAATCAAAGGCGCCGACACACACTCGATGCGCCGACGCCTTCTAGCCTTCGAGGGCATTGCGCTGCACTAACGCGCTTTATTGCTGCTTAGAAGCGTCCACTACCACGACCGCGCGGTCGTTCGACGACTTCACGTCATCGTATGCTGCCAATGCAGCGCCCAACGGCGAGGCGGGATCGAGCGCCTGTGTTGCGGTAATACCGATGCGCGCTTGCACCTGCTTATCGATCGGACCGCGCATCATCTCGGGCATCGAACGAAAATTCTCGAGCAGCCCGATGGCCGGTCCCAGTTTGCGGCCGAGCATTTCCGGATCCATCGCTATGACGAGAAAGCCGACTTTCGTGCCGTTCTGGTCTTTGACAAAGGGCGCAAAATCGACGCCGAAGCTGACGGCCTTCGCGCGCGCCTGCGCTAGCGCTGCACTTTGCGACGGGACGCTGTATCCTTGCGGCGGAGTCTTGCTGGTGGCCGTCAGCCAGGCGGAGAGATCTGCCATCGTCGCGTCGGTTTTGGCGATCGTCTGATGCCCGGCATAGGTGCCGGAGCCTTGCGAGAACGCGCCGCCGCCAACGTTAACACTTGAGGCATCGAGCTTTTTCGTGAAATCTTTGGCGGCGACGACTTGGCTGCCGACGTAGAGCGGGAAGTCGGTCGGGTTTGTGGGTGCTGCTGCGGGCGCCGCCGACGCGCCGGATTGCGCGCCGGCGCTGCCGGAGTTTCCATCCGAATTTCCGGAACAGGCCGCCAGCGTAAGAGCCGCGATAAGAGCGATGAATGCAGAACTTCGCATGAGGGCGTATCCTCCGCTTTCGGGTGATGGAGAGGCGCTGTTCTAGGAAAAACGAGCCCCTTCCCCGTAAGCTCGTGCCATGCGCTTGTTTGTTGCCTTCGTCGCCGCAGCGCTGTTCGCAGCGCCGGGATTTGCGGCTGCCAAATCTCTCGACGCCACGGTTTATGGTATCGACAATGCATCGACGTCGCTCGTCGAACACGCCGGTTCGCGTTTCCTCATTGCATTAGATTCTAATAGAACGACCGGATATTCATGGACGGCATCCATTAAAGGAGATGCGGTTAGCAGCGAAGGGTCCGCGTATCAGGAATCCAACGGACATTCGATGGGAGCGCCGGGGCGGCAGATCTTCGTATTCGACGCGATGCGCAAAGGCGCGGCCACGGTAACACTGCGCTACCAACGGCCGTGGGAGCACTCAACGCCTGCCGCTAAGACCGTCACCTTCACCGTCGTCGTGAAGTAGTATCCCACGGACCGCGTCGTGGACGCGGCCGTTACTTGCGAGAATGCTAGCGCCGTCCAACGCGGCCGGCGCGCCGTCTATGCGCGTCACCGCGCCGCCGGCTTCACGCACCAACAGCGTTCCGGCCGCGACGTCCCACGCATGCAGATCGAGTTCCCAAAATGCATCGTAACGGCCGCACGCGACGTATGCTAAGTCCAGTGCGGCCGAACCGTCGCGACGCACGGCTTGCGTTCTGTCCGACATCGCTCGAAAGTGCGCGAGATTGCGACCGACGTGCGCGGGTTGAAAACCGGTACACACCAACGCATTGCCCACATCGGCGATCGTCGAGACGCGCAGCGTACGACCGTTGAGCGCCGCGCCGCCGCCGCGCGTGGCGGTAAAGAGCTCGCCGACGGCCGGCGCAAAGATGACGCCCGCTTCCAGTTCGCCGTTGCGTTCGTAGGCAATCGAAATGCAAAACAGGGGATATCCGTGGGCGAAGTTCGTCGTGCCGTCGATCGGGTCCACGATCCAGCGCTCGCCGCTCGCCCCGGCGTGCAGTCCGCTCTCCTCGGTGACGTACGTCGCAGCCGGATACTCGGCTCGCAGGCGGGCAAGGATCGCATCCTCGCTCGCGCGATCGACTTCGGTAACGATATCGGCGCGCTGGCCCTTCTCGCGGATGTCGTGCGCGTCTCCCCACGACGCCATCGCAATCGCTCCGGCCGCGCGTGCCGCTGCGATGCCGGCCTGCAGAGGCGCTTCGGCGCTATCGTTCAGGTTGACGGACACGATGACGTGTCCTCGATCAGCGTGTACGCGATTTGAGCTACCGAGCCCGAAGCCAACTCGCTCCCCATGGAAAGCTGGTAGCTCTGAATAGCGTCGTATGGGGTCGTGCGCGTCGTACTGAACGGCCCCTTCGCCAGCAAGAGCTGGCTGCCGCCCGAAGCGGTAACGGGAATATCGGTAAACGACGTGTCGCCATACGAAAGCCCCGTGGCGCTCGTCGAGTGCGCGCTGTCCACAAGTGCCTGCAGTTCGTGCGATACGCCTGCGTGATTGCTCGCCGGGTTCGTATCGGTCTCCATGCAAAGGACCCAGCCATTGGTATAGCCCGATGCGTATGCGGTTACGCTAGCATGCGCGACATCGCTATATTGCGTCTGCGTCATGTTCGTAACGTTACCGAAGTCGATGGTCGATCCTGCGAACGAGCAGCTCGTCGCTGCCATGGCGGCCTAACGGCGCATGAGTGTTTTGCCGCGTGCGCGAAGCGCCGCAGCATGCAGTATTCGTTTCGTCGCGCGGTGCCGCCAGATATCGACGCGATCGCGCGCATTCACGTTGCGGGATGGCAGAGTAACTATCGCGGCCTGATGCCCGACCAACTGCTCGACTCGCGCACGTTCGAGTTCCGCCAAACGATGTGGAAAGAGCTGCTGGTCGAGCCGAAACGCATCACATTAAGCGCCCTCAACGCGGCCGATGCCGTCTGCGGATTCGCAAGTGCCTTCACGCTCGACGAGCCGCACGCCGGCTTCGACTGCTTTCTACAAATGCTCTATGTAGACGAGTCGCTCAAGCGCCGCGGCCTCGGGCGCGTGCTATTGGGCGCAATCGCCAGGGCGATGCGCGACGCTGGCTGCCGCAGCATGGCACTGCGCACGCTGCGGCGCAATCCTGCGCGCGGTTTCTATGAGCACGTGGGTGCGCGCTTGGTACCCACGCTCGATATCGACGAAGGCCCGCTCGACGATGTCGTCTACGGTTTCGGCGACCTCTCGCTTGTCGCGGATCGACTCACCATCCTTTAACCGATTCCCCAGGCTTTCTGGGTAAGCGACGATCATGAATATGCGTTCTGCAATTATCCGCTCCGCAATTATTTTCATCGTCGCCGCGGTTGCGCTGGCGGGAATACCGCAACCGTCGGTCGCGGCCGTCCCCATTAACGTCGGCATCAACGTGCAGCAGCCCCCGCCGCCGATTCCATACTACGTGCAGCCATACGCGCCGGGAGCGAACTATATCTTTGAACCTGGCTATTGGTCCTGGGCCTCCGGTGGATATTACTGGGTTCCGGGAACCTGGGTGCACGCGCCGCAGCCCGGCCTGCTGTGGACACCCGGTTATTGGGGCTGGACGGGATCCGGTTTCGGATGGAACGCCGGGTATTGGGCTCCCCAAGTCGGCTATTACGGCGGCATTAACTACGGCTCCGGCTACTTCGGAAAAGGCTACAACGGCGGCCGCTGGAGAGGTCACCATTTCTACTACAACACGTACGTGACGAACGTAAACGTCAATCGCGTGCGCAACGTGTACGTCGATCGCACCGTGTATGTCAACCGCTCTTCGCATCGCGTTAGCTACGTCGGCGGCCGCGGCGGCTTGAACATACGCCCCACCGCAGCGCAGCGGGAAACCGCGCACGGTCGGCGCTACGGCATGACGCCAGCGCAGCGCGCGTACGTGCAGAACGCCGCGCATGATCGCGAACACTTCTATTCGGAAAATCACGGCCGACCTGCGCAGGCTGCGGCATCACGGCCGACAGCCCATCGCGCGACACCGCAGCAACATCGCGCGACACTGCAGCATCATCGCGCGACACCGCAGCAACATCGCGCGACACTGCAGCAACATCGCGCGACACCGCAGCAACATCGCGCGACACCCCCGCAGCAGCGCAGCGGGAACAGCGCCAAGAAGAAGCAGCACGACGGCAACCACTAGGCGGAGATAGTCCCGCGCGCAGGGAAGGGCGGTGCCTGCCAGCATAGGGGGCAACCGATGTCCGAGCTTTCGGTGGCCGCACCGCTCCAAATCCATACGCGCGATCGATTCACGCAGCGGCTGCTCGTTGGCTCGCCGAGGCTTCTCCTCGCCATCGCACCGGCCGGTTATGCTAAGAGCGCGGTCGTCCGCAGTTATGCGGAGATGCTCCCGTCCTACGCACTCTGCGACTGCGCGGAAATCTCCGGCGGAATCGACCTCGCACAACGCGTCGTGGCGGCGCTCGCGCGCGGAGATCCCGCGCGCGAACGGGCTCTCGCCGAGCAGCGCATGGCCGACACCGCAAACTCGGCGACCTGGAACGCCTTTGCCCTAGACATTTGGTCGAAACAGAATCCGCATCGCCTCTTCATTTTCGAGAACGCCGAGGCTCTCGCCGACTCTGTCGAACGCGTCGAGTTCGTGGGCCGCCTGCTAGCGAGGCTGCCGCGTAACGCGCAGGTCGCTATATGCGCGCGACGTCCGCTCCCGCTGTCGCTGTCGAGATATGCCGCGCCGCACGAGATCGTAACGCTGCGCGAGAACACGCTAAAGTTTAACGACTCCGACATCCGCGCCGCGTTTCCCGACGGTGTAACGGAAGCGACGCTCGCAACGATCGCTCGGCTCACGCGCGGTTGGCCGATCGCCGTGCTGCTTCTAGCGCGGCTGGCTCGCGAAGGTTCGCTGGGTAGCGCGCTCGAGCATTTGACCGAAGTGGACTTCGGCGGTCTCTATGACTATCTCGCGGAACAAGTGCTCGACGCGTTGCGGCCCGAGCAATTCGCGCGCCTTCTCGCCGTGGCGGCCATTCCCGCAGCCACTGCCGCCGAGGTTGCGCTCGCTCTCGACGATCCGCTCGCCGTAGATGCCCTTGCGCGCGTGGCGCAGACGTCGGCCTTCATCTATGCGGTGAAGCCGAATGTCTATGAAGCGCATCCGCTCATACGCGCGATGTTGCTCCAACGACATCCGGCGCGCTGCCGCGAGATCGTGCTGCGCGCGGCCGAGCTGAGCGCGCGCGAGCAGCCGCTGCGCGCTGCAGAGCTCTTCCTGCATGTCGGCGACGAAGAGCGTTCGGCAGCGATACTCGAACGCGGACACGAACTTTTCGTCAGCGACTTGCCCGCGCTCTTCGGCGAGATCGTCAACGGCTTGAGCGAGAGCGCGATCTTCGGTCACCTCGGCTTGTGGGCAGCGTCGGCCATCGTGCGTTCCGGCGGAATTTCGCCGCAGCAATGGTTGCGCGAGGCTCTGGCCGCACGCGATCGCCTCAGGCCCGATACCCCGGCAGCCGCGCGGATCGGCGTTCTGACGAGCTTCGGCAACGTTCTGACGAATCTCGGGCGGCACGACGAGGCACTTGCCGCATTCGATGCGTTCGCAGAAACGGGCGTCGAACTGTCGCAGCAGTACCGCGCGGTGCAGTTGCTCTTTCGTGCGGCGGTCGCGGCACGTCGCGGGCATTTCGGCATGGCGCTTGAGTTGTGGCGCACGGCCGAGCCTGCATTCGCGCAGATTGCGCTGACGCGCGCTATCGGTTTGGAAGAGGTCGTAGCACGCGCCGCCCTTTTTACGGATTCGCGCCGATCCGAACGCGCGGCGCTCGAGCGCTCTGTCGCAATCGCACACGAGTCCGGCGCAGCGACCGTTCGCGCGCTGGCCCTGCAAGAGGCGATCTTCGCAGCCTGGTTTTCCGGCGAAGATGCGCTTGCGGAACGTTACGCACGCGAGTTGGGAGACGCCGTCGCTCCAAATACCGAGCGCGGAACCGAGGTACTGCGCGCCGCCATGCGCGGCGACACCGAGCCGCTGCTGCACGCCGATGGCATCGAACGCCCGCGCTTTCGTTACTATGCCGCATTGATTGCATCGACGAAAGCGCATCCCCCCGAACGGCCGACTCTCCTGCGCATCGCGCTCGATGCAGCCGAAACAGCTGCAGACGCCACCTGCACCGCCATAGCAAACGTCGCGAACGCCGAGTGCTTCCCGAAACGGCGCTTGTACTACACGCGCCGCGCGCTCGCGATTTGTGCAAACGCGGATGCGACGCGTCTGCGCACCGCCGTGGAGGCCTATGCAGACGGTGCGGAGGATCTCGGCATGCTCGCAACGCTCGTCAAGCGCTATCGGTCTTCGCGCGTCGAGCGGAAGATCGCGACGCACGTGCCAATCGCCATTTCGATCTTTTCCGGGACCGTACGCGTTAACGAACGGGTCGTGCCATTGTCCGGGCGCGAGCGCGAGCTGCTCTTCTATCTGGCGCTGCATCGGCGCGCGTGTAGCCATGTGGAGCTTGCAGAGGCGCTGTGGCCGTATCGCCCTGCCTCCGAGTCGGCATTGCGCGTGTACGCGGCGCGCGTGCGCGCGCGCCTAGACGATGCGGCGGCGATCGAGTCAACCGAGCCAGGGAGCTATCGTATTTCACGAGACGCGCACGTAGACGTGCACGAAGCCGAACGCGTCTTGGAGCTCGCACGATCGGACCACGCGCTCTCGCCGTACGTGCGCGCGCAGCTCGAGACGCACGCGCAGGCGTTTGCCGAGGGCCAGCCGCCGGTTCTCACATCGTGGGAGTGGTTTGCGCCGTTCACGTCGCGCATCGAAGATCTCCGCCGCCAGACCATGCTACTGCTCGGTAAGGACGCCTTACGGCGCGAGTGCCCCGACGAAGCGCGCACATTGGCCGCACGAATGATCGAACTCGACGGATGCGACGAGTCGGCCTGGGATCTCTCCATCCGCGCCGCGCTGCTGGCAGGCGACACGATCGCCGCGCGTCGCGAACTCCGAAAATACCGCGACATATTGGCTGTGGAGCTGGGCGCCGAACCATCCAGAGAATTGGAGAGGCTCGTTGCCGGTGACGCCTCGGTCGATCGGTAGTTGTAACGGCGTTGTAGCGGCGGGCAGTTAGGCTTCCAAGAAAGGCTTTGCCGCTGCGAGGGATATCCGCTATGCCGTCGTCCTTCCCGAACCGCTCGCTGCCGATAATCGGCGGAGCATTCCTCTTGGCTGTCGTCGTCGCGTGCAGTTCCGGTACCCCGACGCCGCCCGTTCCGACTTCTGCTCCGACGTCGAGTCCAACGTCCGTACCGACGTCGAGCCCAACCTCGGCACCGACGTCGAGTCCAACGTCCGCACCAACGTCGAGCCCAACGTCGGCGCCGACAGCGAGTCCAACATCCGCACCGACAGCGAGCCCGAGCGCGGGTCCGACGTCGAGCCCGGTGGCCGCGACGTGGACTTTCACGGGGTCAACGGCCAATCTCGCAGCTACCAACGGTCAGACTCCCGCATTGGTCTCGCTCGCTGCTTACAAAAACATCACCACGACCATACAGTTTGGCGTCGTGACCGCGGGCAGCGGAACGATCAACGTTAGCGACGCCACAAATGCGGGCGGAGACGTCGCACCGAACACGTTACCGGCCGATAACGCAACGACCGGATACACTCCGATCATCTACGTGTCGTTCTACAACGCCGGCACGGCCACGATTTCGTTCGGATCCAACACCCCGCAAATCTCGGTCACAGACAGTAGCGGCTTTGGGAGCGCGACAACCTGTGAACTCGACGTATATTCTACGCCCAATGGCGGCGGCAGCATTGCGTGGCAATCTATCCCAGCTAGTGGCACCATCAGCGGGAGCAGCGTCACGATCGCGACGGTGAGCATCGCACCGGAAACCATCGATTTTAAACCTGGGCAGCAAATCGTAGCAGTCGCCTGCAAATAGCGCTGACTCTCGGCCGACGCGCGCCTCGGCAACGCTAGGAGAACTGGTCGAGCGGAACCATGGAGAGCAGGCGGTCCCCGGGCCGAACGTTCGGCATGAATGCATGTATCGGAATCGCCTTCCCCCGGCCCTGCCCGTCTTCGCGCCAAACATAGAGCGGCACCCATAAGACGCGATAGCTCGGGCGATCAGCTGGCGCAGGAGGCGGTTCATTTTTCTCCGACTGCAGGCGCTCGGCCAGTTGAAAGCGCCGCGCATACGGCTGGCCGGAAAAGAGATCGAAGCGGCCACGGGTGCTTTCGAAGCGCGCGAGCCCCGCGATCGTCGGCGCGGTAAGCTCCGTCGTCGAGAACGACGTAATGCCGAAATGGCGTTCGATGGAACGGCCAAAAGCCGGATCGTCGATGCGCAGAACGACGTTGAGCGGGCGCCCGTCGCGGCGCTCGCGCGACCGTGCTCCGAGTGCGGCTTCGAGGTTTGCGGTGTCGCTGTTGGTTACCCCGACGAGGGCTTTGGCGCGCTCCGGCGCGCAGTACGCAATCGTTTCATCACTCGTTGCGTCGCCGGTGAGCAAATCCACCGCGCGCTCGCGCGCGAGTTCCACGAGCAGCGCGTCGGGATTGCGTTCGACGACGACGACTCGTTCGCCCATTTCACGCAGATAGTCGATGACCAGCGATCCCACGTTTCCCGAACCGCAAACGATGACGTGACCACTGCGATGGATCTTGCGCAGACCGCTCAGACGCCGCGTCTGCGCGGAATTCAGCGTAGAAGTCACCGTAGCGGTCAGCACAGCGAAGAGCAGGACGCCGACGAGCATCGTGAGCATTGCAACGATCAATGGTGCGTCCGCAGTCCAGCTGGCGGTTAGAGCGCAACCGTGGCACGGCGTGATGTCGCCGTAGCCGACGGTCGTCATCGTGGTGAGCACGTAATACATCGACGCCAGGACGTTCAAGTGCATGGCGCTCGCAAAATACGCGACGAACGCAACGTAGAGCATCGCCCCACAGATCACCACGCCTCGTAGAATTGGCTCGGTGCGCCGCAGGCCGGACGCGAACTCACGCCAACCGTCTCTCGCGCGCGCTCGAAAACGCTCGCGTCGCCGGCCTTCCCAGGATTCGCGAAGATCGCGAACCGCGCCGAAGACGCAGACGCAGTCGTCCGGCTCCAATGGGCGCTTGAGCAACGCCTCGTCGTGTTGTGGAAGTTCGCCCGCGCAGAGATACGGAAGCTTGCCATTGACGCCCACGACGCGCGCCCGCAGCCGTTGCTCCGCTTCGGCGATGAGCAATCCGGCGATGCCGAAGTCGTTGGCCGAGCGCTCCGAGAACCCGAACAGGCCCGGCGCGCTCGCGTAGCGTCCCGAGGTGGCGCGCTCGCGTCTGCGCGCGATGCGCGCGACCAACGTCTCGAGCGTAGGGAACGGCATCGCGTAGCCGCACGACGGGTCGACCGCGGCCGCCGCATACGTCGCCGCAGCGTGTGCGGCCGGTGAGATCGCGATGCATTTGTACCGCAACCCCTCCTGGATCTTGCGGCCTACGAGCGGATTGAACTGGCGCAGCGTGATTTGGACGTCGCCGTCGATATCGCGCGCGGCGAGGGCGACACGCAGGTTGAGACGATCGTTCCCGGAGACGGCGACCAGGCAACAATTGCGTTCGGTCCCCGCCTCTGGCGGCCGCAAGCCGGCGCGTTCGAGCGCACCCGGCTCGGCCGGGTCTTCCTGACGGAACGTAAAGATATCGCCGTACTCGTTGTCGAGCGCGCGCGCTTCCACAGCGAACTTACGCCCGTCGCGCGTCTCTTCGCGCCCCCATAGGAGGACGGTGCGGTGACCGGTCGTCTTGAGGATCTCGCGGCAGATCTCCAGGGCCAAGTAGTCTCCGCCGACGACGACAATCAGCGTTTCCATCGCCATGCCGCCTTCTTCGCCGCTCAGCCAAGGGCCCATCCGCCCGCCGCCACGTCCCACCCGTCCTTGATGGTTGACCTGGTCCCTTATACTTAAAGCAGATACCTCGCTAGGTGAGGCGTCCACGCGAGACACAGGCCGCTGCCCCGAAACGTCGAGAGACGCCAAGTGGGTAGACCAGACTCCGCCGATTCAAGGATCGCCTTCTCACGCTCCGTGGTGTCAAAGCTCGGTGCGACTGGGGTAGCGTTAAGCAACCATTCCCGACGTACCGATTCGCCAACCGAGGCAAATCGGTATTTTTGTTTGCCTGAGATGCGGGCGCGAGAGGGGGTGATGAGCTGTGGCGTTTACCGAGGGCTTCATTTCGGAACTGGTGGGCCGACGCGCTACCATTAACGATCTCCCGATCGGCAAGGTCACGGATTTTCTCGTCAACCATCCCGATACCACGTTTCCGCAGATCGACGGGCTCGTTGTAAAGACCGCGCAAGGCCTGCGTTTCGCTCCGGTCGAGACCGTGCTCGATGTCGATCGCGACGGCACCGTTGCACTCACCATGGCCCCCAAAGAGCCGGCGCCGCCCGAGAGAGACTCGCTGTATCTCATCGCCGATCTGCTCGATAAGCAGATCGTGGACGTGGACGGCCGCAAAGTTGTGCGTATCAACGACATCGAGGTCGCCAATACGGGCGGCCATCTGCGCGTCGTGGCCGCCGACGTCGGCGTCGCGGGACTGCTACGCCGTCTCGGGCTCAAATCGTTCGGCAAGCGTTTCACGCCCGCGATCTATCGCGCGGTACCCCGAGCGATGATTTCGTGGGAATCGGTCGAGCCCATTCGCGATAACAACCCCACGCAGATTACGTTGTCCGTCAAAGAGAGCAAACTCGCGCGCCTGCATCCTAGCGAACTCGCCGAAATCATCGGCGACCTCTCCGCGCGCGAAGCCGCCGCCGTGGTGCGTACCCTCGACGATGAAACGGCCGCCGACGCGTTCGAACATCTTGCTGCCGACCGGCAAAAGACGCTGATCGACGACATCGGCACCGAGCGCGCCGCCGACATTATCGAAGAGATGGATTCCGACGATGCGGCGGATTTGCTGGCCGAGCTGCCGGAAGAGCGCCAATCCGAATTGCTTGCCGAGATGAACGAATACACCGCGGGCGGACTGCGCGAGCTGGTCAAATACGAAGACGATACGGCCGGTGGATTGATGACGACCGATTTCGTGTGGATCTATCCGCATCGCACTGCCGAAGCGACGATTCGCAAGATTCGCGAGATCGCGCCGCGCTCGGAGTTCATTTATTATCTCTACGTCGTCGACCACGAAGATGCGCTGCTGGGCGTCGTCACGCTGCGCAACCTGCTGCTCGCGCCGCCCGAAAAAACGATCGACCGCATCATGGAGAGCGACTTGGTAACGTTACGTGCCGAAGCGTCGGCTGACGAAGCTGCCGCAATGATCGCGCGCTACGATCTACTGGCTGCGCCGGTCGTTGACGAACACGGCAAGATGCTGGGCATCGTCACCGTTGACGACGCCATCGACGCCATCATGCCCGAAGATCTCGCCAAACAGCTTCCGCGCTTCACCGCGCGGCGAAGCCGCCGCGTTCCTACGAGCGCGTAGGTTGCAGTGATTCGCTCAACCTTCCGTCGCCGCTCGTTGTGGCGCTCGATGCTGCTGCTTGCAGGTATTCTGGGCCCGGGCTTCGTCACGGCCTCGGCGGGCAACGACGTCGGCGGCATCGCCACGTACTCCATGGCGGGCGCGCAGTTCGGTTACAGCATCCTGTGGGTGCTCATTCCGCTGGCAATCGCCTTGATCGTGGTACAGGAGATGTCCACGCGCATGGGCTGCATCACCGGCAAAGGATTGGCCTCGCTGATCCGCGAGACGTTCGGCGTGCGCATCTCGTTCATCGCGATGGGCGCGTTCTTTCTCGTGAGCACGGGACTCTGCGCGACCGAGTTCGCGGGCATCGCCACGGCCTCGGAAATCTTTCACATCTCGCGCTACATCTCAGTACCCGCCGCGCTGATCATCGTCTTTCTTTTCGTGTTGCGCTTCGACAACAAGATCGTCGAGCGCGTGTTCGTTGCCTTCTCGCTGATCTACGTAGGTTACATCGTCTCCGCCGTGCTCGCGCATCCGGACTGGGGTCAGGTCGTGCACGGTCTCGTCGTCCCGACGTTCCACATCGGCAACCCAGCGTGGATGGTGATGGTGGTCGGACTCATCGGTACCACCGTCTCGCCCTACATGCAGTTTTTCTTACAGTCTGCCGTCGTGGAGAAAGGACTGCGACCCGAAAACCTTGGCGCCGCGCGCGCCGACGTCATCGTCGGTTCCATCCTCGGAATCAGCGTCGCGGGTTTCATGATCATCTCCAACGCCGCTACCATTTTCGTAGCCAACGCGCATGGCGCGCACCTGCATCCGCAAGAAGCTGCGGACTTTGCCGAAGCGCTACGTCCGCTTGCCGGCGAGTTCGCATCGAGCATCTTCGCGCTGGGCATCTTAAGCGCGGGCCTATTTACGGCAACGGTACTCCCGCTCTCCACCTCTTACGTCGTCTGCGAAGCGCTTGGCTTCGAAGCGGCGCTCGATCGCCGCTTCTCCGAAGCGCCGGTCTTCTTCTCGCTTTTCGGCGCGGGCTTGCTACTGGGTGCGGCAGTCGTGCTGATTCCGCACATCCCGTATCTCACGCTGATCTTCGACGCCCAGGTCGTGCAAGGGTTCTTGCTACCCGCCGAACTCGTGCTCATGCTCGTGATTATCAACCGCTCCAGTCTGATGGGACGTTACGTCAACAACCGCTGGGGCAACGCGCTGGCCTGGATCACCACGATCGGCGTAGGCCTCTTCTCGATCGTCTATATCTTACAGCAGATTCACGGCGGCTGATGCCGAACCAGCGCGGGATGACCCCCGACGACCGCTTTCGCCGAAGAGCTTTTGCGTATCGCCGCCGCAGGCGGCAACGCGCAAGCGCTGGCCACTCATTTAGCCCGGCCCGAGTTGCTGCGACGCTCGTTTTGGGAGCGCCTCTTGGCATGCGAATATCGCGACTTTGCCAGTGCGCGTGATGCCGCTTCGTCCGACGGCATCACATTGGCACAGCGCTACGTGGCCGTCTCGCTGGAGCTGGACGCCGCGGCCGACGACGATACCGCCTCATCGACTCTACTAGCTAGTTCGCCTTACGCTTCCCTCAAGGCGCAACCGACCGTCGATTGCGGCGTGCAAGTCTGCGGCCAAGAACGGCCGCTCCAAGACGACAATCTTGCGCGCGATGTCCTCACTCACCGACTGCCGTAGGCGATCCTCCGCCTCGCGCGCGCCGGCGCCGGCCACGATGACCGCATCGGTGTCCTCGGCCGCGCGCGCGGAGACCAGCTCTTCCATCGTCTCATACAAGCGTGCGCTATATCCACGCGAGCGCAGTTCGTAGACGGCGAACGGTCCTGCCGTCGCGTCGGTAGCAACGACGGCAATGCGCGGAGCTCCACGCAACTTGGCCACTCTTGGCAGCGTCACCGTAAAGATACTGCCTTCGTTGAGCTTGCTCTCCACGGTAACGGTGCCGCCGTGTTTTTCAACCAGCGATTTCACGAGAAAGAGGCCGATGCCCGTGCCCGAAAAAGCATTCTTGGCATTGGATGCGCGCGAAAAGCGCTGAAACAGCCTCGGCACTTCGTCCGGCGGAATGCCGATGCCGCCATCCGTGACGTCGGTCCGCACGGCGTCGCGGGAGCCTGCGACGTGAATGCGCACGTCGCCCGGCGAATACTTGAGCGCGTTGCGAATGATGTTTTCGAACACCTGACGCAAGCGATCGGGATCGCCCTGCACGAACGTGTCGCCGTCGGCGCGCACGGTGATGACGCGCGTGGTATCCATGTGCGCCGCCAAATCGCGAACCAGCATCGCCACGTCCACGCGTTCGACACGTACCTCCAGCTCGCCGAACTCGATGCGCGACATCACCAGCGTATCGTTCGCCAGTGCCGTCAGGCGCGTGGCGCTCTTACGAATAGTACCTGCCGCCGCGCGGGCCTCTTCGTTCTCGAGCGCCCCTTCTTCGATCAACTCGGCAAAACCGAGCACCGACGTCAGGGGCCCTTTGATATCATGCGCCAGGACCGAAATCATGTCGTTCTTGAGTTGGTTGATATGCATTACGTCCGCGCGTTGACTCTCCAGCTCGTCGACGCTGCCCGAAAGCGTGAGATTGCGATGCTCCAGCTCCGTAGTGAGGCGCATGATCTCCCTGCGCCGCTCGCGTTCGAAATAGACGGCCAGCACGCCGAAGAGCACAACCGCAATGCGAATGACCATCTTAACGACACCCACTAGGCGCTCCGCCTGCACGATTTTCTCCGTATAGGTTGCTATACGCTGCATAATACGGGCCACCGCTGCGCGCTCCAAGGAGCGCAGCATCTGCCCTTTGAGCAGCAGCGCCGTCACGTCTGCACTTTTCCGATGCGCGATGAGCGGCTGCGCCACCTCGTGAAGCCAGCGTTGGTGCAGTGTCTTCCATGCGTTTAAGTCGCTGCCGTATGTCGGGCCGGCCTGCCGATCTGCGCTCAGCGTTGCAAAGCCTTGCAATACGCGCGCGTCAGCTTGACGGTACCAGGCGAGGAACCGAGGATCACCGCTGGCAACGTACCCCCGCAGCGCCGACTCCTGGCCGATCTCGTCGGCCAGCGTCGACTGGGCGTATGCGCGAACGTCATACCAATGCAGCAGTTCTGCCTGGCTCTCGCGATTGAGCAAAAGAGCGGTGATGATGAAGAGCGCGATCGCCGCCACGATGCACACTAGCACGGCGTTGCTCGTTGGAATTCTCCGCAGTTTCACGCTCATCGTTTCGCCGCCTCTCGCCGCAACAGGGCCCATGCAGCAGCCACGTCATCGCGCGTCGTGCGAATATTGCCGATCGCCAAGCGGAGCGCATAACGCTCGCCAATCTTGGTGTGCGAGAGAAATGCCTCTCCGCTCGCGTTAACGGCATCAAGCAACGCCGCGTTGAGCGCGTCAAAATCGTCCAGCGAAACGCTCTTCGGCGCGAAGCGGAAGCAAACCACCGAGAAAGGATGCGGCGCCAATACCTCCCAACCCGCCGCTTCCTCGAGCCAACTTGCGAATTCCGCCGCCAGCGCCACATGCTCGCGCAGCCGCTCGCGAATGCCTTCGGCTCCTAGGTGCCGCAACACGAACCACAACTTGAGCGCGCGAAAGCGCCGCCCCAGCTGCAGCCCGTAATCCATATAATTGCGTACGCCCTCATCGCCGGTCTGCAGATAGTCGGGCACCAGCGAGAAGGTCCGGCGCAGTTGCGCTTCGTCGCGAATGAAGAGCACCGAGAGATCCATCGGCACGAACATCCACTTATGCGGGTTGACGACGATCGAATCTGCGTGCTCGCTGCCCGCCAGCACCCATCGCATCTCCGGCACGATCGCCGCACTTCCCGCATAGGCCGCATCCACGTGCAGCCACACGTCATGCCGTTTCGCAACTACCGCGATTTCCGTTATCGGATCCACCGACGTCGTAGACGTCGTGCCCGCCGTCGCAACGATTGCCATCGGCCGCATCCCGTCGGCAACGTCGTTCGTAATACATGCATCCAGTGCAGCTGCACGCATGCGAAACGCCTCATCGCACGCAACCCGCACCACGTTGTCCTGCCCTACTCCCAGCGCGATCGCCGCCTTCTCGATGTGCGAGTGCGTGTGCTCCGTACAATACACGCGCAATGGCGGCAAGTCGCGCCTCGTCATTCCCTTGCGCCGAATGTCGAGATCCAGCGACTCGCGCGCCGCCGCCAACGCCGTATATCCAGCAATCGACGCGGTATCGTAAATAATTCCGGTAAACGCATCGTCGATGCCCAGCAGTCGCCCCAACCACCGCATCACCACATCTTCGAGTTCCGTCGCCGCCGGCGACGTACGCCACAGCATCGCCTTCACGTCCAGCGCCGCCGCTAGCGCCTCCGCCGCAATCGCCGCCGGCGCCGAACTCGTCGCAAAATACGCAAAGAATCGCGGGTGATTCCAATGCGTGATGCCCGGCACCACGATGCGCTCGAAATCCTCGATCAGCCGCTCGAACGGCTCACCCTGTTCCGGAGCTTCGGTCGGCAGCTGCCCGGTAACCCATCCTGGCGGCGTCTGCGCCAACACCGGGTATCGTTCGGGATGCGCTAAATACTCGGCAATCCAAGCGCCGGTGCGTTCAAAGTCCGCCTCGAAGGACTCCGCATCTTTCACGCGGGAAGTGTTGGCCGCTCCGGCAAGCGAAGCCCGCTAGATATGACACAGTACATCCTTACGAATGAAGCCCCAGCTCCTATCGGTCCCTACAGTCAGGGTGTCCTCGACGACGATCTGCTCTTCTGCTCCGGCCAAACCCCCATCGATCCCGCAAACGGCAATCTCGTCGAAGGCGGCATCTCCGCGCAAGCCGGACGCGTGCTCGAAAACATCGGCGCCGTGCTGCGCGCCGCGGGCTGCGACTTTTCCAACGTCGTAAAGACCACGATCTTCCTCACCGACATGAACGACTTCGCGGCCGTCAACGCCGTCTATGCGCGCTATTTCGGCGAATCCAAACCCGCCCGCTCCACCATCGCCGTAGCCGCCCTCCCCCGCAACTGCAGCGTCGAAATCGAAGCCATCGCCCGCAAGAGGTAGCTTATCGCCTTCTGGAGGCGGGCGCGATAATTGTGGCTGCGAAAATTTGGAACACACATCCTTCGCAAAAGCGTTCGTCGCTCGCCCTCCAGGCTCGCTCCTACTCTCTTGTTTTTTCGGCCGAACAAGTTCGGAATATGGCCCCTCCTGGGCGGCCAAAAAAATCAAGAAGTTTTGCTACGAACGTGTGCTCCAACTTTTCGCAGGCACAATTATCGCTGAAAGAACGGGTTCAACTCCGCGGAGACGGGGTTGCTGTTAACTCGGCGTAATTCGTGCGCGCTAGTGTTGCATATCTTGGGTCGAGGGATGTGGTGGCTTGTTGGAATTGGATGCGGGCTAGGTCGTTTTCGCCTAGGGCGCGGTAGGTTATGCCGAGGACATCGTGGAGTCCGCCGTCGGTGGGCGCTACAGCGAGACCTTTGATCAGTACGGCCTGCGCTTGCGGGTAGAGGCCGTGCAGTTCGTATTCGAGGCCGAGATTGAAATAGGCGTCGCGCGAGTAGGGTGACATTTCGAGCGCTTTAACGTACCAAACGGCGGCGTTTTTCCAATCGTTGCGCATGTCGGCGAGATAGCCGAAGTTCACGAGCGCTTCGGGACGCTCGGGGGCGATAATGTTGGCGCGTTTGAGCAAGGGTTCGGCCTCATCGTAGGCGGTGATCTCGAGATCGGCGGCGGCCTTGTTGACGATGCACGAGTAATTGTCGGGATCGAGCACGAGACATCTGCCAAGCATATCGAACGCGCCGTCGTAGTTGCGCTCGTCCATGTCTACGAGCGCGATGCCGTTGAATGCGGTGAGTGATTGCGGATTGTCGTTGAGCGCGCGGTTGAAATACGTGCGCGCGTCTTCAAGACGATAGACGGCGAGATAGGCTTGGGCGAGTTCGCCTTGCGCGTCGGACGAAGCTGGCGCGGACTGCGCCGCACTTTCGAGCTGCGTGAGGTAGTATGGCAGATCACCGCGGCGCTGGTGTAGCGCCACGAGATCGAAGACGGCGTCGGTGCCGGGCAGCGACGCTTCGTACTGCGCGATCGCTTCGTCGACGCGATTCTCAGCGGCGAGTGCGGCGCCCAAGCGGTTGTGCGTTTCTTTGTCGTTGGGATAGATCGCGAGGATGTGGCGATAGGTGTCTTCAGCTTTTGCGAGGTCGCCGGACCGATAATAGAGATCGCCGAGCAGCCGCGCCGGAAGCGGGTCTTGAGGATGCGCCGCGTAGTAGGTCGCCAGCAGTTTGATTGCGCCCGGCAGGTCGTCGGCGGCGACTTTGGAGCGCGCGGCGAGGACGACGGCTTTGGTGTCGAGCTCGAACGGCGCGGGCGTCGGCTGCGTGTCCACGCGTTGGGTCACGCTGGGAATGGCGCTGCGGGCGGCGCCGACGGCGCTTAGCGCCACGGTGAGCGCGACCGCCGCGGTTGCGATGAGTCTACGCATAGCGTACGTAGAACGTACTGCCGCGCAGGGTGTGACCTTCCGGCGGACAAAGGGGAGCCCGTGCCAGCTGCCCAGGCCATCGGGCTCGTTGCCAGCTTCTTTGCGAGAGCCATATTTCTGCTGTGCTCGCTCGCGCCGGCGCGCAGACGGCGCGCATTCGCCGTGGAGCCGACGCCGAAGGCGCCGGTTGCACCCGATGATATCTATTGGCCCTTGCTGTTGGGCACCGGACAACGCACTTTTGGACGCGCAATGCGCGCCGGAAATGGTGCGTTGTGATAACGGCACCGAGTTCGCGGCCAAGTCGGTCGATCAGTGGGCGTTTTGGAATAAGGTCGCGCTTGATTTTTCTCGCCCGGGGAAGCCCACGGACAACGCCTTTATCGAGTCCTTCAACGGCGGAGTTCGCCGCGAACTGCTCAACCCATCGCACTTCGACACCCTCGAAGCCGCCCGACGCGCTGCGCGAATTTGGCGAACGGAGTATAATGAGTTTCGACCGCACTCAATGTTGGCCAAGCAAACGCCGAACGCGTTTGCGGAATCGCATCGAGCCGATCACACAGCCGATCTTCCACAGTCCGCGACTGTCTAGTAATGGGGTGAGGGTCAACGACGTTAGCAGCTATGCATAATTACGGCCCGGCGATCGGGTCCAGATAAGATTAGTGCCCTGGGAATTTTTTAGTTGTTATCTGAACGCTTGACTTTAGCGTAAGAACAATTGGCGCTTTTCCGATCGTTTGAATCTCTATCGGTTGTATGGTAAGCCCAGTTGGTAGTGTGCCTGGTGAGACGGTGATAGTTAACCCTGGAGCAAGTGGTAGCGTTTGCAATAGAAAATGGCCATTTGTATCGGTAATCGCATTGGCGATGTCGTCACCTACAACAATCTCTAATCCTGATAATTCCGGATACGTTTGTAGGAGATGATTTGGATCTGAGATGACGACAGACCCAGAGATCGTTGCTGTTGGATAGAGTTGTACCGTTGTTAACGATCCCTCTCCAACGGGCGTATCTAATGATGCATAAGTTCCATCTTCGGTTCTTGCTGAGAGTATCTCTTTGTTGGATGTTGTATGAATTGTCGTCTTTTCCCATGCTCTCGAAGCCTTTACGGGTTCTCCATCGAGGTAGAGTGTCGCTATTCCTGGAAACTTGCCTTGTAGAAGGACGGTATGATTATCTTTCGGGCGCCGTTTGTAGACATTGAGGCGTTGGCTAATAGATATTCTCAAGGCTCGCCGATCGACAGTTGGATGCGTTGCGAAAGATATCGAAAGGTTTGGGCTTACGGCGAAGGCGACACCAAGAATGGGCCCTTGCTCCGTAGTTGTTTGGTTGTGTGTAGATTCATAACCGATAACCGGAGAGATTGCGCTGTCGTTACTGTATTGCACGTACATATCATTTGTAGTTGATACGTATCCTCCGAGTTCCAATGTTCCGTGGAAGAGAGGCATTCCACCTGTGAAGTCTGTCGTATTTTGTCCGTCCGAAACATTGTAATTGACGGACACGTATGATTGATTGTTATGGAGGTAAAGAAGCCCATCCTTCGATCCATTTGATCCGGAGAATATGAGATGCATATGTTGCGTTTGAAGATCGATCGAACTATAAAGGGCAACTGGCTCCTGGTACCCGTGCGCGTAACCAATTCTAACAGAAATTGTTGGAGTAAGGTGGTAACCGATGTCTAACCTATTTTGAAGATCATCAGGCAAGAGTGGCATCGTGCCGATACTGCTTGCGGCATTCACTTCTCCGAATGCTTTCCCAGTAGTCTGTTCGTTTGCACCAAGAGCCATTCCAAGCGGGCTTATCCAGAGTTCGCGCGACGAAATAATACCCGCGTCGGTACTTGTTGCTTTAATGCCAAAGAGCGATTGGTTAAGGTTTCGTTGATTCAGAAGGATGGTAAGGTCATGCGTACGATAATTCCTTTCAAGGCCATACATATGGCCAGTTCCATCGCGTTCCATTGCAAGGTAGGAGAGGTGTTTGGGCAGTGACGTTGCGACAATTCCGTTTGTCGAGTGATTAGTAAAGACGGAACCGTTCATTGGATCGTCTATATTGCCGAGTATCACGGATTTTGCATCGCTTCCGATAGTCAAGATACCGTAAGTTCCATCGAGGTTATTATCTTGGTTTGATATGCCCAGATACCCATGGAAGTATTTTCCATCTCCCTCGAGACTGAAATCGTGGGCTCTTAGGCCTCTATCGGTGACAGTGTAAGTTGCGACATATCTTGATTCGATCTGTCGATTTGATTGCACGTACTGTTCGATGAATGTTTGTTCGGCATGATTTACACGTATATTGTTAGCAATATTTCGCTCGGAAAACTGTGTTGCCGTTTGGCTGGCTCCCTTGTTAAGGAGCTCAAGTATTTGCATATCATCATCGTCGACATACAAAGTCTTATTGTGGATGAGGAGTGGCTTTTTTAGATGGTAAATATCGCTACCATCTTGCCAAACGATGAGGCTCGATAGGCGTATAGTGAGGGGTTCTTCCCCTGGTATCATAATTGTGTATACTGTTTGTGATCTCTGTCTAGCGATGGCTCGGTAGAGAATGCCACGATAAGTATATGGAGTTGATGACGGGCGTGCAAGAGCAGTAACGGGCTCCGTGTTTGCCCCGCAGTAGGCGCTTGTAACGAAGAGAAACGGTATAAAAGTTGTTACTATTTTACGGAATAGTAACAACGGTGTCTCCAGCAACGATAACGGCTCCACCGTAGTCGAATCGCACTTCTACAGTATAAGTCCCTGACTTTGGTAGAGCGAGCCTCTGTCTAAAGATATGGCGATTCCCAGGGAAGATAGCTCCGATTGGCACATGTTCCGTTACTACCGTCGTATTGTGCTTTTTTACGAGAACCGTTCCCCCAACGCGTAAGTACCCAGCTCCGTCATTGTAAAGTGCTCCGCTTACCATCAGGCTTTTTCGGTAAATTGTTCCGTTGAGCGACGTTATTGTGAGATGACGCCGTGGCGTTCCGATATCGTTATAGATGAAGAACGTCGCTCCAGGGCCGATAGCGAGCCTCGGATTGTGGAGGTCCGTCGCCCTCACAAGATATCCGCCCCATAACGATCGTGGAATGCTTGACACATCGCTCGGAATAGAGATTGACACTGGTATGACGATTGACTTTTTAGGAGCGATCGTGAAATGATAGGTAAAGATATGGAGATAACGTGAGAGCGAATGCTCTTTGTTCGCCCCGATTGGCAATAGCGTTATTCCACCATCAATACGAGTATTCCAATCAATTGGTTGTATGGTGATCTGTTCGAGAACATTGCCATTATTAGCGATAGTCACCGACGTCATCCCACTTTGCCCAGGTTGGACATTCATTTCTTCTACGAGCGGATCGAGGGAGAGGTTTACAACATCCGCGTTCGCGAATCTTGGAATGGCGCTCACGGACAGCAAGCATATAAAAAGAAAAAAGACGCGTTTCATAAACATCTGTATTAATTAGCTGTTGCTACAATTGAGAAGACGTTTCCACTTGTATAGGTATCGGCAGGGATGACCGTGTCGTCGATTGTAAAGGTGATAATGACGGTCGAGGCATGGTTATACTTTGCGCCATAAGTTACGCAGGTTACCGATCCATTCGCAATAAGCGGAGTCTTGTTTGCGACGAAGGTTTGCCCAATTACGTTTGTCCCACTACAGGTGACACGGATAGAAGGGATCGGAAGCGTTGCGCCTCGTGCTCCTACGACCGATGCAGGCGCCTCAATAACGACAGATCCACTTCCAGTATTGGGGGATGTTTTGAATGTTGCGGTGATTGCCATACGGCCATCTGCCGGATCGTAGGGATTCGTATAGGTAGGCGCATTCCACGTGATAGTACTCGGAGAGATGGACACCGTAGATGTCACCGCCGCCGCTACAGTTGGAAGCACTGTCGCGGTAACGAATATGATAGAGAAACAGCATACCTTAGCGACGTACGCAGACAAAATTCGCATAACGTTCCACATGGAGCAACCTGCGAGGAATTATTGGTTTATCAAGTAGCTGAGGCGACTAAACCGAATCCGCTTGCACTTGTGTATGTGTCTACGGGAAACTGTGTGTCATCGAGAAACATGCTTAGTTCGAAGCCAAGTTTCGTATTATACCCAGAAGCGTAAGAGGCGCAGAGTGTGGTTGAACTTGCCGTGAGCGGCGTTGCCGCATTCGCGTTGAACGTTTGACCGGTTGTTGCCGTTCCGGTGCACGTGATTTGTAGTGCAGCGATTGGGAGCGTTCCTCCACCAGCACCGGTGATATCTGGGGGTGAGGATACGTTAATCTGTCCAGCTCCACTTGAAAATGTGGTCACAAGCGTTCCAGTAACGTTAGCGGTTGTTGGGTTATTATCGGCCGCCAGGCTCGTTGTGGCGTCGTCAGTAACATTTGCCCATGTGAAGGTTGCCGTGCTGAGAGAGATGTTTGCCGTCGGTTTCTTCTTCACAGAGATTCCAAAATTGACGGTATTGGCCAAAGCAACCATGGGGATGCTTGATGCAAGTAAAGAGAGGGATATTGCACTAGCAGTTGCCATCTTTTTTAAGGAGTTCAAGATGAGTCTTTCATAATGTGAATTGTGAGAAGACGTTAGTGATCGTGGTCGTAATGCCTCCCCGAACCGCCGCGTGCATCTGCATCGCGACGCGGAAGAGAGGATACGCTCTCAAATTGACGGTTTCCTCACATTACGATTAAAGCACGTTGCGGCCCGGTCACTATTAAGAAAGCGTAAAGCGCACGTATAGAAACCTTCGCTTTTGTGTTCGATTTGCCAGGCACTCTGTGTCTATAATGCGTGAGACCGGTTAGCCGGGAAAACTCATGAGGGCGAGTAAGGTTGTTATCCATGGTTCCGGATTCCGAAGCGCGCTCCCGCCCGAAGCATCGCTCCTTTACAGCTGACGAGAAAGCTCGCATTCTCGCGGAGTACGAGGCAGCATCGACATCGCTTGAACGCGCGGCGCTGATGCGTCGTGAAGAGCTGTATAGTTCTCTGCTTTCTAACTGGCGTCGGCAACTCGCCGGCGGAGCCTCACCGAAGCGGGAAAGGCCGTCAAATCCAGAGGCGACGGAGCTGGCACGATTGCGCAAAGACAACGAACGATTGCGACGGCGCTTGGAGAAATCCGAGCGCCCGCATTGCTCTCGCCGGCGATCAGCTGCAAGAGCGCGTATGAACGACCTTGCTGCGGTCGTCGGAGAACGCCGTTGAATGCCGGGCAATCTTCGATGCCGCGCACAGCGAGCGCTTCGCGGATTTGAGCGTTCGCGAGATCTATGCGACGTTGCTTGACGAAGGCACCTACCTCGGGTCGATAGAGACGTTGTACCGCTGGGCGGAAATCCACAGGTATCCCTGGCTCCCAATTCAGGACCTATCCCACCGGCTTTCCGCAGCGCTTTGCCAACATCGAGCAAGCGCGCGAGTTCTGCCGAACGTTCTTCTCGTGGTACGACAACGAGCATCGTCACGGCGGGATCGCGTTACTCACGCCGCAGGACGTTCATCGTGGCCTCATCGACGAGCGCGTCGCAGCTCGCAGAGCTATCTTGCACGCCGCCTGGTCTTCACATCCCGAGCGCTTCGTCCGCGGAAAGCCAGAGCCACGTACGATTCAGCCGGCGGCGTACATCAACCGCCCGGAGGCGGCAGAGCATTTTTCACCCTTCTCTGGTCTCAAACGTATTGACACATTCCGACACCTGTCGCCGACGGATAGCGACCTGACGGTAGCTCAGGCCGTGAACTTTTGTCGGAAGCGCTATCGCGCTAGGGGCAAGATCGCCGACGGCGTCAGGGGGTAGAACGTCATCACGATCAGCGCGACGGAACACAGGGCGGCACTGATCCAGGCTAACGGAGCCACGATCCGCGCCTGACCGCCGGAGGAAGTATCGCGTTCCCACATGGAGCGGATCACTTTCCCGTACGAGTACAGGGATATCGCGGTCCCTACGATCAGTACGATCGCCAACCACGGAAATCCCGCCGACATGCTCGCTGAGAGCAAGAGAATTTTACCCAGAAAGCCCGCCGTAGGCGGGAAGCCGGCTAGCGCCAGCATGAATACGGTCATGGCCGTGGCCAGCCACGGCCGCCGCCGACCCAGGCCGTGGTAACCGGCTAGCGACGAACCTTCTTCCGCGTCGGTCGAGATCGCGCCGGCGACGGCAAATGCGCCCAGGTTCATAAATGTATAGGCGACGAGATAGTACACTGCGTACCGCAGGCCGAGCACCGTACCGCCCGCGAGCGCGCTAAGAATATAGCCAACTTGCGCGATGCTCGAGTACGCGATCAAGCGCTTGAGGTCGGTCTGCACGATCATGCCGACGTTACCGGCGATCATCGAGATCGCCACGATGATCCAAATTGGGATCAGCAGTCTGTCGGCAGCCGCGGTAGGCAACGCCGCGTAGATGAAGCGCGCGAGAACCGCGATCGCCGCAGCCTTGGTCGCCACCGACATAAACGTGGTGACGGGGAGAGGAGCGCCTTCGAACACGTCGGGCGCCCACGTGTGAAACGGTACCAAGCTAAGTTTGAAGACGAGCCCGATCGAAAGCATGCCCCAACCCATCCAATAGATCGGGCTGCTCGCAAGTGCCGGATTGACGAAATCGGCCAACTCGATGCTGCCGGTTGCGCCGAAGAGCAGCGCCATGCCGAAGAGCAGAAACGCCGATGCCGTGGACGAGAGAATCAAGTATTTCAGCGCCGCTTCACGACCCGTTGCGCGGTCCGTCATCGCACACAGGCAGTACAGCGCGAGCGAGAGCAGTTCGAGGCCCAAGAAAATCGTCATCAAGTTCGTGGCGCCGGCCATAATCGTCGCGCCGGTACCGCTCCACAGCAGCAGCGCGATCGAACCCGGGATGCGATCCTTG
>CAJDWF010000003.1_pt1 | contig 91805 bp, 85 predicted proteins | sample 7391541 | NCBI WGS metagenome assembly CAJDWF01 (sample SAMEA7055727, study PRJEB34461) | soil metagenome | biome: terrestrial ecosystem; feature: Peninsula; material: soil | place: Antarctica | collected 2016
CCGCTCGCGCTCGTCCAGGCTGCCGCGCTGAAGGATCGCCACGCCGCCTACGGCGAGAAACGGGAGCAGCAGCTCAGCCACCGTCGGCGCGGAGCTCACCGCGCGAGCGGTCCCGGCGGTGAAGCGCTCGCGCAGCGAAGGATCGTGGGCAGCCGCGTCGGCACGGTCGAAGACCACGGTTCCGGCCAAGCCGAGCGCGGTGAGCGTCTTTTCTAGGAAGCGACCCTTCTTGATGGTGGTCTCCACCAAGGTCACGTGCGCGCCGGTCGCGATAGCCAGCGGGATCGCCGGCAAGCCGCCGCCGGAGCCGATGTCCACCAATGGATCGTCCACGAAGGGTGCCGGGGTGAGGCTGTCCAGCAGATGCGGGAGCAGGTCCGCCGGGGTCTTGGCGCCGGTAAGGTTTGTGGTCCGGTTGGCGTCGAGCAGCAATGCCCCATAGAGCGCCAGCGGCGCGACCAGTGTTTCCAGCACACCCGCGGCCGCCAGGCCCGCTGCCAGCTGCCGCTCGACCTCGGCGTTCAAACGGAGACCTGCGGCAGGCGGCGCTCGACGTACAGACCGACCACGGCGACGTCGGCCGGGGTCACGCCGGGAATCCGAGCGGCGGCGCCTAGCGTGCGCGGGCGCTGGCGGCCCAACTTCTCCCGCGCCTCCAACGAAAGCGCAGGCAGCGCCGCGTAGTCGAAGCTCTCCGGTATCGCGACCGCGTCCTGGCGCGCCGCCTTCTCGACGGCAGCCTCCTCGCGGCGGGCGTAGCCGGCCACGCGAATCTCCACCGCGGCGCGATCGCCGATCGACGGCGCGATGGCGTCAGGCAACAGCGGCGCCACATCGGAAAACTCCACGCCCGGGCGACGTAGCACATCCGCGGCGGTCGCTCCGGGCGGAATCGCATGACCCGCCACCACCGCCGGACCGATCTTCGTGCGCTCCAGGCGTCGCCCGGCGTCAGCCAAGGCGTCGCGGCGCGTTTCGAAATGCGCCCACGTTTCGTCGCTCACCAGGCCGATCTCACGGCCGATCGGCGTCAGCCGCGTGTCGGCATTATCGTGCCGTAGCAGCACCCGATGTTCGGCCCGGGACGAAAGCATCCGGTACGGTTCATCCACACCCTTATTCACAAGGTCATCGATCATCACGCCGATGTATGCCTGACCCCGCGAAAGGCGCAGCGGAGGCCGATTTTGTGCGGAAAGCGCCGCATTTACGCCAGCGACCAAGCCCTGGGCGGCCGCCTCTTCGTAGCCCGACGTCCCGTTGAGTTGTCCACAGTGGTACAGGCCTGCAATTCGGCGGGTTTCCAGGGTGTCGCGCAGCTCGGTCGGGGGCACCATATCGTACTCGACGGCGTAGCCCGGGCGCAGCATTTCGCAATGCTCCAAGCCCGGTAGGGTGTGCAGCATTGCGAGCTGCACTTCGGCCGGCAGCGAGGTGGAAAAGCCGCCGACATACAGGGTCGGCTCGTCCCAGCCTTCGGGTTCGATGAAGAGTTGGTGCGTGAGGTTGTGCGCAAACTTCACGACCTTGTCTTCGATCGACGGGCAATAGCGCGGGCCGATGCCGCGGATCAGGTCCAGGCCATAGAGCGGCGAGCGGTGCAGGTTGTCGCGCACGAGCGCGTGGGTGCGCTCGTTGGTAATCGTGATGTAACAGGGCAGCTGCGGCCCGGCAAAGACGGCCGGGCTCTCGTAAGAGAAGCAGAGCGGCACGGGGCTGGGGTCCTGGCGCTGCATCGCGAGCAGATCCACCGAGTTCTTGGCCACACGCGGCGGCGTGCCGGTCTTCATGCGCGCGGTTGGGAAGCCAAGGTCACGCAGAGACTGTGCCAATCCGATGGCAGGCTGTTCGCCAAACCGGCCTTCCGCCTGCACCACGTCGCCGCGAAACGTCTTGCCGCCCAAGAACGTGCCGGTGGCCAGCACCACGCGCCGCGCGAAATACCGCTCGCCGCCCGCGCACGCCACGCCGAGCACAGCGCCGTCCTCGACGATAAGGCGCTCCACCAGGCCTGCCTCGATGCGCAGCCCGGGCTGCGCGCGTAGCTCGGCGAGCGCGGCCTTTGCGTAGCCGGGCTTGTCCATCAACTGGCGCAGCGCGCGCACCGCCGGGCCTTTGCTCTCGTTGAGAAAGCGCGCGTGCAGACTGTTGCGGTCGGCCAGGCGACCCATCGCGCCGCCGAGCGCATCGATTTCGCGGACCATCTGGCCCTTGGCGCTGCCGCCGATCGACGGATTACATGCGAGGGTGCAGATTTTTTGCGGGTCGCCGCTCACCAGCAGCGTGTCGGCGCCCAGGCGCGCGGCCGCGAGCGCGGCCTCCACGCCCGCATGCCCGCCGCCCACGACGATTACCGCCGCATCTTCGCTCGCCATAACCGTTCAAGGATACCACAGCGCGCTATGGCGCATCTACGCGCAGGCTACGTTAAACGCTGATGCACGCCGAACGTGTTGCCCTCGGGATCGGTGCACCAGCCCGACGTGCAGACGTCGACTCCGTAGGTCCGAACGAGCGCCCCGCCGAGTTCCTTGACGCGCTCAACAGCCGCCTCCACATCCGGCACGCCGAAAATCGCGCCACCGATCGGAGTGAAAACAGCGCTAGGATCGCGCCCCAAGGCAAACGTGTTGCCGTCCGGCAGATCGTATTCTACGAAGTACTCCGAGTCGAACGCGCCCGGCACGAGACCGAAGAGCGCTTCGTAAAACGCGCGCGCCCGCGCCATGTCCTGCACCAAGACCATCACGAAATCGAACCCCGTCGTCCGAACCGCCTTTTCGCCTACATCTTTCATAGTGTCGCAAGTATACCTCACGATATATGACAGCTACCGTCAGGAATAACGCCGCGCGGAGGGCTCCCGCACGACGCGCGCAATACGTTTCGCGTGAAAGCAACAGTCGTTCCCGGCGTATGGACGTGGTCGGTGTATCAGCCGGATCGCGGCATGGATTTCAATGGCACGTTTGTGGAGGCACCCGACGGCAACTTCGTCGTCGATCCCATCGCACCCGATGAGGCCACGCTGCGCGAGCTGTGCGAACGCGGCGTCGCGCAGATCGTCATCACGAATCGCGATCACGAACGCGCGAGCGCTGCAGTAGCGCTCGCCACCGGCGCGCGCATCGTTGCGTCCCGCGGCGACGCGGGCATGCTTACCGTTCACGTCGACCGCGTCGTTGATGACGGCGATTCCGTCGGCGAGTGGCGTATCCTCGGGCTCCAAGGCGCGAAAACGCCGGGTGAAATCGTGCTATGCAATCCGCGCTTGCGCACTGCCATCGCCGGCGACGTCTTGTGGGGAACGCCCGCCGGCTCGTTGACGCTGATGCCGGATGCAAAACTTGCGGACCCCGTACAGGCAGCGCTTTCCGTACGGCGTCTGCGCAAGTTGCATCTGCAGCATTTGCTTGTCGGCGACGGCGCGCATGTGTTCGGCAACGCCACCGATCTGATTGGCGGCGCGATCGCCGCGCGCGGTGACGTTGCGATCGCGCGCATCAACCTTGACGAACTGATCTACCCCCCGTTCGACGAGGAGCCCAAGCCGTACGGCGCCACGGTCGCAGAGATCGGCCTGTTGCTGGGCGCGAGCAAACTCGGCTATGCAGCCGCGCGGTTGCAACGCGGGCAAGTATTCTGCCCGCTGCACTGGCACACGCGCGAAGAAGAGCTCTTCGTGGTGATCTCCGGCACGCCGTCGGTACGCACGCCGCAAGGCGTTTGGCGGCTGCGCGCGGGCGACTGCATCGCTTTCGTCACCGACCCGTCGGGCGCGCACAGCCTGTTCAACGACGCCGAGGAAGAAGCCGTGGTGCTCCTCGTCGCCAACACCGACAAGGGCGACGCGTGCTTCTATCCCGACTCCAACAAACACGTCGTCGAAGCCACCGGCACCATGGTTCGCAACGAACCTCTCCTCGACTACTACGACGCAGAACTCCCGTCCAAAACATTACCGTAACATCGACGTCGCCGCCGTCGTCGTCATCCTGAGCGAAGTCGAAGGAGCAATACGCACCATGGTTTCGCCGCGCGCCGACATTCAATGTTGGCCGCGCTAACGCGCGATCTGCTGTTTAGCTCCGAGTCGAAAGCGGTACGGAGAAGTGCTCCTTCGACTCCGCTTCGCGCCTGCGGCGCTGCGCTTCGCTCAGCATGACGAGGCTAGGCCTGCGGCGCTGCGCTTCGCTCAGCATGACGAGCGGCAGTTACGAAAACAAAACGGAAGGCCGCGCGAGGGCGCAGCCAACGATTACGTCTGGTGTGTTTAAGCTTATGACGAGGTAGTAGGGCCGGTAACGCTTCCGTGGTTGCGGAGGCGCAACGCGAGACCGATCCAGAGGATGCCGAAGATGATAGCGTAGACGCCGATCAGCCACAGCAGCGTCACGACGCCGGCGCTCGGCATCGCCCACAGCAGCACCCCGAAGAGAATCGAAATCACGCCTGCAACAATCAGCCAGATTTCACCGACGATCGCCTTACGCAACTGCACGGCGGCGATGATTTCGAAGACGCCGGTCACCACCGCCCACGCGGCGATCAGCCAATACAACGCAAAGCCCGTCGCGGCCGGCTCGAACCACGTGATCACGCCGATCGCCAAGCCCACGAGTCCTTCGATCGCAAACGGCCACCAACGCGTGCCCTTTTCCGCGGCCGCAACCGCCGAATAGACCGCGAACACGCCATCCACGAACGCGTAAGCGCCGAAGAGCACGATCAGCGCGATACCCGCTAAAATCGGGTGCCAAAGCGCAATCACGCCAAACGCAATCGCTACCAGTCCACGAATAAGCAGCGCCCACCAATTGCGCCGTAACGTCTGAACCATCTCGAACCTCCCGCCACCGCACAAACGCGGTTCCCCGCACTGCGCCCGCAATCGCCCATGCACCTGCTTTCCGCCATCGCGCGGCCTTCTGCTTTTATTTTCGTGCGTGGCGAGGGCATGACGCTCGTCATACTGAGCGCAGCGCAGCGGCGCAGCCGCGTAGCGGAGTCGAAGTACAACTTCCCACCTACGCGTTCGGTGATGATTTAAATTGGAGGTCGCGCGCTAGCGCGGGCAACAGAGAGTGTCGGCGCTCGGTGTTCAATGTTGGCCGCGCTAGCGCGCGGCCTCCAATTTAAATCCACGTCGATCGTAATGTCGCGTGGCCGTACTTCGACTCCGCTACGCAGCTTCGCCGCTGCGCTGCGCTCAGCATGACGAGGCTATTGCCATCACCACGCGGGAAAATAAAACGGAAGGCCGCGCGGAGGCGCGGCCAACATTCGCGCGCAGGCGCGGGGGCGGCGCGTCTATTTTCCGATGCAGAAGCGGGCGAAGATGCCGTCGAGGAGTTCTTCGGTGGCGGTGTCGCCGGTTACGTGGCCAAGGGACTGATGGGCTCGGGCCAGGTCGGTTGCAGCGAAATCAAGGGCTTCGGCGGCGGCCAGTGTTGCGCGGGCGTGGGTAAGGGCTTCGAGCGCGTCGCGCACGGCGTCGAACTCGCGCGCGGCGGCGAGGTGCGGGCGTTCCAGGTCGGGCGTTTCGCCGTTCCAACCGGCCCGCGCAATCGCCACGCGCAACGCATCGAGCGTTGCACGGTCGCGCACGCTGCCACGCACGGCGTCGGCAACGTCCCGCGCGCCCGCATCGCCGAGATCGCTCTTGTTTGCAAATACCACGCGCAGGCGATCGCGCGTGCGTTCGAGCAGCACGCGAGCTTCGGGGTCGAGGGGTTGGGAGCCGTCGAGCACGATCAGTGCGACGCGCGCAGAGTCCAGCATGTGTTGGGTGCGTTCGATGCCCGCGCTCTCCAAGCGATCCGCGTGCGCGCGAATGCCGGCGGTGTCCACCAGGCGCACGTGCACGCCGTCGATCGCTATCGCTTCCTCGATCGTGTCGCGTGTGGTGCCCGCAATCTCCGAAACGATCGCGCGCTCTTCACCCAACAGCGCGTTAAGCAGCGACGACTTGCCGGCGTTGGGCGGACCCACGATCGCCACCGTAATGCCTTCGCGCACCAAGCGTCCCACTTCGCCGTCGTGCAGCAGCCGTTCGAGCGATGCGGCAATCTCGTCGATCAGCGCGCGTACGGGCGCGCGATCTGGTTCGGCAACCTCATCGGGGAAGTCGATTGCGGCGGCCAACTCCTCGAGCTGCGCGGCCAAACGCGCGCGCAATGCGCGTACTTCGCTCGCCAAGCCACCGCCGAGATTCGCCAACGCCGCGCGCGCGGCGCTGCGCGACTCCGCCGCAATCACGTCGGCCACGGCCGTAGCCGCGTGCAAATCCAGTTTGCCGTTTAAAAACGCGCGGCGGGTAAACTCTCCGGCCGTTGCCAAGCGCGCACCGCAGGCGATCGCCGCGCGCAGCACTTCGCCCACGATGGCGGGCGAGCCGTGCACGTGCAGTTCGAGGGTATCTTCACCGGTGTACGAGTTGGGCGCGCGCGACAGAATAGCGACACCTTTGTCGATGGTCTCGCCGCGTTCGTCGAGCACGTCGCCGTACGTCGCGTAGCGTTCGCGCAGCGGACGTTTTGCGCGAAACAAGCGCGTCGCGAACTCCGTGCAGCGCGGTCCGCTGGCGCGTACGATCGCAATGGCCCCGCTGCCCGCAGGCGTCGCAGGCGCAACGATCGTTTCGGCCGTCACACCCGTCCGGAGCGCGCCTGTTCGATGGCCGCAACCAACGCGTCGGGATCGTCGCAACCTAGCAACACCGCAGCGCCCTTCTTTCGGCGCAGCCAAACGGCGCTGCCGGCGTGCGCGTTCCACAGCCAGCCGCGCAACGTGAGATGAATGCCGATGCCGTTGAGCGGCGATACCTTCACGGCGTCGGCCGATGCCAGATTATCGAGCGCTATGCGTCCCCCGGGAAACCCGAACGAAAATGTCCACGAAACGTCCTCGCTCGTCACGCGCACCCGTAGTGTCGAGAATGCAAACGCGCACAACGCCACCGCGACGGCGACGATCCACAGCGGCCACAGCTCGTGGAACGTCCCGATAAGCGCCACGACCACGGCCGCGATCAACGTGAATGCAAAGATCGGCCAGCCGAACTCGGAGCGTTCGTACAGAATCACCGCGTCGTTAGACCGGATAGACGACGAGACGACGTTCGGGCTCTTGTCCTTCGGATTCGGTGCGCACGCGTTCGTCTTCGGCCAGCGCCAAGTGCACGATCTTGCGTTCCGACGGCAGCATCGGTTCGAGTTTGAATGGTTTCTTGTCGCGCAGCACGCGTTCGAGCGTATCCGCCGCCAGATCTTGCAGTCGCTCCGCGCGCTCCGCGCGATAGCCTTCGGCGTCGATCGTGTAGTAGCGGCGCGCGGTTTTCACACCGGCATTGAGCATGTTGTTGAAGAGCAAGTTGATTGCTTCGAGCGTGTAGCCGTGACGGCCGATCAGCATCGCAAGATCGGGTCCCGCTACTTCGAGATACTCGCCTTCCGGACGCGGAATGTACGAGATGTCCACCGGACCGACGCCCATGCGTTTGAGCAGCTCGTCGAGCAGGTCGCGCGCGGGCTGCGCGCTTTCGGGAAGCTCGGTCGCAGCGTGCGAGCGGCGCGAACGCGAACCGCCCCGCGGGCCACGCGGGCCACGCGGGCCGCGGCCGCCTCCGCCGCTGCCGGGAACCGCGCGATCGCGAATGTTGGCGGGCTGTTCTTCGAACTCGAAATCATCTTCGTACAGCATTATTTGGAAGCGCCTTTCTTCTTCTTGTTCTTCGAGGTCGTCTTGCCAGCGCTCAGCGCTTTGGGCGCGGGCACGTTGGCTTCGAGATTGAGGTCGGCATCTTCGATCACCGAGTAATCGGAATCGATGACGCGCAACGGCTGATGATAGCGCCGCAGTAGATAGAACTGCTGCGACATCGTGAACACGTTGTATGCAAACCAGTACACGATCATCGCCGACGGCCAATGCGCTTTAAACGCGAAGAAGCCGATCATCAGCGGCGACGCGATCTGCATGATCTTCTGCGTACCGACTTGCGACGGATCCGTGACGGGCATCGTGGTAAAGCGCACCGACACGTACATCGACACCGCGTAGAGCACCAAAAACGGCCAGTCGAACCCGGTGAGGCTCGACGCGAAAATCTGCGGATATGCAAACGAAATCGGCGTGCCGATCCAGAGGAAGTGCGCCGACTGGTAGAGCTCTTTGTGTTGGACTACCATGTAGAACACGGCGATGATGAACGGATACTGTACCAACATCGGCCAGCAGCCGGCCAGCGGGTTTGCGCCGGCCGTCTTGTACAGCTCCATCGTTTCTTTTTGGTAACGCGGCGGATCGCTCTTACCGTATTTCTTTTGCAGCACTTTGAGCTGCGGCGCGATCTTCTGCATCGCGATCATCGACTTGAACTGTTTGACGTTGAGCGGCCAGAAGACGACGCGGATCAGCAGCGCCAGGACGACGAGCGACCATCCCCAGCTGGGAACGACGTGGTGGATTGCTTCGACCACCATCTGCATGAAACGGACGATGGGGTCGAGCCACGACGTAGCGAGAAAGAGGTGCAAGAACGTACCTTTCGGCTAGGGGACCGGGTCGACGCCGCCCGGATTGAAGGGATGGCAGCGCGCAAGGCGCTTCGCGGCGAGTATACCGCCGCGCAGGACCCCATGTTTCTCGATAGCCTGGGCTGCGTACTGCGAACAGGTCGGATAGAAGCGACAGGCAGGTGGCAGAAACGGGGAAATTATCAGCTTGTAGACACGGAGCAACGTGATGACGACCCAGCGCATCAGGCGAGCGCCCGGCGCATCCGGTCCTCCAGCTGCGCGAAGGGCATCGTGGCGGCCGGCGGGCGGACGATCACCAAAAATCGGGCGGGAGGACGGCCGGCAAGTTCACCGGCGGCGATGGCGGCCAGACGGCGCCGGACGCGGTTGCGTACGACGGCGATGCCGACGGCCTTGCTGACCGAGATTCCGAGAACCGCGACGCGATCGCCCGCCTGCGGATCGGCTCGGTAGAGCGTGAAGGCGTCGGTCACCGTTCGGTGGCCCCGGCGGCGCAGGCGGTCGAAGTCGGCCGGGCGGCGCAGGCTCACGAACGGTCTCACGACGCTAGACGCTGAGGCGGTGACGCCCCTTCTTCCGGCGGCGCGCCAAAACACGGCGGCCGTTCTTCGTGCTCATGCGCTCGAGGAAACCGTGCACGCGCTTGCGGCGACGGTTGTGCGGCTGGTAGGTCCGCTTCATAACAAAGGCTCTCCAAATGATAAGCGAGGGCGGCAGCCCACACAGCCCCCTAGTATACGGGCACACCCTCCCGCAGTCAAGGCGATTTCGCGCCCGATTTTGGTAAAGATGCGGGCTCTGTCCACACGTGTGGATAGAGCTGTGGACAACCCTCTCCTTAAAGCTTACTTAAAACGGAAATTCCTCAACGTTTCCAGCGGTTTCACGCGGAAAAACACCTTCGTTTCACAGCACGATCATGCGGCGGAAACCCGCGAAAACACTTGAATTTGCGCCTGTGTATAAGTGGATAAGATCAACCGCGGAAACCGCAGGAGAGCCACTTCATTAAGCCAAGTTGACGCCCTCACCGGCGGGTCCATTTTACGGACTTTTGTCGGAGAATCGCTGCTTTTTTGCACATTGAGGACGGCTCGCGAATGGCTCTCGTGATGAACACCAGTACGGCGGACGAACTGTGGCAGACGGCGCTCGAAGCGCTCGAGCGGCACTTTTCGAAGCCGGTGTTCGGCATGTGGATCAAACCCATGCGTTTGATCTCGCTCGAGGGAAACGAGCTTTCGCTCACCGTTCACAGTAAATTTGCGTGCGAATGGGCCGATAGCAGATTAAAGAACCAAATGGGCAAGGTTCTCGCCGACATTTTCGGCGAGGAAGTGCACCTGCATTTCAGCGTTGCCGAAGGCGCGGAAACAAACGCCGCCGCAACCGAAATGCTGCCGTTCGATTCCGACGATGCCGACGCGTCTGCGCCCGCCACCGCGCGGCCCAGCAACGACGCGCGCAACGGCAATCTCAACGCCCGTTACACGTTTGAAGAGTTCGTGATCGGCAACTCCAACCGCTTCGCGCACGCCGCAGCGCAGGCCGTGGCTGGCGCGCCCGCGCGCGCCTACAATCCGCTCTTTCTCTACGGCGGCGTCGGTTTGGGCAAGACGCATCTCATGCACGCCATCGGTCATCGCGTCATGCAAGACAACCCGAACGCGCGCGTCGTGTACGTCACGTGTGAGAAGTTCACCAACGAGTTCATCAGCGCGGTGCAGAACAACAAAGGTCAAGAGTTTCGCAATCGCTATCGTTTGGTCGACGTGCTCTTGATCGACGACATTCAATTCCTCGAAGGCAAAGAAGGCACGCAAGAAGAGTTCTTCCACACCTTTAACGCGCTGCATGAATCCGGGCGGCAACTCGTGATCTCCAGCGATCGCGTGCCGCGTGAAATCCAAACGCTCGAATCGCGGCTGCGTTCGCGGTTCGAATGGGGACTGCTCACCGACATTCAGCCGCCGGATTTCGAAACGCGCGAAGCGATTCTGCGCAAGAAAGCTCAGAGCGAGCAGATCCCCGTGCCCGAAGACGTCACCTCGTACATCGCGAAGTTCATTCCGTCGAACATCCGCGAACTCGAGGGCGCGCTGATCCGGGTCGTGGCCTACTCGTCGCTCACCAAAGCCCCGATTACCGTGGACTTGGCGGCCGAAGTGCTCAGCAGCTCCATCGCGCAGTTGCCGCTGCAGCGCGTGACGATCGCCAAGATCAAAGAGACCGTTTCGGCCGCGCACGGTCTCTCCGTCAAAGAACTCGACAACTCGCGGCGCGACCAGCGCGTCTCCACGCCGCGGCAGATCGCCATGTACATCGCCTGCGAGCTCACCGACCACTCGCTGCCCATCATCGCGCGCGAGTTCGGCAAGAAAGACCACACCACGGTCATGTACGCCCGCAACAAGATCAAAGAGAAAATGCAATCCGACGAAGTGTATCGTAATAAGATTCGTCAACTCATCGGCATGTGTCAGTCGTAACCGGTTGTCCCCAATTCCATCAACACGCGTTGTGTAATCGACCTCATAACTCGCGCGCGACGTCCGACGGTGAAAGACGTGTATGAACGACGGCGCTCCATCCACACGATATTCCAGGCGCAAACGCGCATAACGGCAAGCCGATCGGCACTTCTCCTCGCTATACACCGACCTACTACCAATACTACGTTCTTACTATAAATTACGGGGGACCGGGGACCGGGACGCCGTTGCAGAAAGACTCCGCCATGAAGTTCACGTGTACCACGAAAGATATCGCCGTTGCCGTGGGCGCGGCGAGCAAGGTCGTCAACGCGCACACCACCGTTCCGATCCTTTCCAACGTGCTGTTAACGGCCGAAGACGGCAAGATTTCCGTGCGGGCCACCGATCTAGAAATCACGATGGAGCACGCCTTCCCCGCCGAGATCTCCGAGGGCGGCTCGGTCACGGTTCCGGCCAAGCTCTTCTCGAGCTATTTGGCTAACCTGCCCGCGGGCACGCTCGAACTTAACGGCACGCCTACCCGCGCCGGGGTGAAGAGCGGGCGCAGCAACTACGACTTTCACGCGCTGCCGGCCGATGAGTATCCGCCGCTCCCGGCTGCTACGCGCGGCTCACACTTTACGCTCGATGCCAAACGCTTCCGCGACGGCATCAATGCCACCATCTTTGCCGCCTCGGGCGAAGAGGCGCGCGGTGCGGTGCTTATGGGCACGCTGGTCGAGATTGAGGGCGACAACATCACGATGGTCGCCACCGACGGTTATCGCTTAGCGAAGTGGTCGTCCACGCTTGCCGACGGCATCAGCGGCGCAGAGAAGTACATCGTGCCGTCGCGCGCGCTCGCCGAAGCGGCGCGCAACTTGGGCAGCTCCGGCCAGATCGCGGTCAGCGCGCTGGGCGCCCAGTCCAACCAACTGCAACTCTCCGCCGATGGCGTAGCTATCACCGTGCGTCTCGTCGACGGCCAGTATCCCAACTACGGTCAGGTGATTCCGTCCAAGTTCGATCGCTCGGTCACAGTTGCGACCGCCGGGCTCATTGGTGCGCTGCGCCGCGCCGAGCTGGTCGCCGGCGATCGCGCGTCCATGATCAAACTCGCGGTCACCAACAATACGCTCGTGGTCACCGCGTCGTCCGATATCTCGGGCAATGCATACGAAGAACTCGAAGTCGAACAGACTGGCGAAGATCTCACGATCGCGTTTAACGCTCGTTACTTGGTCGAAATCCTCAACCACGTTGAGAGCGACAAGACGGTCATCGAGTTTCTAGGGCCGCTTTCGCCCGCCGCCATTCGTCCGCTCGAACCCGCCGAGGGCGTACGGCAGCTGTACGTATTGATGCCGCTGCGGCAATAGTCGCAGCAGGACGGTGCGGCGGTGATACTCACACGGCTTTCGCTGGCCGATTTTCGTAACTACGACGAGCTGCAACTCGAACCGGCGCCGGGCCTCAATGTGTTCGTCGGCGCGAACGCGCAGGGTAAGTCCAACTTGCTCGAAGCCATTGCGTTGCTGGGCACCGGAAAATCGTTTCGTACCAACAAAGAAGGCGACGCCATTCGCTCGGGTGCGCAGGCCGCCGCGATCGGCGGCGACGCGCGCATGCGCGCGGGCGTCGTTCAACTGGCGTGCACGATCACCGCGACGCCGCGCGGAACGCGCAAGACCTATACACTCAACGGGCAGAACGTGCGCTACGCCGCTTTCTTAGGCCAGGCGCGCGTGGTGACGTTCGTGCCGTCCGATTTGGCGTTAGTGGACGGATCTCCCAGCGCGCGCCGCGCGCTGCTCAACGCGGCGCTGGCGCAAGAACTGCCGCCGTACTATCACGAACTCGCGCGTTATCATAAGACGCTCGCGCAGAAGAACGCTTTGCTGCGCGCGGACGACGTTGACGCCGATCTGCTAGCGATTTACGACGCAACGCTCGTCGAGAGCGGCACGACACTGATGCTGGAACGCGCGCGTTTCACGCTGTTGCTGCGCGAAGCGGCGCGCGCCGTGCACGCGCAGTGGTCCGGCGGCCTCGAAGCGCTCGACGCGCGCTATCATCCCAACGTCGCCTACGAAACGCCGACGCGCGACGCGATCGCCTCAGCGTTCGACGCGCGCCTGCGCGAACGCGCCGACGCGGAGCGCGCGCGCAAGACCTCGCTCGTCGGGCCGCATCGCGACGACGTGGTGTTGGAACTCGACGGCACGTCGCTAGCGGCTTACGGCTCGCAGGGGCAGCAGCGCACGGCGGTGTTGGCACTCAAAGTTGCGGAGTATCGCGTGCTGCACGAGCGCACGGGCGAAGCGCCGCTGCTGCTGCTCGACGACGTGCTTTCCGAACTCGACGAAGCGCGCGCGCGCGCATTTCTGCAGGCCGTCGGCGGGTTCGAACAGGCCTTCGTTACGGCCACCCATCTGCCGGCGTTTCTGCCCGACGCGCACGTGTGGAATGTCGAGGGCGCGCGACTGCGCCAGGCGCAACTCGCGTGAAGCCGCTGCACGAGCTGCTCGAGGGCTGGCAGCCCAGCAAAGGCCGCGCCGCCGCCGAAGACCCGCTGACGGCCGTGCGCTTGGCGTGGGCCGATGTGGCGGGCCCGGAAGTTGCGGCCAACGCGCAGCCGCTCAAGATCGAGCGCGACGCACTGGTGGTTGTGACGCGCTCCAACGCCTGGAGTCAGCAGCTGACGTTTTTGAGCGAACGCATCGTCACAGACTTGCGCGCTCGGCTGCAGACGCCGGCATTTAGTCGCCTGCGCTTTCGCGTGGGGCGCATGCCGGCGGCGACCCCGGCCACGCCCGGGCGTCGGCGCAGCTTAACCGATGCTTCGGGTCGTATGGGGGGTAAGGCTCCCGCGCGTCCGCCTAGCCCCGATGCGTCGGCCGCAATCGCGCGTTTTCGCGACGACGTCGCCGCGTACTGGCGGGCGAAAGCAGCCTCCGGGTGGAAACAATGTGCGGAGTGCGGCGCGTGGATCGAGCCGCACGAAGGACGCTCGTGCGCTGACTGCGTGCGTCGTCACGCCAACCGGCGCGCCGGGGCGACTGCACGTCTGCTCTACGAGACGCCGTGGCTTGGTTACGAAGGCGTGGCGCAACTCGTCGAAGGGCTGCAGCTTGCGGAGTACGAGGCGATTCGCAAACGGCTACTCGCGCGCTGGTGGGATACGTTGCGTCTCGCGGTTCGCGCCGGACGGCTTTCCGCCGACGGTCGCGAACGTCTGATCGCAAGCTCGTACGTGCTGCTCAAGAGCGGCATCGATCCAGAGCGCATCGCTCCCGAAACGGTGCACAACTTGCTCGGCGACCAACTGCACGACTTGATCTACGGAACGGAACAACGGAAATAACGCATGTCGAATAACTACACCGGAGAACAGATCGAAGTTCTCAAGGGCCTCGAAGCCGTGCGCAAGCGCCCGGGCATGTACGTGGGCAACACGTCGGAACGCGGCCTGCATCAGCTCGTCTACGAAGCGGTCGATAACGCCGTGGACGAAGCGATGGCGGGCTACGCAAAAGAAATCTACGTCACGCTGCTCAAGGGCAGCATCGTCACGGTCCGCGACGACGGCCGCGGCATTCCGATCGACATGCATAAAGAAGAAAAGCTGCCGGCGCTCGAGGTGGTGATGACCATCCTGCACGCGGGCGGCAAGTTCGGCAAGGGCGGCTACAAAGTTTCCGGCGGCCTGCACGGCGTCGGCATCTCGGTGGTCAACGCGCTCTCGGAATGGATGACCACGCGCGTCAAGCGCGACGGCTTCGAGTACGAGATGCGTTTCGAAAGAGGCCTCACCACGCAGAAGCTCAGGAAGCTGGGCAAAGCCGAAGGAACCGGCACCATCCAAACGTGGAAGGTCGACGAAACGATTTTCGAAACGAGCGACTACCACTGGGACATCCTGCAGAAGCGTTTGCGCGAGCTGGCGTTCCTCAATCGCGGCCTCTCGATCACCCTGCGCGACGAGCGCGGCGAAGAGCCGCGCGAGCGTCTGTATAAGTTCGACGGCGGCATCGTTTCGTTCGTGGAATGGCTCAACGAAAAGAAAGACGCGCTGCACGACATCATCTCCACCCACGCCGAACGCAACGGCGTCGACGTCGAAGTGGCGATGCAGTACACCGATGCGTACAGCGAGCAGATCTTCTCGTACGCCAACAACATCAACACCATCGAGGGCGGCATGCACCTCATGGGCTTCCGCTCGGCGGTCACCAATGCCGTGAACGCGTATGCGAAGAAGCGCGGCATGCTTAAAGAAGCCGACGGTTCGCTCTCGACCGACGACGTGATGGAAGGCCTCACCGCAGTCGTGTCGGTCAAGCTGCAAGATCCGCAGTTCGAGGGTCAGACCAAAACCAAACTCGGCAACGCGAAGGTGCGCTCGATCACCTACGCGCTGGTCAACGAACGCCTGGAGTTCTTCTTTGAGGAGAATCCAAAAATCGCGCGCGCGGTGGTCGAGAAGACCATGCAGGCATCGCGCGCCCGCGAAGCCGCGAAGAAAGCGCGCGACTTGTCGCGCCGCAAGAACGCGCTCGAGGGTTCGGGTCTGCCCGGCAAACTGGTGGACTGCAAGAACAATAATCCCGCGGAGAGCGAGATCTTTTTAGTCGAAGGCGATTCGGCCGGCGGCACGGCCAAAGGCGGCCGCGACCCGAACTCGCAAGCGATTCTTCCGCTGCGCGGCAAGATCATCAACGTCGAGAAGGCGCGTTTGGACAAGGTGCTCTCCAACGAAGAGATCCGCACCATGATCACCGCGTTCGGCACGGGCTTCGGCGACGAGTTCGATGCGGCTAAGCTGCGCTATCACAAAATCATCATCATGACCGATGCCGACGTGGACGGTTCGCACATCCGCACGCTGCTGCTGACGTTTTTCTATCGGCAAATGCGTCCGTTGGTGGAAGACGGCTACGTGTACATCGCGCAGCCGCCGCTCTACGGCATTCGTAAAGGCAAGAAGCAGCAGTACGCGTTCAGCGACGCCGAGCTCAAAACGCTCATCGGCGACGGCGATCCGAAAGACTTTTCGATCCAGCAGTACAAAGGCTTGGGCGAGATGGATGCCGATCAGCTCGCGGAGACCACGATGGAAGTGGGTCACCGCCGTCTCAAGCGCATCGTGATCGAAGACGCGATCGAAGCCGAGCGGATCTTCACCGATCTGATGGGCGACAAAGTCGAACCGCGCAAACAGTACATCTTCGAGTACGCCAAGCACGTAAAAACCCTCGACCTGTAAACGGCTGGGTTCCGCGCTGCGAAGTCAGCGTGGGAGCGTGCGTTGCCATTAAGTGCCGCAGGCGCTTTATCCACTTTACGTCTTAGGAGCGCTCGCTCGGTCAAAGGCATCGCTGGGCGATGCGGGTATATCCGGCTGTAAGCGTGCGAAATTGGTTGCTTGCCGGCCTGGGGGCCGCCGCGGTGCTCGTGGGGGTCCTGGTCGTCCAGCGCCATGACCTCGTGCGTTTCGCGCTGGAACATCTAGCGGGTTTTGCGACCGGCTATAAGGTGCGCATCGGCAACCAGCACTTGGGATTCACGCACGGCGCGGTGATGGACGTTCGCGTGTCGCGCCATGGCGAACCGGTGTTGGCCGCAAAGCGCATCGACGTGTACTACTCGCCGCGCGATCTGCTGCCGGGAAGCACGCATCGTTTCGGCATCACCGCAATCGCGATCGACGCGCCCAACCTCACGCTGATTCGTCACCAAGACGGAAGTTATAACATCGCGGCAGCCAGCGGCGGCGGCGCGGCGTCGCCCGGGCGTCCGGATCCGATACCGCTGCGTTTGACGGCGCGCGTGCGCGACGGGACCGCAACGCTGATCGATCGCGGCGATCCCGCTAAAGCCGACGTGCAGACGGCGTATGGCATTCATGCGGATCTCACGCTCGATACGTCGGCGCGCACCCACTACGCGCTCGGCGGCGCACTAGCGGCGAGCGGCAAACAGCCGTTTTCGGCGGTCGGTACGATCGACCGCACGCGCGGCTACGCGATGCATCGTTTGCGCGCGAGCGCCGTGCCGATGAGCGCGATCGCCAACACACTGATCCACTCGCCCTCAGCGCGCGTGCTGCAAGGCGAAGCCCGCGCGGTGGACGTGCGCGCATATGCGTTCGACGTCGGGCCTTACGCGCCGATCGAGTATCACGTCGGCGGCGGTCTCACCATCGCCGACGGACAACTCCACATCGACGTACTCTCGCGGCCGCTGCAGCACATCGCGGGACGCATCGAACTTGTGGACGACGTGGTGTTCAGCAACGATCTCTCCGCGCGGCTGGGCGCGGTGCCGGTGACGGTGCGCGGCGCGATCTTTAATTTCTCGGATCCGCAGTTTCGGTTCGGCATCAGCGGCGTCGGCGATGTCGCGAGCCTGCGCGAAGATTTCGCGTTCTCGAAAGACCAACCGGTTCGCGGCAGCGGCACGATCGGCGCGCTGATCGAAGGGTCGGTAGCCGAACCGATCGTCGTAGCGCACGCCACGATGAAACGCGCGTATTACCGCGATCTACCGCTCGACGACACAAACGTAAGCATCGCGATCGCGCTTGGCCACGTGTTCGTTTCGCCGATGACGGCGAGCTACGGCGGCGTTACCGGCAGCGCGCGCGGCGTGCTGACCCTGGGCGATACACTGCGCACGCAGCTGCTGGTACATGCGGTTACCGATGCCGCGCACGTGCCGTATCTCGACGAACTGATGTCCGGCGAACCGATCGTTGCCGACGCGCTGTTCGTCGGCAACGGCGATGTCTTTGGCGCGCGCGGCAGCCTGGCGTCCTTGCGCGGCGTGCAGCGCATGGCCGCGATGTTTTCGTTTGCGCCCGACGGCAGCACCGACATCGCGCCGTTCTGGGTGAATGCCGGCAACGGCACGTTCGCGGGACGTTACGTCGCGCAGCGCAAGAACGATACCAGCGCGTTTTGGGCCGCGGCATCGGGGCTGCATCTTACCGCGCCGCAACAGCCGGTTTTTCCAGGCTTGCAGATGCCGCAGCTGCCGGCGATTGGCGGAACACTCGCGCGCGGCGAAGTGGTGGGCGGTGGAACGTCCAGCCGCGACGTGGTGCTGGCCGGACGCGCGTCGGTGGTCGGCGCCACCGTCGCCGGCGTGCCATTTAATGACCTTGAAGCCGTGTTCGCCGGTAACTTGGCGGACGCGTCGATCGGTATGCTGCACGCGGATGGCTCGTGGGGCCGCTTCGACGGGCGCGGCGGTTTTTCGACTTCGCGATTAACGGCCATCGGCGACTACGCAGGCGACCTGCGCGGCGTCACGCCGCTGATCGGCGGCATCCCGGCGAGCGGTCATGCCAGCGGACCGATCGCGATTGCGTTTGCCGACAACCGCATCGTGGTGCAGGCGCGCGGCCTGCAGTTCGCGCCCGGCGCGCGCGTGCACGGCGTGGCGATGCAGCATCTCACCGGAACGCTGGCCTACGAAAAAGGCGCGCTGCGCGTGTATAGCGCGCAGGTGGGCGTCGCCGGCGGCACGCTGATCGCAGCGGGGCCGCTCTCGGGTAGCGGTGTCGCGATGGTGGGCACCGGCATGCGCGGGCAAGACCTCGCGGGGTTGGGCCTGCCGATCGACGGCGGCAACGTGGCGATAAACGGCACCGTGCGCGATCGCGGTGAGCCGCTACCGGCGTTCGACGGCGGTGTAGTGGTGCGCGGCGGCCACGCCGCGAGCTATCCCGTTAAAGGAACGGCTCAGCTCTCGTTGCATGGGGGGTCGCTTGAAGTGCGCAACGCGGTGGCGGCGCTCGGCGGCGCGTATGCGTATGTAGACGGGACCGTGAGCGGCCTGACGTCGGGCGATCCGCGCTACGCGCTGCGCGCGCAGGTGCCGGCCGCGGACGTTCCCTCCACACTCGTGACGTTGCGACTGCCCACCGAGATGACGCAAGGCGTCTTCAACGGCGTGCTAGCCATCGGCGGCACCGGTAGCGCGCCGAGCGTCACCGGTCCCATCGAGATCCCGGGCGGCGCCGTGAATGGTTTGCCGTTTACCGACGGACGAGCGGAGATCGCCGCCGGTACGGGCGCGGTGGCGGCGCATCATGGCAGGGTGCAAGTGGGTTCGACGGCAGTGCGGTTCTTTGCGCGCGTGGAACCGGCGTCGTCGGCGTTTGGCGTGCGCTCCACGCGCGCGACGCTTTCGGATTTCGATAACTTCTTCGACACGGGCGACACGCTCGACGGCGTGGGTTCGGTCTCGCTGGTGGTTGCGATCGACGATAAGCGCGGATCCACCCATGGCGATGTCCGCGTCGACGGATTGCGGTATCGCAGTTTGTCTTTCGGCGATACGCTCGCGCATTGGTCGTCGCGCAGCAACGACGTCACCGGAACGCTGGCGATCGCCGGCAAACATGGATCGCTGCACGCGAACGGCACGATAGGGCTTTCGCCGTCGCACGAATGGCAGCGCGTGCTCGCGAAATCGAACTACAACATCATCGCAACCATCGACGATTTGGATCTCTCCACCTGGCTGCCGGCGATCGGCTACCCCGACGTTCCGATGCTCGGCAAAGTGGATGCGTCCGCGCGTCTGCGAGGCGCGTATCCGCATCTGCGCGTAACGGGCATCGGTTCCGTCGCGGACGGATCGTTCGCGAGTTTGCCGATTCAAACGCTCTCCGCCAGCGTGTCGTCGGACGGCAACGCGCTGGTGGTAAGCAACGCGCAGCTCGTCGCGCCCGGCATCATCGCAACCGCGAACGGCACGCTCGGCTTTCACGAAAACTCACCGCTGGCGCTGACGGTGCACGCATCATCCAACGACCTGCCGATGCTGGTTTCGCAAGTTGCGAAGAAGACCATCGACGTGCACGGCACGTTCGAAAGCACCATGAAGATCGGCGGGACATTTGGAAAACCGACGTTCGGCGGCGCGTTCGATGCGTCGAACGTCACCGCGTACGGCGTGCAGGTGGCGTCGATCTTCGGTTCGGTGCGTCTGCGCGGTGAGGACATCGAACTCAGCGACGCCGGTCTCACGTTCGCGCAGGGTAGCGTGACGCTGGCCGGCACGCTGCCGCTGCAGCTTCGTCCCTTCGGCATCGGTCCCGCGGACAGCGCGATGCATTTCGATCTCGACGTGCAGGGGCTCGATCCCGGAACGTTCGACGCGCCGCTGGGTGTGCACACGAAACTCGGCGGACGCATCGATGGGCATCTAGGACTTGCCGGGACCGTGCGCGCGCCACAGATCTTCGGGCGAATCGGCATCACGAAGGGGTCGTACGCAAGCGATCTCGATCGCGTGCCCGTGACGGCGACCGTCGCCACGATGACGTTCGACCGCAATCGCGCGACGATCGATAGTTTCAACGCGCGCTTTGGCAGCGGCGATGTGAGCGCGAAAGGCACGATCGCTTTCGAACACGGTTTCGGCGAGCTCGGCGACGTGACGTACGCGATCCACGCCGTCGCCACTGGAGCGCAGGCGGATCTTCCGGCGTATGGGTCAGGCACCCTGGACGGCTTCGTCGATCTCACGCGCACGCCGCCGGGCTTGGCCCAGCTCTCGGGCAAGGCCACGCTTACGAACGCCGTGATCCCGTTCGGCGTCTTTTTCGCGGCCGGCGGGTCGGGCGGCAGCGACACGGGCGGCGGTCAACCCCCGAACATCGGCCTCAAACTGGCGGTGGCGGCGGCCAAGAACGTGCGAATCCGCGGTGGCGGCGTGGGCGCGGGCCTGGATATTGGCGCCACGGGCAACGCGCTGCTGGCCGGAACGCTGCGCGCACCCACGCTCGACGGGCGCTTCCAGTCGACGGGCGGCACGCTGACATACTTCGACCGAGCGTTCTCCATGCAGAGCGGATCGGTGACGTTCGACCCTGCCAACGGCGTGATGCCCAACCTCAGAGCGGTGGCCGTGGCCCACGTCCTCAATCCCGGCCTGCAGGGCGCGAGCGGCAACATCGACATCACGATCTCGGTCTCAGGGCCGCTCTCGAACATGAACGTGGCCCTGGACTCGTCGCCGCCGGGGTACAGTCGCGAGCAGCTCTTAGCGCTGCTCGCGCCGTTCGGCAGCCTGGTGGCGCTGGGCAATGGTCAGCCCGACATCGCCGCGGCCCCATCGCTGCCCGGGGCGCCCATCACTCCCACCGGCGCGCTACCGCCCGGCGTGCTGGTGGCGCGAGGCAACGGCAGCGTGACCGTGGGCCAGGAAGCCTTTAGTCTGCTCAACGCGCAGTTCGCCTCGGGGCTACTGGCGCCGTTGGAGAACGCGCTGGGCGCAACGGGGCTGGGCAGCGTCGATCTCTCGCTCGACTACTACGGCGGCGTGGGGGTGAACGTGCGGCGAGGGATCGGCCGCTTTCTTAATGCGATTTACTCTAGCTCGTTTGGCTTGGTGCAGCGGCAGTCGTTCGGCATCGAGTACGCTCCCAGTGACGCGACGGCCGCCCAGTTGAGTTTCTTCTTCGAAAGCGGTCCCCAGCGTCTGCTGGAATCCTCCCCGATCTTCTCCACCTCGAACTATCGGGCCACCGCCGGGCAGGCGATCAACGGACAGAGCGGTTTCTCGTTCACGCTCCAGCGGCTCTTTTGGTGAGGGGGAGCGTGGCCGGAGGCCTCGAACACGCGTCCCGGGTCCAAACTGCGCGCCGTCTGGCGCGCTATACCGATGTCAATGTCAGCAATCGCTAAGGCTGTACCGGCAGCATAGGCGACATGCACAGGGGAAGACTTTTCTTGATGACCTTCAGCCTTCGGCGTGCGCGGCGCGCGATAGAACGGTGCGCGGCCGTGACCCTTGCGATTGCCTCGCTGGTAGTGTTCGTCACGCCCGGCGCTGCGCTGTCGCAGACGGCGCCTAAGATCGTATCGGTCGACATCACCGGAAACGTACACATTCCGAGCGATAAGATCCTCAGTTTGCTCACCGCGAAACCGGGCGAGACCTACGATCCGAAGCTGGTACAGGAAGATCTGGCGCGTTTGAATGCCGTCGGTTATTTCGCCGACGTCTCCACGCCGGAGATTCGTCAGCGCCCCGGCGGCGTGGCCATCACGTATCGCGTGGTCGAAAACCCCGTGCTCACCAAGATCACATTCGCCGGCAACGTCACGGTGCCCAGCGACACGTTGTTGGCGCTGATGGATACGTCGGTTGGCCAAGTCTTCAACACGAACACGTTCAAACAAGACGTGCTCAAGATCAACTCGTACTACAACTCGATCGGCTTCGGCGGTCTGCCCTCGCACGTCATCGACCTCAACCTCGATGCATCCAGCGGCGCGCTGAATCTCAGGATTCAAGAAGGCTTTACGATTCGCAATGTGGTGCTCACGGGCGATCATCTGTTGCCGCCGAACGTCATTCTGCCGATCCTCAACGCTAAGCCGGGCGTGCAGTACTCCGATCAGATCGCTTCCAAAGATCAGGATGCCATCAAAGATCTGTACGACAAAGATGGACTCACGCTAGGCAACTTCGTCGGCGGCATCGATCCGTCCACGATCGATTTGAAGAACTATACCGCCGACGTGAAATACGAAATCGACGTGATGCGCGTCGGTGCGATCGAGATTACCGGCAACACGCGTACGAAGTATCAGGTCATCCATCGCCAACTGCATCTGCTGCCCGGCATGGTCGTGACCAAACAGGCTATCACGTACGACTATAATCACTTGATGAACACCGGGTTCTTCTCGAAGGTCGACCTCAATCCGAAGGCCGGTCCCGATCCCAAGAAGCCCGAAGATGTCACGCTCGACTGGAACGTCACCGAGCAGAAGACCGCATCGGCGCAGATCGGCTTCGGATACTCCGGCGGCATCAACGGCCAGGGCCTCTACGGCACGCTGGGCTATCAGGACAACAACCTGCACGGCACCGGCAACGGCGTCTCGCTGCAGTTCCAAGAAGGCTCGCGCAACAGCCTCACGCAGCTGCAGCTCTCGATTCCGTACATCGGCAACACCGAGAAGTCGCAGCGCTACAGTTTCAGCGGTTCGATCTTCTCGAATAAGACGACGTATTACTATCCGATCTATCAGGTCTCGCAGAGCGGCATCGCCACAGCGCCGATCGTCGGCGGAACGCCGGCGCCGATTCCGGTGACGCTGTACTCTACCGGTACGCAGGCGCAGGTGGGCAACTCGTATGCCACCAGCCAAACCACCTCGAAGGGGGCGACTGTGGGTATCGGCCGCCGTCTAAACGATTGCTACGGCTATACGCTGCGATGCACTACCTTACAGGTTGGAGCGAGCGGTCAACGCATCGTCAGTTCGACCACGGTTCCGGGTCCGTACTACTTCCAAGGCGTGCAGCCCAACGTGCTGGCCGGCCCGACGCCCAGCCCGCTCGACGCCGGTTCTTCAAATCTGTATAACGGCAGCTTCGGCATCGCTGCGACGTCGATCGCCAACACGAACACCGGGTTGCCGTACAATCTGTACTACGTCAACTTCGGCGCTTCGACCGACTCGCGCGACGACGTGTACAATCCCAGCACCGGCGACAAACTGACGTTAAACGAAACGGTCTCGTCGCCATCGTTCGGCTCTTCGTTCAAGTTCACGCAGACGCAGCTCGACGCTATCAAGTTCTTCCCGGTGCGGCGCACCGGCGGAACGCTGGGCTTCCACGGCCTCTACGAAACGACGGGCGGCGCGGTGCCGGCCAGTTCGCTCTACACGTTCTCAGATCAGCAGTTGCGCGGATACGATAGTATTTTCTATGGCACCGACGCGATGCTGGGACAGGTCGAGTTCCGTCAGCCGGTCACGCCCGACCGCAAGCTGTTCATCGCGGTGTTCGTCGATCAACTGCGTTACCGCATCCGCGGCGCGTCGCCGCTGCTCGATCCGTACACGAACCGCATCGTCAGCTATCCCGGTCAGTGGGCCAACCTGGGCGACTACGGCATCGGCGTGCGCTTCGACGTGCCCCAATTGGGTCTGCACACCGTACGCATCGACTTCGCCAAAGGTCGCGACGGCACGCACACATCTTTCGGTATAGGCCAGAGTTTCTAGAACATCGAGTAGGATAACGTATGAAAATTACACGTATTGTGGCGGCGACGCTGGTGTTGGGTTTTGCGATCGCGCCGGCGGTTCCGGCAGCGGATCTGGCCGATGTCGGATACATCGATCAGGCCGCGGTGGGCAGCCTGCCGGCCTTCCAAAAGGCAAACGCCCAGTTGGGTCAGTTCAAGGGCCAGTTGGATTCGCAATTTGCGTCGGCCATGAAGCACGCCAAGAGCGATGCGCAGCGGCAAAGCATTCAGCTGCAGTTTCAACAAAAGTTTACCGACAAGCAAAGCGAGCTGATCGGGCCATTGTTTCAGCGCGCGCAACTCGCGATCGCGCAGGTGACCGGTAAGGATCATCTCTCGATCGTCGTGGACAAGCGCATCGTGGTGTACGGCGGACAGGACATCACGCGTGACGTCATTTCGCTGGTGCAGAGTTCCAAAGCGATCCCGACGCCCAGCTCGACGCCGATGCCTTCGGAGATCGGCTACGTGGATCAGACGCAGCTTGACAGTTTGCCGAAGGTCAAAGCGGCCAACGACGCGTTCGCATCGTTCGCGCAGCAACAGCGCTCGGTCTATCAGAAGAAATTCGCGCAGGCGAAGACGAACGCCGACAAACAGCAAGTCGCGAAAGATTACAACAAGACGCTCTCCGACAAACAGGACGCGCTACTCAAACCGCTCGTGAATCAGACGAAATCCGTTACGGCCAGCGTTGCCAAGCAGAAGAAGCTCGTCCTCGTGATCGATCGTGCGGACGTGCTCTTTGGGGGCACGGACATCACGAAAGATGTTCAAGACGCCCTCTCCAAGTAGGGCGTTCGCGCTCGCAGTAATCATCGCAATCGCGGGGACGGCATGTTCCCGCGTTGATGTTAATTCCTCGCAGATACGCGGCGTGGGATACGTGCGGCTCGACGACGTGGTCAAACACCACCCGCTCTACAACCAACTCTCACAGATCGACGACGCGATCGCGGCCATCAACCTTGCCGCTTCCGCGCCGCAAGTTCCGCGTTCCGCCAAAGAGATCGCGCAGGACGTCAAGGCGCTCAACGCCGATCTGAAAGCCGCGCAGAGCCGCGCCAATAAAATTCTTGCGCAGAAACAAGCCGACTACAACCGCAAAGAGCAGGCCGCCGTGGCGGCAGCGCTGGCGGCGGCCGGCGAAGGCAACGCGGGAGCGGCCGCAGCCGCGCAGATGAACGCGGGCTCGTCCCAACAGGCGCAAAACGCCGCGCAAGCGGCCGATAAGCAGTTCGAAGCCTATCAGCGCAGCGTGATCGATCAAAACAACGCCGCGTTTCAGACCGTGTCTAAAGAGCTCCAAGCGCAGGCGAACAACAAATACAACGCGCTGGCCGCACAACTTTCCCAAAAAGAATCTGCGGCGCAGCTCAAACTTTCGCAGGCCGACGCGCCCACACGCCTGAGCGTGAAGACGCGCCTGTCGAACTTGGCGCTCGACGATGCCACCCGCAAGCGTCTCCAAGCCCAGCTGGCCGGGCTGCAGAAAAAAGAATCCGACGCGACGAACGCCGAGCGCGCCGCCGACGAAAAGCGCCTGCTGGCCTATCGTCGGCAGCTCCAGGCTCAGACCGCTTCGGCGGTCGGCGCGCAGGCGGCGAAGCTGCGCTCGCAGACCCAGGCGCAGCTGCAGTCGCAACGCAATAAGGTCTCCTCGCAGCTGCGAGGCCTGGGGCCGCAACAGCAGCTCCCGACCAATCTCTCTCCGGCGACCAAGGCGAAAATCCAACAGATCCAGCAGCAGTTTGCCGCGCAGTTCCAGGCGGACGCCCAACAGACCATCGACGATTACAACGCCACCAAGGACGACCTGGACCGTCAGTACGCGGCGCTGCACGGCGCCGACGTGGGGGCGACGGGGGCGGCGGCGAAGCAACTTGCAGACCTCCAGCGCCAGCGGGGCGATCTCTACGATAAGATCGTCGCGCAAATTAAAGACTCAACGGCTCGCATCGCGCGGGATCGCGGTTTGAAGGTCGTGTTCGTGGATGTCGAGGCCACTCCGGGCGGCTACGACCTCACGAACGAAGTAACCAAAGACATCGAGAGTTTACACGAGTGAAAATACGTCATGTGATCGCCCTCGCCGCTGCGGCGGGATGCCTCGCGGCCTGCGCGCCTTCGAGCAACATCGGCTTGCTCAACCTCCAGCGCATCACTGCGAATTGGCCGAAGTTTCAGAGCTATCAGCAGAGCCTGCAGTCCGACGTGCAGGCGATCGAGAGCAGCAAAGAGAGCACGCTCAACAAGCAGCGTAACGAACAGGCGCTGCAGATCAAATATGGGCAGACCATCGCAACGCTCACGCAACAGATCAAAGACGCCGCGCAGCAGGTCGCGCAGAAGCGCAATCTCAAGCTCGTGGTGACGCAAGAAGGCGTGGGTTACGGCGGCGTGGATATCACGACCGACGTCGAGAAGGTTCTCGACATCACGGAGACGGCGTCTCCGACCCCGTAATGCTGGGTACGCTCGCAGACCTGGCGGCGCGCGTCGGCGGCAGCGTCGTCGGCGATGCTTCGGTCGAAGTCTCGCGCATCGCCGCCATCGGCGAGGCCGGTGCGGATGCGCTGACGTTCGCAACCGACGCGCACTATCTGGGCGCCGCGCTGCAGAGCAAAGCCGCCGCCGTATTGGTGGATGCATCGCTGGTGCCGCACGACGCACCGGCTAAACCGCTGCTTGCGGTACCGTCGGCGCGCGCCGCCTTGGTGACGCTGTTGCAGGCGTTTCGCGCTCCGCGTCCACGCGGGCCTTATCGTCATCCCAGCGCCGTCGTAGAAGACGGCGCGTCGATTGCAGACGATGCCTATCTAGGCGCGCATTCGTATGTTGGCGCGGGCGCGTACGTGGGGCGCGGCAGCGTGATCGATGTGGGAGCGTTCGTCGGCGCGCAAACGCAAGTTGGCGACGAGTGCTGGCTGCAGCCGCGTTCGTCGGCGATGGAGCAGTGCGTGCTCGGCGACCGCGTCGTGCTGCACAACGGCTGTGTGATCGGCAGCGAAGGTTTCGGTTGGGCGACGGTGGGCGCAAATCTCGAACGCATTCCGCAGGTTGGCAACGTGGTGCTCGAAGACGACGTGGAGATCGGAGCGAACACCTGCGTCGACCGCGCGCAGACGGGCAGCACGCGCGTCGGCGTCGGCACGAAGATCGACAACTTGTGCCAGATCGGTCACAACTGCGTCATCGGCAAGCACTGTGCGATCGCCGCGATGTGCGGCATGGCCGGCTCCACGACGCTGGGCGATTACGTGCAAGTCGGCGGTAATGCGCTCTTCAACGGACACATCACGGTCGGTTCGCGCGTGACGGTCGCCGGACACTCGGAAGTATGGAACGACATCCCATCCGACATCATTATTTCCGGCGCGCCGGCTAAGGCGCATCGCATGCGCCTGCGCGAACAAGCGCAGATGCGCAAGGTTCCGCAACTCTTCGAGCGCGTTACCGCGTTGGAGCGCGAACGCGCGGCCGACGCATAGCCGCATGCTGACGCAAAAAACGCCGAGCGCGCCCATTTCGTTCGAGGGTGTCGGCTTGCATAGTGGAGCGCAGTGCGCCGTCGAGATTCGTCCTGCTACCGTCGATGCGGGCATCTCGTTCGTGCTTGCCGGCGGCGTGCGCGTGCCCGCAACGGCGGAATATGTAGTTGACACGTCTCGCGCTACGGTGCTGGGCAGCGGCGGCGCTTCCGTTTCGACCGTCGAGCATCTGCTCTCGGCGCTGTGGGGAATGGGCGCATCCAATGCCGAGATCGCGGTGCAGGGTCCGGAGATTCCGGTGGTGGACGGCAGCGCGGCCACGTTTGCGAAAGGCTTGCGCGAAGCGGGCCTCACCGATCAAGGCGCGCCCCGCGATACGTATGCTCTCGAAGAGCCCTTCGAGCTGCGCGTCGGCGACCGCGCGTTCGTGGCGCTGCCCGGGCCCGCGCTGCACATTCGCTTCGTTGCCGATTTTCCGCCGCCGGTCGGGTCGCAGTTTTTCCAGGGCGAGGTTCGTCCCGAGGAGTATCTGGAAGAGATCGCGCGGGCGCGCACGTTTGGCTACCTGCACGAAGTAGAGGCGCTGCGTGCGCGGGGGCTGGCATTGGGCGGATCGTTGGACAACGCGGTGGTCTTCGGCCCGGACGGGCCGCTGCAGCCGCTGCACTGGCCCAACGAGGTGGTACGGCACAAGGTGCTCGACCTGCTCGGCGACCTGGCGCTTCTGGGCGCATGGCCGCAGTTCGATATCATTGCGATCAAGAGCGGCCATGCGATGCATGCCGCCGCAACCCGCGCTCTGCGCGAGAAAGGCGTGCGCCGTGGCTGAGCTCGACGTCCGGCAGATCATGGAGATCTTGCCGCATCGCTATCCGTTTTTGCTGATCGACCGCATTCTGGAGCTCGAGCCGGGCGTGCGCGCGCTCGGGTACAAAAACATCACGTTCAACGAGCCGGTGTTCTCGGGGCATTTTCCGGGCAATCCGCTGCTGCCGGGCGTGTATATGATCGAAGCGATGGCGCAGCTGGGCGGCACGGTGGTGTTGGAGCCCGGCGAGTTCTCGCGCAAGACGCCGTATCTCGCCGGCATCGACAGATGCAAATTTCGTCGCCCGGTCGTTCCCGGAGATCGTCTCATGATGGAAGTGACGTTGGAGAAACATCGGCGTAACATCGGCTGGGTGTATGCCGAAGCGAAAGTGGACGACCAGTTCGTCTGCTCGGCAAAATTGATGTTCTCGATTTCGGCGAACCCGCGCATGCTCGGCGCGGATGCGGCGGTGCTGCACGCATGATTCACCCCACCGCTATCGTGCATCCCAATGCCGACATCCCGCGCGGCGTGGACATCGGGCCGTACTGCATCGTCGGCAAGAACGCGTCGATCGGCGCGGGCACCGTGCTGCAGTCGCACGTCGTCATCAACGGATGGACGGAGATCGGCGAAAACTGTACGCTCTATCCGTTTGCAACGATCGGTGCCGCGTCGCAGGACCGCAAGTATCAAGGCGAACGCGCATACACGAAGATCGGCCGCAACACGACGTTGCGCGAGTACGTATCGATCCAGCGCGCTACCGGCGAAGATGCCGTAACGTCGGTGGGCGAAGACTGTCTGCTGCTCGCGTACGTGCACATCGCCCACAATTGTACGATCGGCAACGGCGTGACGATGAGCAACCTCGCTCAGCTCGCGGGGCACTGCGTGGTCGGCGACTACGCCACGATCGGCGGCCAGGTGGGCGTGCATCAGTTCACGCGCATCGGAACGCACTCGATGGTCGGCGGCGCGAGCAAAATTCTCAAAGACATCCCGCCGTTCTTCTTAGCCGAAGGCGCGCCGGCGAGCCCGAGCGGCATCAACTCCGTGGGCTTGCGCCGCGCGAACTTTACCGCCGAAGAGCGCGCTGAGATCAAGCACTTCTACAAACTGTTGTACACGTCGAAACTCAACGTGTCGCAGGCGCTCGAAACGATGAAGAGTGAAGTCGCCACCGCTGCGGGCCGCACGTTGGTGGAGTTTCTCGAAGCGCCATCGGCTCGCGGCGTCGTTAAGTAAGGCGCGGCGCCGCCGCATGCGCTACTTCTTTTCTACCGGCGAGGCCTCGGGCGAGCTTAACGCGGTCGCGCTGGCGCAGGCGATCGCCGCGCTCGATGCGGACGCGCGCTTCGAAGGCATCGGCGGCGCGCGCATGCGCGCAGCAAGTTTTGCGCTCTGGCGCGACCACGCGGGCTGGGCGAGCTTGGGGCCCGTTGCGGCGATTCCGCGCATTCCCAAACTACTGCTTGCGTGCGCGCAGACGGCGGCGCACATCGCGCGCGAGAAGCCCGATTTGCTGATACTGGTGGATTTCGGCGCATTCAACGTGCGCCTGGCAGCGCTGCTGCGCAAGCGATACGCGTATGCGGGGCCGATCGTCGATTGGTTTCCGCCCGGCGCGTGGCTGGATGACGAACGCCGCGCGCGCGGCGTGGCGGCGCTGGCCGTGCCGATCACCGCGTTCGAGCATCAGCGCGCGTTTTACAGCGGCCTCGGCCTGCCCGTGCAGTACTTCGGTCACCCGATGACCGCGCGCTACGACCGCCGCCCGCCGCGCGCCGCGCCGCCCGCCGATGGCGGCACGATCGCGATGCTGCCAGGCAGTCGGGCGAGCGAACTCAAATATCACGTACCGCGCTTGCGTTCGGCGTTCGATCTGCTGCGCGCGCGCCGCCCCAATCTGCGCGCCATCGTAAGCGCGTCGGACGAGAAAAGCGAACGCGCACTGCGCAAGTCGTTTGGCGACGTGCAGAATGCTACGATCGTGCGCGGGCTGCACCCGGCGATCGACGACGCGGATGCGGCGTGGGCGGCCGGCGGCACCGCGCTGCTCGAAGTGGTCCTGGCCGGCGTGCCGGCCGTTTCGCTCTACGTCATTCCGTCGTATCTCGAAAACTACGCCAAGCGCATTTACCGTGGGCATTTCTACACGCTGCCTAACCTGATCGTCGGGAGTGAAGTAGTGCCCGAACTCATTCAAGATCGCGCGACACCGCAGGCGTTGGCCGACGTCATGGACGCGCTGCTGCGCGACCCGGCATCGCAGACTGCGGGCCTTGACGAGGTGCGCGCGGCGCTTGGACCCGTCGATGCATTGGAACGCAGCGCCGCGTTTGCCGTTCGGCTCGCGCGAGGTGCGGCATGATCCGCCTGTATCACACCGGCGACATGCACGACCATCGCGGCTTCGTGCCGCGCTTGAAGCAGTTGCGCGCCCGCGCGCCCGGGTTGCTCTTCGACAGCGGCGATTCGCTGCGCGGCAGCCAGACCGTCTATCACCGCGACGAGCCCATCATCGCGCAGATCGACGAAGCCGGCTACGACGCGCAGGCGATCGGCAATCGCGAATATCACTATCTCTATCGCTTGTTGCGCGCGCGCGCGCGCAAGATGCAGCATCCGCTGGTGTGCACCAACCTCACCGACGTCAAAGGGCGCGAGCTGCCGTTCGTGCGATCACTTATTCTCGATCGCGAAACCAACGATGGAAACTTCGTACGCGTCCACGTGCTGGGATTGCTGATCATGCAGTATCCGGTGGGCAGCGCGTGGGAGCGCGTCTTCGGCTGGCGTTTCGCGATGCCGTGGGATGCGGTGGAACCTTACGCGCTTACCGTGCCGGACGGCGACATGCTGGTGGTGCTCTCGCACGTGGGACTGCCCTTGGATCGTCAACTCGCACAGCGCGTGCCGCGCATCGACATCATTCTGGGCGGTCACACGCACGACACGCTCTACGAACCCGCGATGGAGAACGGCGTACCGATCGTACACGCCGGGCCGTATGCGCGCTACGTGTCGCGTACGGAGATGGCGTATGACGGCGACCGCAGCCGCTTTACGATCCGCGATTTCGAACTGGTTCCGCTGCTAGGTGAAGCGTGACCGACGTCTTGTTCGTAAGCAACGGTCACGGCGAAGAGGCGATCGCCGCGCGCATCGCTGCCGAGGTGACGAACGCGCGCGCGGACGTGCGCGTCGATCACATTGCGCTGGTCGGCGAGTTCGGTCATCCGAGCCCGATGAACGACGTGGGTCCACGCCGCGCTATGCCCAGCGGCGGGCTGCTGGCGATGGGCAACGTGCGCAACATCGCGCGCGACGTCGGCGGCGGTTTGGTCGGCCTGACGCTCGCGCAGCGCCGCTTTTTGCACCGCGCACGCGGAGGCTATGCGTGCGCGGTGGCGATCGGCGATGTGTTCGCTCTGATCATGACCCTGCAAGCGCGCGCACCAACGCTTTTCGTCGGCACGGCCAAGAGCGTCTATGTGGCGCCATACGGGCCGCTAGAAGAGCGCGTGCTGCGCCGCGCGCGCGTCGCATTCGTGCGCGACGACGCGACCGCGCGGCGCCTGCAGTCGCACGGCGTCGCGGCCGAAGCGCCGGGCAACGTGATCGTAGATCTCTTCGCCGACGACGACGATCCGCTGGCGGACACCGCGGCGCGCGGGTTCGATCCGACGATCGTGCTGTTTCCCGGCAGCCGTGCGGGCGCATACGAAGAAGCGTGCGCGTTGATGCGCGCCGTTGCGCCCGTGCTGCGCGAGCGTCCGACCGCCGGAGCGCTGATGTCGCTTGCGCCGGGGTTGGATTCCGAACGCTTTGCGCGCGCGCTGGCCGACGATGGATATACGATTCGCATCGGCGACGAACGCTTGCCGTTCGCGATCCTTGATGACGATCGCGAACTCGTGCGAGCGTGGCGCGGCGCGATCGGGCCATTGCTCAAGCGCGCTACGCTGGTGGTCGGTCAGGCGGGGACCGCCAACGAGGCTGCGGCCGCGGCGGGCGTGCCGGTATTGGCGCTCGACGATGGGAACCGCGCGTCGCCGTGGTATCGCCGTCGCCAGCGCGGTCTTCTCGGCGATGCGCTCGCCATCGTTCCAGGCGATCCGCAGCAAGCCGCCGCCGCGATCGGGGCCCTGCTCGACGACGCCCCGCGCCGCGCGCGCATGGGCGCCGTCGGACGCGAACGCATGGGCGAAGCGGGCGGCGCGCACGTGATCGCGCAACGCATTCTCGACATCGCGGAGAGCGGCGCATGAAGCGGCTGATACCGTACCTCTGCGGGATCGCGTATTTTTGCCTGCCGCTCTTTCCGGCGTGCATCACCTTGACGGGCGTCAGCGTGCCCGGAGTGTCGCTGTTACCCAAACCGGTTGCGCTCTGGCTCCTCGGTATCATGGCGCTCTGCGCGATCGGCGGCGCCGCAGCGCTACTGTTTGCGCCCCGCGAGAAGCCGCGCACGTTCGTTCCGCTGCTGTTGTGGCTGGGCACTGCAGTCCTGGCCGCACTGCTGGGATTCGATCCCGGGGGCGGCGTGGTGTTTCTCGGCATCCTCGGATTGGGCGTCATCTGGCATTTAGCGATCTTGCGTTTCTATCGCGAACCGAACGTCGCTCGCGCGATCTTCTGGTCCTTTCTGGTTTCCGGGTTATTCGCGTCGGTCGCGGCAATCGTCATGGTATTGTTGCGGTCGCCCGGAGACCAGTACACGATCGGACACGGTCGCGCGATCGGCACGTTCATTCTGCCCGGAGAACTGGCGGGGTATCTCATCGTCTATCTGCCGACGGCATACGGCGTGGCTCGCGCCACGCGTTCGCGCGCGTTGCGCGCGGTCGCCATCGGCGGCATCGTGGTGGGACTAGCCGCGTTCGCAATGACGTTCTCGCGCGCAGGTTGGGTCGGATTTGCGGCCGCAGTGACATTCTATCTGCTGGCGACGCGCAAGGGAACGCAAATGCGCTACGCGCTGCTGCCGATCGTTGCCGGCCTCGCTGCGGTGCTAGCCGTTTTCAACGCGCATCATAACCCGAGTGAGAACTACACGCGCATCTCGATTTGGCAGGCGGCCGTTTCGATCATCGAACGTTTCCCGCTCACGGGCGTCGGGCCGTTCAATTTTGCATCGGCATACGCGTTGGTGCGATTGCCGGACGGCGATCAGACGGCGTTCCACGCGCACAGCTTTCTGTTGACGTTCTTTGCCGAGTCAGGCCTCGTCGGGCTGCTAGCGTTCCTCAACCTATGGTGGCGATTCGTCCAGGCGTTGCGCGAGCGGCTGCGCGGCGTGCCGACGAAGAACGTGCATCTGGCGTTGGCGTTGGCGGCGGGACTCGTAGGGACGTGGGTGCAAGGCTCGATCGATACGGTCAGCGTGGTGATCTTCGGACTCTGGCTGCCCACGATGGCGCTGGTGCTGGCGGCCGCGCGCGACGGAATGGCGGAGGAACGAACATGATCGCGAGAGCGGCAACTGCCGCGGCGGCGTGCGCGCTGTTGCTGACGGCCTGCAATCCGCAGCCGGAGAATGCGGGGGCGTCGCCATCGCCGACGGCGCAGTCGACGACCGACGTATCGGTCAACATCACGGCGCGCGGCGCTGTCGGGCGGCCGATCACCATCACGCAGCAGAAGGGCAATCGTCTCGAATACCGTCTGACCGCCGCCCGCTCCACGGGCACGGCGGCGCAAGGCGTGGGCAGCGGCACGTTTTACACGGCGACGGTGACGTTTTTCCAGAGCTCGGGCAACACACTGGTGGCCTCGTCGCCGCGCGCGCTGGTCGATCAGGGCAGCGCCGCGCAGACGTTGCGGATGGTGGACGGCGTGCATGCCGTCACCAAGGACGGACACACCCTAAGCTGTCGCGAACTGACCTATAGCGATGGAGATAAGACCCTGCACGGCGACGGCGACGTGGTTATGACCGGACCCAACGGCATGCGCTTGACCGGCAATCACTTCGATTCCGACATCGATCTCACGAACGTGCAACTGCGATGAGCGAACCTTCCATCAAACTGCGCGGGCTGGCCAAGCGGTACGGCGAGCGCATCGTGGTTAACGGCGTGAGCGCCGAGGTGCGCACCGGCGAAGTGGTAGGCCTCCTAGGCCCCAACGGCGCCGGCAAGACCACCACGTTTTACATGGTAGTGGGCTTGGTGAAACCCGACGGCGGTACCGTGGTACTCGATCGCGGTGACGGGGTGGAACGCGACATCACGCACGCGCCGATGTTCCAGCGCGCCCGCGGCGGCATCGGCTATCTCGCGCAAGAGAACTCAATTTTTCGTAAACTCTCGGTGGGCGATAACATTCGTTTGATTTGGGAGCAGACCGGCGTCGCGCGTGAAGAGCAGGACGAACGTCTGCCGGCACTCCTCGAAGAGTTCGGTTTGCGCGCCTTCGAACACGCGCAGGCCGACAGTCTTTCGGGCGGCGAGCGCCGCCGCGTGGAGATCGCGCGCGCGCTCGCAACCGATCCCGCTTTTCTGCTGCTCGACGAACCGTTTACCGGCATCGATCCGATCGCCGTGACCGATATTCAGGAGATGATCCGTCAGCTACGCGATCGCGGGTTGGGCATTCTGATCACCGATCATCAGGTGCGCGAAACGCTGGCGATCGTCGATCGCGCCTACATTCTCAACGCCGGACGGATCGAAGTCTCCGGCACCGCGCAGGACGTGCTCGACTCGCCCATCGCACGCCAGTTCTATCTGGGCGAGAGCTTCCGACTGTAGTGGCCACGCGCGCGCTGAAATGGCGCTTGCCGATTCTCGATCGTTATATGCTCTCCGAGCTGAGTGGCCCGGCGGGTTTTGGGTTGGCGGCGTTCACGCTGATCTTCGCGGCGGTGCAGATCTTGGCGATCGGACGCGCGGTCAGCGATCAGCATGCGCCGCTGTGGGCGGCGGTCGCGGTGTTTTTATGGTCGTTGCCCGGCATCGTGGCGCAGATCATTCCGATGGCGCTGCTGCTGGGAACGCTGCTCGCGGTGCAGCGGCTCTCGGCCGACAGCGAAATCACCGCGATGAAAACCGGGGGCATCACGTTTTGGCGCATCGTCGCGCCTTTGCTGGCGGCAGGTTTCGTGCTGTCGTTCGTCACGTATGGCCTTCAAGAGATCGTTGCGCCATATGCCAACAACCGCATGGCGATCATCGAGAATACCGTAATCAACAGCCCCAGCACGTTTGGGCGGAATCTGACGGTGCAGACGTCGCTGCCCAACGGCGGCCGACAGGTGACATTTGCCACCGCCGAAAGCCCCGCCGGCGACGCGCTACTGCATCTGACGGTCGTGCGATACGACGCGCAGGACCATCCCACGTCCGTGTGGTTTGCCGATCAGGCGTCGTTTAGCGGAACGCAATGGACGCTGCGCAACGTGACCGTGCATCAGTTCGCTGCAAACGGAAATGTGACGTCGCTCCCGAACGAGCCTGAAATGACGATAGCGCTGGGTCAGAATCCGACCGATATCTCGAAGCGCATCGCCAACAACGATCCGCAGCAGATGAGCCGCACGCAGATCGGCGACATCCTGCGGTCAAACCAGCTTAACGTTACCGACCGCGCGAAGTATCTCACCACGTACTGGCAGAAGCTCGCGAACCCGTTCGCATGTTTCGTGTTTACGCTGATCGCGGTGCCGTTTGGGCTGCGCCCGCAGCGCGGTGGCGGCAGCGCCAGTTTGGGATTCGGTTTGGCGGTGGCGATCGTCTTCGTGTACTACATCGTGATGACGATCTGTTCGTATCTCTCCGAAGCGATGCTGCCGATTTCGTTCTTCTGGGCGTGGTTCCCCAACTTGCTCTTCACCGCAATCGGGGCGACGCGCTTGCGCAAGGCGGCGCGAATCTGATGCGCGACAAGCTCTTCGGCATCGGCCTCATCGTCTTTATCGCGGCGCTTGCCGGCGGTATCGCCTACGTGGGCGACCGCGTGGGACATCAAGTCGGGCGCAAGCGCCTAACGCTCTTCGGGGTGCGCCCGCGCTACACGTCGACGATCGTCGCGATCGGCACCGGCGTGATCATCGCGCTGACGGTCACCATCGGAGCGATCTTGGCATCCAACGAAGTGAAACTGGCGTTTTTCCAGCTGGAGTCGGTCAATCAGAAAATCAGCGCGCTGCAAGATCGCGAAAAGGCGCTCCAAGCGAAAGTGAACAGCGCGCAGATCGTGATTCCGATCGACGGGCTGATCGCGCCGTGGCACGTGGTTTTCCCGCGCGGATCGTCCGCGAGCGATCGCTACGCCGCCGAAAAAACGTTCTACGAGCTGCTCGTGAAATTCGTCAACAGCAACTACCCGCAGCTCAAACCGTACGTGCGGCCGAAGAATTGGGAAGCGATCTTACGCGCGGCCGCGAACGCGCCGGAGATCGTCCGCGATAACAAAAACTACGACATCATCCTCTTGCCGATCGCGTCGAAGAACATGTTCGCGAAAGACTCCATCGACTTCGATATCAAATCGTTTAGGGACATCGAATTGGTGGCGGGCTCGCAGCCTATCGGCAGCCTGGTGATTCCCGGCGGGAAGGACGTGGATCTCGACGCCGCACTGCAGCAGCTCATGGCGCAAGGCGCGCGCACGCTGGAGAGCTTGCCGACGTTCCCGCCGTACTTCATGGGGCCGCTCGTGCCGCGACAGTATTTTCCCTCAAAGAGCGACATGAAGAAGATGCTGGCCGGCAGCGGCACGTACGTCATGACCGTCTACACGGCCGAGGACATCTACCCGCACACGTTTTTCAACGAGGGCAGCATCCCGGTCTACGTCCTCCTGACGCTAAAGAAATGAGCGAACCGATCCTGGCTGTGGACCCCGGCACTCGCAAGAGCGGCTATGCGGTCCTGAGCGAGGACGGCAGTTCACTCGAGCAGGGCGTAGAGCCGACGGCGGGGCTGCTTGAGATCGTTCAGGGTGCCTGCACCCGGCACGGCGTCGCCCGCCTGGTGCTGGGCCAAGGGACCAACGTCAAGCCGATCCAGACCCAGTTGCAGCCGCTGGGATTGCCGGTCAGCCTGGTGGACGAACGCGAAACGACGATCCGCGCCCGGGCGCTCTATTTTCAGGACCATCCGCCGAAGGGCTGGCGGCGGCTTATACCGCTGAGCTTCCAATTACCGCCCCGCCCGATCGACGATTATGCAGCCGTGCTTATCGGGAGGCGATTTTTGGGGAAGGTATAGCCTGCGCCCCGCGTCGTAACTGTAATGTCCGGCTTTACCGGACGATATACCCTACGGAGGACCACATGCGCCGGACCCTGGCAGCAGCCATCATGGCAGCGTTCGTTGGAACGCTTGGCTACGGTGTTGCCTACGCGGATTCGCTAAACGCGAATCCGTCGAGTCCGATGTATGACGGTCTGCAAACTTTTTCGACGCAGTCCGACCTGAGCGATGCGTATGCGCTGCTGACGTTCGGACGCATTCCCACGCAAGCCATCGCTTTCGCCACGCCCGCCGGTATCGCTTCACCGCTGCACGGCCTCGCGTTCGTAATGTACCGCCGCGTGCCCGATGTCGCGGGCGCCCCAATGATCGCGATGTCCCCGCCCGTCATTCCGCAGATCGCGTTGACGTTTACGAGGGTCTTTACCATCAACGATGCGGTCGCACGGTACAGCGACGGTCCGCCGCTGGCAGCGTCCGAAACCGTCGCCGCCGTTCCGAACACGAACGTGCAGCCTGCTACATCGCTCTTCGCGCATCCGAGCCGCGCGACCGTCACCGCCGCGTTCGGCGGCGTGACGGCACTCGACGGCGCTCCGCCGAGCTTCGACTCGCGTCTGCGCGACGATTCCACCGCAGTCAGCATGCCGTTGCGCGCGGGTACGATCGCATGGGCCGACGAGCAGGTCAACGCGCAGTTTGCCGATCAACGCACGCAAGAAAATCGCCTGCTCGCCAATACTACCTTCACGCCGCGCATCGCCGGCTATCCGATTCATCTGAACTTCGGGACCAGTTACGCGTACCTGTCCAACGGCCGCGGCGACGACGCCACGCTGCCGTCGGCCTCGAGTGTCGATTTGGAAGCGAACACCGCGGCGTATTTGCCGGGCGGCACCGCATCGTTAGCATCGAGCCTGGCCAGCGTCACCGCGCGCGGCGTCAACGCCGGCGTTGCCGTGCCGATCGCGCACAACCTGAGCGTCGGCATGCAGTACGGAACGCAACGTTTCACGGGCGAATACAGCCCTTCGTTCGAGCCCGAACTCGACGCGAGCCGCTATCAGTATTTGGGCAACGTCACATTGAAACTGCCGCGTTCGTCGTCGCTGACACTCTCGGCGCAGCAGTATCGCTATCAAGATAACTTGACGCCCACCAACACGTATTCGGGAACGCGCGCCGATCTGAACTACACGGTGAAGTTCTGACGCTTCCCCGCTCCCGCGTCCTCGTTGCCGCGATCGTTGCGGCCGTTGCGGCGTTGGCGGTATTCCTGGGTTTCGTCCAGTTCGCATCGGCGTCAATCTTTTCATATGCGGCGGCGCCGGGCTCGCTGGTGGCGCGCATGAAGCCGGCGATCGGCGCGGCAATCTTCTCGCGTATCGAGCGCGTGGCGCCTGCGCCATACCTGGAAACGATGCTGGCTGCCAACGCGCTGCGAGGCGGTGATCTGGCGGCTGCCGCAGGCTACGCACACAAGATACCTGCCGGCCCGGTCAAAAGCGAGCTGCTCGGCCGCATCGCGCTCGCGCGCGGCGAGGGCGAGTTGGCGCGTGAGTATTTTTTGGCGGCGCCCGACGTTGACGAAATGCAAAATTGGCGGATGGGTCAGCTGATCACGCTACGCGGCTACCGTAGTCCGCCGCTGCGTGCCCGGCTATGGCGCCAAGGGATGCACTACTACACCGTCGCCGCGCGTTTGGCGCCGCTCTCGGAACGCTACCTGCTCGCCGCTGGCAGTCAAGCACTGCTGCTGCGCGACGACGAGGCAGCGCATACATATTTTCAGCGTGGCGTGGACGTCGATCCCACCAGCGCCGACGCCTATGCCGGCTTGGGCATCGTCGCATACCGTACGCAGAACGTGGCGCTGGCGCGAAAATTTGCGGTCTTGGCGCGCCAACGTGATTCCAAAGCGCTGATATTAGCGCATCTCGATCTCGATCTCGCGAACGCGTCGCAATGATCGTCGCGCTCGACGCGCAGCTGCGTTTGGGGACCGCCACGGGCATCGGCGAGTACGTGCGCGGTCTCACCGAGGGTCTGCACGCGATCGGTGCGGATGTGCGCGAGCTCTGCGAGCCGAAGCTCGATCCGTGGCGCTTCGATCGACGCGTGCTATGGGATCAGGTGCTGCTGCCGCGTCGCGCCCGCTCCTGCGGAGCAGACGTGCTGCACTGCGCGTCGGGCACGATGCCGCTCTCGCTGCCGCTGCCCGCGGTGGTGACGGTTCACGACGTTGCGTGGCTTAAAGTGCAAGAACACGCGCGAGCGTACGCGCGCTGGTACTTCGGCGCGTTTTCTGTGGCGCGTTATCGTCGCGCGCGACGCATCGTGTTGGACTCCGCGTTCTCTCGACGCGAGCTGCTGGCCGCGGTACGCGGGTTCGACGAGAGCATCATCGACGTCGTGCACCCCGGCGTCGCCACCGACTTCATTGCCAACGAACGCGCGAGCGGAGACGGCAGTACGATCCTCGCCGTAGGTACCGTGGAGCGACGCAAGAACCTGGAAATCCTCGTGCGGGCGTTGCCGGGCGTGCCGCAAGCGCGGCTGGTATCGGTTGGTCCCCGCACCGGATACGCAGATGAATGTGAAGCGCTCGCGCGTCAACTGGGCGTTGCCGATCGCGTGGAGCTGCGCGGCTATGTGCCGCGCGACGAGGTGTTACGACTGTACGCAACGTGTGCCGTGGCAGCCGTTCCGTCGCGGTACGAAGGGTTTGGCTATGGCGCGGCACAGGCGCTGTGCGCCGGGACGCCGTTGATCTGCGCCAACACCAGTTCGCTGCCGGAAGTGGTGGGCGAGGATGCACCGCTGTTGGATCCCGACGACGTGTCGGCGTGGACCGACGCCTTGCGCCGCGCCTTAGCGGGTTCGTTCGATCCGCACGCGCGCTCTGCGCGCGCCGACGCTGCGCAGCGCTTTGCATGGGAGACGGCGGCAAAGCAGATGCTCGCCGCCTACGAAAGCGCTCTGCGTTAGTAAACGGGTGAGCCGGGGCCGCCTGGCGGCACGCTGCCGTCGTCGGGCGCGAAGATCAGGTTGAGCGGGTAACTGGAGCCGCCTTCGGGCATGGTAACGATGGTCACGCGCACGAAACCTTTGGCCGGCACGACGTACTGTCGAATCTTGTAGCGCGAGAACGCGGGTACGCGATGCGACTGCACCAGCACCCCGTCGATGATGTACGTGCCGGTGGCACCGCCGCCGCGCGGATTTTCGTAGATGGCGATTGCTTGCGGAGTGGGCTGCGGGTTCTGCACCGTAATGACGAACGATTGCAGCACGCCGTAATCGCCGGAGAGCGCTTCCCCTTCGACGGTGTTGGGAACGGGGATCTGGCCGATCGGCAGCTCGAGATACGGATCGGTCGTGCTCCAGCGCCGCGAGAAGTGAAACTCGGGCAGGCGATAGACCCCGCGCGCATGTTTGGCAGCGCCGACGAGCAGCTCGGAACTCGTCAGCGATTCTTGCGGATCCGACGACGCGTTCTGTGCGAAGAGCGTCAGGTGCACGCTCGTGCCGTCGAGCACGCGCAACTGCAGCAAGTTGGCCGACACGTTGCCCGCGGGGATATCGTGCTCGACCAAGTTGAGCGAGCTCTTCGCGGGAATAACGATCAGTCGCCCTTCGTTCTGCAGCAGGCGCACGAGGAAGATTTTGTCGGCGGTGTGACCGACCTCCATCTCGTTGGGCGTGGGGCCGCCCGGCCCGCTGATGAACTGCACGGTCGCGGGTTCCGCGGAGTCGTTCTCGGCACGCAGCACGATGCGTCGATCGGGCTGACCTGGTGGGTTGTAGTGAAAGTAGAGAAAACGCGAGGGCGTGTCGTTGGCAAGGTCCGCGGTAAAGAGCAGCCCGTTCTCGGTGAGTCGTTCGGGAAAGTCGCTGACCATGAGCAAGTTCGGTGCGATGCGCGGCGCGGCGACGTTCTCCACGCGTACCCGCGTGGTGCCCTCGACTGAGAAATAGTTATTGCCTTGAATCAGTACCGGTACGTCTACGCTCGCGACGTCGTCCTGCTGCAGCGTCCCCGTGTAGTTAACCAGGTCGGGCGTGGCGACAACCGTCGCGCCGGTACGCGGCTGCGCGAGTTGCTTCGCAAGCGCGCTCGTCTGTTCGCGAATGAAGTCGGCGGAGGCGGGGTCGCCGGTGATTTGCAGCGTGGCCGACGATGCGACGACGCCTGCGTTATAGGCGGTGCGTACCGCTAGGGCGCGCGTGAGCCCGCGCGAATCCGAGATCGTGACGGTTGTGGCGCCGGGATTGGTGGCCGCGAGCGTGATCGTGCGTGCGGCCTGATCGATCGTTATCTGCACGATGGTTGGATCTTGCGCGACGGCGGTGATGGTGCCCATCGCGCTTACAGTAAAGACTTGGCTGGAGCCGACCGCGATCACGCCGCCCGCAGGCGAAACCGTAATGGGCGGCGGCGTCGGCGAGGGCGTGGGGCTCGCAATGAGGGTGGGGCCAGCGGATGCGGACGGCAGCGGCGCGGGTTGCGCGCCCGGCACAGGCGATGGGAGAGTCGTCTGCGCGCCCGCGCAGGCAAACGCCGCCAAAGCGATCGTGAGAGCGATGGGGGCGATCGCGCGTAACGGTTTCAATCTCGTTTAAGCAACGATGCCGCCGGCGTCGCGCGCAACGGCGGATGCCAGCAGAGTCTTATATCCGACGCTCGGGAACAACACGGTAACGAGGTCTTTCTCGGCGCGCTCGATGGTGCCTTGTCCGAACTTCGGATGTATCACCACGTCGGCGATGCGATAGGTGCCGTCGCTGACGGCCAGATGCGCTCCGCGTTCCAACGCGACCAGGCAATTATCGCACGCGCCGCAGTTGGCGATATCGAAATCTTCGCCGAAATAGTTGAGGATGAACTTGCGGCGGCACGACGGCGATTCGGCATACTGCAACATCATCGCGAGCTTGCTCTGGTCGTACGATTTTTTGGTTTCGTAGGAAGTGAGGTTGAGCGTCAGGTTGCGGTTTTTGCGCACCGCGTCGGTCAGCTCGTATGACGAACGGCCCACGGCCTGAATGTGGCCCGCTTTTTTGAGCAACGCCAAGATCACTTTGAGCTTGGTCAACGGTAGTTGCAAGATTTTACGCAGGTCGGTCAGCGACACGCCTTCGGATTGCGTGCCGAAGACTTCGATCGTACCGAAGACGCGCTGCACCTCTTCGATACCCGGATACTTGCCGGTGAGAAAATAGTTCTGGACGCGCGTGTCACTCATACGGTAGATCAGCACGCAGTGCGACGGCTCGCCGTCGCGGCCCGCGCGGCCCGCTTCCTGTGTGTAGGCTTCCAGCGAACCCGGCAGATCGTAGTGCACGACGAAGCGAATGTTTGGCTTGTCGATGCCCAATCCGAACGCGTTGGTGGCGACCACCGCGCGGATGTTTTCGTTCATGAAGAGTTCGTGCACCAGCGTGCGGTCGTGTTTCTGCAGTTTCGAATGATAGACGGCGGCCGGAATGTCAAGTGAGTCCGAGAGATATTTCTGGACTTCGAGTGCGTTCTTGATGGTCGCAGTATAGATGATGCCGGTGCCCTCGAGCCCGTCTTCGCCCGTGAAGAGCCGCGAAAGAATCTTCAGCTTGTCGGCTTCTTTTTCGGCGCGGCGCGCTTCGTAGATGAGATTGGGGCGATCGAACCCGCGCACGATCGGCTTGACGTCTTCGATGCCGAGCTGCTGCAAAATGTCTTCGCGCACTGCGGGCGTAGCGGTGGCGGTGAGTGCCAACACCGTCGGTTTCCCCAGCTTTGTGATCGCTGCGCCGAGCGCGAGGTATGCGGGGCGAAAGTCGTGGCCCCACTGGCTGATACAGTGCGCTTCGTCCACCACGAAGAGCGGCACGTGCAGCGACTGCAACAGCTGCTGAAAGGCCGTGTCCTCGAGTTTCTCTGGTGTCGTGTAGACGATCTTCACGCCGCCGCGCCCGATGCGCGCGAGCGCCGCCTCTTCCTGGTCGTCGGAGAGCGTGGAGTTAATGGCGACGGCTTCGGTGACGCCCAGCTGACGCAGCATGTCGAGCTGATCTTTCATCAAGGCGATCAGCGGGCTGACCACGACCGTGGTGCCGCCCAGCAGCAAGGCCGACAGTTGGTACGTCAGACTCTTGCCGGCGCCGGTCGCTAGGATAGCCAAGGTATCCTGGCCGGCGAGGACGCGAGAAACGACCTCTTCCTGACCCGGATAGAACGCGCTGAATCCGAACTTCTCTCGAAGCGCGGCATTAAGGTCGGCTGTTACCATCGTCCTTTAACGGATATGCACCCGCGACGGATGCTTCAAACGTCCGTGCCCGTATCCTACCCGATGGCAGGCGCGTCCAAACGCGGCTGCGTACTCCATCGCGTGTCCCTCTATCGTACCTGGCGCCCCGCCTCGTTCACCGGCCTCGTGGGCCAGGATGCCGTCGTGCGTACCCTGACCAGCGCATTAGATTCCGGAAAGATCGCGCACGCATATCTCTTTTCGGGGCCACGCGGCTCCGGCAAGACGTCGGCCGCCAAGATCATGGCGCGCTGCTTGAACTGCATTAAGGGCCCGACCGGCGAGCCCGACAACACCTGCGAGTTCTGCATATCGATCCTCGAGGGCACGGCGCTCGACGTGCTGGAAATCGACGCCGCCAGCAACCGCGGCATCGACGAAATTCGCGCGCTGCGCGATGCGGTGAAGTTCGCGCCGTCGGCGATGCGCTACAAAGTGTACATCATCGACGAAGCGCATATGCTCACCAAAGAAGGCGCGAACGCGTTTCTGAAAACGCTCGAAGAGCCGCCGGAACATGCGGTGTTCATTCTCGCGACGACCGAGCCCGAGAAACTTCCCGTCACGATTCTTTCACGCTGCCAGCGCTATGCGTTTCGACGCATCGCGATTCCGGTGATGGTGGAGCGCATGCGCGAGATCGCGAAAGGCGAAGCCATCGTCATCGACGACGCGGCACTGGCGGCGATCGCGTATCGCGCCGACGGCGGACTGCGCGATGCGTTAACGATGCTCGAACAGGCGGCGGCCTTTGCCGACGGCCCCATCGAGGCGCAGACGCTCGACGTGGCCTTTGGCGCGACGGGCCGCAACTATGCGCGCACGCTCATCGACGCCGTGCTGGCGCGCGATGCGGCGCAGACATTGCGCGTCATCGAAGAAGCCAGCGACGCCGGCGCCGATATGCTGATCTTGCTGCGCGCGCTAATTGGCGAGTTTCGCAACTTGCTGGTCGCGCGCGTGGATCCCGCGTTGCTCGAACGCGACCTCACGCCTGCCGATGCGGCCGATGCTGCGCAACGCGCGCACAACGTGCCGCAGGCAACCGTCGTGCGAGCGCTGCGTCTGCTGACCGATTCCGCATCGCTGGCGCGCTCGTCCGGTCACGCGCGCTTAGAGCTCGAATCCGCGCTCCTACGCTTCGTCCTCGCCACCGAAGACCCAACGCTAGAAGCCTTATCCGCCCGCCTAACGGCATTAGAAGCCGGCCACGCCGCAACGGCTCCCGCCACTCGCCCCGTCGTTTCTCCCCCCGCACCAGCAAAAGCGAAGACCCAGCCAAAGGCCGCTCCCGCGAGTGAAGCGCCGACGCTGCAAAAAGTTCGCGCGGCGTGGCAGAACGTGCGCGGCAAGATCGAGAGCGAACGCCCGCCGCTGCGCGCGCCACTCTCGAGCGCCATGGTCGGCGCGGTCGAGGGCAACGACATCGTGCTTAAACTGCGCGACGAACGCAGCGCCGCGATCTTGCGCAAAGACACCAAACTCATCGAGGCTGCAGTTGTCGACGTGATCGGCTGGCCGATGCACGTCATCTATCGCATCGAAGAAGGGACCACGCGCGGCAAGAGCGGTGCGCCGGGCACGCGAGCCGAACCAGAAGAAGACGCCGAAGCCCTCTTCCAGTACGCCAACGAACGGATACAAGGATCATGAACCAGGCCAATCTCCTCGCCCAAGTCAAAAAAATGCAGACTGAAATGGCGCGTGCGCAGGACGAGCTTGCCTCTACCGTCGTCACCGGCAGCGCCGCAAGCGGCGCCGTGACGGTAGAGATGACGTGCGACTCGCACGTGAAGAGCGTGAAGATCGCCAAAGAGGTGATCGATCCCGACGATGCCGAGACACTGGAAGATCTCGTTACCGTTGCATTTAACGACGCATTGCAAAAAGCAGGCGAAACCTCGCAGCAGCGCATGGCGTCGGTAACCGGCGGCATGCGCATCCCCGGCATGATGTAAGTGCCGACTCCCGGTTCGGTCGCGGGGCCGGTGCAAGCCCTCATCAACGAGTTTAGCAAACTGCCAACCATCGGCCCGAAGACGGCCGCACGTTTGGTGTTCCATTTGCTCAACCGTCCGCGCAACGAAGCGCACGCGCTCTCCGATGCGATTCTCGCGGTGAAAGATCGCGTGCGGTTCTGCAGCATCTGCGGTTCGCTCACCGAGAACGACCCGTGCGATCTGTGCACCGACGAACGACGCGACGTCGCGATGCTGTGCGTGGTCGCCGAAGCGAAAGACATCTACGCGATCGAACGCACGAGCGCGTTCAAAGGCCGCTATCACGTGCTGGGCGGCCTCATCTCGCCGATGGATGGTATCGGCCCCGCGCAACTGCGCGTGAAAGAACTGATCGAACGCATCGGCGCCGAAAAACCGCGCGAAATCATTCTGGCAACCAATCCCAATGCCGAAGGCGAAGCGACGGCGCTCTATCTCTCGCGCCTCATCACGCCGCTGGGTGTGGAGGTCACGCGTTTGGCGTACGGCCTGCCGATCGGTGGCGATTTAGATTACGCCGACGAACTCACGTTGGCCAAAGCCCTCGAAGGCCGCCGCGCGCTCTAGCGCAGCAGCGTAACTGGATCGCCGGTGCGGACGGTGCCTTCGGTTTCGACGTCGCAGTAGATGCCCATGATATTCTGGCGCTGCTGCACGATGTAGCGCAGGATGCGCGGATCGGATTCTCCCGTTTCGAGATCGTACGTCGGCACCACGCAACGCTCGATGCCATAGCGCACGCGTAGCACCAGCTCTTCGCCCACGTGCAGGCGCCTGCCGTCGAGCGTGCGTTCCGTTTCGTCGAATTCGTCGTCCGCGTTCACGTAGAAATTCGGGCGAAAGCGTTCGAAGCGCACGCGATAGCCTATCTGCGCGCTCACGCCGTCCAGCCAGCGATCGAAGATCAGCGAAACCGGGGCGTCATCGAAGTAGTGGGTATCGTCGGCCCGAACCTCGATTTGAATGCCGCGTTCGGCAGCCGCCGCGCGCGCTTCGTCCGCGGTGGCGAGCAGATGCAGCCGGTTGTGTTCCTTGCCGCGCAGCGTCTTGCCGGCTCGCGCGTGGCCCGAAAGCACGAATGGCGCGGCGGTGCGGTCTCCCGGGAGCCCGTCGTCGAGGACGTCGGTCTCGCGTAGGTCTTCGCCACGCAGCGACTTGATTGGATAGCGCCGAATGGCTCGAAGCGTCCCGAGGCTTCTCATCACCGCATTATTTCAGGGAAGGCGGCCCCAATAGCCTGCGCGAAGCGCGCTCGACATGCGTGATTTTAAAGATCCGGTCGCGCTGCGGCCGTTGGGGTTCGGCGAGATCTTCGATCGGGCGATCACGCTCTATTTGAAGAATTTTTGGCCGTTCGTGGGCATCGCGCTGATCGCGCTGGTGCCCTTCGCGCTCATTGAGTATGCAATGGACTCGTCGCAATCGTCCACCTTCGCGCAGATATTCGGCGAGCTCTCGCATCCGCACGCCACGACGCCGTTGCCCGCGTTTGACTCCGGCCTCATGGGGATGATCTTTCTCGGCGGCTTTCTTGCGCTGTTGATCCAGCCGTTTGTGTACGGAGCCATCGCGTTCGGTATCGAACGCCTTTACAAGAACGAAGCGGTCGCATTTCGTCCGTGCGTGGGCGCGGCGCTGGCGCGCTGGCCACGCATCTTGGGGATCGTCGGTCTTGCGCTCGCCGCGGCGATTGCTGCCTACATCGCGCTCATCATCATCGTTGCCGGCGCGGTGCTCATCGCATTTGCAACGCACGGAGCGATCGGCGGCGGCGTGGGGTTGATCGCGCTGGGCACGATCGTGGTCCTCGCGTTTTTCGTCGGCTTCGTTTGGGTCTTCGTGGCGTGGACGTTCGCGCTGTATGCCGCCGTCGTGGAAAACGCGGGCGTGTTCGAAGCGATCGGCAGCGGATTTCAGCGTGTGTTCAACCGCAAGGAACTTATGCGCGCATTGGGCCTGACGATTTGCTCCACCATTATCGCTTTCGTCGCGCAGATGCTATTGGCAATGGTGGCGCTTTTGGCGGGACACTTCGGCGCGATATGGCTGCAGATGGCCATTCAAGCGCTCTCGTCGCTGATCGTGGTGCCGTTCTCCGTCATCGTGTTGGCGATCTATTACTTCGACGTGCGCGTGCGCCGCGAAGGTTTGGATTTTCAACGTCAGCTCGGCCTGACGCTGCGCGAGGAGTGATGCGCGTGCGCGCGTGCGCGCTGGCTGCGTTAGCGGTATTTTTGCTCGGCGCCGCGCCTGCGGCGTCGCAGTCCGTTTTGTTCTCGCGCTGGGAAAGCGCCAACCGCAGTGCGATCGCGAAGATTCACGATTCGAAGAAACGCGCCGCTGCAGAGAAACTGTTTGTGGCAACGCTGCGGCGCACGCGCACGACTGGCACGAACGTCGTAACATGGGATGCTCGCGCCGCGGCCGCGGCCGAATTGGCGCATCCGGGGCGTTACGATCTCGTGCCGCCAAAGACGAGCGCGCGGCAGAAGTCGTTCTTGGAGCGCGCCATGGAGTGGATCGGCAAGCAATTACAGCGCATCTGGAATGCGCTCTTCGGTAACGTGAAGGTCTCACAGCACGTGCGCGGCATCTTCGGTGATCTTGCGCTGACGGTCGTGCTGCTGGCCTTAATCGTTGCAGTGATTCGGCTGCTAGCGGGCGCGCAGTTCGAACGCGCGGCGCGCCGTTCCGGGGCGCACGAAACGCTAGGGCCACAGCGCAGCGCGCGCGCGTTGTATTGGGAAGCGGCGGCGCTGGCGGATCGCGGGGATTACGCGCATGCCGTGCGCGTGCTGTTCATGGCGGCGGTTACCGCGCTCGATTTGCGCGGCGTCATGCGCGACGATGTGGGCGCGACCGTGGGCGACCTGCGACGCACGCTGAGCGCCCGCGACGCGCGCTTGGCCGAACCGTTCGATCGCATTGCGAGCCCGTTCGTCGCGGCGGCGTACGCCGAATCGCCGATCGGCGACGCGGAGTGGCAGCGCGCGCGCGATGCGTATGCCGACCTCACGACGATGGGCAACGCATAGTGAAGCGCCTTCGTCCGGATCTGCTGCTGGTGATACTTGGCATCGTCGCGTTGGCGGCGATCGCGGTGCTACGCTACGAAACCTCGGCGAACGTACCCCCGCCGTCGACATACTCCAGCAACGACAAGGGACCCAACGGGTACGAAGCGCTTTACAACGTGCTGCAGGCGCACGGCGTCGCCGTTTCGCGATCGGAGCGGCAGTTGGATCTACTCTCGCCCGCCGTGCGCACGCTGGTGATTTCATCGGTCGTGCCGGAACTTGACTCCATCAACTCGCTCGCCGTGCAGCCGGTCACCCGGCGCGATCTGCCGCTGCTCAAGGCGTTCATGCGTCGCGGCGGCCGACTGGTGGTGCTCGCGACCGACATCGGCGATCCCGGCGATGCGCAACTCGGCCTACCCGCCGTGCGCACCGTTCCAACGACAGAGTACGCGCTCCCGATTACGCGCGTGGCGTTGACGGCCGCCGTCATGCGCGTGCGCGCGCACGTGACCGTGGCGTTCCCGTTCGCGACGCGCAAAGCCGTACCGCTGCTGGCGACGCCGCAGGGCATCGTGGCGATGACGTATCCGTACGGAAAAGGCGAAATGGTTGCAATCTCGGCGCCAGATATCTTCTCCAGCAGTAACCTCGCGCACGACGATAACGCGCGCTTTGCGGTCAACGTGCTGGGCACGCACGGGCCAGTCGCGTTCGACGAGCGCGTCCACGGTTATGCGATCGACAAGAGCTTTTGGGCGGCGCTGCCCGCGTCCGTGCATGCGGCCGTGTGGGTGGTGCTGGCGCTATTGATCTTGGCGGCGATCGGCGCAAACGTGCGGTTCGCCCCGCCACTTTCGCTGGAAGAACCCGACGAGCGCGACTCGTCGCACTACCTCACCGCCGTGGCGTCGCTGCTGGCGCGTGCGCGCGCCGCGCGAACCGCGGTGGCGAATTTCGCGGACGACGCCATGCGCCGCGCAAGGCGGCGCTACGGTTTGCCGCCGCAGGCCGACGTCTCGGCTGTCGTGCAGCGCGCCGATCGCGCCGAGGTGCGCGAAGGGATTGCCGCGCTCGACCGCCTACGGTCGCTTTCTAACCCCGACGACGCCGCGCTGATACGCGCGGCGGCCGTCAACGCACGCTTGCGAAAGGAACTCGGGTAAGCCATGTCCGTCAACGAACTGGGTCGCCGCATCGAGGTCGGCATGGGCGAAGCGCTGGTGGGCGGCGAGCGCACCACGTTTGCGCTCACCGTCGCGCTGCTGGCACGCGGTCACGTACTGATCGAAGGCGTGCCGGGTACTGGCAAGACCCTGGCGGTGCGCGCGTTTGCGATGCTGCTGGGCGCACAGTTTCGCCGCATCCAGTTCACGCCCGACCTTATGCCGGCCGACGTGATCGGCACCACGGTCTTCAACCCGAAGACCGCCGAGTTCACCACGCGCACGGGACCGATCGTCGCCAACGTGGTGTTGGCGGACGAGATCAACCGCACGCCGCCCAAAACGCAGTCGGCGCTGCTGGAAGCGATGGAAGAAGCGCGCGTGACGATCGACGGCACCTCGATCGCACTGCCGCGCCCGTTCATGGTGTGCGCCACGCAGAACCCAATCGAATACGAAGGCACGTATCCGCTGCCCGAGGCACAGCTGGATCGCTTTCTCGCGAAGATCGAATCGGAGTACCCGCAGGAAGCGCAAGAGCTCGACCTGCTCGCGCGCGCTGCGAACGGCTTCGATGCGCGCGACTTGGAAGTTTCTGGATTGAAGGCGGTCACCGATGCAGCCGAGATCGTGGCGGCGCAAGCAGAGATTCGCAACGTGCACCTCTCCGAAGCGGTGCGCGCGTACGTGTACAAGATCGTCGCCGCCACGCGCAGTCATCCGCGGCTCACGCTGGGCGCATCGCCGCGCGCGGGCATCGCGTTGTTGTTGGCATCGCAGGCAGCGGCGGCGCTGGAAGGCCGCACGTTTGCCGCTCCCGACGACGTGAAGAGCGTTGCGGCGTTCGTGCTGCCGCATCGGTTGATCGTCGCGCCCGAAGCCGAGATCGAAGGCACGCGTGCCTCCGATGTGGTGCGCGACGTGCTGGCGAGCGTGCCGGTTCCGCGCGAATGAAGCTCCCGCGCTCGCGCCTGCCCATGTGGTTCGCGCCGCGCTTTTACTACGCAGGCGCGGCGATCGCCATGCTGACGGCGGCGTCCCCGGTGCTGCGTCCGCTGCTCTACGTGGCGATTCTGGGCGCCGTTGCGTTGGTGGTCGCCGTCGTTGTGGATCTCGTGCTGGGGCCACCCCGTCGCGATCTGCGATTGACGCGCGAGCCGACCGAGCATTTTGCGCTATGCGTACGTGCGCAGCTCTCGTACGCGCTCGAGAATCGCTCTCCGCGTTTCGTGCGTGTGGGCGTGGTCGAAACGCCGGTACGCACGCTGCGGTTCGATGAAGACGAAGCCTTCTTCGATGCGCCGCCGCGCACGCGCGCGCTTGCGACCCGCCGGGTGACGCCGATCGCGCGCGGAGCCGACGCGTTCGGCGCGATGTATCTGTGGTGCGACAATGCCGTCGGGCTGCTGCGTCGACGCGTGGAGGTTCCCGCCGAAAGTGCGTTTCGTGTCTACCCCGACCTCTCCGCTGTGGAGCGCTACGGCAAGCTGCACGCGCGCAATCGCTTGATCGAAGCGGGTCTGCGGCGCATTCGCCTGCGCGGCCAAGGTACCGAGTTTGAATCGCTACGCGACTGGAGTGCCGGCGATGCGTTCCGCACGATCGATTGGAAGGCCACCGCGCGGCGCGGGCGCGTGATGGTTGCTCAGCACGAAGTTGAACGCAGTCAAAACGTTATGATCGTCCTCGATTGCGGACGTTTGATGACGCCGCGCTTAGGAGAGCAGCGCAAGTTCGATTACAGCGTCACGGCCGCGCTGTCGCTGGCATCGATCGCGGGTTTGGCGAACGATAAGGTGGGTTTGCTGGCGTTTGCGCGCGAGATCGTGGCTGCGAGCGCTCCGCGAGCCACGCGTTCCTCGTTAGCGCATCTCTCGGAACTCACGTACGATCTAGAACCGCGTTTCGAAGAATCTAACTACGCAAAGGCCTTCGCCTATCTGCGTAGCCACCTGCACAAGCGGTCGCTGGTGGTGTTCTTCACCGACGTCATCGACCCGGTTGCGCAGAGTTCGGTGCTCGCGGAGTTGGGCACGCTCTCGCGCCGTCATGTGGTGGTCTGCGTCTTCATGAACGATGCCGCCGTCGCCGACGCGCTGGCCGCGGTGCCGCAGACCGCGCCGCAAGCGTATCGCTCCGCGGTGGCATTGGGCCTGGACCGCGAGCGCAAAGTTGCCGCCGCCACGCTCGCGCGCGCCGGAATCATTACCATCGACGTTCCCGCCGCAAAGTTGACCACCAGCCTCATCGACGAATACCTGCGCATCAAGCAACGCGGCCTACTGTAGCGCGAACGCTAGATCGTTTCGAGCAGTTCTTCGTCGTCGAGGGGTTGGAGATTGGCGGGCGCGCGGGGGCGCAGCTGGGCGGCGAGTTGCGCGGCGATCGTGCGCCGATTGGCGGGTGCCATGCTTGCGCGGCGCGCGAGAAATGCCTCGACGGTGCTTCGTTCGTCGTCGGTGAGATAGGCGGACGATCGTACCGCGTCGGATGCAGAGAGCGCCTCTTGCCACGACGTTGGCGCCGCCACGCGTGATTCGCGCACGACGATCGTGCCGGCTGCGAAATCGCCGATGCGTTTGTTCTCGCGAGAGAGCAGCGTGCTGACGGCAGAAATAAAATAGAATCCGGCGATCTGCTCGCCGATGCGTACGAGATTGCGAACGGCGGAGCCGCCGAAATCCAGCGGGAAACCACCGTCGCGGACCACGCGGATGCCAAGCAGCCTTTTTCCCGGCGTTTGGCCGCTCCAAAACGTCTCGAACAAAATGAAGTAACCGTAGAGAATCATGAACACGATAATCGAGATCAACGCGATCGCGAGCGATTCGCCCAGATGATCGGCGGGGGATGTGATGCCCTTCGCAGCGGGGGCGTGTTTCGCAATGGCAAACAATCCCCAGAACAGCAGCAGCAGCAAGCCGATCTGAATGAGCATATCGATGAATACGGCCAAGAACCGGCTGCCTAAGCCGGCCAAGTCGTATTGAAACGCGATGCTTTCCGGTGTGCGCACCGTCACGTTGCGGTCCATGCCCCGGCATCGTTCGACGACGCTTGCATGAGCCATTGTGTCGGCTAGCAAAGAGAGCCGCATGCAGCAACCCGCGTTTGTGAAGCGACGCGCAGCTTCGTGGGAACGCCTCGAGACGCTGCTCGGCCAGGCCGGGCGTCGCGGGCTGCGCCGCCTGGCACCCGAAGAAGTGGAAGAACTCGGACGGCTCTACCGCTGGACCACCAGCGACCTGGCCTTCGCGCAGGGCCGCGCCTACGACACGCCGCTGCTGGAGTACCTCAATCGCCTGACCGCGCGGGCGCACGCGTACGTCTACGGCGCGACCGCGCAGACCGGATGGGAGCGCGTCGCGCGCTTTTACGGCCAAACGTTTCCGCAAGAGTTCCGCCGTTCATTCGCATTCTTCGCGATCTGCGCGGTGCTGATGACGTTGTGCGCGGCGATCGCATATACGATCGTGCGCGCGCGGCCCGACGATGTTTACGCGCTGCTGCCCGCGGATCTGATCCCCACCACGATCAAGCGCAGCCTGCACGATTCGAACTTCGCGGTGGGCGCGCTCGATGCGCCCGGCATGGCGGCGGAGATCATTTCCAATAACGTGCGCGTCGCATTCATGGAGTTCGGCGGCTGCGTGACGCTGGGACTGACGACGATCTACATCACGATCTTCAACGGCATCATGCTTGGCGGATTGGCGGCACTTTTCGCCAACCACGGCTTCGGATCGGATTTTTGGATTACGGTCTCGCCGCACGGGTTCATCGAGCTGACCGCGTTTAACGTTGCAGGCGCCGCGGCGCTGTTGGTGACGGCGGCAATCGTGTTTCCCGGACGATTGCGGCGACGCGATGCCATTCTCGCAAATGCCAAGCGCGCGGTGGTGCTGATGGGGGGCGCCGCATCGATGTTGCTGGTTGCCGGCACGATCGAAGGCTTCATCTCGCCGCGGCGGCTGCCCGCGGCGGACCGCCTAACGGTTGGCCTGGTCACGCTGGTGGCGATGATCCTCTACTTTTCGCTAACCCCCCGTCATCCTGAGCGAAGCGAGCAAAGCGAGCGAAGTCGAAGGACCACTCCGCAACCTTAGCGACGACGAGCGAACTTCGCGATCAGATCACGCGCGAACGCCATAGCTTCGCCCTTGGTCTTCGCGTAGATCTGTGCGGCTTGGGCGCGGTTCATATGATGGCCGTGCTCGTGAAAGAACGTGATGCCTTCGCCTACAACGATGGTACCTGCATATGCAATTGCGCCTTTGATGGCGATCCCGGCGACCGGCACGAAGCCCACGAGTTCGCGCGCTAACGTGCGCCAACCGAAGCCGCCGCCGATGACCGGCAGTAAATTCCACATGCGCTGCACGTCTGGATCGCGCCCGTACACCGCTTCGATATGCAGCAACAGCATCACCTGAATGCCGGTGATTGCCACCATGTCGCCCGCCGACGCCACGGCGCCGAGCACTAAACCGACGATGGGAATGTGATCCACTACGCCGCTGGCGAGCGCTACTTTTAACGAGTTGTTTGCGGCGTCACGCGTCAGTTTCGCAGCCACCGTTTCGCGCAGCGCCGGCAATCGTCGTCCGACGGCGATCTCCGCCCCGCGCGCGCACTGCACCATGTGTGGGAAGACGCGACCGCGCAGTGCTTCGCGTGAGATGGCGGGCACCACATACTCCGCAAACGCGCCGCGCGGCGGTGCGGCGGTGGGGCCGCTCGGCACGGCCTGCGCGTCTACGATAATCGCGAGGATCGGCAAGCCCAACGGCTTGAGTGCGTCGATTGCGGCGTCGCTGGGCTGACCCAAGAAGAGCACGAGCCGCGCTTCTTGCGGCTGTTCGAGCGGACACCCGGGAGCGATCGTTTCCAAACACGACGCGGCGTCGATCGGCACCGACTCGTCGGCGCCATCCCCAAGTAGCAGTGCGCGCATCTGGGCAACGAGCGCGGGATCGCCGCACAGCAGAATGCGGAACGGTTTGCGCACGCGCGCACGCACCGCGCCGACGTCGATGCCGCCGCGTACGAGTTTGAAAAGATCGCGCGCGGCGGTTGCCATGCGGTTAGGCGTGCATCTCGGTGGTGGGATTGTCGGTATAATCGAGATAGGTCAGACCCAAGAAAATCTCCAGCGGCCACGCGTGCATGCCGCGCGAGTTGGCTTCGTCGATCATCGTTCGCCCGTTCGCCTTCGCCTCGTCGATGATTGTCTGAGGCGTGGACTTCACGTCAGCGGCAACGATGGTAGCGGTCGTCACGTCGCCCGGCGTGAGACCCTGTTTGACCATCGAACTGTACGAAATGCCGGTCGACGAGAAGCGCTGCTGCAGTGCATACTGCAACGTTTCATACCGCTGCGGCGAGTTGCCCAAACCTAGCATCGTGATGCGAATCGAGAGCTGACGCGAACGCGCCATATTGAAGAGCTGCGCGGCCTGCGCGCTAGCGATCGCAGCGCGATTGAGCGAATCGGCGGCCGTCTTCTCGGTTTTTCCGAGCGTCGCGGCGTCGACGCCGTTGATGTCGTCGAATGTGAAGCGCGAGTTGGCCAACGTGTTCTGCATCTGACGCAAATAAATGTCGACGTCGCCGAGCGCCTGATCGAGCAGCACCAACGATGCGCGGCCCGCATCGACACTGCGAATCATGTCGGCGTCGGTGAGGTTCATCTCGTCGAGCATCGCGGGATACTGCGAGAGCGTGGCCAGCGAGTCGCTGGGAATCGGATTGAGTTGCAGTGGAGCTGCCATGTCGTTCAAGTCGTCGTTGGACTCCTTGAGCAGGCCCGTCTCCTTGGCTTTCTCGAGCGACCCGGGGCCGGTGATCGCCTCGCCCGCATCTTCGAGCGCGCTGTTGATCGCGCGCGACATCGCGGCCAGGTTTTGTGCGATGGCGTCCAAGTGCGAGCCGGGCCGAATGTTGATGTTGCTTAGGTCGGGGATTTCGTAGCCGACCGCCGTTATGCGATCCTGCACGGACTTAAGCGCGTCTTTCCCTTCGTCGCGACGCACCTGAATCTGCGCCGCGGCCTGCTGTTGCGACGCCTGCGTCTGCGCGACCAGCGCGCGTAGCTTACTTAAGTCCGGCGTGGTGAGCGAGATGCGCTGCATGTCCAACTCGCGCAGCGCCGACATATGCTGACGCACGTCGGCCATCGTCTGCGGCGTGCCGCTCTTCGCGGCTGCCTGTAGGCTCTGTTCGCTCTTGCTGGTCTGTCCCAACGCCAGTTGTGCCTGACTGAGTTTGAGTAGCGCGTCGGGATTGCCGGGATGATTCTTGAGATACTGCGTCAGCTCGATCGCGGCGATGCTGTAGCGAGCGCGCTCTTCGTCGCCGAGCGCGCGCACCAGCATCTCGTTACTGCTCACGACGGTGGGATCGAGTTCGGGATAGCCGACCATATCGGAGACGCGCGCTTTGGCGTCCGGGTGATCCTGCAAATAGCGATCCACCGCGCTTTCGTGCGCGTCTTCGAGCGTGCTCATATGCTGGAGCATCGAAACGTCGGCTTGCGGGTCGTAACCCGCGCGCGACATCAACTGCAGTCCGGTGCGGTCGGCCTGCACTTCGTCGGCGCGCGACATCTTGGCCATCAAGCCGGCTTCGAGTACGTTGCCGAAGTTGTAGATCAGCGGCGAGAAGATCGATGCGATGCTGAAGAGCAGGTTGAGCGCTTGCGCTTTCGCATTCATCGTGACCACGTGACGCCGCTCGATGTGGCCGGTTTCGTGTCCGATTACTGCCGCCAGCTCGTCGTCGGACTGCACGAAGTCAATCATGCCTTCGTAGAGATAGATGTAGCCGCCCAGCGTAGCAAACGAGTTGATGTCGCCGGCTTTGATGATCTTGACGTTGTACGGTATGTCTTTTCGCGCCGTCTGATTCCAGATTTTGTTGGCAATCGAATTGACGTATGCGTTGAGCAGCGGGTCGGTTTCGATGACGTTGCTCTGGACGATCTGCTCGTCGTACTCTTTGCCCATCTCGATCTCCGACTGCGTAGACAAAGCGAGAGCGGGCGCCGGCGCATATGCGCACAGCAGCGAGAGGATGACGGCAAACGGCACGATGCGACGAAACATGGCGCTTCCTTCTACCGGGGCGGGTCGATACTTGTTGCGACTCGCGATGATAACGCTTGGCTAGGCCACGACGTTACGCCGGCCCTCTGTGTATTAGATGTGGATAAGCCGAAGTTCTTGTGGGCGCCGTGTGGACGACCGCAGGGGTCTGCCTCACAATTGTGAACCGCCAGACCAGCATGACCGTGCTGCGTGGAAAAGGTTTGGGCCTCGAGGTCGTCCTTGCGGGCGACGATGTCGAAGGATCCCTGGCCGAACTGGAGAGCCGCTTGAGCGAGCGGCCGGATTTTTATCGGGGAACGTCGGCCACGGCCGCGTTCGGCGAGGCTTCGCCCACGCCCGAACAGCTCGATCACCTGCGCGACCTGCTCGAAGGCGGCGGGATTTCACTGCGCGCCATCTCCGGCGGAGATGCGGTCGAGCGGGCAGCGCAGGAGCAAGGGCTTGCTTTTGAGGCTGCTGCGCCGGCGCACGCCGGCGAACTGGAGCGCCGCCGCGCCATGCGCATGCGCCGACCGGTTCAGCTTTCCGAATCCGCGCGTTCGCTGGTAGCCGATTTCGCGGGCGCTCGCGCCGATATCGCGGCGCGCCGCAAGGGCGGTCAAGCCAGCGTGCCGCGTTTCGAGCCGCCCGAAATTACGCCTCCGCAGGCGGCTGCGCCGCCGCTCGCGCCCGCACCGGAACGACCCGCGGCGCTCTATCACGTCGGCACCGTTCGCGGCGGACAGTCGCTGCAGAACGCCGGCAATATCGTGGTGGTGGGCGATGTGAATCCCGGCGCGGAACTGGTTGCTACCGGCGACATCGTCGTTTTCGGCTCGCTGCGCGGCGTGGCGCATGCCGGTGCCGGCGGCGACGCCGACGCGCGCGTGTTCGCACTGGATCTCTCGGCCACGCAGCTGCGTATTGCAACGTGCATTGCCGCCGACGATTCGCACGCGAAGAAAACGTCCGTCGTGCCGGAGGCGGCCGTCGTTCGCGACGGACGCATCGTTATCGTTGCATACGATCGGCTCGATCGGCTGACCGAAGAAGGGGCTTCTACGCGATGAGCGCTCGCAAAATCGTCATTACGTCGGGGAAGGGCGGCGTCGGCAAGACGACCACCACCGCCAACTTAGGTGCGACGCTGGCCAAAAACGGCAAGCGGGTCGTGCTGATCGATGCCGATATCGGTTTGCGGAATCTCGACCTGGTGCTCGGGCTCGAAAAGCGCATCGTGTTCGACGTGGTCGAAGTTGCCGAAGGGCGCTGTCAGCTGCGCCAAGCGCTGATCAAAGATAAGCGTTTCGAATCGCTGAGCATTCTACCCGCCGCGCAGACGCGCGATAAAGACGCGATCACCGAAGCGCAATTCGCCGCCATCGTCGATCAGGCCGCCGAGATTTCCGACTACGTGCTCATCGATTGTCCGGCCGGTATCGAAGGTGGATTCCGCAACGCCATCGCGGGGGCCACCGAAGCGATCGTCGTCACCACCCCGGAAGTCAGCGCCATTCGCGATGCCGACCGCGTGATCGGCAAGCTCGCGGAGAAGCGGCTGCCCGTTCGCCTAATCGTCAACCGCATTCGTCCCGATATGGTGCGCAGCGGCGACATGCTCTCGGTGGATGACGTTTGCGAAATTCTTTCCGCCGAACTGCTGGGCGTGATTCCCGACGACGAAGAAGTGATCGATACCACCAATCGCGGCGAGCCCATCGTGCTTTCCGAGCAAAGCAAACTGCGCCCGATCTACGAAAAAATCGCGCGTCGCTTGGAAGGCGAACTCGTGCCGTTCACCAATTTTGACAACCAGGGATTCTTCGGGCGCCTACTGGGCGCAATGAAAGCGGGATAGCTATGCACGTGCTCAAAGCGGACGAACCCGACGCCCTCGCGGCGCCCGCGCGCAAGCGCGGACGCGCGATCGTCATCACGTCCGGTAAGGGCGGCGTCGGCAAAACGACGACCACCGCCAACCTGGGGCACGCGCTGGCTGCGCGCGGCGTGCGCGTTGCGTTAGTCGATGCCGACGTCGGCCTGCGCAATCTCGACGTGGTGCTCGGTCTCGAGAGCCGCGTAAAACATCACGTGCTCGACGTGCTAGCGGAACGCGTCACACTCGACGACGCGCTGATTCGCGACAAAAACGCCGACACGCTATACCTACTCGCCGCATCACAGTCCGGCGAAAAAGACGACGTCGATACCGAGAAAATGCGCGCGCTGGTCGAACAGCTTCGCGAACGCTTCGATTACGTGCTGATCGACTGTCCGGCCGGTATCGAGCAAGGCTTCAGAAACGCCGTCGTCGGCGCCGACGAAGCCATCGTCGTCTGCACGCCCGAGGTTTCGGCCGTGCGCGACGTGGATCGCGTGGTGGGTTTGCTGGGTAATCGTTTTCGCCCGCAGCTCATCGTCAATCGTCTGCGTCCGCAACTCGTGAAGAAAGGCAAGATGCTCTCCGTTGAAGATGTGAACGGCATCCTGCGCTTGCCGCTGCTCGGCGCCATTGCCGACGAGGCCGATATCATCGTAACGACCAACCGCGGCGAACCGCTCGCGCTGCGCAAAGACAGTGCAACGGCCGCTGCTTACCACACCATCGCCGCGCGCATCGCGGGCGAAGACGTTGCCGCACCGACGGTTGAAGTAAAAGAATCGTTCTTCGGCCGCTTGTTCGGAGGTCGCAAATGATTGAATTTTTCCGCAAACTCTTCAGCCAACCCGGGTCGAGTTCTACGGCGAAAGAGCGCTTGCGCTTGGTGCTGATGAGCGATCATCTCACGCTTGCGCCCGAGATGATCGACAAGCTTAAGAACGATTTGGTCGACGTCATTTCAAAGTACGTCGAAGTGGATCGCGATAAGATCGAAGTCAACTTCGAACAGCACGATAAGGCGCTGGCAATGATGGCCAACGTTCCGATTCTCTCCGTCAACCGCCCCACCGGCGGCGACGACGACGGCAACGGTACCGGCGGCGAGCGCGAACCGAAGGTTCCTGCGACGGCCACGGCGGAGACCGCCGTCACCGAAGCGAGTACGGCAACGGTTCCGCTGCCGCGCCGCAAGCGGCGTAAGCGTTCACAGAGCGGCGGCAGCACCGCGAGCGCAAACCCAGCTCCCGCCACGTAAGTTGCGCCGGTACTGGCGCAACTTCAACTGGCCGTTGGCCGTCTCGAGCGTGTTCGTGACGGCCATCGGCGTTATATGCATCGCGTCGGCGTCGCTGCACGATCCGGACCTCTCCGGTCAAGCGCATCGCCAGATCTTCTATGGCATCGTAGGGCTCTTCGCGATGTTCGGCATCTCGTTTGTGGATTATCGCAACTGGCGCCGGTTCGCGATGCCGCTTTATGTGCTCAACCTTTTGCTGCTATTAATTATTTTGCTGCACGGTCACAGCGCGCTCGGAGCGCAGCGCTGGATTTCGCTGGGGCCGCTGGGCACGTTTCAACCGTCCGAGCCGGCAAAGCTGATCTTGGCGATCGCCATCGCGGCCGTGCTGTGCAACGGCCGGTACGATCGCCTGCAAGATATGTGGAAACCACTACTGCTGACCGGCGTGCCGGCACTGCTGATTCTCAAGCAGCCCGACTTGGGCACCACACTGGTCGTGCTGGCCATTCTCTCCGCGCAGCTATTCTTCGGGTTGAAGAGCGTCGTGGATTTTCTGCTCTATCTTGCCGGCGTCGTGATCGCCGCGTCGGCGGTGCTGGTAAGCAACGTGCTCAAGCCGTTTCAAAAGGCGCGCTTGCTGGTGTTTCTCAATCCGAAAGCCGATCCGCAAGGCGCCGGCTATAACCTCAATCAGTCGAAAATCGCGGTAGGCAGCGGCGAGCTGACCGGTCGCGGACTCTTTCACGGTACGCAAACGCAGCTGAGTTTCGTGCCGGAGAACTCACGCGATTTCATCTTTACCGTGCTGGCCGAAGAGTTCGGATTCATCGGCGCGATGGTGCTGATCGTACTGTACGGATTCATGCTCTTTGGCGGCGTTGCCGCGATCTTGGCTGCGCGCGATCGCTTCGGCGCACTGCTGGCGGTGGGTCTGGTCTCGATGCTAACGTTTCACATCCTTATCAATATCGGCATGACGGTCGGCATCATGCCGATCACCGGCATACCGCTGCCTTTCATGTCATACGGCGGCTCGTCGATCATCACCAACTTCCTCGCCGTTGGCGTCCTCATGAACATCTACTCCCAACGCGACCGCGACGTCCTGGGGAACGCCTAGCCGTATGCTAACGGCGTTTGCGCGCGATGTTTGGGTTGCGGATGGGGCTCCGGTGAATGTTCTGGGGCCGATTAAGATGCCGGCGCGCGTGATCGTGGCGAGGCTGCGCGATGGATCGGTGTGGGTGAACTCGCCGATCGCACTGTCGCCGGACGAGATGGTGGAGATTTCGCAGCTCGGCATTGTCCGCTATTTGGTTGCGCCGACGCGTCTACACGTATGGCGTTTGCCTGCGTGGAAGAAACTGTTCGCCGACGCGAAGCTGTGGGGACCGCCCGATGTCTCGAATCCCTATCAAGGCGTTGCTTTTGACGGCGTGTTGAGCGACGGTGCACCGGCCGCGTGGGCTGCTGATATCCAGCAAACGATTTTTAGAGGCAACTCGCTGCTACAAGAGGTCGAGTTTCTGCACGCGCCTTCGGGCACGTTGATGATCACGGACTTCATGCAGAACTACACGGCGCTCGCCGGTCATCCACTGCGCAACGCGTTCTTGAAGATGACGGGACTGCTAGGCGGCGGCGTGCCGCCCGACATTCGCGCGTCGTTTCGTCATCGCGATCTGGCGCGCGAATCGCTACGCCGGATCCTCGCGTGGGATTTCGACAAACTGATTCCCGCCCACGGCGACTGCATTACGTCAGACGCAAAAGCGTTCGTGCAGCGCGCTTTCACCTGGCTGCAGTAGCTAGCGCGGTTATTGGTAAAACACTTGGCCGGCGGAGTTGTGGCGCAGGATGATCGTTTGAGGGTGCGCTTTTGAAAGCGTCACATCGCGCGGCACTATGTTCACCGTCGTCGTGCCGCATTTTGCCGTGCCGACGAGGCGGTATTGGCCCTCGTTGTAGGCCTGCCACATGTGGCCGTCGCCTATCGTTACGAAAAGCACACGCGTCCCGGCGCGAAACGACTCCGCCGTGACCGTGCATCCGCTCTCGTTGCGCAGCAGTAGCGATACTTTGTTGTCTTGCGTATAACCGGGATCGGCAATCGCCGGTGCTGCGACGGCGACGCAGGCGGCCGCTAGCAGCGCGGATGCGATCGAGGCACGTAGTGAGAATCTCTTGTTCATGACCACTGGAACGTTGTCCGGTCCCCGCTTGGTTCCTTGGCCTGCCTTTTGAGGCGGCCCTATCGGATCGGTGACACGTTTTCGGTGCCGCTGCCCGGCGGCGCCGCGGCGCTTGGCGTCGTCGTGGGGCTTGGCTCGCGATGCGCGACGCTCGCCTTCAACACATTCTGCGCCCGGGTGGACGACGAACCGCTCGCGCTCTATCGGTGGCCGGTGGCCGGGCGCGTCCACCCATTCGAGGCGCCGGCGTATCCCGCGCCGGAATCGCGGCGCATCGAGGCGCCGGAGATCGTACAGGACCGTTTGGCATGCGCGCGCGCGGGCGCAACGTGGGCGCGGCCGCATCTCGCCGTATACGATGTGCGCGGCGACGTGACCGCGGAGCGACTCGCAGGGCTTCCCGACGATGCACGCTTGCAATGGCGGGAAGCGCTTTCCGACGTGAGCCTGCATGCCATCGCCGAATGGTTCGCGGCGCATTTTTGGGCGGAGGTGCGTCCGTACGGTGCCGCCAGCAATCACGCGCCAGGGCGAGCGCTGCTGCGCGCGAGCACGCGACGCGCGCAATCGTTGGAAACGCATGACCTTGCGCGCGATGCAGACGTGCTCGAAGGCGCGCGGATCGAACGGTTGACCGTTCGCGGTAATTCAAGCGCCCATGTTGACGCGCGCGATATCGCCGCGCTGCAGACGCTGCGGTCGTTGCATGTGGGCGGCCTTGAACTGCGCAACGCGGAGGAGCTGGTGGGGCTCTCGGGCCTGCGGGCGCTGACACTGCGCGGCGTGCGCGGTTTGCGCGACCTTACGTGGCTCGAGCAAATGGCGATAACGCACCTCAGCCTCGAGGGCATCCTCAACGTGGACGACATCGGGCCGATCGAGCGCATGCCGCACCTCGAGCAGCTGGAACTGCGCGGTGCCTGGCAGATCTCGCTCGACGAGCTTGCCTGGCTGCGCGACGCGACGGGCCTGCGGGGCCTCACCCTCGACATCGGCGGCCGCCGCAAAAACGCCGAGATCTTTAAAGCTCGTCCACGGCCATATTTCCGACACTGGGTGTCGGACTGGGTCCGGCAGGTTCGGGATGGGGCGGCCAGGAATGCGAAGCACCAACCGCCGGTTGACCCCCTCTTGTGAAGGGTCCCAGGCGGCAACAAAGAGTTTTTATATTTCGGACGCGGTGGTGGGCCTGGAAGGCGTCACCCGCTTGATGGGGCGAGACCCCGTCGCGGAGGTTCGACGACCGGACGCCGCGCGTTCGTGGTTAGAGGTTAAGGAATTTGTCTACCGAGATACTGATCTCGAGCGACCCCTGGGAAAACCGGGTCGCCATACTTGAGGACGGCGCTCTTGCCGAACTCTACATCGAGCGCGAAGAAAAAGTCATCGGCTCGATTTACAAAGGAAAAGTTCAAAACGTGTTGCCCGGTATGGGTGCCGCGTTTGTGGACATCGGCCTCGGCCGCAACGCCTTTCTCTACGTCGACGACATCAGCAAACAGCCGCTGAACATTGGCGACGTCGAAATCACGCAAGGCGCCAAAGGCTTCACCATCGCGGAGAAGGCCAAACGCGGCGACGACGTGCTGGTTCAGATCGTCAAGGAGCCGCGTGGCCTTAAAGGTGCGCGCATCAGCACCAACGTCTCGCTTCCGGGGCGCTATCTGATTTTGATGCCGAACGGTCGATTCTCGGGCGTCTCACGCAAGATCGAATCGGCGACCGAACGCGATCGTCTCAAGAGCGTGATGAAACGCATCCGCCCCGAAGGCATGGCTACCGTCGTGCGAACGGCCGCGGCCGGCGTCAGCGAAGCGGAGCTCATCGCCGATCTCGGCGTGCTGATTCGCATGTGGCACGGCATTCTCGAAACGTTCAAGCGCGCCGCGTCGCCGGCGCTGCTGCACAAAGACATGAACCTCGTCTATAAGGCGGCGCGCGACTTCATCACCGCCGACGTGGACAAGGTGCTCATCGATAACGAAGATGAGTACGGCAAGGTTCGCGCGTTTCTACAGTTGTTGGGGCCGCAATACCTCGATCGCGTGGAGTACTACGATCGTGGGCGCGCGCTCTTCGACGATTATAAGATCACCGACGAGCTGCAGAAGCTGATGCGCGCGAAGGTCAACTTACCGTCGGGCGGTTCGATCGTGATCGAATCCACCGAAGCGCTGACCGTCATCGACGTCAACTCCGGCAAGTTCACCGGAGGCAAGAACCTCGAAGACACGATCGTCAAGACCAACATCGAAGCCGCTACCGAAATCGCGCGTCAAGTGCGACTGCGCGACATCGGCGGCATCATCGTGGTGGACTTCATCGACATGTCCACCGAAACGTCGCGCAGCAAAGTCATCAAGACGCTCGAAGATGGGCTGCGCAAAGACCGCACGCGCTCGACGATTCAATCGTTCTCCAGCCTCGGCCTGCTGGAGTTCACACGCAAACGCATCGGCAAAGATCTCGGCGCGCAGTTGCGCGGCGCGTGTCCCACGTGCAGTGGTTCGGGCAGCGTGCTCTCACCGCAGTCGGTGGCCATCGATACGCTGCGCGGTCTGCGCGCGGCCGGCGAGGGCAAAGATCCGCTGATCGTGCATGCGGCGCCCACCGTTGCCGCGCAGTTGGAATTCTGGTACGAAAGCGAAACCGAAGAACTTTCGCGCGAACTCGAATGCTCCATTCACGTGCGCGTGGACGATCGACTCAACCCCGAACGCACGCGCTTCGACCGCGTACCCAACTTTAAAGATGACGCAAATAACCTCGTGCGCGTCGGCGACGAGCACACCGTGGATCTGCTGCCCGGCCGTCTGCCCAACGCAACGTCTGCCGCCGCCGCGCTCAACGGTCACGTCGTCGAAGTGGAAAACGCCGCGAACAACGCCGGTAACTCGGCGCGCATTCGCGTGCTCGATGTCGACGATGCCGATGACTACGTGCTGGCCGAGATGATCGAAGTCGGCGCCAAAGCCGAAACCGGCAAACGCAAACGCCGTCGCGGCGGACGCAAGGCGCCGCTCACCGCGGCGCAGCAGACCGCCGAGCTGCGCGAGCTCGCGAAGGAAGCTGAAGAGCAGTCTGCGCGGGTTCCGCTGGGTATCACCACGGTAACCGAAGAGGAAGAAGCCACCGACAAAGTGCGCGTCGCCGAGGCGAAAGCCGAACGCAGCGCCGATGCCATCGTTATCGCCGCGGGGGAAGTGCATCGTCGCGAAGACGGCGCGCCGGGCGAAGAAGGCGAACATCGTCGTCGCCGTCGCCGCCGCGGCGGCCGCGGACGCAAGCGTCACAACGGCGACGCCGCTGCAGCCGGAATTCCGGATCAGAGCGCGCGCGTGCAAGTTGAAGTCGCCGACAATCGCGTAGCCGACAATCGCATAGAAGAAGACGACGCGGCGCAGCCGGTCGGTGGCCCGTTGGCGGGCTCCGAAGACGGCGAACATCGCCGTCGTCGGCGTCGTCGCCGCGGTCGCGGCCGCGGGAGCGCGGGTCAGCAGGCCGATCAGACGCAGCAGAGCGAGGCGGTTCCCGATCGCCACATCTTCCGCGTCGGCTCCAACGGCAACGCGGAAGCGACGGGCGAAACCGCGCCGCGCGAACCGTCGCGCGCCATCGCCACGCTTCGCCGCGCGCATCCGCCCGCTGTGGACGCGCCGGCGCCCTCGCTGAAGGCGCCGAAGCCCGAGATAAAGGCTACCAAACCCGTGCGTCGTCGCCCCGCCGCCGAGAAGATCGAACGCGGAGGCGAACTCGAGGCGTCGCCGATTCGCGCGCTTCCGCCGGCGAGCAAACTGGTGCGCGCACGTCCGAAAGCTGCGGCGAAGAAGCCCGCAGAGAAGGCGCCCGCTGCAGTAAAGGCGCCGGTAGCGAAAAAGGCTCCCGCCGCTCGTAAGAAGGCGACCGCAGCTGCACCAAAAACGCGCAAGAAGGCTGCCTCTCCGGCAAAGGCTTCGACGCGCAAGAAGAAATCGTAAGCCAGCGCGTCGCGGTCTGCGTTGACTTCGACGGTACGATAACCGATCTCGACACGTTCGACGTGCTGGTTGCCGCGCACGCCGACGCGCGCGACTGGGCGTCGTACGAAAGCGATCTGCAGGGGAAGCGGCTGACCCTGCGCGACGTCTTAGCGGCGCAGACGCGTTTCGTGCGCGGTTCCCTCGACGACGCCGACGCGTTGGTCGCGCGGCGCGCGCACGTGGACCCGTCCTTCGTTGCGCTCGTGCGGCATTGTAAACGCGAGAACGTCCCCGTTCTCGTCCTGTCGTCGGGAATCGCGCCGCTGATCCAACGCGCGCTCGCGCGCGAAGGTATTCGCGACGTGCCGATCTACGCCAACGACGTGGTGGCCTCACCCGATGGGTGGACGATGCGCTTTCGCGACGAGTCCGATAACGGTCACGACAAAGCGGCGGCGGTGCGCGCGCTGCAGCGCGATGGGTATACCGTCATCTTTGTGGGCGACGGGCATTCCGATTTCGACGCCGCGCTTGCGGCCGACGTGTGTTTTGCCAAACGCGGTCACGCGCTCGAGCGCTTCTTGCAGCAGCGCGGCGCCGGCTACGAACCCTTCAGCACGTTTGCCGAGGTCGAAGCGGCGCTTCCGTAAGTTCTACGGTGTGGGAGCGTTCGATGGCAGCGGCGTGGGTGCGACTTCGCCGATGGCGGCGTCGTGCGCGAGCCGGTCGTTTAGATACGAGATCGCGCGGCGCAGCTGCGTGTCGTGCGCCGGTTCGCCGAAGCGAGCCGACTTGTTCTCGACGATCGTAATGTCCGGCATGATGCCGCGATGGTTGATGTCGTGGTTGAGCGGCGTGAGATATCGCGCCGTTGTTATCTTGATCGCGGATCCATCATCCAGGCGATAGATGTTCTGCACGACGCCTTTGCCGTACGTCTTGGTGCCGATGATGACGCCCGCGCCGTCGTCTTGGATGGCGCCCGACGTGATCTCCGATGCGCTGGCCGTGTACTTGTTCACGAGCACTGCAAGCGGCATGGGAGGAATGGCCGTGTCTTCGGCGTCGTACGTGGTGATACTCGATCCACGCGACTCGATCGATACGATCGGCCCCGCCGGAATAAACTTCGAACTCACGTCCACAGCGGCGTCCAGATAACCGCCGCCGTTATTGCGCAAGTCCATCACGATGGCGCGTGCGCCTTCCTGACGCAGTCGCGTGAGCGCTGTGGTGAGTTCTGCGCCGGTGGTGCGGCCAAAAACGCTAAGCGCCACGTAGCCGATGTTGCCCGGCAGCATGCGGTCGAAGACGCTGACTTGATGGATCTGCTGGCGCACGATCGTAATGGGTGCGATCGCCGCGCCGTCGCGGATAATGCCGAGCACCACCTTCGTGCCGATCTTGCCGCGCAGATGATTGCTGGCCTGTGCCAGTGTGTAGCCCTTGGTCGACGCGCCATTGATAGCTGAAATGTCGTCGTCCTGCTGCACGCCTGCTTTGTCTGCGGGGCCGTTGGGAATGACGCTGCTTACGGTGATCTGTTTGGTCGTTTCGTCTTGCATGATCACGATGCCGGTGCCGCCGAAGTTCGTGCCGTCGAGATCCTGATTGAGTGCGGCGAAGTCTTTGGGCGAGAGAAAGACCGTATACTTATCGTGGACGGATCCTAGCATGCCCGAGATTGCGGCGTACGACAATAGTTTCGGCGAGATCTTCTTGCCGGAGATCTTCGCCGCGTCCTCGACTTGCTCGCGAACCAGCGCGATGTCGCGCGCGGAACTCGAGGTCGCGCGCACGACGGGCAGCGTGGGATTTTTCACGCCGGCTTTCTTCATTGCTTGCAGCATCGCCGCGCGCGCGCCGTCGACGATCGCTTGCGGCGATGTCTTTTCGTAATAGTCTTGCGTTAGCTTGTCGTACGACGTGGCGATCTGCCGCGCGTCTACCGCGGAGAGCGCGGGCGCGGCAGCCGAAACGACCGGCGCGAGCGAGAAGATCATCGCGCCGAGTGCGGCGCCTGCGAGCAAGCGGTTCATGGGAATCCTATCGAGCGTGTGCGAGATACGCTTTGGCTGCGGAGAGTTGTTTGTCTGCGGAAGTGTCGATGAGCGCTGGGGTGTCGGCGTTTTGTGCGACGGCGATGTCGGGCGATATTCCGCGATGCTGGATGTCGCGGCCCAGCGGCGTGACGTAGCGCGCGGTGGTGATCTTCAGGGCGCCGGCGTCGGGCATGGGATAGATCGTCTGCACGACGCCCTTGCCGAAGGTCTTGGTGCCGATGATTTTGGCCAAACCGTAATCTTGCAGCGCGCCGGCCGTGATCTCCGAAGCGCTGGCCGTATATTTGTTGACGAGAATCACAAGCGGTGCGACGTTGGGAATCGACCAGTTCGCTAACGCATCGGCCTCTTGGCGATCGCCCGCGCGATCGATTGTCGAAACGATCGCTTTGCCGGTCGGCACGAATATGCTGGAGATACGCACCGCGGCGTCCACCAAGCCGCCGCCGTTGTCGCGCAGGTCGAGTATGTACCCCGCCGCGTGGTGCGTCTTACCCTCGAGAATCGCTTTACGCACTTCGTCGGGCGAGGTTTGGCCGAAATCGGAGAGGCGGATGTAGTCGTACTTGCCTTCCATCTTTGCGGAGACGGTAGGAACGTGAATGATCTGACGCACGATCGCGTAGGTGTGCGCGTCCTTGGGATGCTCGTACGGATACGCGCGAATGTGGACCGCGGTGCCCTGCTTTCCGCGAATCATGCGCTCGACGACGTCGAGCGCGACGCCTTTGACCGCCTTGCCATCGACTGCAGTGACGATCTGTCCCGGCGTCATGCCGGCCTTGGCGGCCGGCAAGCCGGAGATCGGCTGCACCAATACGCGGCGATCTTTGAGCAAATAAATGTAGACGCCCACGCCGCCGAAGTTGCCGCCGGAGAGCGATTCGTCAAGACCTTGAAATGCGCTCGGCGAAAGATACGCCGTGTACGGATCGGACGGCATCGTGGCGATGCCTTCGAGCGCCCATTGCGTCATCAGCGACGATCCGGTCGCGCCCACCGCGGTGCTGTAATGCGATTGTGCGTAGTCGAGCGTCTGCACCGCGGCCGTCGCGTCGGCGTTGTCGTTCCCCGTCGCATGCTGCGCGGGGATCGACGCTTTCGCAACGTGTTTAATCTTCAGATATGCGAGCAGCGCTTTGCGTTCTTCATCGAGCATGTTCTGCGCGTCGATGGGGCGGTAATAGACGCGATCGATTTGATGGACCGCCAGCGAGACGAGCTGCGAGCCGTTCTGTCCATCGTCGAGGATACCGTCCAGCGAACCCGCGGACGCAACTTGCAGCGCGGCGTGCGACGCGGCTTCGGCGTGCAGCCGGTAGCCGACGTATAAAGAGGCCGCAGAAGCGGCCACGAGCACGATCAGCGCTACGACGAGCGCGCGAATGAGGACGGTCATCTTTATCATGGTTGTACCCCCGGAGAACCGCAATCCGGGCCCAAAAGGTTCCTCAACGCAGGAACGGCGACGGGTCGATGGGTTTGCCGTTCTTACGAACTTCGAAGTGCACGTGCGGTCCGGTGGACCAACCGGTGGAACCCGACGAGGCAATCGGCTGCCCGCGCGTGACGTGCTGACCCTTCGAGACATAGAACGACGATAGGTGGCCGTAGCCCGTGGAGATGCCGCCGCCGTTGTCAATCAACACAAAGTTGCCGTAGCCGCCATACCACTGCGCCATGATCACGGTACCGTCGGCGGCGGCGCGCACGGTTGTGTGCATCGGCACCCCGATGTCGAGGCCCGGGTGGAACTCGGGAGCGCCGCCGAATGGGTTGCTGCGCCAGCCGAAGGGCGAGGTAATAGGCCCATGCACCGGCCACGACAGCGATCGCGGCGCGCCGGTCGCGGCCGGTGGAATAACGCCGGCGATGCCGGCTGCGCGCTCGCGGCTGCGCCGTTCGGCCGCCTGCTCCGCCAGATATTGTTGAATTAGTTGCTCCAGCGCGGCTTCTTCGCCGGCCGAGAGTTCTTCGATGTGTGAGACTTGCACGGCCACGCCTTGTCGCTGGGTAGAAGCTACGGCGACGAGATTTTGGCGTTCGCCTGCAAGCGCGCCTAGCTGCGAACGGGCGTCGTTCTGCGCGCTCTGCTGTGAGGCGAGCTCCAAACGGTCGCGCTGCAGGCGTGACTGTACCGCCGCGACGTGCGACGCCGCCTTCTTGCGATCGCGCACCGTCGCCTGATTGGCCGCAATGAGTAGACGCAGATCTTCCCAGCGCTCCACGAACTCGCTGAACGAATGCGCGGAGAGCAGCACGTTGAGATAGTCGAGGTTGCCGTTCTCGTAGATGTCCACCAGGCGGCGTCTGAGCATATTGTCGTGCAGCGCCAAGCTTTTCTGCGCCGCGCGCAGGCGCGTGGTGTTGACGTCGAGGCGATGTTCGGTGGCGCCGATTTGTGCCGAGATGCTGCGCAGGTGAGTATTGGTCTGCGCGATGGCGGCGTTCGTTTGATCGAGCTGTGCCTGCAGGTTGCCGACGCGGCTGGTGGCGTCGTTAAGTTCGAGGCGTTTTTGGTGCAGGCGCGCTTGAATCTGCTGCTGCTTGAGGCGCTCCTGATGGATGCGCTGCTGCAGCGACGGCTTCTTGGCGGCCAACAATGTTGGCAGCAATGCGAGAACGAGCAGAGCTGCGAGCGGGCGCTTCACGAGCGACGTTTCTCCTTAACGAACACCGAACCAGAAATAGACTTCGCATAGCGTTTCAACTCGGCCGCCGCTTCGCCTATCTGATTGTAGTGATCGAAGGGGAGACGCTCGTTGGAAACGATGGCGATCGAGAGCGACATGATGGGAAAGCGATTGAGTGTGCCGCGCCGATCTCGCGTCTCGATGTAGCCCTGACGCAAGTCTTTCGACGAGTACAACGAGCGGATCCGGGCGTCGAAGACGTCGATGACGTTCTGCGCTATTTCCTCGGCACGGTCCGGCGAGGTAGCGATGATGAAATCGTCGCCACCAATGTGTCCCACGAAGTCGCTCTCCGTGCCGCGGCGACGCGCGACGTCCACGGCTGCGTCGGCGACCAGTTTGATCGCCTCGTCGCCGTGCGTGAAGCCATACACGTCGTTAAATGCTTTAAATGAGTCTAAATCGAGGTAAAGGATCGCGAACTCGTCGCCCGACGCGATGCGCTTGCGCAATTCACTTTCGATGGTGAGATTGCCCGGCAGGCGCGTGAGAGGCGAAAGCGACGAATCCGTCTCGACGCGCCGAATTTTCGCGCGCACGCGCGCGACCAGCTCTTGCGTTCCGAACGGCTTGGTGATGTAGTCGTCGGCGCCGGCCTCGAAACCGCGCAGTTTGTCGTCGGTTTCGCCGCGCGCCGTGACCATGATGATGGGGACGTGCGAGATCAGCGGATTTGCGTGCGCGCGGATGCGCCGCGCGACTTCGTAACCATCCATGTGCGGCATCATCACGTCGAGGAGCACCAGATCGATCTGACGACCGATCAACGCTTCGAGCGCCTCGCTGCCGCTGGCCGCGGTCTCCACCTCGAAGCGCTCCAGCTCCAAGTTGGTCGCGATCACTTTGCGTAGATTGCGGTCATCGTCGACGACGAGCACGCGATACTTCGCCTCGTCGTCGGATACGGTCACGCGCGCTCCGGTAGCGAGAGTGCGAACGTGGTGCCGTGCCCCAGTTCGCTGCGCACGGTAATGGTGCCGCCGTGCGCGCGCACGAGCGCGAGCGCGATGAACAGCCCGAGTCCGGTGCCGTCGAGCGGCGCGGCGAGTCCGTTATCCACGCGATAGAAGCGATCGAAGACGTACGGTAGGTTTTCCTCGGCGATCCCCGCGCCGCGGTCGGCGACCTCGACGATCGTGCTGCCGTCGCGCGACGAAGCGGTCACCACAATCGACGTTTCCGACGGTGAAAACTTGGCGGCGTTATCGAGCACGTGCGCGAACGCTTCGCGCAGCAAATCGGGATCTCCGGAGATCGTCGCGCCCGCGGTGTGGCGCACCACCGGATGCGCTGCTTCGTCGAGGCGAGCGGCGGCGAGTGCGCCGTCGAGAATGTCGTCCAGCGGCACGCTGACGCGGCGCGCGAGCAGCTGACCGGCTTCCACGCGTGAAACCATCAACATCTTGTCGATGGACGAACCGAGCCGCTCGACCTGCTCGCCGATCGTCGCGAGGTAGTCGCGCCGCAGCTCCGGCTCCAGCCGGCCGTCTGCGCGCGAGAGCGTATCGACGAACGCTTTGATCGTTGCGAGCGGCGTTTTGAGTTCGTGTGAAATCGAGCCGACCAGCTCGCTCTTGAGCTGTTCGATCTCCGCGTAACGCCCTGGGTCGGAGAAGGTGAGCAGCCAGCCGTCGATATCGTCGTGGTGCCGTATCGCCACTACGTGCGCTTCGACGGCGAGCCTGTGCCCCGACGGCGACACGAACGCGAGTTGCGTGTGGCGTACGCCGGATTCCGTTGCGAGCACGCTTCGCGCGCCGTCGAGCAGGATGTCGTCGAGGCGTTCGCCCACAGCGCTGGATTCGGCGATGCCGGTTAGCCGCTCTGCAGCGGGATTCCAGCGCGCCACGACGCCATTTGAATCGACGTGCGCGGTGCCCTCGTGCGAGACGCGGAGCAACACGTCGAAGCGCGACTTAAAGCCGACGAGTTCGGCGAGAAGATCGCCCGCTACGTCCGAAGGTAACGTCGAACCGATATCCACGATGCGATGACTCCCACGGCGGCGCCGACGACGAGCAGTTCGGCAATGAGCGGGACGGGGGCAACCGCGGCGCTCCGCAGCGGCACGAACGGCAGTGCGGCGAGCAGATGCGGCCACGCCAGCGCGCGCGCGGCGGCGAGTACCAACACGGCGACGATAGCGCCCAAGACACCGTCGAGCAGCCCCTCGCAGATGAAAGGCATGTGGATGTACGTATTGGTCGCACCCACCAACTGCATGATGGCGATCTCGCGGCGGCGCGCGAACACGGTCAAGCGGATCGTGTTCGAAATGATGATGCCGGCAACGAGCACGAACGCGATGATGATGCCGACGCCGATGCGCCGCAACACGGCGCCCGCCTGCAGCAGACGCCGCACTTCGTCGGCACCGTACACGACGTTGTGCACGCCCTGCAGTTTGCCGATGGTGGCGGCGACGGCCTCGACCTGCGCCGGATCCTTCACCTTAACGCGCAGCTTATCGGGAAGCGGATTAGTAGCGAGCAGCGACGTATCGATTTCGCCCTTCACCTCGGCGCGCATCTCGCGCAAGCCTTGCGCTTTGGAAACGAACGTTACCGAAGCGACGCGCGGATCGCGCACGATTTGCGAACGCAAATCGGCAGCCCGAGCCGCGGTGACGTCGTTATTGAGATATGCCGACACGGCGATCTGACTGAGCAACTCGTCGCCCACGCCGGTCAGCGCGGCGCGCACGAAAAGGAAGGCGCCCAGCAGAACGATCGTTACGGCGACGGTGCCGATAGCGGTGAGCTGCATGCCGGCGTTGCGGCTGAAGTTTCTGCGAACTTCAGCCAGAAAGAACTTGGCTTTGCCCCAGTCCAAGATAGTAGTATCCCCGCTCTTCGTCGGTGGCGATGCGACCGTCTTCTAATCGCACGACGCGGCGGCGCATGCGATCGACGACGGCTTGATTGTGCGTGGCGACGACGACCGTCGTACCTTTAAGATTGATCCGCACCAGCAGATCCATGATCTCACCCGAGTTTACCGGATCTAAGTTGCCGGTAGGCTCGTCGCACAGCAGCAATTTTGGATTGTTGATCAACGCGCGCGCGATGGCGGTGCGCTGCTGCTCTCCACCGGAGAGTTCTCCGGGATACATGCGGCTCTTGTGAGCCAAGCCGACGAGATCGAGTGCGCGCGGCACTTGACGCGCAATCTCTTTCGAGTGCGTTCCCGTTACCTGCATGGCGAACGCGATGTTTTCCCACACCGTTTTCTCGGAGAGCAGTTTAAAATCTTGAAACACCACGCCCAAGTGTCGCCGCAGTGCGGGAACGCGTCGATTACGCAGCCGGTCGACGCGAATGCCGTCAACCGTGATTTCACCGCTGCTGGCGCGCTGTTCGCGATAGAGCAGGCGCATCAAACTCGTCTTGCCCATTCCCGAATGGCCGACCAAAAAGACGAACTCGCCTTTGCCGATTTCGAGACTCACGTTATCGAGTGCACGCGTACCGTTTGGATACGATAGCGTGACGTTTCGCAGCGAGATCATCTTCCGGAAGGGGTTTTTCGTCCATGCGGGTCTATACCTTCGCTGTATGAACTTCGATCTGTCCGACGAGCAGAAGGCCATCCAAGCGTTGGCGCGAGAGTTTGCCGTGGCGGAGGTGCGCCCGCGCGCCGAGGAGATGGATCGCGAGGCGGCTTTCCCCTACGATCTCGTCGCAAAGATGGCCGAGCTGGGATTCCTCGGTTTACCATTTCCTGAGAAATATGGCGGTTCGGGTGCCGACACCGTGAGCTATGCGCTGGCCGTGATGGAGCTAGCTCGGGTGGACGCGTCCACGGCCATCACCATGGCCGCTCATGTGTCGTTGGGCGCCACGCCGTTCTATCTGTTCGGAACCGAGGAGCAGAAGCAAACCTATCTGGTGCCGCTGGCGCAGGGCAAGATGCTGTGGGGCTTCGGTCTGACCGAACCCGGCGCCGGCAGCGACGCCGGCAACTGTCAAACGAAAGCGGAGCTGCACGGCGGCCACTGGGTCGTTAACGGAACAAAGGCATTCATCACCAACTCCGGCACCGACATTTCGGGTGGCACGACGATCACCGCCGTCACCGGCAAACGCGCCGATGGTGCAAGCGAGATCACGAATTTAATCATGCCGCAAGATGCGCCCGGTTTCACGCGCAGCAAGAAATATCGTAAGATGGGCTGGCGCGCGTCGGACACGCGCGAGCTCGCGTTCGTCGATGCGGAGATCTCCGAAGGCAACGTGCTCGGCCGACGCGGCGAAGGTCTGCGGCAGTTTCTCACCGTGCTCGACGGCGGCCGCATCTCCGTTGCCGCGCTCTCGCTGGGTTTGGCGATGGGCGCGTACGACGAATCGATTGCGTACGCGAAAGAACGCCGCGCGTTCGGCAAGCCGATCGGCAAGTTTCAAGCGATTTCGTTCAAGCTCGTAGACATGTTGTGCGAGATCGAACACGCTAAGCTGATGGTGCTGCGCGCAGCGTGGGAAAAGGACAACGGCCGCGATTACGTGCGCACCGCGAGCTTCGCCAAACTCTACGCCGCGGAACTCTCGCATCGCGCTGTCAACTCAGGCGTGCAGATTCACGGGGGCTACGGCTTTATGGACGAATATCCGATCTCGCGCATGTATCGCGATCAGAAAATCAACGAGATCGGCGAGGGCACCAACGAAGTTCAGCGTGTCGTATTGGCACGCTTGATGGGTCTGTAAAACAGGCGTACAATAGCCGCATGAAACGAATTCTCGGCGCCGTTACGGCGCTCGCACTGGCCTTCGCCGCGGTTCCCGCATTTGCGGCCCTTTCCGCGGGCACGAAGGCTCCCGACTTCACCCTACAAGCGTCGCTCGGCGGCAACGTGTTCACGTACAGCCTCGCCGACGCGCTGAAAAAGGGCCCGGTCGTCCTGTACTTCTACCCAGCAGCATTCACGAAGGGATGCACGATCGAAGCGCACGACTTTGCCGACGCGATCTCGAAGTATAGGGCGCTCGGCGCGACGGTCATCGGGGTTTCGCACGATCCGATCGCCACGCTGCAGCGATTCTCTACATCGGAATGCCGCAGCAAGTTCCCGGTCGCTGCCGACACCGATCAACACGTGATGACCGCGTACGATTCGGTACTCTCCGGTCACCCGCAGTACGCCAACCGCACGTCGTACGTCATCTCGCCACAAGGCACGATTCTCTACACCTACACCAACCTCGATCCGGCCAAGCACGTTGCTAATACATTGGCTGCATTGCAGGCGTGGGACGCGGCGCAAAAGGCGCGAAACGGGAAGTAAGCGGGCGCTCGCGAAGCGTCCGCCATGAAGATTTCACGGTTTGGTGCGGTCGCCTTCGCCGCATTGCTTACGATCGGTGTCGCGGGCGGCTCGGCCGCAGTGACCGTGGGTCTGGCGAGTGCTCCCATCGCCGCGCGAGCGGATGTGTCGGCAGCGCTCAAAGGCGTGCTCACCACGCTTAGGGGGCTCTCCGACAATCAATTTCACGAAGTCGCCGCCTGGGCTCGAAACAACGGCAGCCCGCCGGGCTTCGCGTTTAATCCCGTGCAGAGCGCCGAGATGCAAATCGGAAGCCTCAACTATAACGACGGACAGGCCGTGCTCCAGTGGCTGCGCGGAGGCGGACGCTACGCGCTCTACAATCGCGGCGCAAGCGATCGTGAAATCGGCAGTCGCAATGCCGGCAGTGCGCCGCAGGCTACCGCGACGCCCAATCCATATCGCCAGCTCGAACTCACGTCGCCAACGTTGGGCAAACAGCAGACCGGCAGCATCGTGGTGCTCAGCGGATTTGCCGCCGCGAGCCGCGATGGAAAGACGGCGCTCGCATGCGTGTCGTTTCAAAACAACGCGCCGGTGGCAGCCACGCAGGTGAACTTCAATTTCACGCTCCTCGACGCAAACGGCAATACCGTCGGCACGATGGCGTTGGATCGCACCGGCACATTCTCAACGGGAATCGGCATCATGTCGTGGTCGAGCTTTAACGATTGGAACGGCGGGTCGGGCTTCAGCAACCGCGGCTACAGCGACAACTGCGCGAAGATTAGCAACGGCGTCGCCGCTCTGCCGATCATCCAAGCTCGTTTCGTTACCTACACGATCACCGGAGTCACCTACGCTGACGGCACCACCTGGCCGCGCCACCAGTAAGAGGAAGTGGCTGTCCTTCGACTGCGTTTCGCAGCGCTACGCACTGCTCCACTCGCTCAGGATGACATTAGCGGAAGCGCGCTGTAGAAGTTGGCGGGCTGTGCGTATTTTCTAAAACAGCGGCTGCGTGCGGGGTGTGCGTTCTGGCGCATGAGCGTCTAGGGCGGTGATGGGGCGCGGCGCGATGTCGATGGCGGAGATCTCCGGAAGTTCGGCATCGGGCAGCGCGGCCTCGTCTTTGAGTTTGCGCCCTTGCGGGAGCAGCCGCGTCTCGTACGAGCCCACGGCGCCGTTGAATGCTTCGACCGATCGTTCCAGCGCTCTGCGCAAGTTCTGCAGATGCTCGGAAAACTTCTGCGCGCGATCGTAGAGTTCGCGACCGATCTCGGCAATGCGTTTTGCATTCTCTTCTTGGCGCACGACCTGCCAGCCCATCGCGAACGAACGCAGCAGACTGATCAGCGACAGCGGTCCGCTGATCAGCACGCCTTTGTCGAGCGCGTATTCGATCAGCAGCGGGTTCTCGTTACACGCGGCGCCCAGAAACGATTCGCCGGGTACGAACATGATGACGAAATCTGCCGAACCTTCGGCGCTTTGATAGTCGCGGCGGGCGAGGGCGTCCACGTGATCCTGCAGCGCCTTCGCGTACTTGCGTACCAGTTCGCGGCGCGCGTCGTCGTCAACGGCTTCGAGTGCACTCTGCATCGCATCGATCGGCGCTTTCGCATCGACGAACACGCGCCGTCCGCCGGGCAGGTTCACCGTCATGTCCGGGCGCAGACGGCTGCCTTCGATCACCACGGTCTGCTGCTCGTTGAAATCGCAATGCGATTCCATGCCGGCTTTCTGCACGACGTTGTGCAACTGCATTTCGCCCCAGCGGCCGCGCGTAGTGGGATTACGCAGCGCGGTGACCAGCGACGACGTTTGATTCGAGAGTGCGTTGGCCGATGTTTTGAGCGTTTCGGTTTGCGACATCAACCCGGCGATCTGCGCGCCTAAACTGCCGACGTCTTTCTGTCGCGTGTTCTCCAGTTCGGCGATCAGTTTCGCAAACTGCGCGAGTTGATCGCTCATTGGTTTGACCACGTCGCCGACTTTTTCACCAGCGCGCTGCGCCGTGGCGTCGCGCATTTCGTTCTTCGCGCGCTCGAGGAGCGCTTCGACGGCAGCCTCCTGCGTTTTCGACGACGATTCGATTTTGGCGCGAGCGCCGGCAAGTTCGCGTTCGGCCAGTTCGGCGCGCGAGCGCACGCGTTCGGTGCGCCGCTCCGAGGCGAACCATGCGATGGCGGCGCCGACCACGAGGCCGAGCAACAGTACGGTAGCGGGAAACGCGATAGCCGACGTCATGCGTGCATCCTCGCAACTGGGTTTGACTTCGCAGCGTCGAACTCCGCCGACGTGAGGCGAATTCGAGCGGCTTCGTTCAATCGCCTACGATATCTCCGGCTACGTCCTCTCGCACAAACGGCCGGCATTCGGCGGCTTGGCGGCTATTGCGTTTCCGAAAGAGCGCGCGAGCCATTTCTGACCAGGCAACTGCGGTAGTTTGGTCGTAGCCCGCGTGGACAGCAGGGAGTAGAATAGGCGATTGTGAGCGCTTCTGGAGATGTGGTTACCGTAACACTGCCCGAGATGGGCGAATCGGTGACCGAAGGCTCGATCATCGAATGGCGTAAGAAGGTAGGCGACGTCGTCGCCGAGGGCGATCCGTTGGTGGACGTCACGACCGATAAAGTCGATGTCGAGGTTCCCGCGACCGCCGGCGGCGTGATTACCGGCATTTTTGCCGGTGAAGGCGATACCGTTGCTGTAGGCGGCAAGCTCGCCGAGATCAACACGGCCGCGCCCGCGGCAAGCGCCTCCGCAAAGCCGAGCAATGGCTCGGCTGCCCAGGCTGCCGCTCCTGCAAAGCCCGCGGGTCCCCCCAAGATCGTGGATGTGACGCTGCCCGAGATGGGCGAATCCGTCACGGAGGGCGCCGTTGTCGAATTCCGCGTGAAGCTGGGGGATTTCATCAACGAAGGCGACCCGGTTGTGGACGTGACCACCGACAAGGTTGACGTGGAAGTGCCGGCGCCGGCTTCTGGCACGATTACCGAACTCTTCGCAAAACCTGGAGATACCGTGGCCGTCGGCGGCAAGCTGGCTGCACTCGATGCTAACGGCGTCGCTTCTGCGGCGCCCGCGAAAGTTGCCGCTCCGGTTCCAGCTGCCGCCAAGTCCGCGCCCGCCGTCGCATCGTCGCGCGCGCCGGGCGCCGAAGTGATCGCCTCCGCGCAAGCGCGACGCATCGCGCGCAAACTCGATTTGGATCTCGCATCAGTCAAAGGCAGCGGTCCCGCTGGCATGATTCTGCGCGGCGACGTGACGGCCGCTTCGAAGAACGGCGCGGCAAAACGCGCTCCCGCGGCCGCGCCGCAAGCGCCGGTTCCGTCGGGCGCCACGCTCACGCCGATCAAAGGGCCGGCCGCGGCGCTGGCCGGCTACATGGAGCAGAGTCTTGCGATTCCGACGGCTACGTCGTTTCGTACGCTCGCGGTGGATGTGCTCGACGCGCGGCGCAAAGAACTCAACGCCGCTATCAAGGCGGCTGGGCGCAAAGAGAAAGTCTCCTTCACGCATCTCATCGCGTTCGCGCTGGCGACGGCGGCGAAGCAGATGCCCTTCGTTACATATTCGTTCCGTCGCGAAGGCGCGCAGGCGATGCGCGTGGAGCCCGGCATTCATTTGGGTTTGGCCGTCGATACCGAGCGCAAAGACGGTTCGCGATTCTTGGTTGTGCCGGTGATCAAACATGCCGACACGCTGAACTTCGCACAGTTCCACGCGGCTTATGAAGTGCTGGTCGGCAAAGCGCGCGACGGCAAACTCGTTGCCGACGATCTGCAAGGCGCGTCGTTTACGTTGACCAATCCCGGCGGCATCGGCACCGTGGCGTCGGTACCGCGCCTCACGCCTGGTAATGGCTCGATCATTGCGGTGGGTTCGCTGGGATATCCGCCGGGATTCGCAGGGGCCAACGAGCAGACGCTGCGTCAGCTCGGCATCGTGAAGATCATGCAGATGACCAACACGTACGATCATCGCGTGATCCAAGGCGCGCAGTCCGGTGAGTACTTGCGCCGCATCGACGAACTGTTGCGCGGCGCAGACTCATTTTACGAAAATGTCTTCGCATCGCTCGGCGTCCAGGCCGCCGCAACGCCGCAAGTGCAGAGCGCCGCAGGGCCGACCGTGGGACAAATAGCCGCACCGTCCGACGACATGCTGCGCGCGGTTGCAGCGGGCATGGCTATCGTGGCCGCATATCGCACGCACGGACATCTGGCCGCCAATCTCGATCCGCTGGGGAGCGTTCCGCCCGGTGATCCGTCGCTGGATCCGGCGAATTACGGGCTAACGCCCGCACTGCAGAGCGCGATTCCGTCGTCGGTCTTGCGCGTCAAAGTGCCGGGCAATACGCTGGCCGAGGTGCTGCCGCACCTGCGCACCACATATTCGTCCACGATCGCGTACGAAGTCGAACACATCTCGAACACGCAGCAGCGCGAATGGCTGCGCGACTACATCGAATCGGGCAAGAACACCGTTCGACTCGACGCCGATCGTCAACTCGCGTTTCTGCAGCGCCTCACGCGCGTAGATGCGTTCGATCGCTACGTGCGCAAGACGTTCCTCGGGCAGAAATCGTTCTCGGGCGAAGGTCTCGATGTCATGGTTCCGATGCTCGAAGAACTCTTCGAAGTGTTGGCAGCCGACGACGTGTCGAGCGCGGTGATCGGTATGGCGCATCGCGGCCGTCTCAACGTGATCGCGCACGTGGTGGGTTTGCCGTACGAAGAAGTGATGGCGGAGTTCGAGGCGGCTCAGTGGCGCGGCGAACTGGGCGACGACGACGCGACGGGCGACGTGAAATACCACCACGGAGCCACCGGAAAATATCGCACGACGAACGGAAAAACGATCCGCGTAACGCTCGCGCACAACCCCAGCCATCTCGAAGCGGTCGATCCCGTGGTGGAAGGTGTGGCGCGCGCGCTACAAACCGATCACGCGCAGGGTGTCCCGTCGCTGGACGAACACAAAGCCGCGCCGATCCTCATTCACGGCGACGCGTCGTTCACGGGCCAAGGCATCATCGCAGAGGTGCTCAACCTGCAGTCGCTCGCAGGCTACGATACCGGCGGCACGGTGCATATCATCGCCAACAACCAGATCGGCTTCACCACCGATCCTTCCGACGCGCGCTCCACGCGCTACGCTTCGGATCTAGCGAAAGGCTACGACATGCCGATCGTGCACGTCAACGCTGACGACGTGGTGGCGTGCATCGCGGCCGTGCATTTTGTTGCGGACTTCCGGCGCGAGTTCGCGCGCGACGTCGTGATCGATCTCATCGGCTATCGCCGCTCGGGCCACAACGAGCAGGACGAACCGGCCTATACGCAGCCGGTGATGGCCGAGAAGATCAAAGCGCATCCGACCGTGCGAGAGCTCTTTGCCAACAAACTCGTGGCGCAGGGCGTGCTGACGGCCGAGCAGTCGAAAGAGATGTCCGACGCCATCATGACGCGTCTGCAAGAAGCGCGTAAGGGCATCAAGGGCGCCACGTCGCCGGTTGCCGGGCTCAAGCTCTTTGGCAGCAACACGTTCGATGGTACGCAACTCGACGAAGCGCCCCGTGAAAAACTCGTTGCCTGGAGCGATGCGTTGGCGGCGGTGCCCGATGGCTTCACGATTCACAAGAAACTCGCCGTGCAGTTCGATCGCCGCAAGACGACGATCGCCGAAAAAGGCATCGTCGATTGGGGCACGGCCGAAGCGCTGGCGTTTGCATCGCTGCTCACTAGCGGCACGCCGGTGCGCATTACGGGCCAAGACACCGAACGCGGCACGTACAGTCATCGTCACGCAAAGCTGCACGATCCGAACACCGCAGACGAGTACATTCCGCTGCAGCACCTCGAGGGGCAAAACGCGTCGTTCGAGATTCGCAACAGCCCACTTTCCGAATATGCATGCATGGGCTTCGAGTACGGCTACTCGATGGAGATGACGCGGGCGCTGGTGTTGTGGGAAGCGCAGTACGGCGACTTCTACAATGGCGCGCAGATCGTGGTCGATCAGTTCATCGCATCGGGTCAGGCGAAATGGGGACAGACGTCGCGTCTCACGTTGCTGCTGCCGCACGGATACGAAGGCAGCGGTCCCGAGCACTCCAGCGCGCGTTTGGAGCGCTTCCTGCAACTCGTTGCCGAGGGGAACTTGCGCGTAGCGTATCCGTCGACCGCGAGCAACTACTATCACCTGCTGCGTTTGCAGGCGCGTTCGCCGGTTGCGGTGCCGCTGGTCGTGATGACGCCCAAGTCGTTGCTGCGCGCCGAGAGCGCCGCCGGTAACTTGAACGATATGGCGACGGGTACGTTCCGCACCGTCATCGACGACCCGCGCGAGCTCGACAAGAAGAGCGTCGAACGGCTCATCCTGTGTACCGGCAAAATCTATCACGATATGGCCGCGCACGAGTTGTACGCGAACCTCAAAAAGACCGCGATCGTGCGTTTGGAGCTGCTCGCGCCGCTTCCAGCCGCCGAGATCAACGCGATCATCGCAACGTATCCCAACGTCAAGCGCATCGTATGGGTTCAGGAAGAGCCCAAGAACATGGGCGCGCGCGCCTTCGTGCGCCGTCGTTTGCTCGAGAGCAAGAAGACGAACTTCGACATGGGCTACGTCGGGCGCGGCTACCGCGCTAGCCCCAGCGAAGGCTACGCCGGCCAGCACGCCGTCGAACAAGAACGCATCCTCAAAGCCGCGCTAACCGAATAACGTGGACGCGCGCAAACCCGAAGACCGGCGCGCGCGCGGCGAGGCGTTGCTGCGCAAAGTGGATGGGGACGTGGTTGCCGATCATCTGCTGCATGAGTTCGACGACGTTGCCCCCGATTTTGCAAAATACCTCACCGAGTTTGCGTTCGGCGAGATCTACGCGCGCGAAGGCGATTTGCGCCAGCGCGAACTTGTGGCCATCGCGTCGCTTGCAACGATGGGCGGCTGCGACGCGCAGTTAGAAACGCACGTGCGCGCCGCGTTCAACGTTGGACTTAGCGAGCACGAGGTAGCCGAAACCGTGATGACGCTGATTCCATACATCGGTTTCCCAAAAACACTCGTCGCCATCAACGTATTGAAAAAGGTCTTACGCAAGCGCAAAGATGCGCGATGACCACTGACGAGGCGCGCGATCTCTTTGGCGGATTCTTCACGCTGTTGGCTGCGGAGGGTGCCGCTTCATTTGCCGGCACGATTCTTGGCTACGAATGCACGGATCCCGTCGTGCGCGTCGTGCTCGATGCGGCGTCAGTTCCCGCTCGCGCATACGTGGACGATGCCGCCGCCCCTGACGCGCATGTTACACTGCACGCCGACGCGACGACGTTCGACGAACTGCTGCGCGGGAAACTCGATCCGATGATGGCGATGTTGAGCGGACGCGTGAAGCTGACCGGCGATACCGCTGCGGCGCTGCGCCTCGCGCCCGCAATTCATGCGATCGTGCGCGCGTACGAAGACTATCGGGCGTCGAAAACTTAAGGCGAAGGCGAAGGCGCGATCAGTCCGCACGAGCTTGCAGTCGACGTGATCTGACCGGCGAGAATCCTCTCCGCCTGCATGAGCGCGGCGTAACTAGGCTCGAGCGATTCCATAGCGCCCTCGTACGACGGCGTCGTGCCTGGCTTCGTCATGCGCGAGACGTTCGCAACGGCGGCAGTATCTGCCGGCGCCTGCTGCAGTCCGGGCGTGGTGATCGTAACGTTCCCGAGACCGTTGGGGCTCGGTGTCGGCTGCAGAGGGGACATCCCGCGTCTCTGCGTTACCTGCGGCGTCGGCATCGTCACCTCGCGTAGACTGTCGCCATGTGCTTGCAGATCGCCGAGTTGTTCGGTTGCGAGAATGCCGCTGAATAAGTAGAGTTCGGCCTTCTGCTGTTCGATCACGGCGGCAACTTGCGCGCGCATGCCCTGCATGTCGGGGCGCTCTTGCGCCGATGCGTGCGCGGTCTCGTCATCCAGTTTTGCCAGGTACGTGTCGAGTTGCTTCACGTTCTGCACGAGGTTTTCCAGGATCATGTCAAGGTGCATTTCATCGAGGATCGTGCCGCCCGTGTCGCCGCCCTCGCCCGGATTCTGCTGATGACCTGCGCCGTTAGCCTGGTCGGTTGCAATGGAGCCGAGCATTTGCTGCGAGCCGAGCAACAGGCGATCATTGGAAAGTACGCCTTGCACCGACGGCAGCACCTCGTCGCGAAATGCGGTGCAAAAGGCGCTCGTGCGAACGTGCGCGATCTCGGGTGGTGCGGTCGCCGCAGGCAAGGCGCCAACGGCGGCGGCGATAAGCGCCGCTGCCAAGAGCATAGTCGCTACGCCGTTCGCGAACGAAAAGCCGCCGCCTTTGCGCGGTTGCCGCAGCGCGCCATCGAGCACCAGCGCCGGCGTCGGCCGCGCGATTCGTCGATGAAGATCGTGTCGCAACCGACGCCTTCACAGCGGCGCAGATCGGCGCGATGGCGGCCGATCGTGTCGATGGCGTCGCGCGCCAGCGCGGCGAAGGCGGCCCGTATGGGCGCGGGCGATGTGCGCGTCACCTGGCCGGACCCCTGCAGCACGACGCGCGGAGGCTCGTCATCGGCGTAGCTGTTGAGCGTGGCTACGTCGCGCGAATCGGGCTTGCGTCCGTCGGCGGCGGCAGAGAAGGCCCGCTGCGCGGCCTCCCGCAGGATCGCGGCCTCCGCGAGGTCGTCGTCGGTCGTCGCAGGCTCGGCCGAGAGCACGCCAAACTCGACTAGCGCCTGGCTCAAGCGACCTGACGCGGCAGAAAAATTCAGGCTGGGGGAGCCGCAGGCTGCAAGAATGACGTCGTTACGCATGTATGTAACCTTTATAATCGGTTATGTTCGGGGAATGCAAGCGTAACCTCTTAATATGGTTGCTTTTCGTCCTCAGGCAAACTCTGCGAGCACGTCGTCGATCGTGGGGCAAGCGATGAGCAACTCTCGCGTTTGCGCCGGGAGAAACCCCTTGGCGGCCATTTCGTCGAACAGCTCGATGAGCCGATCGTAGTAGCCGCGATGGTTGAGCAGCGCCACCGGCTTGCTGTGATAGCCCAGCTGACGCCAGGTCAAGATCTCGCAGAGTTCGTCCATCGTCCCGATCCCGCCGGGAAGCGCGACGAAGGCATCGCTGAGCTCGGCCATCATCGCCTTGCGCTCGTGCATTGTGGCGACGACGTGCAGGCGCGTGACGTCGTAGTGGGCGACCTCCGCGGTAGCCAGCGATTCGGGGATAACGCCGATCACTTCTCCGCCCGCCTCGAGCGCTGCGTTCGCTGCCGCTCCCATCAAGCCGACGCGGCCGCCACCAAAGACCAGCCCGTAACCCGCTCCGGCAACCGCGCGGCCGACCTCGCGCGCCAGATTGAGGTACTCGTCGCCATCGCCAGGACGCGCGCCGCAAAAGATGCAAACTCGCTTCATCGTATGCAGCGCTTTCGCGTCCCCGACGACGGTGTCATTCGTATCTCGCGCTCGCGCCGACGTGGCGGTGTAAGCAGTGTGATTACGGGTTTGCACGAAGCCGAGTTAGCGGACGTTGCTAAGATACTCAAGCGCCTGTGCGGAACCGGCGGCACGGCTAAGGATGGCGTCGTCGAGATTCAGGGCGACCATCGCGATAAGATCCTCGCGTGGTTTACCGCGCAGCATCGATTATGCAAAAGGGCCGGCGGCTAAACGCCGCCAGCCCTTTGCGTGCATTGCGTCGTTGCCTACGCGACGACTAAGGCCTGATCGCCGACGCCGGCCTTCTGAAGCGCCTCGTGAATCATGGCGTCTTGAATGTCGCGCACGGCCCAGCGAGCCTGCGCGTCCGCCGACAGTTGATCGATCGGGTCGAAGTACAGAAACGCCTTGCCCGGCTTGACGCTGGGCGCCGCATAGACGGCAATGCCGTTCTCGCGATCGTAATATTCGAACGAGTGAACGTCGCGTTTGCCGCCGCCGCCCGGCGCGTCGCACACGAACGTGGGCGTGTTAAAGCCGGCCGTGCTGCCGCGCACGAACTTCTCGATGTTCACGGCCGTTTGCACGGTCGTGCGCAGTTCTTCGACGCCTCTGACCATGTCGTGCATGTACACGTAATACGGATGGACGTTGACGTGGCTCATGCGTTTAACCAGAAGTTGCATGCGCTCCGGTGTATCGTTGACGCCGCGGATGAGCACGGATTGGTTGCGCGTGAAGATACCACGTTCGAACAGAATGCGCGTCGCTTTTTCGGTGATCCAGGTGATCTCTTCGGGCGAGTTGATATGGGTGTGCAGCATGACGTCCTTGCCCATCTTGCGTCCGCGGTCCACGATGGATGCCAGCGCGTCAACCCACTCGTGATCGGTAATGACCTTCATGGGCATGACCGCAATGCCTTTGCTCGCAAAGCGCATGCGACGCACGTGCGGGATGTCCAGCAGCGCGTTGCCGATAAGTTCTAAGTTCTTGGGCGGAAGTTGATATGCGTCGCCGCCGGAGATGACGATGTCTTCAAGTTCGGGCCGCTCGGAGATATACTTAAACGCATCTTGCCACTGCGCCGGCGTCTTGGCGAGCGAGACTTTATCCACTTCTTCGGTGTCGGGTCCGATTGCATACGAACGCGTGCAGAAGCGACAGTACACCGGGCAGACGTTGATCGGCAAGAAGAGCGCTTTGTCGACGTAGCGATGCACGAGACCCGGCACCGGGGAGTCGTCCTGTTCGTGCAGCGAGTCGAGCGTGAGCCGCGGATGATCGGGCAGCAGCGCCGACGCGAGCGGAATGAACTGACGGCGGATGGGATCGTTGACCGGATCGTTCCAGTCGATGAGCGAGATCTCATATGGGGGAACGCGCACGGCCATCGGCGCTCGCTCGAAGCCTTCTTGCACGTCTTTGAAAAACTCTGCCGGGCAGAGATCTTTGATCGTCTCCAGGAGTTCTTTAACGGACTTTACGGAGTTGCGCTGTTGCCAGAGGTGGTCGAGAAACGTTGCCTCGTCCACGTCTTTGTATTTTGGAACGTGGCGCCAGAACTCGCCTTGCTTGAGATTCTTGTATTCGAGCTTTTCCGGTCCGACTGCCGGCTTCTTATGGATGATATCGCTCATGGTGGTTAGGTCGTGCTCCCAGGTGTGGTGTTGTCGCCGTAGCGTTGTTCGAAGTATGCCCGGATTGCGGGATAATCGCGCAGCGTCTGCAGTGCGATATCGGCGTGGCCTTTGCAGTAGCCGTTGCCGACGATCATGGTGATGTCTTTTGCGACGCCTTCTGCGCCCAGCGCGGCGGCCGTAAATGACGTGGACATGGAGAAAAAGTACGCGATGCCGTCGTCCTTCGTGCACAAGATCGTCGCGAGTTCCGTGCCGGGGACGTTGACGCAGTTCACGGTGAGGTCGGCACCCTCGGGCGCGATCGCCAGTACCGCGTCGCTGACGGCCAGCGGATCGCGCGCATCGGCGATAACGAATTCGTCAACCAAGCCTTCGTCTTGCAGCAGGCGAGCCGACGGCGTGTTTGGGTCCGGCGCGACGCCGATGATGCATCCCGTGGAACCGACGCGCGACTGCGCTTGCGCGCACGCCAGCATGCCGCTCTTGCCGTCCGCGCCGATCACGACGATCGTTTCGCCCGTCTTCGCAAGACGGCGTACTTGCGCCGGCGCGCCGGCGACGTCGAGTACCGCAAGCGCGACGCTTTCGTCGATGTCGGAAGGCAGCTTCGCCCACAGCGATCGCGCGAAGAGAATCGCTTGGCCCGTAATCCACACGCGGCCCGTCGAAAGATCGATTCGTTCGATCTTCTCGATGTGCAGCGGTGTGAGCGTGAGCGACACCAGCGACGCGATACGATCGCCTTCGTGCAAGTCGACGCTGTCGCGCAGCGACGCGCCGATCGAGCGAACGCTACCGATAAACATGCCGCCCGATCCCGTTACGGGATTGTGCTGTTTGCCTCGTTCGCCGACGATGCGCAGGATGTGTGCGCCGATTTTTTTCGCGTCGCCGCCTTCTTCATCGAAGATCTGCTTGAACGAGGCGGAATCGATGTTGAGTGCCTCGACGTCGCAGAGAATTTCGTTCTCGAGCGCTTCGGGCGTGTTATCGAGCTTCCAAGCAGATTGCGGCAGCGCGCCGGCAGGCTGGAGCACGCGGTGCGCCCCGAGCGGATGCGGCTTCTTCACGGCAGCGGTCATCATTTCGTTACGGCAATGCCGCCGCGATCGAACGGCGACGAGAGGACGATGGTGGTCTTCGTCCGCGCCATACCCTTCATGGTTTTCAAACGCGTGAGTAAGTCGTCAAGGTGCTGGGTGGAGCGCGTCATCGCTTTGCAGATGAATGACTCCTCGCCCGCGACGCTGTGTACTTCTACCACTTCGGGCAGATCGGCAAGCGATCGCGTGAAGGCGTTGTAGTCGCAGTCAGGCGTCGTATAACAACTGATGAACGCGACGAGTTCGAGGCCGAGTAGCTTGCTGTCGAGCTGAGCCGAATAGCCGCGCAAAAAGCCGCGGTTCTCCAGGCGTTTCACGCGATCGTGAACTGCCGGCGCCTTCAGGCCGACGACCGATCCTAACTCGGCAAAGGTGGAACGGGCGTTGCGCTGCAGCGCTTCCAGTAGGCGAAGGTCGAGGTTGTCGGGTTCAAAGCGGTCGTTCATTCGGTAAACTCCGTGCCAAAGCCGCCGTGTATATGGCGGCGGACCTTCAGTATACCGCACCCGTTCACCCTTGTCATCCCTCGACCGGACGAGAAATCGGGCCGGGCGGGCAAGCGAGCGGGCACCCAGGCTGGAAGGCGCTGTTTTCCGAAGGCCGGACCGATGCGCCATCTTATTGTTGCCGCCGGACTAGCCGTACTTTGCGCTTGTAGTAAGGGTGGAGCGGGGGCTGGGTCGCCTGGACCGGATACGTTGCGATTCAACTTGGCGGCCGATCCGACCACACTCAACCCGCTCTTTCTGCATCGTGATGCGGCCTCGGTGGAGCAGCAGGTCGCGCGCTTATCGTTCGAACCGTTTGTTGACCTCGACGCGAGGGGGGCGCCGCAGCCGGAGCTGCTGGCTACGATTCCCACGCGCGCGAATGGCGACATTTCTGTCGACGGCCGGACGATCGTGTATCACTTGCGTCCCAAGGTTTTGTGGAGCGACGGACAACCGGTCACCAGCGCCGACGTGCTCTTCACGCTGCACGCGATTTTGGATCCCGCCAACCCGGTTAGTTCGATCGAAGGCTACGATCTGATCGACCGCGCGACCGCGCCGAACGCGCACACCGTGATCTTCCACTTGAAGCACGCGTGGGCGCCCGCGGTATTAACGTATTTCTCGTACGGCTTTTCGCCGCAGTTCGTGCTGCCAAAACACGTGCTGGAACAGGAAGCGCCGCTTGCGCGCGCGCCCTTCAACGACGCGCCCACGGTGGGCGACGGGCCGTACACGTTCGTTTCGTGGAGCCGCGGCGACAATTTGCGCTACGTCGCAAACCCAAAGTATTGGCGCGGCAAACCGTCGATCGAACATTTGGACATCGGCATCGTTCCCGATCCCAACACCAACCTGCTGCTGCTGCGTTCCGGAGCGCTGGATTGGAATCTCATCGCGCCGCTGCAGCAGAGCACGCTCGTGGGCAATAAGAACGTAGCGATCGTCAAAATTCCCACAGCCGTGATCGCGGGCTTGGTGATCAATACGAAGCATCCGCCGTACGACGACGTGCGCGTGCGCCGCGCGATCGCGATGTCGATCGATCGTCAGACGATCTCGTCCAAAATCACGATGAACGCGTACCCCGTCACCAATATGCTGCAGCCGCAGTTTTCGTGGGCGTACGACCCCAGCGTGAAAGAGCCGGGGTACGATCCCGCCGGCGCCGACGCGCTGCTGGATGCCTCGGGCTGGAAGCGCGGTACGGACGGCGTGCGTCGCAAAGACGGTAAACCGTTGAGTATGATTTACGTGCAGTTTCCGGAAACGTCGAGCGGTGTACGCATCGCTACCTTCGCGCAAGTGGAACTGCGCGCGCGCGGCTTTGCGGTGGAGATCAAGTCGATCAGTAACGCGCAGCTCTTCTTGCCGATTACTGGGGTGTTGGCCAAAGGCGAGTTCGACGTTGCGTACGTGCCGTACACGATGGGCGCGGACCCCGACGATTCGTCGATTTTGGGCTGCAAGGGCGCTTCGAACTATGCGAGATGGTGCGATCCTCGTGTGGATGCCCTGGAAAAGCAGGCTCTGAGCGCCACGTCCCAAAGCGTTCGTAAGTCACTCTACGGCAAGATCGCTCGGATCGCCGCGGCGCAGGTGCCCATACTCTACCTGTTCGACTCGTATTATTTGTACGCGTATCGGACGCGCGTCAAAGGATTTCGACCCAATGCGTTCCTGCCCACGTGGAACGCTTACGATTGGAGGCTTCAATGACCGAGGGCGCCATTCGCAGCGTCGTCTCGCTGATTCTGTCCAACACGCCGATATGGCTGTTCGTCGTCGCGATCGTCGTAACGATCGTAAAGGTTCGTCGGGCGAGTTTCGCGCATCGCGTGGTGACGCCGGCGTACGTGCTGTGGGGCGAGACGCTCTTTTACACCCTGGGCATCGGCTTTATCTACATAGGCTTCATGCACGCGTACGCGCAGGATATCGTAGCACCCAGCATTGGTTGGGCTCCCAGTCCCTTCGAATATGAGTTGGGCTGGGCCGAAGTGGGTTTGGGCATAGTCGCGCTGATGTCGCTCTGGCGCGGCTACGAGTTTCGCCTCGCTAGCACCCTGATCTTCGCGATCTTTTCGTTTGCCGCCGCCGCGCAGCACATCGCCGAAATGATCGACGCGCACAATTATGCGCCCGGTAACGCCGGCATCATTCTCTGGTTCGGCGACATCGTATTGCCGATTTTTTTCCTAATTCTCGCCTATCTCTCACGCGACGCCTACGAACGTACGGACCAATAGAAGAACGCTAAGCGCGCCATTCGGGTGTGCGCGTCGGCGCTGCTTCAGCGAGGGCGCGGCGAACGCCGGCGGCATCGAGGTCCTTGCCGTAGGCGGGCGTCCCAGGCTGCTGACGCCATGATTCATCCAATCCGCCCGCATCGACACCGTCGAAGCCGAGAGCATCGACAAGCTTAAGCACGAGCGCCTTGGCCGCAGCGTCGTCGCCTGCGACCGGCAGTGCGACGCGTCCGGCGCTCCCTGCGGATTTCGCCGCGCTGATGAGATGCTCGGCATAGATGTTGTTGAAAGCTTTGATGACCGGCCGCCCAAGTTGGCGCTCGACCCAGCGGCTTTCCGGCATCCCGTCTTCGATTTCGGCGATGCGTCCGTCGCGTTGCTGCGGATAATAGTTTCCGGTGTCCACAACAACCACGCGATCTGCGACGCC
>CAJDWF010000005.1_pt1 | contig 62195 bp, 56 predicted proteins | sample 7391541 | NCBI WGS metagenome assembly CAJDWF01 (sample SAMEA7055727, study PRJEB34461) | soil metagenome | biome: terrestrial ecosystem; feature: Peninsula; material: soil | place: Antarctica | collected 2016
GCGCGACGAGAGCACGCGCCGCAGCGTTTTGCTCTTGCTCATTTCGCGCAGTTTGTCCACGGAGCTCGTGGCGAAAAGCTCGGCAAAGAAGCGCATGGCGGCGCATTTCGCAGGCGGTATGGGGCCGTCCCCCCGAACGGCAGGGTATGCAGCCGTATCGCCGGGTGAACAAGCGAGTCGTCTATCGCAATCCTTGGGTCGTCGTGGAGGCGCACGAGGTGATTCATCCCTCCGGCGCCGCCGGCGAACACGTGCTTGTGCGCCCGCCGACATCGTCGGGTGTCGTGGTGGACGACGATGGGGATCTGCTCTTCACGAAACAGATGCGTTTTGCCGCCGACGTAGAGACGATCGAGATTTGCAAGGGCGGCGCGCAAGACGGCGAGGACGCGCTGGCGTGCGCGAAACGCGAGTTGCACGAAGAGTTGGGTCTCGTTGCGAGCGAGTGGGAGTCCTTAGGAGAGCTCTACGAGCTGCCGTCGATCGTCGCAGGCAGCATCACGCTGTTTCTAGCGCGCGGTATCGAGCACGTGGTGGACGACCAAGATGACATCGAAACGATCGAGCTGGTGCGCGTACCCGCCGCGCAAGCTATTGCGGCGGCCGCCGGCGGCACCATGAAAGATGCGGTCACTGCCGCCGCATTACTGCGCTACGGTTTCGCGACGAAGCGCCTCACGCTGGATTAGATCGGCGGCGCGGTCTTTGGATTCCAGCGGTGTTCGGGAACGTCGAAGTCCGCATTGATCCAGCGCGCCCACACGAAAAGCGCGTCCGAAAGACGATTGAGAAAGTGCACCGTTTCCACGGAGACGCCTTCATCAGCTTGGCGCAGCGCGATGAGCAATCGCTCCGCGCGTCGGCAGACCGTACGCGCTTGATGCAGTAGCCCGCCAAGCACCGTGCCGCCGGGGTGAATGAATGCGTTGAGCGGCTCTAAGCTCGCGTCCGCTTCGTCGATTGCTCGCTCGAGCGCGACGGCGTCGGAGGCTGTGATGAGCGGCATCCCGTCCCAGCGATCTTTGGGCAACGTCGCGAGGTCGCTGCCAAGGTTGAAGAGCGCGTCCTGTACCCAGGCCAGCCATGCGTCCAGCCGAGCCGCGCGCGGCCGGGAGTCCAGCAGCGGCCGCAGCTCCGCGCGCACGCTGCCGATAACGGTCGAGAGCTCGTCTACGGTGCCGTACGTTTCGATGCGCGGGGCGTCCTTGCGGATGCGTTGGCCGCCGACCATGCCAGTGGTGCCGTCGTCGCCGGTCCTCGTATAAATACGCGTGTGTTTGGGCATACCGCGGCGGGTTCGCTGCGCGCATGCCCACGCCTCGATATTTCGCGCGAAGGCTCCTAAGCGCCGCAGGACGAACCCGCCCCGGTCATGCCCGAGTCGCTTACTCCCGTCGTTAAAGAGATTCCGCCCAAAGACGCCGACCTGTCGGCGTGGTATACGGCGGTCACCATCAAGGCACAACTGGTTTCATATTCGCCGGTGCGCGGATGCGTGGTGCTGCGCCCGTACGGTTTTGGTTTGTGGGAGAACCTGCAAAAGGAACTCGACGAGCGTTTTAAAGCGACCGGCCACGAAAACGCCTATTTTCCGCTGCTGATTCCCGAGCATCTACTGATGAAAGAAGCAGATCACGTGGCGGGATTCGCGCCCGAAGTTGCGTGGGTAACGCACGGCGGCCAAGAAGAACTCACAGAGCGTTTGGCAATCCGCCCGACCTCCGAAGTGATCGTCGGTACGATGTACGCGCAGTGGATCGAGTCGTATCGCGACCTGCCGATTTTAATCAACCAGTGGGCCAACGTGCTGCGTTGGGAAAAGGCAACGCGTCCGTTTCTGCGCACCATGGAGTTTCTGTGGCAAGAGGGCCACACCGCGCATGCAACGGCGGAAGAAGCGCGCGAAGAGACGTTGCGCATGCTGGACGTGTACGAAGATTTTGCGCGCAACGTGGCGGCGCTGCCGGTCTACACCGGCGCGAAGAGTGCGGGCGAACGCTTTCCCGGCGCGGTGGAAACGTACTCGATCGAGGCGCTGATGCCCGACGGCAAAGCGCTGCAGTCGGCCACGTCGCACAATTTGGGACAGAACTTCGCTAAAGCCTACGACATGACGTTTGCCGATAAAAATCAGCAGATCCAGTACGCCTTCACCACATCGTGGGGCATGTCGTGGCGTATGCTGGGTGCGGTCATCATGGCGCACGGCGACGATCGCGGTTTGCGCGTGCCGCCGAAACTGGCGCCGATCGAAGCGGTATTCGTGCCGATCGTGCGTGGCGGTGACGACCGTGCGGTCGCTAAAGCGCACGAACTCGCCGCATCGCTGCGCAAAGCAGGACGACGCGTGAAGGTGGACGACCGCGATCAAACGCCCGGCTGGAAGTACGCCGAGTGGGAGATGCGCGGCGTGCCGCTGCGCGTGGAGATCGGCCCTAAGGATTTGGAGAGCGGCAGCGTGATGTTGGTGCGTCGCGACAAGCAGAAGGGCGAAGATGGCGCGAAACTCGCGGTACCGTTCGAGGGCCTAGCCGCGGCCGTTGCCGACCAACTGGAGAGCATTCACGTCGCACTCTACGAGCGCGCCGATTCGTTTCTGCACGCACACACGTTCCGTCCGACGCAGCGCGACGAATTTCTCGAGCTCTGTAAAAATCGTGACGGCATGATCGACATTGCTTGGTGCGAACGGGCCGAGTGCGAAGCGCAGGTCAAAGCGCAAACCACCGCCACCACGCGCAACATGCGTCCGCTCGAAGGCGGCGAAACCGTATGCGTTGCCTGCGGCGAGCCTGCGAAGATGCGAGCTTATTTTGCGCAGTCGTATTAGCGCGGCGCTCCTCGCGGGCACGGTGCTGCTCGCGGCCGCGCCTGCATGGGGCGCTATCGCGCCGCCCGTCGCCAAGATCGATGCGAATTATCGCGCCGAAGGCAATCGCCGCGAAGTTGCTCGTGCCATCGGTGATAAGCTCTTCGCAACGCAGTGGTCAGCGCAGGTCGTCAAAGTCGGCGCCGACGGAATCGGCGATCACATCGTGGTGGGTCTGATGATCTCCGGCGTTAAATTTCACCGCTCGCTTACGCGCGCCGAGTTTGCCGCGGAAGTTGCGTCGGTGAGTGCCGTGGCGTTTTCGGTGACGCCGCAAGTGGCGGAAGTGGACGTATGGGCCACGATCCCCGTGAAAGTCGCGCGGGGTGCCGACGTAAGCGGCGACCTGGCGACGCCAACCACCCGCACGGTCTTCAGCGCGACCATCGCGCGCGGCGAGCCGTCGGCATCGGTGCGCAAGCGCTTGTTGGTGTCGCGCAACGTCTACTGGGACGAGGAGTGGGCGCGTGCCCTCTTCAAAGAGAGAACCTAGATGTACCGCAAGACCACTCTGCCCGGCGGCGTCCGCGTTCTCACCGAGTCCATGGCCGCCGTTCGTTCGGCTTCCATCGGCATTTGGGCCGACATCGGTTCCGCGGCGGAGCGGCGCGAGCAGCGCGGTATTTCGCATTTGGTCGAGCACATGCTTTTCAAGGGGACGCAGAACCGCACCGCGCGCGAGATTGCCGAGACCATGGACGGCGTGGGCGGTAACCTCAACGCCTTCACCGATAAAGAAGCGACGTGCTACTACGCGAAGGTGATGGATCGTCACGTTCCGCTGGCGCTCGACGTTCTCTCCGATATGTTTCTGCACTCGCTCTTCGATCCGGTCGAGTTGGCGAAAGAGCAGAAGGTCGTGCTCGAAGAGATCAAGATGTACGAGGATTCGCCCGACGAGTCGATCCACGATCTCTTTATCCAAACGATGTGGAAGAACGCCAACCTCGGCGATCCTACCATCGGTTTTAACGATTCCGTGATGGCGGTCACCTCGGCCGGTCTGCACGCGCACTTGACCGCCCACTACGCGCCCAACTCGGTGATCGTCGCCGCTGCCGGCAACGTGGATCACGATGCGTTCGTCGCTCTCGTGGCGGAACATTTCGCGGCTTTCGCGGGAACCTGCGCGCTCCCGCTGCCCGAAGCTCCTCCGACCACGCCTAACGCGCTCTTCCGGCATAAAGACAGCGAACAGGCGTACGTGGTGTTGGGCACGCGAGGGCTCTCCGCATGCGATGAGCGCCGTTACGCACTCTCGGTGCTCGATACGATTTTGGGAGGCGGCATGTCGAGCCGCCTTTTTCAGGAGATTCGCGAAAAGCGCGGATTGGTGTACACGGTGTACACGTTCCAGGCGGCGTATCGCGCCGCTGGCCTCTTCGGCGCGTATGCCGCTACGTCGGCCGAGAACGTGCGCCCGTGCATCGACGTGATCGTCGAACAGTTCGACGCGCTACGCGCGACGGGCGTGACGCCTGCGGAACTCCAGCTAGCTAAGGAGCACATTAAGGGCAGCCTCACGCTGTCGTTGGAGTCGTCGTCGAGTCGCATGATTCGCCTGGGTCGCAACGAGTTTGCCTTCGGGCGGCAGATCGCCACCGAAGAGATCGAAGAACGCGTAGATGCGGTGACCGCCGACGACGTGCGCCTGCTCGCCGACGAGTTGCTGCGCCCGGAGAATCTCGGCCTATGCGTTCTCGGCCCCGTAGACGAAGCAGCAATTGACTGGAATAGCAGCGCAGCATAGCGTCGCGGCGGTGACGTCGGTGCCGTTTTGGACGTGGCAGCTCCTCGTTGCGCTGGGCGTCAATGTGATCGTGCAGGCGATTCAGATCGGCGCGTACGCGGCGCGGCTTGCGGGCGTGCGCACCGGGCGCATCGCCACGTCGATCTCGCTGTTCAACCTGTTCGTTACCGCAAGTCGCTTGGCAACACTCGTGTACACCTTCATGCTCGGGCCCCTCTCCGACAGCGCGGGCAACGCCGTCAAAGCGTTGATGCCGAAGACCGCGCACCTGGTCGCATCGCCGGCGGCGCATGCGGCCATTACGGGCATTCAGCACACGTTCGAATGGCAGTTGCGCGCCATCATCTTTGCGGGTCTCTTAGGAACGATGCTCGGGAGCCTGCTGCTGCCGATGTTTACCTACATGTACGTGCGAGGTGTGCGCTCGTTCGAACAAACCAAATCGCTACCGCACTCGCTGGTCCGACTGCTGGATTATCGTGTGCTCGTAGACATCGTTAAGCATCAGCGGCTGCCCAGATGGGCCGAGATACGCTCTTTTACGCCGAAGAATATTCCGCGTCGCCTCCTGATTTTCAACGTGGTGGTCACCGGCATCTACGCGATCGGCGTTGTGGCCGCGTACTACGCGAGTGTTTTGGATATCAACGTCGCCCGCACGGCGATCGGCACCTCGGGCGTTATCAACGGCATCGGCACGATCGCGTTCACCTTCTTCGTGGACCCGACGTCGTCGATCATCGTGGACGAGGCTGTGAAAGGCGAGCGGCCGCATGACGACGTTCGCAACATGGTGTTCTATCTTTCTCTTACTGCAATCGTGGGATGGCTGCTCTCGCAACTGATCCTGTGGCCCTCAGCGGAAATCATTAAGTTCATGGCGCATGTAGTCAATCTTCATGCGCACTAACAGTCGGATTACCACGCTCGCCTGCCTGGCGACGCTCTTGTTAACAGCGGGCTGTGCGGGTCCTGTGACGCAGTGGGTAGCGGATACGCGCATCCATCAGGGCGACGCGGCACTCGAACGCGGCAACGTGCACGATGCGGAACTCTCGTATCAGCTGGCGCTTAGGGTCGATCCTACCGACGAACGCGCGCGCTCCGGATTCGTGAGTGCGGCCGCAGATTTAGCCGAGATCCAATACGAGAAGGGGCAATTCCAGAGCGCACTCGATACCCTGGCCGACGCGGCCAAATACGACCCGCAAAACGTGCGCATCGCCGGCCTGCGTGCGTCGATCGAGCAGGGAAAACTCAATCGTGAGATCGTGATTTCGAACTACCCGACGTATAGTCTCACCGGAGCACAACTGCAGAAATCGTTTGACGCGCTCGACGAGCAGAACAAACTGGTGCTCAAAAGCCTGCAGCGCTTCCGCTACACGTACGACACCAAGAACCTCGCGCAGGCGATCGAGCAGGCCTACGACCTGCAAGAAGACGTCACAAAAAACCTCAATCGTCTCATCGCTTACCGCCAAGTCGTCGAGTCGGGTATTCCCGCCGAAAAGCGCGCCGTCACATCAACGTCGGGCTCGCTGCTGCCACTGCCATAACGGCGGCTGCGCTGCGACAAGAGTAAGCCCTTTGCGGTAACCGCAGTTGCGGCGCATTATGCCCCACCGCGGTACGATGCGGTGAGAGGTTAGCATGGACGATACAGACGTTACGTCGCTCATTGCCGAGGTCCAGGCATTCGTGCGCGGTCCAGGAGAACGCTGGGCAGAACGGATCGAACGCGAAGGCGACGTTCCGCTGGAGCTGTGGGATGATCTGCGGCAGCGCGGGTATCTCCGGCTCGTAGCGCCGCGCGAACTTGGCGGTAGGGGGATCCCCTTTTCGCGCTACCTCTCGCTGATGGAAGTCTTCGCGATGTCGCACGCCGCCATCCGCATGATCGTGCATGTCGTTAACGGCACGTGGCGCGCGATCGATCAGGTTGCGACCGAAGAGCAGCGCCGCAGGTTCGTCGTTCCCGCGATAGCCGGAGACATCAAGGTCGCATTCACGTTGACCGAGGCGAATGCGGGGACGGGCGCCGATCTTCGCTCGTCGGTCACGCGCGAGGGAGACACGTACTATCTAAGCGGTGAGAAGCACATCATTACGTTCGGGACGATCTGCGACTACTGGCTGCTGTTTGCGCGGCTGGCCGAGAGCACCGGCCCCGACGGAATCGTCGCGCTCATGGTTCCGCGCGACGTCCCGAATGCGCGCGTAGAAAAGATGGCGCAGTCGATGGGCGTGCGCGGCAACGATCATGCCGCGATGTCGTTCGACCGCTCTCCGGTACCGGTGGCAAATCGGTTAGGCAGCGAGGGGCAAGGACTCGACATTGCGTTCGGCGGCTTTCTCGTCCCTAGCCGCATCTCGGTCGCGATGAGTTGCGTCGGGCTTGCGCGCCGTGCCTACGAACTGGCGGCCGTGCGGGCGCGGACGCGCGAGACGTTCGGTAAACCGCTGGCGGCTCGCCAGTCGATTGCCTTCTCACTCGCGGAGGCCGCGACTCAGATCGAAGCCGCGCGCGAACTGGTGCTGCACGCCGCGCGCGAATGGGAGCGCGGCGGCCCGCGGGCGCAAAAACTCTCATCGATGTCGAAGCTTTTCGCGGTCTCGATGCTGCAGCACGTCACCGATGTCGCCCTGCAGATCCACGGCGGGATCGGGTACTTCGAGCCAAACGCGATCGAACGTGTCTATCGCGACGCGCGCGCACAACGGTTTGAAGAGGGGACGAACGAGATCCAGATGACCGTCATCGCGCGCGAACTCCTCAAAGAGCCGATCGTGGCGTTCTGAGCCGCCTCACCATGTGACCCGCAGCCTTCCGAGGTTCTTCCCAAGGTTTACCGATTTCGATGCTACCCTCTGGTGCATGGGAGAAGTGCATCTCGACATTCGAAGCATCCCGTTGCCGATGCGAAACCCGAAAATCTTCGCCGCCTTCGAGGCCCTGGCACCGCCCAGGGCGCTCACTGTCGTCACCGACGATGAACCGCGTCCGCTGCGCACCGAGTTCGAGTCGCGTCACCCAGGATCGTGCTGGTCGGAGCGCCGCCTCGGGCATCGCTGCTGGGAAGTGCGGCTGGGCCATCCGGAATCGTCCGTCGGCGAAGCGCCCACCGCGGCCGCCATATCGAAAAGCCGCCTCCTTGCGGGGCTTGGGGAGAGCCTGCTTGCGGAAGCTGCGTATCGCGCGCGCCGCGTCGCCGTTAAGCGCAATCGCATTGTCGTTGACGAGGACGTGGATTGGCCGTATGTCGGCGTGGTGGAGCGCGGAAGCGTTCGCGCGACGCTTGCGACCCCGCTCGGGCACGAATACGCCGTCTACGAACTCTTTCCGGGCGACGTGTTCGGCGAGTTCGCTGCGTTAGACGGCGGTCAAACCCCGCTCCGATTCGTTGGGGAGACAAAGGACTGTGCCGTCGTGCTCCTGCCTCTCGAGTTTCTTCTTCCGGTTATGGAGCGCCATCGCGATATCGGCGAACGGCTTTCCACGGTTTCCGTTCAACATACGCGCGCGCTCCTGAGCTATTTCGCGTCGCTTGCATCGCAGACGACCACGGCACGCGTGGCGCAGGTGTTGCTCGCGTATGCGGCGTCGAGCGGTGGCGGCATGCACGATGCTCTGCGCCCGCTCGCATCGCTCACGCAAAGCGGCCTCGCGTTGCGAGCGGGCACGGTGAAGGAAGTCGTTAGTCGCGCATTGGCAGAACTGGAGCAATGCGGGGCCTTGCGCCGCCGCGGCGGTCATGTCGTTGCGCTGGATCGCGACCGACTCCTCGTCGCCTCCAAATCCGTGCGCCGATCAGGATAATGAGGAGCGTCATCGAACATTTACATCGGCGCTCTATGGTCGATCTGGTCGCCGCGCAACGATGGCGATAGCGCCCAGGTTGCGCTCGTAGCGCCTGAAGACGCCGGCCATAGCCATCACGCGCCGACGCGCCGCTCGATCCTTCGCGACGTTCCAGAGGAAGCGAATGGTTCGGGAGAGGCCTTCGTCTTCGAGGAGACGGGAGATGCGCAGCAGGTGCATCGGCGCAATGAAACAGCGTTCGATCGTGAATCCCGCTTCCGCAAGCATGCTGCGCCACTCGTACGCAGTCGCGGGTCGAGCGCCTACGTGGATGCTTGACGAGAGATCCGCCAGGATGCGATCCGCGAGTTCGCCTGGAATGTCGCCCGGGATCAGCGACAACTCGTGAACCGCATAGCGTCCGCCTGGCTGAAGAAGACGAAACGCCTCGGCTGCTACGGCCCGCTTTGTCGCATCGGGCTGCATCGAGAGTACTGCTTCGCCGTAAACGACCGTGGCGCACCCATCTTCGAGTGCGGATGCATCGGCGTTCGACGTTACAATGCTTCGGTTCGCGGCGCCAATGCGCTGCTGCAGAGCACGCGCAGCCGTAGTGTCTCGCTCGACGCCGACATACCTGCGCGGGCGCTTCGCGAGAATGAGGTCGGCGGTAACGCCGAGCCCGGGTGCGAACTCGACGACGCGGTCGCTGCCGGAAATGTCTAACGCGTCGAGCATCCGTTTCGTCAACTGCAGGCCACCGGGTCGCAAGACGCGTTTGCCCAGCCGCGCGAGCAGCCAGTGACCGGGCATCTTGGAGGGGTCGAGCCCCGCTCCCGGTAAAGCGCGAATTGCCGTACTCATTGCCCTTTCACGCTACTCCGCCGCCGGCTCGGTCCATCACGTAAATGTCTGAGAAAGGTGGCGACTGTGGTTGCGGCGCGCCGAACGGCGGCACGTTAGGATTGGTCGGTCCGGAGGTAATCGTTACGGGCGTTCTGGTATTGAAAATTTTCATCGTCGTTGCGATCGCGGCGGTGGGCGCGATGCTCGCGATGGCGCTATACGGCTCGCAGAGGCCAGTGCCGCAAGGCACCGTGTTCTCCAAGGGATATGCCGTTCGTCGGTATTGGCTGGCGTTAGTTCTGCTTGTGGCGGCCGCGGCGTTCGTCGTGTCCATGCCGCGTCTGCCCTATGTAAATGCGGCGGCGACGGGTCGGCACTATGCGGTCGTGGCGCAGCAGTACGGCTTCGCGATGCCGTCGGTGCTTCCCGACAATACACCCATCGTCTTCGATGTGACGTCTCGGGATGTCAACCACGGCTTCGGCATTTACGATCCGCGCGGACGTTTGATCGGCCAGGTGCAAGCGATGCCGAATTACGTAAACCACCTAGCCTTCGAGTTTCACGCGGCGGGCCACTATACCATACGCTGCATGGAGTATTGCGGGCTCGGACACGCCGAAATGCAAGGAGGATTCGTCGTACGATGACTGACGAGTTGCGCGCTGCCCGTCGCATAATGTGGGTGTACCTGACGACGGGACTAGCGATTTTTGCGCTGATGCTGCTGATTGGCATCTTGCTGCGGGCGGAGCAGGCGACATGGATAGTCTTTGCGCCCGGGTGGTTTTACGCGCTGCTTAGTCTGCATGGGATTGGCATGATCACGGCCATGGTGATAGCGGGGCTTGGGACGCTATGGTATTTCGTCTCGTGGGAAACGCGGATGGACCCGCGCGTTGCCTATCTCTCGTACGGGCTGTTCCTTGCCGGTGTCGCCTGCGTAATCTTTGCGGTCGTGCCGGGCGGGTACGCCGCACTCTGGACGACGTTGTATCCGCTGCCGTTCGTGGGAACGACGTGGGCGAGCTGGGCAACTGGCGTTTGGCTTGTTGGGAACGCGCTCGTAATGATCGCCTTCATGTTATGGTGCGTTCAGGTGCTTGGAGCGCTTCTCGAACGTTACGGTAGCCTACGAGGCGTTCTCGGCATCGATTATGTCTTGCACAATCGGCGCTTCATGGCCGAGGGTGGGGAGCCGCCGCCGCCGCAGATGTTCGCCGCCGCCATCACGTCGATCGACGGCATCGTAGCGTGTTCGTTCGGCATGATGTATGGCGTGGCGCTGCTGGTTCACTGGATGGATCCGTCGGTACCGATCGATCCCCTGTGGGCAAAGAATCTGATCTATCAGTTTGGCCACACGTTCGCCAACTTGACCATTTACGTCGCCGTTGCCGGGGTGTATGTGGGTTTAGCGATCTGCACACGGCGCAACTATCACACGTCAGTACCTTTGGTGACGGCCTGGTGGGCATCGCTTGTCTTCATCCTCATTGCCTATTTTCATCACCTGTATATGGACTTCGCGCAGTTGGAAACGCTCCAAATCGTTGGCGAGATCGCATCGTACCTGGCCGCGATTCCCGTCGTGGTCGTAACGATCTTTTCCGGAGTGCTGCTGATTCATCGTTCTGGCTTGAGGTGGGGCTTGGGCGCGATGTTTCTCTACGCGGGCATGATCGGCTGGGTCGTCGGCGGCATCGCCGCGCTGCTCGACGCGACGATTCCAATCAACTCAGATCTCCACAACACGCTGTGGGTCCCCGGACATTTTCATACCTATCTGCTCGAGGGCGTGCTGCTCTTCATTCTCGGCTGGATGTTCGTCAGTCTCGAGCAGCGTAGCGGCACGTTGACGACGACGCTCGTGCGCTGGCTCGTCGGCGTGGGCGTATTCGGTGGCGGGGCGCTCTTCGTACTCGGCTTCTACATCGCGGGAGCCGAGGGCGTGCCGCGACGGTACGCCGTGGAACCCGCACCGGGGCCGCACATGGCGAGCCTCGCGACCGTCGGTGCGCTGGTTGTTCTTGTGGGCCTGATCGTGACGGGTATCGAGGCGGTGCGTATGGCGCGACTTTCGTCGATTGGAGAACGCCCGTGAATCAGCGACGCATCCTCGCTCTGGTGATTCTCGGTGGCACCGTGCTCTTTACGCTGGCGCCGCTCTTTCGCAACGAGGACGTCTCAGTACCGCTGCACCACTTTTTCCACGTGCTGATGATTGTCGGGGCGAGCGTCTCGGCTTGGCTGTTCGCACGTCCGAACGAAACGCCCGCTCGGCGAAACATGGGGTGGCTGATCCTCGCCGTCGTGTCGCCGCTCTTTGCGATGTTCCTGATGTGGCCGTCCGACTATTCCATTTTCGAACGCGCGCCTGCGCTGCACGTGTTTCAGCATCTCGGCCTGGTCTTTCTCGGATTTGTTACCGGCTACGCGGGCCAGCGCTATACGTCGGGCACCGGCGTCATAACGTCGATGAGTCTGTGGATCATGGGGCTGCTCGCAATCGGCGGCTTCGGCGTCACCGCACACCCTGCTGCGATCGCTGCAGCGACGTCGGCTTCCGTGCAAATCGCTTCGGCGCACTCAACCACGCCCAAAGGTGCGCAGGTCTTTGCCCAAAACTGTGCGTCGTGCCATGGCGCTCATGGAGCAGGCGGTTTTGGTCCGTCACTTCTGAACGAGATCCGCCGAAAGAACCTCGCTCAAACGGAAGACTGGATCGAGAACCCAGCTCCCCCGATGCCGAAGTTGTATCCCGGAACGCTGAGCGAGAGCGAGGTACACGATGTCGCCGAATACGTCGAATCGCTGCGCTAAGCGCCGCCTACTCTTCGAAGAGGTTCTTGTCCAATCCGGCGCAGGTCTTGAAGGGGGCGATGAGGCTCAGGAGCGAGGTTGGGTTTGACGTTCCGAGGGCGATCGGTGTGGTGCCGTATGCGTTCTGCAGCTGGCGAGCGAAATACGCCCGATCGAAGTCGGGGCCGAGATCGGCGGCGTTAGCCGCTTCGGCAACGACGATGTGATCCGGAAAGATCGCGTTAATCGCACTCGTGACCGTAAAATCGCCTTCGTGCAGAATCGTGCCGTCGGGATAGACGAACCAGCCCAACGCATAGTGTACGCCTCCGACGGCAACGGCGGGCTTGAACATTTCCGCCAGGTGTTTCGCGTCGAGAATCTTTCCACCGAGCAGCGCCATGTCCAAGCGCACCAGGTCGGTGGGCGTTCCGATGAGGCCGCCGGCTCCGAAGACGTTGCTCGGATCGGGTCCCGGGCATTGCAGCAGCGGGTCGGTTTTGCGGCGATGGACGTATCCTAGCGCCAACTTCGGATTGCTACGTCCGTCGTCGGAGTACGTCGAGGTCATCCCGGCGGGCGCAAAGAGATATTTCTGCAGAAAATCGCCGAACTTCATGCCGCTGGCGTTCTGCACGATGGTCGCAAGCAGATAGTAGTTTTCGTTCGAGTAATCAAACGTGGTGCCGGGTTTCGCATAGAGCGGCGTGGCGTTTGCCTTGGCAAAGAACTCGTCGGTCGTGATCGCGCCGTTGCCGTGAAGGATGGGATCGCCATGCGCGCGGCCGGGAATTCCCGACGTATGATCCAACAATTCGCGCACCGTCATCCGCGAACCGTACATGTACCGCGGCACGTACGTCGAGACGGGTTTGTCGATCGAGATCAACCCTTTTTGATCCAGGAGCCTGACCGCAACGGCAGTGACGGACTTCGAGACCGATGCAAGCCGAATCGGCGTAGCGGCGGTCATCGCTATGTGGCGAGCCACATCTGCAGAGCCGTACGCCTGCGCGGTGAGCAGCCCCGCCGGCCCGCCAACGGCGACAGAGATTCCCGGATAGATGCCGGCTTCGATAGGCGCCCGGACGATCGGTGCGGCCGTGGCAGTCGGTTGGGTCGTCGTCGAACGGGCGCAGCCGACGAGCAACAGTGCTCCAAGGCAGAGAGCGGATCTTGCGTGCAGCGGCATCATCGGTCGTGGTTGCATGACCACCTCAGTGGGCGGGCGTTTGTCGGGGCTTATTTGGCTATAGCATACAAACCTTTCGCTCGGTTAGGAAAACCCGGCCTTGGCCGCGTCTCTGCGCGGCGAGGAATGCGTTGAAGAGCTTCACACCATCGGGCAGCTCTTTGGCGGGGTCGGTGTTATAGACGGGCCATACGCCTTTGGGGTTGATGATTGGAAATCGCTGCAACCACGCACACAAGAGCATATTGCGGTGCAGGCTGCGAGACTCGATCGAGATGTAGTAACGCGCGCCTTTTTTGATGGCGCTCTTTTCGTCGAAGGGCGTCCAGAGCGCCGGGTCCTCTTCCCAGCCATAGCGATCCATAGTATAGAGAACATCGGGGCCGTAGTGGCCCACCACCACCGGTGTTTTGGGATCGAGCATCTGCGAGAGCGCAAGCGTGTTACGATACACGGATTTGCTGTACGCATAGTATGGTGCGACGGCGGCTTGGCTTTGCACGACCGTTAGTCCGATCAACACGGCCGCCGCAACGGCGGCCGCGGCTCGAAGCGAAATGGATATCTGGTATGCCTTCAGGCGCTCGACGCACCAAACGGCCAGCGCGCCGATGAAGAGCGCTGCCAGCGGCAGAAGAAGAAACATGTAGTAATCCACGCGCTCGACAGTGACCACAACGTACGTGTAAATCAACCCGCCGGCCAGCCAGCCCCAGAGCAGCACCTTGACGCGTGCCTGCACGCGCAGCGCAGCGGCGATGCCTAGCAGCGCCAGCACCGTGCAGATGCCGCCGAGCATCGTATGCGTTAACGAGCCGAGCATGGCCCAGAACTGCTGCGCTTTGAGCACGAAGGCGCCGCCGTTAGTGAAGGCGTCGCGAAGCCCCGGCAGCACGTGCAGCTGCATGATGCCGCTGGCCCAATGCCACTCCGCATGTTCGGAGACGCGGCGCGTATAGAAATAAAGAATGAAGAGCGGCACGAAGAGCAATACGCCCGCAGCGGTGGGCCGCAGGGTTCGCCCGTTTCGCAAGCGCTCCCACAGCATCAAGATCAGCGGAACGATGCCGATTACCGAGACGGGTTTTGCCAAATAGGCAAACGTCAGCAGCGCTGTGACGCGCGCGAGCGGGCGTGGCGCCATGATCTCGTCTTCCACCAAAAAACGCGCGGACGCATAGAGCGCGGCGGTAAGGAAGAAGACCATCGTTGCGTCCGGCATGAATGTGCGGCCGTAATAGACCGAGCCGGGCACGATTGCAAACGTCAACGCGGCGGCGACACCGGCGATCCAGTTATTGAAGAGCCAGCGCCCGAAGAGCGCAAGTACGCCCACGGTACCGACGCTGAATGCCAGCGTAATCAGCCGCCCGAAGATCTCGTGCACGCCGAAGAGCTTGTAGAGCAGCGCCGCTAAAAATGGGACGATCTGCAGTTCCAACTCCACGTAGTTAGGCGGAGGCCCGTCATAGTTGGTCTGCGGGTACATCACGTTGAAGTTCAAGCGCGCAAAGTTGCGCGCGATCGACGCGGTGTCGCCCTGGCGCCAGGCCGGATGATCGAGAATCGGGTCGTGAATGCCCTTAAGACGCAGCGCGCACGCGATCAGCAGAATCGCGATCGTAACGATCGCAAACCACGAGATCCGCAGGCTGCCCAACTTTAGTTGAGGTGTTTGAACGTCCAATATTTATTCAAGAAGAAGTTGACGAAGATGCTCGAGACCGTCGCCACGAACCAAATGGTGTGGTGGTGCGGTTCCAACGCCGTGTGTTGTAACAGATAGAAGACCGCGTCGCTGGCCACCAGCGCAACGAACGACACGGCCAGGAACTGCGCGCCCTCTTTGGCCGCGTGGCCGGTGGAGCGGAACGTCCAGCTGCGATTTAAGAAGTAGTTCGACACGCCGCCGGCCATGAACCCGATCGAGTTATCGACGATCAACGGCATATGCGTGACCTTCTGCAAGATGCTGAAGATGATCAGGTTGACCACAAAGCCGGACGCACCCACGATGCCGAACTTCACGAACTGCCGTACGCCGCGGCTTTGCATGATCGGCGGTATCATGCCACCCAATACCAGTTAGCGAAAAGCACGGTGAACAGTCCTAGCAGCGGCAGTGAAAACGCGACGATCGCGTTGTTGACCCACGGCTTTTCGTCGCCCCAGCGCGCCATGATGGCGAACATGGGAAAGAGCACGAGCGCGAAGCGCGGCATTGACATCAGGCTCGATGTCGACATCGGCACCAAGATCGAAAGGCCCATGTAGGCGATAAACGATGGGCGCAACTGTCTCCACCCGGCGATCAGCACGCCGATCATCAACGCGGTAAACGCGAGTTCCAGCGTTTGATCGGCCTTGGTCTGCGCCATTGCGGCATGTGCGATCTTATCGAAAGCGCCCGCAATCGAGACCCATGGCATGGCGAAGTGGCGACCCCAGTTGACCTGTACGTGCGAAAAGTAGAGCGGGTCGCCGCGCAGCACCCAAAGGTACGCCATGTAGGCCGAAAGCCCGATTGGAATAAGCACGCCGGGCAGCAGCGCGCGCGCGCGCTCTCGCAGGTGCCCTTTATATGCGCTGGCCCATTCGATGACGAACGGGACGACGAGCAGCACGCCTTCGACCCGTGTAAGCGCGGCAAAAAATCCAATAGCGCCGGCCAGCCACCACTTGCGCTCTCGCATGTAGTAAAACGATGCGACGGTCAGCATAAGGAAGAGCGCTTCGGTATAAACGGCCGAGAAAAAGACTGCAGTCGGAAAGATTGAGATGTAGAAGATTCCGTGTCGCGCGGTGCCGCGCCCGTACTCGTGCTCCAGCAGCTTATAGAGGAAGAGCAAGCCGAAGAAGAAGGAAATGTTTGAGATCGCGAGTCCCGCGATCAGGTGATCGCCGGCCACGGCGCCGAAGATGCGAATCAATACGGGATACAGCGGAAAGAACGCCATGTCGGTGCCCTGGTAACCGTTCGTCGCAATGTTCAGATAATGCACGGCGTCCCAGTGTGCCCATACCGCTAGGAGCGTGTGCGACGATTCGGCGATGTGATCGCCGGCACGCTGTCCCACGATTACAGCCGCTAGTTCGGCGATTACGAGAATCGCGGCGCGAGTCAGCACGAAATCGACGGCGACTTCGCGAACGGTTTGGTTGAAGCGTGCCGCGATCCCCAGTTTGAACAGACAGAACAGCGCGATGGCGACCGCCAAAATGCGCGAGCCGTGCGTGATGCCGGCGGGGAGTACGAAGGTGAGCCATAGGAGTAGCAATGGCACCCAGGTCCAAGCGTCGTAGCCTAGCGCACGTCGCGTCGTAATGCCGCCCCGTCGCGCGAAGTAGCGACTGTAGGCCTGCCAGCCCCATGCAGAAAAGATCGCACCTGCTAGTATGGCAAGCGGCAAAAGGATTTGTGTGAGCGCGCCGATCTGGTGCGGCACGACGGCCGCGTTCCATGCAAAAAAGCCCAACGTGCAGCCGGCGGCGAGTACCAGAACGGCCGGTAACGCTCCGTTTGCAAAAAGTTGTTCGAGAGGCAATACGCGCGCGCGCGTGCCGTCGCTGGCGGTGGCTGACACGGGGGCTATTCCTTAAAGGAATAGCGCCGCTTCCCTTGTAGCCCCAACCCATGACGAACAGCGCTTCGTATACATACGATGTCGTCGTCGTCGGCGCCGGCTCGGGCGGCTATGCCGCCGCGCGCACGGCGCGCGACCTTGGGGCTTCGGTCGCACTCGTCGATCACGGACCGCTGGGCGGCCTGTGCATTTTACGCGGCTGTATGCCTAGCAAAGCCGTGCTTGCGTCCAGCGACGCCGCCTACGATGCGCGCGAGGCGGAGGCGCTAGGCGTGCACGGCGGCGACATCTCCGTGGACGCGCCGTTCGTCATCCGCCGCAAGCGCGCCCTGGTGCGCGAATTTGCCGACTACCGCATCGAACAGATCGAATCGTTTCCGGTCTACGAAGGCGTGGCACGTTTCGAATCGCCGACGGGGCTGCGCGTCAACGACGTGCTCTTGAACGCCAAGCGCTTCATCGTCGCGACCGGAAGCGTCATCGCGCCGCCACCGATTCCAGGCTTGGCGGAGACGGGCTATCTCGATTCCGACAGCGTGCTGGAGCTCGAAGCGATCCCCAAATCCGTCATCGTGTTGGGCGGCGGCTACGTCGCGTGCGAGCTGGGCCAGTATCTCTCGCGTATGGGCGCCAGGACCACAATGGTCATTCGCGGCCGGCATCTGCTCACGGGCGAAGATGAAGACTTGGGCGGCGCGCTGATGGGGTATCTTCGCGACGAAGGCATCGAGGTCGTCAATCGCGTGACCATGGTTCGCGCCTGCAAACGCGACGACAAGAAATATCTAAGCGTGCTCGTAGACGGTATCGACGGCGAGCTGGAAGCCGACGAAATCTTCCATGCGCTCGGACGCGTCCCCAATACTGCAGAACTCGCGCTGGAGCGCGCCGGCATCGACGCAGGCGACGCGAGCGGCATCCGCGTGGACGACACGATGCGCACGTCTAATGAAAATGTCTTTGCGATCGGCGACGTGACCGGGCTCTATCAACTGGTGCACGTGGCAATCTATCAAGGCGAGGTTGCGGCGCGCAACGCGGTGCTGGGTGCGCGCGAGCGCGCCGTATACGACGTTGTAAAGGCGCACACCATCTTCTCGGATCCACAGGTTGCGGTCGCCGGGGAGACCGAGCGCGACTTGGAACGCGCGGGCGTTGCGTATGTAAAGGGCACGTACGACTTTGCCGAACACGGCAAGGCGATGACGTTGGGAAAAACCAAAGGCTTCGTCAAACTGCTCGCGGCCGCCGAGAGCGGACGCATCCTCGGCGCGGCGGTTATCGGGCCGCAGGCGTCGGAGTTGATTCACGAAACGATCGTGGCACTAACGTACGGAGCAACGGTGCAGCAGTTCGCGCGCATTCCCCACCTGCATCCCACGCTTTCGGAGATTTGGACCTATCCAGCCGAAGAGTGCGAAGCGAAAATTACGGGAGAGAAGACGGTGAGCGTTGGCACCGTCCTCTAAAACCGACGACGCGCAGAAGATGCGCGTGGCGATCCTACAGACGAAGCCGCGCAAGGGTGACTATGCATACAACCTCGCACAAGCGGGCGACGCTTTCGCGCAGATCGTAAAGAGCGGCGTCGATACGATCGTCCTGCCCGAAGCAGCTCTGACGGGCTATTTCCTCGAGGGTGCGGTCTACGATCTCGCGCTACCGGCTAAAGAGTTTGCGGGGGATCTCGGCGCGGCGTGGCGCGCCGCCGCGGGCAGTGCCCCGGTGTCGATCGTATGCGGGTTCTTCGAAAATGACGGCGGCACGTACTACAACAGCGCGATCTATCTCGAGGTGCGCGACGGTAACGAACGCATCGCGCACGTGCACCGCAAACTCTTTTTACCAACATACGGCGTGTTCGACGAAGAGCGTTTTCTCTCGCGCGGGCGCAAGATGTCCGCATTCGACACGCACTTTGGCCGCGCGGCGATGCTGATCTGCGAAGACGTGTGGCATTCGATCGTTCCAACCGTCGCCGCTATCAAAGGCGCGCGCATTCTGTTCGTGCCCAGCGCGGCTCCGGGGCGCGGCGTGGGTGCGCCCGGCGAGTTGGAATCGGTGACGCGCTGGCGCGAGATTCTGCGCGCGACCGCCGCGGAACACGGCGTCTTCTTGGTGTATGCGGGGCTTACCGGGTTCGAGGGCGGCAAAGGGCTCTCCGGCTCGTCGTCGATCGTGAACCCCATGGGGGTCGTCCTTGTCGAAGCACCCGCGATTGGCGCGTGCGTGGTGGAAGCGACGCTCGACCTGCGCGAAATAGAGTTGGCGCGCGCAAACTTGCCGCTGCTCGGCGATCTCAACGCGGTGCTGCCGGATCTGCTGCTCGACGAAGAACTGCCGCTGCCGCGCGGAGGCAGCGATGTTGCCGATCGTTAGTCCCCGGCGCGAAGCGGACCACGCAATACCCACGCTCGACGGCGCGGTTGCGGCCGCGTGGCTCTCGGCGTTTCTACGCGATGAAATGATCGATCGTCGCAACGTGCATCGCGCGGTGGTGGGTTTATCTGGCGGCGTGGATTCCGCGGTTACCGCGTATTTGTGTGCGCGCGCGCTCGGCCCGCAAAACGTCTATGCGGTGCGCCTGCCGTATGCGACGTCGAGCCGCGCCAGCCTCGACGACGCGCAACTCGTGGTGGATGCATTGGGCATCAACTGCCGCACGATCGAGATCACGGCAGCGGTGGACGGGTATCTGCAGTTCGAGCCCGATGCCGACGCGCGGCGTCGCGGCAACGTGATGGCGCGCACGCGGATGCTGGCGCTCTTCGATCAATCGGCCAAACTCGACGCGCTGCCCATCGGCACGGGCAACAAAACAGAACGGCTCTTAGGCTACTTTACGTGGCATGCGGACGATACGCCGCCGCTTAATCCGCTGGGGGATCTTTTCAAGACGCAAGTGTGGGCGCTCGCGCGCTACTTGGACGTGCCCGGCACGCTGATCGACAAGGCGCCAAGCGCAGATCTGGAGGCCGATCAAACCGACGAGAGCGATCTGGGTATTTCATATGCGCGCGCGGACGCGATTTTAGCTAAGCTGCTGATCGGGTATTCGGACGCGCAGCTGATCGAGAAGGGCTTTCTCGCCTCCGACGTGCGGTTGGTGCGCCACCGCGTGGATGGCACGCACTGGAAACGCCACTTACCCACCACCGCCATGCTCTCCAACACCGCCATCAATGAATTCTACCTTCGCCCCGTCGATTTTTAGCGACGATGACTGGACGACGCGTGTTCTATCCGGTTAGTCTCAATCTACTCGGGCGTCTGTGCGTCGTTATTGGGGCACTCGACGATCGCGAGGCGATCGAGAAGACGGCAGCATTGGAAGAAGCCGGCGCGCAGGTTCGACGCGTTTCGGATGCCGCAGCGCTGCGCGACGACGACGTGCGCGATGCATTCTTCGTAATTTCCACTCCGCAAGATGCTGTCCTAAGTGCGCGCTTACGCGCGCTGGCTGACGAGCAAGGCTTTTTGCTGTGCTGCATCGATCAGCCGGCGTTTGGATCCGTTGCATTAGCGAGCATCGTGAAGGCCGGGCCTATGCGCATAGCCATTTCGACCGCCGGGCTCGCCCCGCGCATAGCCAAGCAGTTCAAAGAAGCGCTGCAAGCGGCCATGGATGCTACGTTTGTGCGGTTCATCGAAGAAGTCGCCGCGCGCCGCGAAGCCGTAAAAGCCGCGCACCCCGCCTCCGAAGAACTCCGGTTACGCCGAGACGAGGCCATAAAATCAGCAACCGGATTCACCGCCAACATTGAATTCGATTACCCGCAATGGTTTGACCACGATGCCTAGCGTCGAGTTGCTGGCGGTTGGCACGGAACTTTTGCTCGGCCAACTCGTCGACACCAACACACCGCACGTCGCGGGGGCGCTGGCGACGTGCGGGATCGATGTGTACGCGGCGCATACGGTGGGCGACAATCGCGCGCGCATCACTGCTGCCGTTCGCGACGCGCTCGAGCGCGCGGACGGTGTGGTGAGTACCGGCGGTCTCGGCCCCACCGTCGACGATCTTACGAAGGAAGCGGTGTGCGACGCGCTCGGTCTCGACGCGGTTATGCACGAGCCGTCGCTGCAGCGCATGCAAGAGCTTTTTAGCGGCTTCCGTCGCGAGATGCGCGAGAACAACCGCAAACAGGCGGAGCTTCCGCGCGGCGCGCACGTGCTCTGCAATGCCGAGGGCTCCGCGCCGGGCTTCGTGGCGTTCGACGCGCGTGGTAAATTCGTCGCGTGCATGCCCGGCGTCCCGAGCGAAATGAAACCCATGCTCGAAAACGAATTGCTGCCGTTTCTGCGCGAGCGTTTCGATTTGCGCGGCGGGATCGTCACGCGCGTACTGCATACGATCGGCTTGGCGGAATCCGAGATCGATCATCGGATCGACGATCTCTTTCGCACCAGCGAGAACCCGAAGATCGCGGTGCTAGCGCACGGCGGACGTTGCGACGTGAAGCTGATGGCCAAAGCGCCCTCCATTGCCGAAGCGAACGCCCTGATCGAGCAACTGCAGCCGCGCGTCGAAAAACTGCTCGCAGAAAACGTGTACGGATACGACGCGCAGACATTGCCCGGCTCGATTCTCGCCGCAATCGAAGCGCGGGGCCGTACCGTTGCGACGGCGGAGTCCTGTACCGGCGGGCGCATTGCTGCCGAGCTGACGAGCGTCCCCGGATCGTCGCGCACGTATCTGGGCGGCATCGTTGCGTACGACAATGCCGTGAAAATCGCGCAGCTCGACGTCCCTGAGGAGACGCTGCAGAAGTACGGAGCGGTGAGCGAGCAGACCGCGCGGGCGATGGCGCGCGGCGTTCGTCACGCGCTGGGGGCCGATATCGGTATCGCCAGCACCGGCATCGCCGGGCCTGGCGGCGCAACGCCGGAGAAGCCCGTAGGCCTCGTGTGGCTGGCCGTGGCCACGCCCGAGGGCGCGATCGTCCGGCAAATCCGCTACTCCGGCGACCGTGCAAGCGTCCAGTCTAGGGCTACGGTGGCGGCGCTGGGGCTTGCTTGGGAAGCCCTGCCGGAAAACCAGCGCGCGGGAACGAATCCAATGCGTCCAGCGTAGTACGGATAGTCCGAACAAACCATCGTTCGTTCGGGAGCCTTTGGAGGGCGTGTGAAGCGTTTCGCTCGAGTTAATCGTCTGGTCGCGTTCGTTCTTACCAGCGCGCTCTTGGCCGCATGCAGTGGCGGCGGCGGTGGAATCACACCCCAGCCTACGGCCACGCCCTGTCCCTCCGGATACACGGGCACCGCGCCGAACTGTACCCCGGTATCGTCGAACAGCGGCACGTTTAACGTGAGCGCGACGACGTCATCGACCATCGTGATTCCGAGTGCGGGCGGCTACAACGGCACGATCGTGCTGCCGACGGGAAGCGTTGCTACGACGGGTACCATCGCGACGTCGATCTCCACGCAAAATGGACACGTGCTGCAAGGCGCGCTCACGCGTTCGCCGCAGGCTGCCAAAAATCTGGTGATGCCGATGGCGCAGACCAATACAGCGATGCTGTATTTTTCGCTCACTACCGCTGCCGATGTGGAGTTTAACAGCATTCCAAGTTTCTCGTTCACGCTGCCGACACCGTCGGCCGGGCCGTTCTACCTGGCTGTTTATACCGCCGATGACGGATGGCAGACGTTGGAACAGGGCACGGTGAGCGGTGCCACGGTAACATTTCCCGCCATTGCCAACGAGGTAGCGCAGTTCGACAGCGATCCGACATACATTGCGCTCTACACCGGAGGCGTACTTCCGACGCCGACGCCCGTTGCGACGGCGACGCCCGTTGCGACGGCATCGCCGAGCTATACCGAGGCGAATTTTATCTGCCCGACGTCGGATACGCCGAGCGCATCGACCACCGGCGGCAGCCGCATCGCGCTGCACATCGCGCCGATCCGCTCGGGGAATCAACCCGAGTATTCGCCCAACCTTTTGGCGGTCAAATACAACATGAGTTACGCAAGCGCCCATGCGGCCGCCATCGCGTCGCACGACGGCGCGCTCGGCGTTCGTCCGATTCGCGAGCTGAACTTCGACCGTCTGGGCACCACCACGCGCATCGTTGCGGTGAACGCCAACGACATGGATGCCGCAGCAGCTCAATTACGCTCGCAGGCCGGCGTGCAGAGCGTGTCTCGCGTCGGCATGCGTTACGCAACTGCCGTCACCACGCCTTACCTCACGAACGATCCGTATTTTGCGGGTTTCGCAACCACGGTGCCGCCGGCGACGGGTGCTACGGCGCCGCCGGCGACCTATCACGTGCCACCGTACTATGAATCGGCGAGCGTGCCCGGACAGTGGGATATGCACGCCATCGGCTTGGAGCACGCGTTTGCCTACAGCCAGAGCGGCAACGGCTCGGGGATTACGAACGCGAACGCGCTCGGCACCAGCAGCGTGAACGTGGCCATCGTCGATACCGGCGAGGATACGACGCATCTCGAGTTGGCAGGCAAGGTCGTTCGTCAACGTTGCTACATCACCGACCCGAGCAACAATCAATCCACCTCGAACTTCACCACCGATCCGCAAGGGCACGGCACGGACGTGTCGGGCATCGCGGTTGCCGACATCAACAACGGGCTTGGCTTCGTGGGCGCGGGCGGCAACGCATCGCTGATGGCGTACCGCGTGTTCCCCGCGCCGGATACCACCTGCGATAACGAGGGTCCGAACAGCGACGATTCGTGCGGCGCCAGCACCGCCGACATCGCGTCCGCTATTAACGATGCGGTCGCCAACGGCGCCAATGTGATCAGCATGAGCCTCGGCGGCGGCGGATGCACGAGCGGCGTGGACACCGATCCAACGGAAAATGCCGCGGTGCAGAATGCGATTGCGCACAACGTGATCGTGGTCGCGGCGTCCGGTAACGATAATCCGAAAACTAGCGGCACGGTCGACGCGCCCGCATGCGGTAGCGGCGTGATCGCGGTCGGCGCGACATCGCTCGACGACGGGCAGCCCAACGGCCGAAACCACGCGGTCGGAACCGCAGCGAATCCGATCGAGTACGTAGCGTCGTACTCGCAGTTCGGTACGCCCGCATCGGCGTACGGCTCGCAGTCGGCCTGGGGCATCGTGGCGCCGGGCGGCGATCCTGTCGCGAGCGGCAGCGATGCCGACGATCTGCATTGGATCGAGAACATCTGGACCTCCACGCCCGCGGACGCGAGCTTCTCACAGACGGGCTCCATTCCGCAGGTTTGCAGTGGCGATTATCCTACCGGTACCGGCTCGGTGGACTGCCGCATAGACATCGCGGGGACGTCAATGGCAACACCGCACGTTGCCGGCGCCGTTGCGTTGATTCTCGCGGTCGCGCCTTCGTATCAGTCGCCGTCGGCAATGAAGACGCTGCTGTGTCAAACGGCCGACGACCTGAACAAGACAACGAATAACGGCGGAGAGGGCTGCGGAAGACTGAACGTCTATCGAGCGATGGCGAAGGCCCTCAACGACCCCAACCTGCCGTAAACGATACTCGGATGGCGCGCGAACCGCAGGTTATCGACTATCGACGTTTAGCCGAAGCGATGCCGCAGATCATTTGGGTCGGCAGTGCGGACGGCAGCGAAATCGAATACGTGAACTCGCGCTGGACCGACTATACCGGGCTGCCGGAGCCGAAGACACTAGGCGTCGGTTTGCGCGAGATCGCGCATCCCGACGACCTGGACGCCGCCCTCACGCGACGTAAGGCGACCATCGAGAGCAGCGAGGTCTTCGAGCAAGAGATGCGGCTGCGCCGTTGGGACGGGCGATATCGCTGGTTTCTGGCGCGCTCGGTTCCGGCGCGCGATGAAAACGGTCGCCTCGACTCCTGGATCGGCACGTGCACCGACATCGAAGAGCAGAAGCGCGCCGAAGCGCTCTTGGGGTTTCTCGCGCACGTGAGCCGAACGTTGGGCGAATCGCTCGATCCCGATGTGCTCGCGCACGGCATGGCGCGCATGGTGGTGCCCGACTACGCCGACTACTGTGAGATTTTCGGCATCGAAAAAGGCGAGCTGCGCCCGCTGGCGATCGTGCACCGCGATCCAGCGCTCGCCGTCGCACTGCAGCAGATCGCTGTGCGTTGGCCCCTGAAGGTAGCCGATCCCGGAATCCAAAGGCTCTTTGCGAACGGCGAAGCGGTCGTGACAACTGACGTGACAGCGCAGATGCGCGAACTCACCGCGCGCGATGCGGATCACGCCGCGCTGCTGGAGCGTATCGGCGCGCGGTCGGCCATCGTCATGCCGTTGCTTGCCCGCGGAGCACCGCGGGGCGTGCTTTCGGCCGTCTTCGACTCCACGTCCGAGCGGCATTACACGCCGTCGGACGTTGCGATCGCAAGCGAACTCGCGCGGCGTCTCGCGACGGCGCTCGACAACGCGCATCGATACCAGCACGAACATCACACCGCAAACGCACTGCAGGAGGCTATGCTGCCGACCGAACTTCCGCCCATGCCAGGCGCGCGCTTGCGTTCGGTGTACGTGGCGGGCGAGAGCGAGCTGCAGGTCGGCGGCGATTGGTACGATGCATTTACGCTGCCAAGCGGCGGCGTCGGTCTATCGATCGGCGACGTAACGGGGCACGGCCTCGACGCAGCCGTGGTGATGGGCGAGATTCGTCAAGCGATTCGCTCGGCAGCGATCGAAGACCAAACGCCCTCAGACGTGCTCGAGCACGCCGACCGCGCACTGCGAAGGCAGCGCCCGCAAACCATCGCAACGGCAGGCTTCGCGATCTACGATCCGTTGACGCGTACGCTGCAGTACGCGCACGCCGGCCACCTGCCGCCGGTGCTCTGTCACGCCGATGGACGTGTGGAAGAGCTGCGCGCCGAAGGGTTACCGTTGGGGATGCACGACATGAGTCCTGCAGTACCGATCACGGTAACGCTCTCGCCGGGGACGCTGCTGGTCTTCTATACCGACGGACTCATCGAGTTTAACCGCGACGCCGCGGCGGGCGAACGCGCGCTGATAGAAGCGCTGCGCGTCGAGTGTCGCGAACGCTCCGATAATCCCGCGCTCGCTATCTATCGCCGCGTGGTACCGCTCGACGCGGCGCACAGCGACGATACCGCCGTGCTGACGCTCTACGTCGAGTAAATGTTACGGCGTGCTGAAACCGACGGCGTCGAGCACGCGCTGCGTTGCGACCGCTTCGGCGAAGTTCGGCAGGTCGCTGCCGTCGCCGCCCTCCATCTTGCGCACCCACGCATCGTAGAGATCCATCAGGTACGGCACGTTGCCCCCCAGCGATGAGAACCGAGCGTAGTCGCTGGGCTTGCATTGCAGTTCGCTCGTCTCTTCGGTATCGATGCTAAAGAGATGCGCGTCTACCAGCGACGTGCCGCTCGCAATTGCGGTGCGGTTTTCGGCGTGCGCCGCAATCGTTACCTGATCGACCGCGCAGGTGCCGTCCACGCTGACGCGCGCTATCAACCCGTCGTCGTACTCGATGACGGCAAACATGCCGTCGTCCACGTCACTGGTAAACGCGCCCTGGGCGTCGTGACGCTGCGGGTTAGCGGTGCGGATGAAGCCGCTCGCGCGCACCGGCGCGCGGCCAGCGAGCCAGTTGGCGAGATCGATCATGTGCGAGCCGATGGCGCCGGCCATGCCGCCGCCGCAACGTTTTTCGAACCACCAACCGCGTTTGCGGGCTCCGTTCGCGTTCAAGAACGTCGTGAGATTGGTGATTTCAATGTCGCGCATGGGCGTCAGGTGACCGTTGACGATCAGCTCTTTGACGGCCGTGCGCTCGGGGATCCAGCGAAACTCGTGGCTAAGCGCGCAGGCGGTACCCACGCGCTTAGCTGCGGCCAGCATGTCTTCGGCCTGCTCGAGATTGAGCGCGAACGGTTTCTCGCACAGCACGTGCAGTCCCCGATCGAGCGATGCGAGCACGTCTGCGCGATGCGCGAACGGCGGCGATGCGACGACGACCGCATCGAGTTCGACGCCCTTCACCATCTCGGCGCACGACGCAAACGCGTTTGGAATGTTACGCTCCTGGGCAATGGCGGCGGCGCTGTTGGGCGATGCCAGCGCGAGCACCTCGAAGCGCGGGTGCGCCAGCAGCGCTGGCAGATGCGACTTCACACCGAACCCGCTGCCCGAGATGCCGATGCGATAGCGTTGCGTCATTGAAGAACCTCCTCCAGAATATCGAGTGCGCGCGTCAACTGCGCTCGCGTAATTACCAGCGGCGGCGTAAGTGAAAGCGCGTCGCCGAGCGGGCCGGCCTGTAGCAGCATCACGCCCTTGGCGAGAGCGTCGAAGACCGCGCGTTCGGCTGTAGCGGCATCGGTTAGCGATATGCCCCACATCAATCCGCGCCCGCGCACTTCGCGCACGTTGGGCAAGCGCGTCAGCGCTTCGAGCCGCGGCGCAATTGCTTTGCCGAGTTCGCGGGCGCGCTCGGGCAGCCGCAAGCGTTCGAGTTCGCCGATCACTGCAACCGCTGCCGCGCAGCCCATCGGGTTGCCGAGAAATGTTGACGTGTGCAGCGCTTCGCCTGCCGAGACGGGCCAGGCATCCATCACGTCGGCGCGCGCGACCGCGGCGCTGATGGGAAACCCGCCGCCCAGCGCCTTGCCTACGCAGATGATGTCGGGCACCACGTTCTCGTGCGTGCACGCGAACCAATCGCCAGTGCGGCCGAAGCCGGTGAAAATTTCGTCTGCAATGAGCAGCAGGCCGCGCTCGCGACAGATCTCTTGCAGGCCGAGCAGATACCCGCGTGGCGGCACGATCACGCCGCCACGTCCTTGAATGGGCTCGACGATGACGGCTGCCAGATCGTCGCGCGCGCTCAACGTCCCGCGCGTACGTGCCAGCGCGTCGGTGGCCGACGTGACGCGGCCGTTCGGGTACTCCAGCAGCAGCGTGCCTTCGGCGATGGCAGGCAGAAAGGGATCGCGGAACTTGTCGATGCCGCTCACCACAAGCGTGCCGAGCGACAATCCGTGATAGGCGTCGCGAAATGCCGCGAAGTGCGGCTTGCCGGTTGCAAGCAGCGCCGTCTTCATGGCGGCCTCTACCGCTTCAGAGCCAGTGGTGGCGAGGAAAACTTTGTCGAGGCCCGGCGGGAGCACGCGCACGAGCTCTGCGAGCAGATGCGTCTTAATTTCGGTGGGATGCACGTCGCCCATGCCGTGCGTCAGATGTTGGGCCTGATCGGCGATGGCGCGCACGACGCGTGGGTTCGCGTGACCGACGTTGGCTACGCCGAACGCGGAGGTGAGATCGACGTAGCGGTTCCCGTCCACGTCGACGATCGTGGCGCGCGAAGCGGATTCCCAGAAGACGGGAAACTCCGACGTGAGATACGTGACGTTGCGCGACTCGCGTTCGCGTAGCGAAGGCGTGAGCGCCGCAGTGCGTTCGCCGGGGATGCTGCCGGCGAGCAGCTCGAAGTCATCGCTCACGTTTCGTTGGTGATCCATCGCACGAAGTCCGAAACCCGCGCGCGTCCGCCGTGGTTGCCACCCGCGGGCGGCGCTTGCAAATCGCCGAAGTGGGCAATGCGAGCCGCGCCCGCCGCAACCGCCAGACCCGCCACGTCCGCGCGCTGTGAAGCCGTCGCCAGCGCCTCGAGGGCGATGCCGTGCGTGCGCAGATACGTCTGCGCCTCGGCGGGTGAATCGACTGAGAAGAGCGCGAGCGCGCGCGGCAAGAAGAAGGGCGGCTGCGAGCGCGGAGGATCCGCGATCAGCAGATGCGTCGCGCTCGCGTCGGAGAAGACGCGACCCTCACCGGCAGCCGCGCGAAACGCTGCCAGCGCACGCGCCGAACCCAGCGCGGCGAGATCGACTGCAGCGCGCGTTCCTACGGGAAACTCGATTGCGGCGCGTTCGATCTCCAGCGCGAGTAGTTCCGCGAAACGTTCCGCCGGCACGTCACCTCCACGTTCGACGAAGAGCGCGTGCAGCGAGAGGCAGCCTTCGCTCTCGTAGAGTGCGAGATCGCGCGCGGCACCCGCCGCGATGCGCTGCGCAGATTCGAGCGTATCGAGCGTCTCTCGGCCGACGTACCCGACGCTTGCCTTCGCGCCATACCCGACAAAGCGCGTCTCGGGGGCGCATCGTTCGCGGATGCGCGCGAGCGTCTCGTCGTGGCCGAACGCTACTACCGCTGCGAACTCGGCGACATCGAAATCGGTGTCCGCACTGCTCCACGCGCTCGCGCTTGCCGTGCTGTGAAACGCGTCGCGTTCCTGCGCCAAGGTAGCAAAAAACGACGAGACGAGCAGATCTTCGCGATCTTTGACGACCGTTGGGCACTTTGCGCAAAGCGCAAATACGGCGGGCACGATTGCGACGCCGATCGTCGTACGGCTCGAAATGATGCACGCGCGACCGACCGGGAGCGCGCGGGCGGGCGGGCGACCGGGGCGTTCCACAAAGCGGTCGAGTGCGTCCAGCGAGCCCAATTCGTCTGCGATCGCCGCCTCGAGGGCGCTGGTGCGCAGCGACTCGAAGAGGCGGTCGAGCGCGTACTCAATCGCCGGCAGCGTATAACCGGTTCGTCGCGCAATCGCATCGAGTGCGCGGACGCGCGGCGGAAAGTCGGCGTCGCTCCAACGCTGCGCGGCGTCGGCGACGGAACGCACGATCTGCCGGACGGGTAGGTCCAGTAATGCGTTCATCGCGCGCGCAGGGTCTCGGCATCGAGCGAACAGCCCCGCAGGGCGGCCCCGCGCTCGCGACCGATCAGCACCAGCCCGTCGCCGGTAATCGCGCCCAAATCTTCCGTAGAGATTGCGACGCACGACGAGCGGTTCGCGAGATCGACATGCACGAGCGCGCCCACCACGCCGTCCGGCACGTCTTTGCCCGCCGCATCCACCACCCGCGCCCTCAGCCACGACGGACCGCGCTTAACACGTTGCCCCGTTGTGACGGCGTCGTACCATTGCGACGTCAACTCCGTCATGCCGTACTCGGCGATGATGCGTCCGCGTGGGATGCCGAACTCGTCGGCGATCTCGTCGTAGAGTTCGTCGCGATCCACGACGCGCGAGCGGCCTTTGAAACCGCCGGTCTCCATTATGCGCGAGCCTTCAGGCAGCGCAAATCGTTTACCGCGCGCGCGTAACTCGTCGCCGAGGTTGACGAACGCAAACGCGGTTCCCGCCATGCATACCGCGACGCCATTTGCAATTGCGGCATCGAGATCGCGCGCGAAGTCATCGTAAAGCAGATCGTCGCCGCGCACGTACCAGCCTGTCGCGCCGTCGCCGCGCAGCGTCGCCACGCGTGCCATCATGTAGCCCAATGACGATTGTGGTCGATCTGCGGGATTGGGCACGAGGTTGAAGTAGCGCAGCCGCGCGCCGTCGGGAAGCATGAAGCGATCGAAGCCTGCCAGCAATGCCGCGTCGTACAACGCCGCGCTTTCCATCGCGTGGTGGCCGCCGATGCCGACCGTCGTGCCGCTGGTTTCGAAGGTCAGCGCCGCGCGCTGCGGCGCAAACGTCGCCAGCGATGCTTCTTTATATGCTGCCGTCGGCACGGCGGGGATGTCGCGCCAGCTCGCGGGCAGCGCCTGAGGAGTAAAGCCGAATGCTGCGCAATAGCGCCCGTACGGTTCGTTATAACGCAGTTGATACGCGAAGAGGTCGATGGCCAGCGCTTCGAACGCGTGGTCGGAAAGAGCGTCGCCGGTGCGGTGCCACGCCTCGATGACATCGAGAAGTCGAGCGTCGAAAGCATCGCTCGCCGAGCGATACGGATCGCTCACCGTATAGAGGACCTGCGGCTGGTGATCAGGCCGCTATTGAGTCCCATAGTGGCAAGGCCGCCGTCAAAACGCGCGGACTCAACCTTGAGGCATCGATCGACCACGACGGCCATACCGGCCGTATCGGCGAGGGTGATCGCCTCTTCGTTGACGACGCCGTATTGAAACCAAACCGCTTTGGCGCCGATCGCGATCGCCTCGCGCACGAGCGCGGGTAGCTCACTGGGCTTGCGAAAGACGTCCACGATGTCCGGCGGACCGTTTTCCTGCGCGTAAGCGGACAGCGACGGATAGGCCTTTATGCCGTCGATCGCTTGCAGCGTCGGGTTGATCGGCGCGACATCGAAGCGCCGACGCGTGCGCAGGTAGGAGAAGACGGTGTAACTCGGGCGCTGCGGGTTGGCAGACGCGCCGACCATCGCCACGGTTGTTGAGCGGTCCAGAAGTTCTTTGCGCTGCGCGACGGTCGCGAGAATCATGCCGACTCCTTCACTGCAGCGGCGCGCATGCCGTTCTCGAGATCCCAGGTGAGGTCTTCGAGATCTTCCAAGCCGACGGAGAGACGAATCGTTTCTGGCCCGATGCCGGCGTTACGGAGTTCTTCGTCGGAAAGTTGCGCGTGCGTGGTAGAGCCCGGATGAATTACCAGCGACTTGGTGTCGCCGATATTGGCGACGTGACTCCACAGTTCGAGCGCATCGATGAAGCGGCGTCCCGCCTCGCGTCCGCCGCGAATGCCGAACGTCAGCACGGCGCCGGCGCCTAGCGGCAGGTAGTGCCGCACCAGTCCCGCTTGCGGATGATCTTCAAAACCCGGATATGTAACCCAGTCTACCGCGTCGTGCGCGCGCAGAAAGGCGGCGATGGCGCGCGCGTTGACCACATGTTCGCGCATGCGCAGCGGTAGCGTCTCCAGGCCCAGCATCAGGGCCCACGCATCCATTGGCGACATCTGCGCGCCGACGTCGCGCAGTACCTCGGCACGCGCGCGCATCAGAAACGCATACTCGCCGAACGTTTCGGAAAAGTTCTTGTCGTGATAACCGGGGCTCGGCTGCGAGAGCAGTGGAAAGTTGCCGTTATCCCACGGGAACGTGCCCGACTCGATCACGACGCCGCCAACCGTGGTGCCGTGGCCGCAGATGAACTTGGTCGCCGAGTGCACGACGATGTCGGCGCCGTGCTCGATGGGGCGACACAGGTAGGGCGTTGCGAACGTATTGTCGACGACGAACGGAATCCCGGCATCGTGCGCCACGTCGGCCAGCGCGCGAAGATCGGCGATGGTGCCCGACGGATTGCCGATCGTTTCGGCAAAGAGCAGTTTGGTGTTCGGACGGATCGCCGCGCGAATCGCCGCGGGGTCGTCGGGCGGCACGAAGATCGCCTCGATGCCCATGCGTCGGAGCGTCACCGAAAACTGGGTTACGGTTCCGCCGTATACCGCCTGCGAACACAGCACGCTGTCGCCGTTTTGCGCGAGCGCCAGCACGGTGCAGAGCTGCGCGGCTAATCCGCTCGAAAACGCGATCGCCCCAAGTCCACCTTCGAGCGATGCCATGCGCTCTTCGAAGGCGGAAACCGTCGGGTTGCTGATGCGACCGTAAATGTGTCCGTAGCTACGCAGTTCGAAGAGTTCGGCGGCGTTCTCGGTAGAACCAAAAACGTAAGCCGCCGACTGGTAGATCGGCAGGCTGCGCGCTCCGGTCGTTGGGTCGGGTGGCGTGCCGGCATGGATGGTGCGGGTGGAAAAGCCAAAGGAATGGTCCTGCATAGCGTTCGTCACCTTCGCGGCGCGCGCCGGTTCACCCGGCGGGAGATACCTTTCGGCGCCAGAAGTCTTTTCGATACTATGGGGATGACGCTTACCGAAAAGATCCTGGCCAGGCATGCCGGTCTCGAACGCGTCGAGCCGGCCCAAATCATCAACGTCAAGACGGATTTCGTACTTGCAAACGAGCTGTCGTCGGCGGTTGCCGTCAACGTGATGCGCGGCATAAAGGGCGCAGATCGCGTCTTCGATCGAGAGAAGATCGTTCTCGTCGAAGATCACTTCGTTCCCGCCAAAGATCCGCAGTCGGCGAAGATCGCCAAGATGATGAAAGACTTCGCGATCGAACAAAATATCACGCATTTTTACGACGTTGGGCGTGGCGGTATCGAGCACGTGGTTCTTCCCGAAGAAGGTCTCGTGGCGCCGGGCGAAGTGATCGTGGGCGGCGATTCGCACACCTGCACCTATGGCGCTCTGGGCGCATTTGCGACCGGCATGGGCTCCACCGACATCGCAGCGGCGTTCGTGCTGGGCGAAGTGTGGATCAAGGTGCCGGCTTCCATTAAGTTGATCTACAGCGGACAGCTTGGCGAGATGGTGTTTGCAAAGGATCTGATGCTTGCAACCGTCGGCCGACTGGGCATCGACGGCGCGACGTATCGCGCGATCGAGTTTCACGGCAGCACGGTGGACGCGCTTTCGATCACCGGGCGCCTGACGATGGCGAACATGGCGATCGAGGCCGGAGCGAAGAACGGTATCTTCCACGCCGACGAAAAGGCCATCGCATTCGTCAAGGAACGCACCGACCGCGCGTTCGTGGTGGAGCGTTCCGATGACGATGCGGTGTACGAACGCGTCGTGGAGATCGACGTCGCGGCGCTCGAGCCGCAGGTCGCCTGTCCGCATACGCCCGACAACGTGCATCCGATCTCCGAGGTGACGCGCGACGACATCCCGCTCGATCAAGTCTTTATCGGGTCGTGCACCAACGGGCACCTTGACGACCTGCGCGTCGCCGCGAGCATTCTCGACGGGAAGAAGATCGCGTCGAACCTGCGCGTGATCGTCAATCCGGGTTCGCAGAAAGTGTGGATGCAAGCGGCGGAAGAAGGGATCTTAACCAAACTGGCAGCAGCGGGATGCGCGGTCAACACGCCGGGTTGCGGCGCGTGTTTCGGCGGGCACATGGGCACGCTGGGCGACGGTGAGCGCTGTCTCTCCACCACAAACCGCAACTTTGTCGGGCGCATGGGATCGCCGAAGGCCGAAGTGTATTTGGCTTCGCCCGCAACCTGCGCGATATCCGCGATCGTGGGGCGTATCGCCGATCCGCGCATCGCGGCGCCGGTGGGCGCGTGATGAACGGCGCGCTGCGCGGACGCGCGCATACGTTTGGCAAGAATGTGGACACCGACGTCATCATCCCAGGTAAGTACTGCAACTTGGTCGATCCGGTCGAACTCGGTAAACATGCCCTCGAAGGGATCGATCCCGCATACGCGAGCACGATGCAGATGGGCGACATCATCGTCGCCGACACGAACTTCGGATGCGGTTCCAGCCGCGAAGTTGCACCGATCGCCATCAAAGGTTCGGGCACGGCCGCCGTGATAGCGAAATCGTTTGCGCGAATCTTTTACCGCAACGCTCTCAACATCGGGCTGCCGATATTCGAGTCGCCGGACGCCGTCGACGGCATCACCGCTGGGGACGAGATCGAGGTCGAAGCCGCGACGGGCATCGTGCGCAATCTGACGACCGGGAAAGAGTATCGCGCCGCAGCGTTTCCGCCGTTCATGCAGTCACTGATCGACGCCGGCGGGTTAGTGCCGTACGTCGAACAGCGTCTGCGCGAGAAGGCCTCCGTTACGGAGGTGTGATTCCGCCCTGGCCGCTCAGGCCGCCTTGACCGCCCATCGCGGGGCCGGCGTTGATGTTCTCGAGGAAATCTTCTTTCGGGCGATAGGCCGCCGTAAACGGCACCGAATCCTTGGGCGTGGTTAAGAGCCCGAGCATGTCGGTGGTGCCGTCGAGCGTCGCGGCAAACGTGAGAGACGAACCATCTTTGAGCGTGACGATGATGCGCACGTCTTTGCCGTCGAGCGACCCCGCAAGCGGAAACTGTTTGTTGCTCTGATCCAAATACACGCCGGTCAGCGCGTTGTCGGTCTGTTTAATTTTGAAGTGCGTGTATTGAACTTGCGTGCCGCGCTGGATCTGGACTTCCCATACGCCGTTGATACCTTGCCGCGCATTGGGCGGTGGCGAGGGCGTTGAAAAGATATCCGGTTCGCTCGAGGCGGACGGATCGGGCGTTTCCACGCTTTTGGCAGGCATCGGCACGCTGGACGGTAGCGGCCCCGGCGTGGCGGCCGAAAGCGGCGGCGGCGAGGGAGGCGGCGTCGCGGCCGCGGCGGCCGCGCCATTACGAGCGGGCACTGCGATGCAGGCCACGGCAAGCGCGGCGGCAGTAACGAAAAGTAGGAACGGCTTCTTCACGGGACGAGTCTTTCAGGTTGGGTGGTCAGCGTCCCTTGGAGGGCGGAACGCGCCGCACCTCCGGCGGCAGCAGCCTGTGCTGTGGGGTTGCGAGGCGAGCCTGCGCTTGCAACTCAGCTACATCGGCGGCTAGCGAAGCGACGGCCGAAGACGTGGCCGGGCAATTGAGATCGGGCGACGTCCACCCATGCCAGCGAACGCGCGTCGCCGATCCAAACGATGCGCTCTTGATACATGGGCGGCTTGAGCCGGACGCGTTCGACGCGCGCGCGGCCCCAACATCGGCAAACGTTCGCGCCACCAAGTCGTCGCGAAAACGCGCGCGGCGCGCTACGGCGCCGGCGACACTGACGGTTGCCGTCGCATCGGAGCGCAGCGCGATCTCCCACCCGGCAGTATTCGTGGAGCCGCCGTTGACCACGTGCAGTCCATCCGGTGCCCTCGCCGATACGGCGCCGACCAGAGTGAGTGCTGCGAGGACAGTCGCAACCCACGCGCGCATGCCGTTCACCTTCCTCGACTTGAGCAAGGCGCGGCGCTCAACCTGCAAGAAAGGCGCCCCAGGGGGCACGCTCACGAAACACGCCGGCGAAGACAAGTTCCGCGGATTACTAGAGGCCGCGCCCGACGCGATGGTAATCGTCGGCAACGATGGCCGCATCGCGCTTGTCAACGCGCAGGCTGAGGCTCTCTTCGGCTATGCGCGCGAGGAACTGCTCGATCGGCCGATCGAGATATTGGTTCCACAGCGTTTCGGCGCCGCGCACGTGGGCCATCGCGACGGCTACGAACGCGATCCGCGGGTGCGCCCGATGGGCGCGGGACTAGAACTGTACGGCCTACGCAAAGACGGCAGCGAGTTTCCCGTCGAGATCAGCCTTAGTCCGATCTCGACGGACGACGGGTTGCTGGTGTCGGCGGCGATTCGCGACATCACCGAGCGCAAGCGCATCGAACAAACGCTGCGCGAGAAGAACGACGAACTCGAACGCGCGAATCAGGCCAAGGACCGCTTTCTCGCCGCGATGAGTCACGAACTGCGCACGCCGCTCAACGCGATCCTCGGTTTCACCGGCACGCTGCTCATGCAGTTGCCGGGTCCTCTCACCGACAAGCAGCGGGATCAGTTGGAGATCATTCGAGCGAGCGGGCGCCACCTGCTCTCGCTGATCAACGATATGTTGGATCTTGCCCGCATCGAATCCGGAAAACCGGAGATTCACTTTGAGAATGTCGTCGCCGTCGACATCGTCGACGAAGTGGCCGCATCGTTACGGCCGATGGCACAGGAGAGGGGGCTCGCATTCGATGTAGAGGCTGCGCGCAGCGGTCTCACCGTGCAGACCGATCCACGCGCGCTGCGGCAAATCCTCATCAACCTCACCAACAACGCAATCAAGTACTGCGAAACGGGATTCGTGCGCCTGCAGCTGCACGAGACGCCAGACGATTTGCAGTTCGTAGTTGAAGATTCTGGTATCGGCATTAAAGCCGACGATCTACAGCGGCTCTTCCAAGCATTCGAGCAGGTCGATCGTTCGAGCACGCGGCGATTCGAGGGCGCAGGTCTCGGGCTGTATTTGAGCAAGCAGCTCGCGACGTTGCTCGGCGGCCGCATCGAGGTGACGAGCACGTTCGGTACCGGCAGTACGTTTTCGCTGTGGATTCCGCGGCAGCCGGCATGAGCGCGCGCATTCGCATTCTCGTTATCGACGATAACGCCGCAAACTTGGAACTGATGCGGTACCTATTGGAAGCGTACGGGTTCGAGGCCGTCGGGGTGGGCGATGGCGCGAGCGGCTTGGCGATAGCGGCATCGTTCGATCTGACGATCAGCGACATCTTGATGCCGGGCATGGACGGCTACGAGGTGGCGCGCCGCTTTCGAGAGTCGCCCGACTTGCGGGGGCGCAAGTTGGTCGCGGTGACGGCGCTTGCCATGCACGGCGACCGGGAACGTTTGATGGCTGCGGGGTTCGATGGCTACATGGCTAAGCCGATCGATCCGCAATCGTTTTCGCGTGAGATCGCATCGTATCTCCGCGACGATGGCGCCCGAGAGCGTCTGGTTCTGGTGGTAGACGACGAACCGGCAAATAGGCTGTTGCTGCGAACGATTCTCGAATATGGCGGCTACCGTGTCGCCGAAGCCGCGGACGCCCAGCAAGGTCTGCATGAAGCGCGCGAACGACTGCCAGACTTGGTGATCGTCGATCTCTACATGCCGACGACGAACGGCGTCGATTTCGTGAAGGCGCTTCGTTCCGACCCGCGCATCGCCAACACGCCGATCGCGCTGCACACGGCCACCTCGCAGTCCGCCGCGCTTACGGACTTTATGGCACTCGCGCGCATCGCTTGCAGCATTCCAAAACCGTGCGAACCGCCGGACGTGCTGCGGCTTGTCGGCGAAGCGCTTGCGAAAGGATGCGACCGTGGCTAAGCGCGTCTTGGTAGTGGATGACGAGCCGGAGATCGGCGAAGTGCTCGGCGCATATCTGCGGCGCGAAGGGTTTGAAGCGATCGTGTGTACGTCGGTAGCTCAGGCGACGACGGTGCTGGCCGCCTCGCGACCGGATCTGCTTTTGCTCGATATCACGCTGCCCGACGGCAGCGGCCTCGACATCTTGCGCGGCATCGAAGCGCACGGCCACGTTCCCACCATCGTGCTTAGCGCGCGCGCCGACGAAGTGGATCGCATCGTCGGATTGGAGCTCGGCGCCGACGATTACGTTACGAAGCCTTTTTCGCCGCGCGAAGTCGTGGCGCGCGTGCGTGCGGTGCTGCGGCGATTCGATGGGCCGACGACTGCCGAAACGCACACGCGCTATCGCGTCGGAGACCTGGACATTGACGTTTCCGCGCACGAAGTTTCGATCGCGGGTCGCCAAGCGACGGTGACGCCGTCGGAGTTTCGCATTCTATGCGCGCTCGCGGAGAACGCGGGCCAAGTGCTCACGCGCGCGCAGTTGCTCGACCGGCTGGATGACGATGGGTCCATCTACGAACGCACCCTGGATCGTCACGTCAACAATTTGCGCAAGAGGATCGAACCGGATCCCGATCGGCCGCGCTATGTCGTAACGGTGTACGGAATCGGATACAAACTTGTCAAAGACTAGGGGCGACGTCGCCAAACTGCTGCACGCGCTCGATCTCCTCGCACTACGTGACTGGAGCGCGGCGCGAGACGTGCTCGAAGCGATGGAAGGGCCGATCGCCGACCGGCTGCTTATGCTCGCGAACGATCTTCAGGCTCGCGAACGCGCGCGCGCACAGCTGCTTGCGACGACGCGTCACGAGATCGGCAACGCGCTTGCGATCGCGCTGGCAAATATGGAGGGCGTCATCGACGGCGTCGTGGAGGCGACGCCCGAGCGCCGCAACGGCATTCGCGAAGCGCTGGTTGCGGCGGGCGAACGGCTGGAGCTGTTGCGCGCCGAACCGACGGAGAGTCACCCGCCACCGAGCGTGCAAGAGCGCATCGACGCAGTATCGCTTGCGCGCGATCAAGTTGCATTCGTCGGCGGATTGGCGCTGGCCAAAGACGTCGCGGTATCGCTCGACGGCGCCGACCGCACGTGGGTCGGCGATCCCGTCCGCATCGCGAGTAACGTTCGAGATGCAATGGTGAATGCGATCCGCCGCACGGCACCGGGCGGAGCCGTTATCGTGCGCATCGTCGCCGAGGGTGTGGCCGTGGAAGCGCGCGATCGCAACGAGAGCCCGCCGAACTAGCGTCGCGAGTCGGACGACGTTTCGGGCGAAACGCCTTGTGAGATATCGAAGACAAAGGCGCGCAGCGTTGCGGCAGCGATACGGTGTCCGATTACCGCATCGAATGCGGCGCCTAGTGCCCCGAGGGGCGGATCGTACGCGCCGGAGACTTCCAAGATCGTCGTGCGCCGGTCGTGGCCGGGCACCAGGCGCATCGTGCCGTTGAAGTGCGGATAGGGACCGCTGGGTACCGGCTGCCAGGACAAGCGGTAGTGCGGGCTGGCTTCGTCGCTGCTCGGCGTAAATTGCAGGCGCACGCTGTGCTGCATCGTAGGAGCGCCCGGCAGTCCGAATGCGGAGAGATCTAAGTGCAGCGATGCGACGATATCACCGCTTCCGCGTCGACGACTGTCCATGTAATGCTCCAGCGCGGCCGCTGCGCGTTCGTACGAGTAACCGATCGTGTCACGTACCTGAATATCCGTCATGGGGCTTCCTTCGCAGCGGCGATGAGCGAACGCCTGCGAGCCAGGCACCCAAAGTGAAGGGTGTCCTCACGACCCGGCCGATGACCACCCCTCGGCCTCAGGTCTGCCGATCCTTCGCCTGCGCGCTGCGAGAATGCGTTTAAACGGCGCCGTGCGTACCGATTCGCTCTCTTGTCTGCTCCGCTAGCCACGCGAGAAAATTCTGCAGCGAGTGCGCCGCTTGGTCGTGGAGGACCGATGCGTCGACGACCGTTCCCACCGCGCCGAACGGGACGTCGTACGATCCTTGCAGCCACATCTCGCAACCGTACTCGCGCAACGGGGAGACGCTGATCGTCCCCTGAAATGTCGGATACAATTTGGGAAGGTGTGCGGCCTTCAGAGTGATGGCGCACTCAAGCCGCTCCGGGCGCGGGTGTGCGCGCAACCCCACGGCGACACGAAAAGAACGAATGCCGAGATCCGGCAGTTCGCCAAGACCCGACGAACTGATGCGATCTAAATCTTGCAAGATTGCGATCATTGCATCGCGCACCGGCGGCGCAGGCGCCTCGAGCGGTTCGAAAAATGCAACGGAGACACTCATGACCGCGGCGCTTTCGCGGCCTCTTCGGCCAGGTAGCGCGCGACCATGCGCGCGCCGATGTCGTGCAGCAGCGCGCGTGCGGTCGCGGCGGCGGCACGCGACCCGATCGCCGCATCGAACGCTTTTCCGGCGATGCCCAGCGGAGGTTCGTACGCTCCGTGCAATTCGATGATGCACGTTTCGTAGCGCTCGTCGGCGCGCACCGTAAGCTCGCCCGAGAACGCCGGAAACGGGCCGCCGCCGGCGGGTTCCCAACGAATGCTCCACGGCTGGTCGAAATGCATGGGGTCGTCTGCATGCGCGTACCGGACGATCACGTCTTTTTCCAGACCGCCGGCGTCGTTGCCCGCGATGGGCAGGCGTAGGCAGAGCGTTTGCGCATCTCCGCTTTCGGAAGCTTCGTGCAGCGCTTCGGCCAGATACTGGCGCGCACGCAGATACGGGCACTGCAAAAATTCGGTTTCATGTAGTTGCGTCATGGTCGCTCCTTATCGGTAACGCTAGCCGCAGATGCGGCGAGATCTTCAAGCAAGCCGCGCGCGGCGGCTGAGGCGATGCGCGATCCCAGCGCGGCATCGAAGACGTGGCCGGCTGCACCGAGCGGCGGCACGTAGTCGCCGCTGAGTTCGAGCGCGCTCGTATCCGGCGCCGAACCTGCGCGAAGGGTCAGCGTCCCGGAGAAGTCCGGATACGGGCCACCCTCGGCCGGCGTCCAGCGCACGTCCCACGCGGGGTAAAGGCGTAGCGCGTTTGCGGCCGCGCCATACGTCACGAGCGCGTCGGCGTGCAGCCGAATCGGAAGTGCGCTGCCTTCGAAGAGGATGGCGTGTAGGCGTACTGCCTGAGGTGAGCCGCTATCGACCAGGGCACGCTCGAAGTGCGCCTGGGCTTGGCGGAATGGGCACTTGAGCGCGATGCGCTGGAAGACGTGGGTGATGCTCATGCTTGCTCTTCGTCAAGTACACCGCGGCGGCGCGAAGCCGTGAGGCGATTACTGAGAAGAACTTGCGAAGGGGTGCCTCGGAAGTCGCAGGGGCGGCGGGTCTTGCCAGGGGTGGTACAATCTATAGGCTGTGAAAGAGAAGATCCACCCCACCTGGTACCCCGAGGCTCGCATCCACTGTGCGTGCGGCAATGCATTTACGACCGGATCCACGTTAAAGGATATCTCGGTCGAGATCTGTTCTGCTTGCCATCCGTTGTTCACGGGCCAGCAGAAGCTCATCGACACTGCGGGCCGCGTTGACAAGTTCAATCAGCGCGCCGCTGCCGCTGCCAAGAAAAAGGAAGAAGCGGCCGCCCGCCAGGCTGCCAAAGAGGCAAAGAAAGCCGCAGCGGTCGAGGCTTAACGAGGTTACGCAGTTTCGGGAGGACGGGTCGCTACGCGGCTCGTCTTTCCGCATTTCGCGAGGCACATCATGAACGAACGGCTCGATACGATCGTACGGCGTTTCGACGAAATCGAAGCGGAGCTCGCCAACCCAGCGGGCGGCTTCGATCAAGAGCGTTTTACCTCGCTGGTCAAAGAGCGCGCGGCGCTTGAAGAGACCGTGCGCGTCTATCGCGAGCTGCGCTCGCTGCTGGCGGAACTCGAAGCGAACGATGCGCTGATCGCGCAGACCTCCAACGATCCCGAGATGCGCGAGCTGGCCGAAGAAGAAGGCAAATCGCTGCGCGCGCGCCGCGCACCGCTCGAAGCCGAGCTGCAGCTGCTGCTGATTCCGAAAGATCCCGACGACGACAAGGACATTTTCATCGAGGTTCGCGCCGGCGCGGGCGGCGACGAAGCCGCCATCTTCGCGGGGGATCTCGCGCGCATGTACATGCGCTTCGCGGAAGACCATCGTATGAAGGTCGAACTGATCTCTGAGTCCCTTAGCGATGCGGGTGGTTATAAGGAAATCGTCTTTGGCGTCAAAGGCGATGGCCCGTATCGGCGTTTCAAACACGAATCCGGCGTCCATCGCGTGCAGCGCGTGCCGGCCACCGAAGCGCAGGGCCGCATTCACACCAGCACTGCTACGGTCGCCGTGCTGCCCGAAGCCGACGAGGATGTGGACGTGGAGATCAAGTCGACCGACCTGCAGATCGACACGTATAAGTCTAGCGGCGCCGGCGGGCAGTACGTCAATAAGACCGAGTCCGCCATTCGCATCACGCACGTGCCCAGCGGGATTATCGTCGCATCGCAGCAAGAGCGTTCGCAGACGCAGAACCGCGAGCGCGCCATGCAGATGCTGCGCGCGCTGCTGCACGAGCGCAAGGTGCGCGAGCGCGAGGAAGCCGAAGGCTCGCTCCGGCGTAGCCAAGTCGGTACCGGCGACCGTTCGGAGAAAATCCGCACCTACAACTTCCCGCAAGACCGCGTCACCGATCATCGAATCAACCAAAGTTTCGGCAACATCCGGGGCATCATGGACGGCGATATCGGACGCATCGTGGCCGAGCTGCTCAAAGACGAGCAGGCACGTCTGCTCGCCGGAGAGCCCACCTAGAAAGTACGGGAGGCCGTTGCCCGCCCTGAGCGAACGGCCTGCTTCTCATGATTCTCTCAGCAGTCCGCTGCGACGATTTCGTCGGCCGGCGTGAAGAGCTGACGTTTCTGTCCGAAGAGTATGCTGCGGCGTGCGAGGGACGCACGCGCTTCGTCTCTATCGAGGGCGAGGCCGGCATCGGTAAGTCGCGTCTGGTGGCGGAGTTTCTCGCGTCCGTCGACATTCGGGCAACCGTGGCCACCGGACAATGCTCCGAGCACGTGCGTAGCCCGTATCTGCCGTTTGCCGCGATATTGGAACAGATCGATGCGCGTGGCCTGGCCGCGCTCAAGCCGCGTCAACGCGGCGCAGGCGAGAAAAAAGCCGCGTTCTTCGAAGCGACTGCCGACGTATTCGCGCGGGAGAGTCGGCGGCAGCCGATCGTGGCCGTGATCGAAGACGTGCAATGGGCAGACTCTGCCACGGCAGAACTTCTGCTTTATCTCGTTGCGAACTTGCGGGACGCGCGCGTGCTGATCGTTCCGGTCACGCGCACCGAGCCGGTAGCGGAGAGCAGCATCGTCGCCGCCCTGCGCGCGAGTGTCGTACGCAACCGCGCCAACGTGCTGCGACTGCACGGCTTGAGCCGAAACGAAGTTCGTCATTTGGTGCAGCGTATAGCGGCGGATAACCGCGCCACGCTGCTGCCCGAGGCGCTCTCGCAGATCGAAGTGCTGGCCGAAGGCAATCCGCTCTTCGTCGAAGAGTTGGTTCGCATCGCGCTGGAAACCGGATCGCTCAACGTCGCCGCCAACGTGCCGCTCTCCATCCAGGCGATGCTCTCCGAGCGCTTGGAGCCGCTGTGCGAAGACGATCGTTCGTTGCTGGTACGCGCCGCGATCGTCGGACAGCGTTTCGAAGCGCCGTTTTTGGCCACCATCGTAGAGCGTCCGCTGCACGAGATCTTGGAGACGCTGCAGCGCGCGGCCGAGGCGGGCATCGTCGTGCCATCGAGCATCTCGCCACACGAGTTCACGTTTCGTCATGCGCTGATTCGCCAGGCGCTCGAAGATCGGTTGATCCTGGGCCTGGCGGCGCCGCTGCACGTACGAATCGCCCAGCAGCTCGAAGCGTTGCCCGATGCCGACGACCGTATTGCCGAACTGGCGTTTCACTGGTCGGCGGCGCGCGTGCCGGAACGCGCGCGCGAGTGCAACGAGCGCGCGGCGGAAGCGGCAGCCGCGGTATACGCATATCGCGATGCGATTGGGTTTTATAGTATGGCGCTTCGCTGGGAATATCCGCCGGGCCGTTCGCGGGCGGCGATCTACGAAAAACTCGGCACGCTGCTTTATGTTGACGGGTGCGGTGAAGAGCCGGCCGCGTGGTTCGAACGATGCCGCGAAGAATATGCTTCGCTCGGCGACGAGGAAGGCGCGGCTCACGCGCTTTTGCTGCTGGCCGATCAATATTGGGTGGACGCGCGCACGGGCGAGAGCTTGGATGCGGCGCGTGAAGCCGCGCGTATCTTGGAAAAGCTCGATCGGCCGGCGATGTCGGCTGCCGCGCAGATGTGCCTGGCCCGCTTCAGCATTACTCTCGGGCGCGCGCGGGAGGCGCGCCGTCATCTGGCCGCTGCGCAGCGCTTGAAAGAACATTTCGACGCTAATCTGCTCGCCAGTTTTCACGAAGTGCGCGCGGAGACGCACGCGGCGTTAGGCGAGCTCTCGGCGGCGCTCGAGGATTGTCGTCTGGCGTCGGAGCTTGCGCATCGCACCGGCGACAGCGAGCTCATCGCGCAAGTCGAGAACAACTGCGCGCTGGTGGCCTGCGATTTAGGCGAAGTCGCTTTGGCGATCGAGCGTCATAAAGTGGCGCTCGCCGAGGCGCACCGCACGAGCCGCACGTGGCGCGTGGCTTACTCCGCGCTCAACTACGCGATGACGCTGGTGCTGGCCGGTAACGCGCGCAGCGCGCGCGAGCTGGTACGCGTCGCGCTGGAGAGCGGCGTCGCTACGGCTACGTTGCGCACGCGTGCCGCGAGCGTCGGCATTCCATTGGCGCTGCTACTCGACGATCGCCAACTGCTGCGCGCATGTTCCGAAGAAACGGCACTCGCTCACGCCTACGAATCTGGCGAAGTGCAGCGCGTGGGTTCCGTGGGCGCGGCGTTTGTGGAGCTGCGTGCCGCGCAAGGCGACGCAGCGTCGGCGCGCGCGCTGTTGACCGATACGCTGGCACGCATCTCGCACGTGCATCGCTGCTGGAACTTGCCCGTGCAGGCAGCGCTGCACGGATCGGCCGCCGACTGCGAACGTGCCTGGAGTACGCTTCGCGCGTCGACGGGCCGGCCGCGGCTCCTGCGCGCGCACCGCATGCTCTTCAGTGCGATGGCGCGCGAGCGCGACCCGGTGCGCGCGGCGCGCATGGGGGCCTTGGCGGAGCGCGCCTTTGCATCGCTTGGACTGCAACAGTATGCGTCGCTCGCGCGTGCAGCGCAAGAGCCGAACAAACGCACCGGCGGCCTGCGGCTGAGCGCGCGCCAAATGCAGATCGCGCGGCTGGTCGCGGACGGCGCCACCAACAAGGTCATTGCCGCCCGCCTGCACATCAGCGAGAATACGGTGGAGCATCACCTGTCGGGGACGTTTGCGCGGCTGGGAATCCATTCGCGCTCGCAACTGGCGGCAAAGATTGGAGAAGAGGAGCGCGACGCCGCCGAGATGGCGGAAATCCGGGATACCCGCGGCGGACTAAAGTCCCTATAATCGGCGAAAGCACCGTGGAGGGGAACCGCCGATGATCGCTCGTCTTCGCTCGTTATTCACGCGCCTGTTTTGCGTGGTGGTGGCGGCAGCCATTGGATTTGCCGGACTTCCGGCCGCCGCCGGCACCACCGGCAGCATCTCCGGGTTCGTCACCGACGCACAATCGGGTAGGCCGATTGCCGGCGCATCGGTAAAGGTTGCAAGCCCATCGCAGATCGCAGGTACGGTCACCGACGCGCGCGGACACTACGTCTTCGTGTCGCTCGCGCCCGACACGTATGCCATCGAGGTGGCGCACGCGGGGTACGATACCTCCACTACGACCGGCATCTCGGTATTCGCCGATCAGGAACAGACGCTTGCGCTTCAGCTGCAGTCAAGTATCAAGACGATTGCGCGCGTGCAATCGCGCTCGTCGCTGGATTTGGTGAAATCAGGGACTGCGACGGACGTCTACTCCGTTAATCCGGCGGTCACGCAGGCGGCGGCGCCGTTAGGCGGCGGCGGCTCCCTCAACTCCGCATATTCGGCGCTGGCGGCAATGCCCGGCGTGTATATTCCCAACGGTCAGATGGGCGTTAACCAAACCGCGTACATTCGGGGCGGCTATTACGATCAGATCGGCTTCGAATACGACGGCGTTCCGGTCAACCGTTCGTTCGACAATTATCCGGCTCACACGGCCTCGACGCTGGGGCAGCAAGAGCTGCAGATCTATACCGGCGGCGGGCCCGCGAGTTCGAACGCGACCGGTTTGGCGGGCTTCATCAACCAAGTGGTCAAAACCGGCACGCATCCGGGCATGGCGTCGATTTCGGCCAATGTGGGCGCGCCGACGTTTTATCACGATCTCTCGTTCGAGACCGGTGGCGCCACGCCCGATCGAATGTTTTCATACTACTTGGGCCTGAGCGGATCGAATCAAGACTTCCGCTACCTCACCAACAGCAACGGCGCGGGTGAGGCCAATGCGTTCCCAGTGACGTGGCCCGGCAACATCACCACCAATCTGCCCTTCTGGCCGGCGGTCTATCCGACGTGCCAAACCAGCGGCCCCGATCTCTACGACAACCCCGCGTATGACAACAATGTGATGTGGGACGATCCGGGTTGCTTTTCCGAACTGCCTCCCCAATTTGGCAAAGTTCGCAACATCGCGGCGCGCGAAGTCGTTGCGAACCTGCACTTTGGAATCCCGCACAAACACGATGGCGGCCGCGACGACATTCAATTGCTCTACACGAACTCGGCGCAGTTCCGTCAGTACTACAACAGCGCCAACGACGCGGGACCGCTCTACCAGCAGTTGATCGACCAGGGGTACGCGTACCAGCCGCAGTGGCCGGACTTCTATACCTATCCGGACGGAACGCAGTTCCTGGCGCCGGCCACGACGCCGGTGATCGGCTACATGTTTCCCGGCTCGCCGACGCAGCGTTGCACCAACTTGACCGGCGCGAGCGATAATCCGCTGCCGATTCCAAATGCCTGCCCCAACGGCACGCTAGCGCAGATGCCCTACGACACTGTCGACGGTCGCTGGGACCAAGCCAGTATCGTAAAATTGCAGTATCAGAAGAACATGGGCAGCAACGCATATCTGCGCTTCTTCGGATACACGTTTTACTCCAATACCAACCGCAGCGGACCGATCCAAGAAGGCATCACCGGCCCATACGGAAGCGTGAACTTGGGCGTGAGCAACTTCGATTACGAGGTCGACGCCCACACCAGCGGTCTGCAACTACAGTTCGCCGATCAGATCAACAACACGAACTTGCTCTCAGCCAACGTCAACTACGTTACGTCGAAGACGTTGCGTTACTATAACTTCAACAACGACAATACCGGCAGCCAGCATGTCAGCAATTTGACCAACGGCACGCAGTGCTTCGCCGCGTACGACGGCGCGCTGGCTAACGGCGTAGATACGGTGACGGCCGGTCAGGCGGCACCCTGCAACGATCCCATCACGCAGGGCACGTTCGAGTGGCCCACCACTACGTCAGATGAAGAGTCGCCTCAGGAACAGAGCTGCGGCGCGGGCGGCGGTGATCCAATCCCGGCAGCGGCCTGCGCGAACGGCGCCGCGTGGCGCTTGACGTTCACCGGTAACCAAGCCGACGTCAACCAGGTGACGCCCAAGTTCATCAGCGCGTCGATCGGTGACGAGTGGCGTCCGAACGAAAAACTCGACATCAACGCAAGCATTCGCTTCGATCGGGACGAGTTCGATCTCACGCCCGTGGCGTCGGCTGCCAAGAACTTCTGGTACACGGCCGCGCAGAACGAGTTCTGCTACGACACAACGACGTATCAGCCGGTCATCGTGCCCGAGCCGCCGCAGTATCTGAAAGACGTGGAACCCTACGTGAGCTTCGACTGCACGCAGGGTGGCAAATATCCCAACTACGCGCATCCCGATGGCAAAGACGGTCACGTGCTGCTCACGGATCAGTTCGATCCTACCTTTACGCAGACATACTTCTCGCCGCGCTTCGGCGCCACGTACACGCTCAATCCGGATACCGTCCTGCGGATGTCGGCCGGTCGCTTCGCTCAAGAGCCGCAGAACTATGAGGTCGAATACAACAGCCTCGAGCCGAACCTCGCAGCCGAGCTCGTGGGCTTTATCCCGTTTGGCTTCTTTACGCCTCGTCACGACGCGGGCGCGCAGTTCTCGAACAACTTCGACTTCTCGTACGAGCGCCATTTCAAAGGCACCGACATGTCGGTGAAGGTGACGCCATACTATCGTTACGCCACGCAGCAGCTCTACGAAGGCGTGTCGATCCCGACGCTCTTCGGCGTATCGCCGTCGCTGAACTCGGGCATCGAAAAAACCTTGGGTTTCGAACTTGAGTTCACGAAAGGCGATTTCACGAAGAACGGGCTCTCGGGCATCGTGTCGTACACGTACACGCAGTCGAAAGAGAAGTGGAATAACTACGACGGCGTGCCGATCAATCCAGTCGACCCATACAATCAGGATATCCAGAACTTCAATGGTCTCACCAAAGAAGGCGGCGGCTCGGCATGTTATCAGCTCGGCAACGACGGCAACTCATACCCCGATCCGAGCTGCAACCCGCAAACCGATCCGCCGGGTGTGTCGCTACGCGACGTCATTGCAAATCCGTACTACAACATGTCGCAGCAGCCGCTGCTCGATAAGTTCGGCTGGTACGATACTGGTTTGGACTACCCGTACATCTCGCCGAACACGCTCTCGGTCGTGCTGAACTATCGTCACGACAAGTTCGCGATCACGCCGGCCTTTACGCTGGCGGAAGGCGCGACGTACGGAACGCCTGCCGATTTCCAAGGCCTAGATCCGCGCACGTGCCGCATCAACCAGGGCGACGACGGCATCGCGAGCGCGCCCAATCCGCTGACGGCCGACTACACCTCGTGCAAAGCAGCGGCGGTGGGTTCGCAAGGGTCGAGCCCCGGCTATTTGTTTGTCCCAAATCCATACACGAGCTCGTTCGACACGTTCGGGCAGTTTCGCCAGCCGTGGCAGTTCAACATGGGCCTGCAACTCAGCTACGACTTCACGCCGAAGGTGAGCGGGCGCATGATGGTCGCCAACTTGATCAACCAGTGCTTCGGCGGATCGAGCACGCCGTGGACGAAGCAGTACGCTCCGAGCAGTACGATTTGCGGCTATAGCGGCAACAAGTACTATATCAGCAACTTCTACAACGGTTCGAGTCCCAACGACATCGTGGCAAACGGCGTGCCGCTCAACGCTTACTTCGCACAGCCGTTCGTGCCGGGCGCCTCCGACGTGAACAGCGGCAACTACGTCTTACCGCTCAGTCTCTACTTCCAACTCCAGGTCCGTTTGTGATCTTGGCTGCAGTCGCCGCGACCTTCTCGGTCGCGGCGATGGCGCAGATCGTAGACGTCTCGGAACCTGCGATCTCGTCGAACGGCGCGCGCGTCGCGTTCGTCGCGGAGCGTGCCGACTTACCTCACAACGACTACGACGATACGTTGTGGATCTACGACGCGCGCGCACGCGCGCTCAAACACATTGCATTGCATTCCACCAGCGTGGACGCTCCCGCGTGGACGCAGGATGCGACAAAACTAGGATTTCTTACCGACGACGCGGCCGACACGACGCAAGTGTTCGCCTGGAATGCCGCAACGGGAAAGGTGACGCAGCTAACACGCGGCACGAACGACGTTTTAGATTTTTCCTGGAGCCCCGACGGCAAGCGTGTAGCGTTCGTGCGGCGCGATTCGCGGCCAAAACGCACGGGGGAAGACGCGTACCGCGATGCCTTCGAAGTTTCCGACGAAGCCTACCTGACCACGGCGAAGCCGCAACCGGCATCTCTTTGGACGACGATGCCGGGCGCTTCGGCGCGGCGGGTGGCGACGAAAACGGGGAGTGTCGAGGACGATCCGGTCGCATGGACGCGCGACGGCGCGTCGATCGTGTACGTGCGCGTACCGGACGGGATTCGTGCTCACGAAACGCAGACGCAACTGCGTCGCGTGAACGTGGATGGCGGCGGCGACGTCGCATTGCCGTTTGCGCCCTACGCGGACGAGCCGCAGATCGCCCCCGGCGGCAACATGTTGACCGTACGTTCGCCTCGTAACGGCGATCCGCACAACGCCATGGATGCCTTTGTGATGGGGATTGACGGCAGGGGAGCGCGCGACGCGTCTTATCCGCTAGATCGACACGTCACCGATGCGGCGTGGTTTCCCAACGGCAAGGCGTTGCTGCTGCACGCGTACGACGGCACCAGCGGCCGGCTCTACGAGCAGCCGTTAACCGGTGTGGCGCGCGCGCTGCCGGTCGGGGATACGGTTGGCACCTCCATCGGTCCGCAGAGCGCCGCCGCCGACGGTACCGTTGCATTCGTCGGAACCGAAGCGGGGCGACCGAGCGAACTCTATCTTTTGCGCGCTGGCGCCTCGGCGCCGCAACGCGTGACGGATTTCAATTACGCAATCGCTGCGCTTGCGTTAGGCAAAGTCGCAACCGTGCGCTGGCGCAGCGCCGACGGCCTTGACGAGGACGGCGTTCTGACGTATCCGCCCAACTATGTCGCGGGGAGGCGATATCCACTCGTATTGCGCATTCACGGCGGTCCGACGGAGACCTCGCAGGCAGCGTTCGATCCGTTCTATCAGTTGGCGGCTTCGCACGGCTATTTTGTGTTTGCTCCCAACTATCGCGGGAGCAGCAATGCGGGCAGCGCGTTCGAGCACGCGATCTTTAACGACGCCAGCGTCGGCCCCGGGCGCGACGTCGCCGACGGTATCTCGGCGGTCGAGAAGCTCGGCATGACCGACCCGTCGAAGACCTGCGTGTCGGGCTGGTCGTACGGTGGCCAGCTCACGTCGTGGATGATCGGACACTATCAGCAATTCAACTGCGCGGTTACCGGCGCGGCCGTCAACGATCTCGTCGTCGATTATACGATCGCCGACGATCTCGATGCCGCGCGCCTCGGCTTCACGCAATCGCCCTTCGAAGGACAAGCGTTGCAAGCATGGCAAGCGCAGTCGCCGATCACGTTCTTTAAGAACATTCGCACGCCGCTGTTAATGCTTGGCAACGTGTACGACGTGCGCGTGCCGATCGTCGAGCAGTACGAACTCTTTCACGCATTGCGCGACAACGGCGACAACGGGCCCGTACGCCTGGCCGATGCCTACCAACGGTGGCTCTCATGGTTCGATAGGTATTTAAAATGATACGTGCCTCTCTCGCGCTCGCCGCCGTCATGGCATCGTCGATCGCGTTCGCTCCGCCCGCAGCCGTCGCGTCGTCATCGTGCGCGTTGACGGCGTTTCCGCTCGTCGGTCATTACGTTGCCTCGAAGAAGCTGCATGGCCCGGGTCTCTGGCTCGACGGCGGCGGCGCGCTCGAAGGGCCTATGGCCGCGCTGCCGTGGGTGCACGACACCATCGCGGGCCGCTCGACCGGGCGTTTCGGCAACGTCGTCGTCTTGCGCGCCGCCGACAAGAACGAATACGACAGCCTTTTTTATAAGAAGGGTGATTTTGCGTCGGTTCAAGAGCTGCTGATCCCGCCGTGCGCGAACGCCACGCAGGTCGCTAAAGCCGCGCGGTACGTCGATCGCGCCGACGTCGTGTTCTTTGCGGGGGGCGACCAATCGCACTACGTCGCCTGGAAGGGAACACCGCTGATGGCCGCGGTCAAACGCGTCTATGCGCGCGGCGGCGTCGTCGGCGGCGGCAGCGCCGGCTTGGCGATTCAGGGCGCGGTGGTGTACGACGCGGTTGCGGCCGATAAGCTGGGCTGGGATACGCACAGCGACGACGCGACTGCCAACCCACTCGAGACGCGCATCAGTTTTACCACGGGTCTCTTTGCGTGGCCGGCACTGCGCGATACGATCACCGACACCCATTTCGCTAAGCGCGATCGCTTCGGACGAACGGTAGTGTTTCTCGCGTTGATTCGCGACAAGGACTTGCTCTCGGGCAAGGGGCCCATCTACGCGTTGGGCATCGATCAAGGTAGTGGCGTCCTGGTGGGACCTAACGGCATGGCAACGGTATATAACGAGCAAGGCGGCTTGGGCGCGTACCTCGTACGAGCGAGCGGCGCGCCGACGCTGACGAAAGGTCGGCCGCTGAGCTACGAAGTGGACATGCTGCACGTCGCGCGCAACGGCGAACACTTCGATTTGCTGCATAAGCGTGCGAGCGAGTCGTGGTTTCCCATCGAGGTTAACGGCAAGTCGAGTCCGCCGTACCCAGCGGGGATCTATCAGCAATGAGGCGTGGGCTCGCGGCTGCTCTTATGCTCGGCCTGCTGTTGGGAGGCTGCACGCGCGCAAACGATCGCGCGGCCGCGCCCGCCGGCGAGCTGGACATCGCGCAGCAGCGCGAGCCGATGTCGCTCAACCCGGCACTGGAGAACGGCGCGTCGTCGACAGAGTGGAGTCTGCTGCTCTTTCAATACCTGGTGAAGTGGGACGACAAGGGGCAACTGATCGGCGATGCGGCGACGGAGGTGCCGACGCTGCGCAACGGCGGCATCAGCAAGGACGGGCTGACGATCACATATCATCTGCGCCCCGACCTGCGTTTCAGCGACGGCATGCCGTTGACCGCCGCCGATTGCGTGTGGTCGATTCGTGCGATTCAAAACCCGGCCAATAACGTGCAGTCACGCTACGGTTACGATCGCGTGCGCGCGGCCGACGCGCCCGACGCGCACACGCTCGTGCTGCACCTCACGGCGCCATTTGCGCCGCTCCTCACGCTGGTGCTGGCACCGCAAGGGTTTCCGATCTTGCCCGAGCACGTGCTGGAGAAAGAGACGAACTTCAATCACATCGCGTTCGACGAAAAGCCGATCGGGTCGGGACCGTACGTCGTGGACTCGTGGTCGCATGGCGACCGCGTGACCATGCACGCCAACCCCTATTATTGGAAGGGCAAGCCCAGCATCGAGCGGCTAGTCGTGCGGTTCGTCAACGACCCGAACACGGCAATTAACATGCTGCGCACTGGCGAGATCGGCGGGTTCTTCAACGATCAGGATCTCGGCACGTATCAATTGCTGCGGTCGATTCCCGGCGTGCGCGTGAGCAACGTCGCAAGCAACGCGGTCGTGGCACTGATATTCAACACGCAGGATCCCATGACGCGTGATCCGCGGGTGCGGCACGCGCTGGCCGAGGCGCTCGATATCCATCGCCTAATTGCGAAATCGTATCGAGGCGCGCTGACGGCCGATGCGGCCGGACGTGGCTTGTTCTTGTGGGCTTACGACGCGAAGGCCTATCCCGATGTGCCGTACGACCCAACACACGCGAACGCGCTGTTGGCGAGCGCGGGCTGGAAGATGGGCAGCGACGGCGTGCGGCACAAGAACGCTCTGACGCTCGATCCGCTCCTGATCTTGCAGGCGCAGACGCCGGGCGATCAGATCGTCGCCGAGGTTATCGCCTCCGAGGAGCACGCGGTGGGCGCGCGCGTGTCGCTCAAACAATATACGGAGACGCAGTACGTGGCGCCGGCTAGCGAGGGCGGGCCGGTATACGGCGGGCAGTTCCAGATGGCGCTCTATCCGTTCGTCAACGGCGACGATCCGGATACGACCGATCAGTTTTCATGCAGCCACGTGCCGCCCAACGGCTACAACAAATCGCGCCTGTGCGATCCGGCGGTAGACGCGCTGCTCGATCGCGCGCGCACGACGTACGATATGCCAATCCGCAAGCAGCTGTATGCGAAGTTGCAGGCGCGGTTGTACGCCGACATGCCCGTGCTGCTCCTCGCGCAGCGCCGCGAACTCGATGCGTTCACCGACCGCCTGCGCGGACAAAGCACGTCGGCGTCGGGCGCCTTTTGGAACGTCGGCGCGTGGAGCCTGGCTCCGTGATCGCGGGAGCGTTGCAGGGCGAACGGTTCGTCGACGTCACCCGCGGCGATCGCGTAGAGTCCGAACATCGCGTTGCCGCCTGCGCGACCGACGCAGCCGGCCGTGTGCTCTTTGCGATCGGCGACATCGACGTACCCGTATTTCTGCGATCGTCGGCCAAGCCGCTGATCGCCGCGGCGGCGATGCGCGAAGGCGTAGACGAACGCTTCTCGCTAACGCAACGTGAGATCGCCGTTATGGCGGCATCGCATAACGGCGAGCCGTTTCATGTCGAGGCGGTACGTTCGATCCTTCATAAGATCGGATTACCCGAGACGGCCCTGCAGTGCGGCGCGCATCTGCCGTACGATCCGGCATCGGCGCAGGCGTTGCTGCGTTCCGGCTCGCCGATAACCGCGATCTACAACAATTGTTCGGGTAAACATGCGGGCATCTTGGCGCTGTGTCTGGCGATCGGGGCCAATCCGCAGACCTATTTGGATCGCGACAATCCGGCGCAGCGCCTGATTCTCGAGCTGTGCGCACGCTTCGCGGACGAACGTGCGGTTGATTTACCCTTGGGCGTGGACGGATGCGGCATCCCCGTTTATGCGGTCTCGCTGCGACGCGCCGCCTTGTCGTTTGCGCGCGTGGCGAATCCCGACGGTATCGATGTGCGCGACGCGCGCGCGATCGCGCACGTGCGCGATGCGATGTGCGCACATCCAGAGTACGTCGCCGGAACGGACGAGTTCGATTCGGCAATCATTGCTGCCGGCCGCGGGGAGATCGTGGCCAAATCGGGGGCCGAGGGCGTCTGCGCGGTGGCTGTGCGGCCGCGCGGCATCGGCCTGGCGCTCAAGGTGGTGGATGGCGCCGGGCGCGCCGCGTCGCCGGCCGCCATCGCGATCCTCGAACGCCTCGACCTGCTTGATCCGGAGCAACGGGCGGAGCTGGAGGGCTTCGAGCGCCCGGTGGTCCGCAATCGCGCGGGCCGTGCGGTGGGAAGTATTTTGGCGCGATAGCGGAACGTGCGCTGGAATATGGCGCAGCCGTCGAACGACCCCAAACCCGTAGCGCGTATCCTGGCGCGGGGCGTCGTCGCACTTTCCAAGACGAGCGAGTCGGCGCGGATCGACGCCCAACTCCTGCTGGAATACGTTATCGGGCGCGATCGCGAGTGGACGATTGCGCATGCGGATGCTGCCGTGAGCGCCGAAGATACGCTGCGGTATACGATCCTCTGCGAACGGCGCGCGCGCGGAACGCCGATCGCGTACATCCTCGGATCGGCGTGGTTTTACGGCCGCGAGTTTCGCGTGGACGAGCACGTGCTCATTCCACGACCGGAGACCGAGCATCTGGTTGACGAAGCGGTGGAGCATTTGCGCATGCTGGCAGCCGGTGGGCGCGCGCGCGTCGATGCGCTCGACATTGGAACGGGATCGGGCGCAATCGCATGTTCCATCGCGGCCGAAGTGCCGCAGGCGCACGTGGATGCCACCGATATGTCGCGCGCGGCGCTCGAAATCGCAGGACGCAACGCCCGCAGCCTGTATGTGGCTGCACGCTGCACGCTGCACCTCGGAGACTTGGCGCAGCCGGTCGTGGGACGCGCGTACGATGCGGTCGTCGCAAACTTGCCGTATGTGCCTACCGCCGACGTGCCGAAGCTGCCGGAGCCGGCCGGGTTCGAGCCGCTCGAGGCTCTCGACGGAGGCGCGGACGGGCTCGACTGCTACCGGCGTTTTCTGCCTTTCGCACCCAAGCTGCTGCGCGATGGCGGCCTGCTGCTGCTGGAGGCCGCGCCGCCAGTGATGGGCGCGCTCAAGGAACTGACCGTCAAGCACTTTCCCCGCGCGCGGACCGACGTTCGCGACGACTACGGAGGACGGGCCCGCTACCTGAGCGTGCGCGTCTAGCGGCGGCAGCCGAAAGGCGGGCGCGACCCACGCGCGGAATAGTTACTTCCCGAGATGGCCAAGTACATATTCTTTACGGGCGGCGTTGTAAGTTCGCTCGGTAAAGGCATAACGGCGGCTTCGCTCGGGCGCCTGCTGCGCGCGCGCGGGATCAGCGTCTCGATACAGAAGCTGGATCCGTACATCAACGTCGATGCCGGAACGATGAACCCGTATCAGCATGGGGAGTGCTTCGTTACCGAAGACGGAGCGGAGACCGATCTCGATCTCGGTCACTACGAGCGTTTCATCGACGAGAATCTTTCGCGCGCCAACAACGTGACCACCGGCCAAATCTACAGCGCGGTCATCGAAAAAGAGCGCCGCGGCGATTATCTCGGCGCGACGGTTCAAGTGATTCCACACATTACCAACGAGATCAAGGCGCGCGTCAAGCGCCAGGCCGAAGCCAGCCGCGCCGACGTGTGTATCGTTGAAGTCGGCGGCACGGTGGGCGACATCGAGTCGCAGCCGTTTCTCGAAGCCATTCGTCAGATGCGTTACGAAGTCGGCGACGAGAACGTGATGTTCTGCCACCTGACGCTGGTGCCGCACTTGGGCGCGGCCGACGAACTCAAAACGAAGCCGACTCAGCATTCCGTACGCGAACTGCGCGGCATCGGCATCACGCCCGACGCGATCGTGTGCCGCACGCAGTCGGCGCGCCCGATGCCGCTCGAGCTTAAAGAGAAGATCGCGCTCTTCTGCGACGTTCCGGTCGGCGCGGTCGTGCAAAACGCCGACGCCGCCACGATCTATCAGGTGCCGCTCAACCTCGAAGCCGAAGGGCTGGCCGACGCCGCGGTGCGCAAGCTACACCTACCGACCGCCTCGCCCAAGCTCGACGAGTGGACCGCCATCGTGGATCGCATCTTGCACCCCGAGCGTCACGTTAAGATCGCCTTGGTCGGCAAGTACGTCGAGCTCAAAGATGCATACATCTCGATTAACGAGGCGCTCTATCATTCCGGCATCCACCATCGCGCCACCGTGGACATCGTGCGGATCGACTCCGAAGTCATCGAGAAGGAAGGCGCCGGAGCGCTCGCGGGCGCGCACGGCGTTGTGGTTGCGCCGGGCTTCGGCGCGCGTGGTGTGAAGGGCAAGCTGCTCGCAATCCGCTACGCGCGAGAAAACAAGCTCCCGTTCTTAGGCATATGTTTCGGCATGCAGCTGGCGTGCGTCGAGTTCGCGCGCAATGTCTGCGGTCTGCCGGATGCGATGAGCAGCGAAGTTGACGAGACTTCCGTAGATCCGGTGATCGACTTCATGCCCGACCAGCGCAACTTGGAGGTATACGGCGGCACGATGCGCTTAGGTTCATATGCATGTACGTTGCAGGCCGATACTCATGCCGCCCGCGCGTACGGAGAGCTGGAAATTAGCGAACGGCATCGGCATCGCTACGAGTTTAACAATCGCTATCGTCCGATCTTCGAAGAACACGGGATGCGCTTTACCGGCCACCATTCGCTAGGGAAGACGCGCCTGGTCGAAGTTATCGAACTTCCAAAGGACATGCATCCGTGGTTCGTCGGCACGCAGGCGCACCCGGAGTTCAAATCGCGCCCCAATCGCCCATCGCCGCTCTATCGCGATTTCATCGGGGCGGCACTCGAACACGAGGGCCGCTTGCGCAACGGCGCGAGCGTCGCGGCCGCGGAACCGGCCACTGAACCCCGCTGACGTTACCGCCGTCATCCTAACGCTCGACGAGGAGCGCGACCTGCCGCGCGCCCTCGCGTCGTTGCCACGCGAGATGCCCGTGCTCGTGATTGACGCGCACTCGTGCGACCGTACCCGTGAGTTCGCGCGCGCGCGCGGCGCCGAAGTGATCGAACGCGATTGGGATGACTTTGTGTCGGCTCGCCGGTTCGCGCTTTCAAAGGTGCGCACGCCGTGGATGTTGGCGCTCGATGCCGATGAAGCGCTCGACGATCGCCTGCGCGATGCGGTGACATCCGCCGACGCCACAGCGAACGGATATACAGTGACGCGCGACACCTATTACTGCGGCAAGCCGCTGCGCATGTGGCGCGGAGAGCGGCTACTGCGCTTGATGCGCGCGTCGAGTGCGAGCGTGGACGCGCGTCCGGCGGCCGGCGGCGAAGCGCAGCTGCACGAGCGCTACGCCTGCGACGGCAGCGTTTCGGATCTGCCGGGAACGCTGCTGCACTTTTCATATGACGATGCGGCCGACTATCGAGCGAAGTACGATCGCTACACCGACATCGAAGCGGTCTCGCTGCCGCGCTCGGCGGCGGCTTTCGCGTGGGAGGCGTTGCGCTCGTGCGCGCGATTCCCGTGGTTGCTTGTCGCGCGCGGCGCGCTGCTCGACGGCCCGCGCGGCATCGGCGTCGCGTGGTGGTCGGCATGGTATCCGGCCGTGGTGCGGTGGAAGGCGCTGGTGCGACGATGACGCGCATCGCCCTCGACGTACGCTTGACACGCCAAATGTCGGTCGGGATGAAGACCTACGTGCGCGAGCTGACGCGACGCCTGCCGAGCATCGCGCCGGAATACGAGTTCGTAGCCGTTGGGAGCGGTGCTAACTTCGGCTGGTCCGAGCAGGTGGCGCTGCCGCGTGCAGTACGGGCGGCGCGCGCTTCGCTAACGCATTACCTGGCGCACTATCTGCCGTTTCGCGCACCGAAGCCGTTCGTGCTGACCATTCATGACCTTATTCACCTGCGCTATCCGCAGTTCTATAAGTCGAAGGTCGGTCCGTACTATCGGACGCTGGTGCGTCGCGCGTGCGCCCGCGCCCAACGTGTTATCACCGACGATCCGCGGACGATTGCGGATCTGCAGCATTTCCTATGTGTAGACCCGGCGAAGGTGCGCGTGGTACCGCTGGGTGTGAACGAACGTTTTCTCGGCGCGATCGAGCCGATGCAGACGATACGGCCGTTCTTTCTCTACGTGGGCAACCATCGCACGCACAAGGATCTGCGAACGCTTTTCGACGCGTGGTCGGCGCTGCCGACAGAAGAAGCTGTGGATCTCTACGTCACTGGGCCGGACGATTTTGAGGGTGAGCTGCAGCGGCGCTCGACGAGTGGGCGCGAGATTCGCGCGCTCGGCAACGTGGAAGACGCGCGGCTGGCCCGCTACTACGCCGCCGCGCGCGCGTTGGTGCATCCGGCGCTATGTGAAGGCTTCGGATTGCCGATGCTCGAGGCCGCCGCGGCCCGTTGTCCGGTCGTAGCCAGCAGCGGCTCGATTCCCTCGGTACTAGCAGGATCGTCGCTGGTCTATCCGATCGGCGATGCCGCCGCACTGGGCGCGCTGCTCGCGCGGCTGTGTTCGGACCAGGGCTTGCGCGCGCAACTCGTCAACAATGGTTATGCGGTCGCAAAAGCGCTGACGTGGGATCGTTGCGCGCGTTCGACGGCCGATTGCTACCGTGAAATTCTGGAGGAACTTCGCTGAGAACGCTCTCTCTCGTTCTGGTATTGGCACTTTTGGGCACCGCACCCAAATCCGCGCCGCCGATCTCGGTCGTGCTTAACGGGCAGCGACTTCCCATAACGCCGGCGGCGCGTATCGTGGGCGGGCATCTGATGGTTCCGGTGCGAGCCATCATCGACGCGCTGGGCTTTCGCTTTCAGTTCGACGGCAAGAACGTGGTCACCAGCGTCGGTTCGAAGACTGTGACCTTGAGAGAGGGTAGCCGCAATGCCTTCGTCGACGGCAATCCCGTCGCGCTCGACGCGCCGCCCAAGGAGATCGGCGGTACGCTCTTTGCGCCGTTGCGATTCTTTAGCGATCTGCTGCTGGCGCAGTCGACATTCGATCGCAAGAGTTCCACGGTAACGATCGTCGCTCAGCTCATCGGGAGATCCGGCAACGGTATTACGGCCAGCGGCAGTCGCGTGCTGCAGGAAGGCACGGTGCAGGCGGTCGACACGAACTCCAACCCTCCAACGATTACGATCGCGTACAATGCGTCGGTGCGCACCGTGCAGATCGCTCCGAACGCGCAGATCGTGCTGCACGACGTTAACGCAAACGTCACCGTACAAGGTGAGCTCGCCGATGTGCGCCCTGGCGACTACGCGAAACTGTCGGGCCCGAGCAGTAGCGTGAGCGATAACGTCGTGGACAGCTACGGTTCGCGCGTGGGTACGGTGGCTGCAGTCGGCGCGAGCGCAATCGTGCTGAGCGACGGGCACGTCGTCGTGCCGGGACGGCAAACGACGGTGTCGATCGATGGCCAGCCTGCGACGCTCTCGCAGGCGCACGTGGGTGATTCGGCGACCGTGCGCTACAATGTCAACACCGGCGACGTACGCGACATTACGCTGGCTGGCGCAGCGGTGGCCACGACGCCGGAGCCGGAACCCGTTAGCGACGTACCGTCTATTTCATCGGTCACGACCGATGCGACGCGGCCGCTGCGCGCCGGCGAGTGGCTTGGCGTGACGATGCGCGGTACGCCCGGCGCCGCCGCGACATTCGACGTTGGACCGTACGTTGCGGGCATCGCGATGACGCAGCCATCGCCCGGGCTTTATACGGGCCGCTATAAGATTCCGCAAGGTGCGAACTTTGCCGGCGTTCCCATCGTCGGACATCTGCGGGCTGCAGGCAATGCGCCGCCCGCAACCGCGCGCGCTGCAGGCACGGTGTCGGCGTCTGGTTCGCCGCCGGGCATCGGCGACTTCGCGCCAGGTGACGGTGCGACGGTCGGCAGCGACAGGCCGGCGATCTACGCGACGTTCGTATCCGATGCGGTTGCCGTGAACCCATCGTCGGCTACGATGACGGTTAACGGTCACGATGTGACCGCCGCCTGCGTTCGCAATGCAAACTTCATTCAGTACGTACCGGCAAACGCGTACGGATCGGGCCCCGTCCGCGTGACGGTGACCGTCGCCGATTTGGCTGGCAATGAAACAACGAAGACCTGGAACTTCACCATCCGACACTGACATGGAGAGATTCGTGCACGCATCCCTTCTGCGCTCGGCGGCCGCCGCGCTGGTCATCGCGTTCCTGACGACCGCATGCGGTTCGGGTACGTCGACAAGCAGCGCGAACTCGGGCGCAACGCTCGTCGTGGCTCGCGTGAAAGACGCGGTTGTGCTAGATCCGGCGCAAGCGACCGACGGCATGTCGCTCAACCTCACGCAAGAGATCATCAAAGGTCTGGTGGAGTTTAAACCCGGCACGTTCGATGTAAAACCGGCGATTGCGGCTTCGTGGAAAATGAGTCCCGACGCGAAGACGTGGACGTTTCATCTCAAACCCGGCCTGGAGTTTTCCGACGGGACGCCTCTCAACGCGCAGGCCGTCGTCTTTAACTTCAATCGCTGGCGCTTGCCGTCGGACCCGTATCGCGCGAACTTATCGTATGCCTATTACGCCGATATGTTCGGCGGCTTCCCGGGCTTGATTTCCGACGTCAAAGCCGTCGCCCCCGACACGGTAGTCTTCACGTTGACGCGTCCGTTCAGTCCGTTTCTACGCGATTTGGCGATGCCGCCGTTCGGCATCTCGTCGCCGACCGCCGTGCGCAAAGATGTCGTGAACTACGGGCAACACCCCGTTGGGTGGGGACCGTATGTGCTTTCCGAGTGGGTGAAGGACGATCACATCACCCTTACGACCAATCCGCGCTATCCGATTCACGGCGGCTACGGCACCGTGATCGTGCGCGACATTCCCGATCAGGCGACCAGCGTGCTGGAGATGGAGCGCGGCGACGTGGACATTCTCACCGATCCGCGGCCGGACGACGCGGTGCAGTTGGCCAGGCAGAAGGGCCTCACCGTTTTCTATCAGCCGCCCAACAACAACTCGTATGTGGCGATGAACCTCGATCATCCGCCGTTCGGTAAGCTGGCGGTGCGTCAGGCCATTGCGTATGGGCTCAACGTTCGCGCGATCGTCAAAGCGTTCTATCCCAAGGGCGCGATCGTGGCCAACAATTGGACTCCGCCCGAGATGCTGGGCAACAACCCGGCGGTGCAAGCGTATCCGTACGATCCCGCTAAGGCGAAGGCGCTGCTCGCGAAAGCGGGCTTCTCGCACGGCTTTCCCACGGAGCTCTACTATCCGACGATACCGCGGCCGTATATGCCGGATCCGCAGCGTATCGCCGAAGCGATTCAATCGGACCTGCAGAAGATCGGCATCAACGCGACGTTGGAGCCGTTCGAGTGGGGCGTGTTTCTCGATAAGGTCGCGCACGGCGAAGATCCGATGTGTCTGATCGGCTGGAGCGGCGACAACGGTGATCCGGACAACTTCTTTTATCCGCTGCTCGATAAGGATTCGGCCAATGCGAAGCCCGACGGTCAGAACTACTCATTCTGGCGCGACGAGAACTTTCACAAGCTGATGATCGCCGGCCAGGCCGCGATCGGCGAAGCTGCGCGCGCGCCGATCTATCGAGCGGCCAACGCGATGGTCCACGATCAAGCGCCCGCGATTCCGATCGTGCACGTGGGCGTGCCGATCGTCGTGAAGACGTCGATCGAGGGGTTCGTTCCCAATCCCGATACCTACATCGCCTTCGAGCTGCTCAGGCCCAAACCGTGAGCGACGCAAGCTGTATCTTTTGCAAGATCCTCGCGGGCGAGATTCCGGCGACATTTGCGTATCGCGACGAAGAGTTCGCGGCTATCGAAGATGTGGACCCCAAGGCGCCCGTACATCTACTGGTCATGCCGACGCGGCACAGCGCTAACGTGGGCGAGTTCTCCGACTCCGCCGACGATGCGGAAGCAGCGCGTTTGATCCAAGTTGCCGCGAAGCTCGGACGCGATCGCGGCGGCCCAGGCTATCGCCTTGTCATCAACACCGGCGAGGAAGGCGGTCAAACGGTGGATCATCTGCACGTTCACGTGCTGGCCGGCCGCCACATGAACTGGCCGCCCGGCTGATGCGCAAGTCCGCGCTGCTGACCGGTCTGTTCTGCGCGCTGCTCTTCGGCGCACAGACGGT
>CAJDWF010000008.1_pt1 | contig 58860 bp, 56 predicted proteins | sample 7391541 | NCBI WGS metagenome assembly CAJDWF01 (sample SAMEA7055727, study PRJEB34461) | soil metagenome | biome: terrestrial ecosystem; feature: Peninsula; material: soil | place: Antarctica | collected 2016
ACGGATCTTCGGGCGCGTTGATTCGGGAGCGGGGGCGTATTCAAAGATGGCCATATTAGTCTTTCGGGATGTAGTCTATGCCAGCGTAGCTGCCGGTATCGAGCTTCTCTAATTGCATTAACAGGTCGTCGAGCAGCGACGATGCACCGATACGGAACATATCGGGCGTGAGCCATTGCGGCCCGAGCGTTTCCTTGACGATAACCAAGTACGTCAGAGCCTGTTTCGTATTTTTCACACCGCCGGCGACTTTGAGGCCGCGGCGCTGTCCTGTGCGTCGTGCGAAGTCGCGGATCGCTTCGCACATCACCAGGGCCGTGGGATAGGTGGCGTTCGTGCCCACTTTGCCGGTCGAGGTCTTAATGACGTCGGCGCCCGCTTCGAGCGCAATGTCGCTGGCGCGCCGCGTGTTCTCATAACTTCCAAGCTCGCCCGTCTCAAGTATGACTTTGAGGTGCGCACGGTCGCCGCAGAGCTGTTTGACGGCGACGATTTCATCGAAGACCTGCAGTTCGCGGCCCGAGAGAAATGCGCCGCGGTCGATCACCATGTCGATCTCATCGGCACCAGCGGAAATGGCTTGCTCCGTGTCGGCAAGCTTCACGTCGAGCTCGGCCAGACCGCTGGGAAACGCCGTGGCGACCGAAGCGACCTTCACGCCGCTGCCGCGCAGCGCGTCTTTGGCAACTGCGACGAGGTTCGGGTACACGCACACGGCGGCAACACTGGGCACGCCAGGATAGCCTGGACGCGGCGTAATCGCCTTCGCGCAGAGCGACCGCACGCGGCCCTCGGAGTCCTTGCCCTCGAGTGTGGTTAAGTCCATGCATCGAATTGCGAGCTCGATACCGGCTCGCTTCGCGGTCGTCTTGATAGAACGTTTGGCCAAGGAAGCCGCGCGCGACTCAAGCATCACCGCATCGACGGCAACCTCTGGCAGGTGAAAACGGGTGGCAATCATCGCCGAATCCTCGCCTTGAAATGGAAAAAGCAACCGGGCAAAGGCTATAAGGTTCCTCGCCGCTCTTGTTCTTTTTCGATTGAGACGAAAAGTGCCTTGAAATTGCCCTTGCCGAACGACAAACTTCCCTTACGCTGAATTATTTCAAAAAAGAGGGTAGGACGGTCCTGCAGCGGCTTTGTGAAGATCTGCAGCATGTAGCCGAGGTCGTCGCGGTCCACCAAAATGCGCAGCTTGCGCAAGATATCGATGCTTTCGTCGATCTTGCCGACGCGCGCTTCCAACTCGTCGTAATACGTGTCGGGCGTATTGAGAAACTCGACGCCGTTGGCCTGAAGCGCGCGAATCGTCGCAACGATGTCGTCGGTGCGGATCGCCACGTGCTGCACGCCGGCGCTGTGGTAAAAATCGAGATATTCCTCGATCTGCGATTTCTTTTTGCCCTCGGCCGGCTCGTTGATTGGAAACTTCACGCGATGGCGTTCGTCCGTCATCACCTTCGATTTAAGCGCCGTGTATTCGGTCGAGATGTCCTTGTCATCGAACGACACGAGTTGCGAAAAGCCAAAGACGCGAGCGTAGAAGTCGCCCCACGCGTCCATTTCGCCCCAGCCCACATTGCCGACGCAGTGATCCACGAAGAGTAGGTTCGGTTTTTGCGCAGCGGCATATGTTTTTGGCGATGCCTCATAGCCCGGCGCGAAGGTCCCGCGATAGCCGGCACGCTGCACGAATGAGTGCACGGTGTCGCCATAGGTTGCGATCGTCGCTTTGATCAGCGTGCCGCGTTCGTCGGTTTGTTCCGTGGGTTCGCAGACGATACGGGCACCGCGGGCGACCGCGATGGCGAAAGCAGCGCGACAGTCTTCTACCAGGATCGCGACGTCTTTGATGCCGTCGCCGTGAAGTGCAACGTGACGCGCGATTTCGTCGTCGGGCAGTAAGCTTGCGGTTAGCACGAACCGCAAATGATTCTGTACCAAGACGTAGCTCACGCGGCCGCGCACGCCCGTCTCGGGTCCAGCGTACGCCACTTGCTCGAAGCCAAATGCCGAACAATAGAAGTGCGCCGCCTGTTCGGCGTTCCCGACGTAAAACTCCAGGTAATCCCAATCGATTTGGGCGAGCGGATGGCCATGCGTCTGGGCTGACGTGCTCATTCCGTCGTCTTAGCGCACGGACGAAGGAGGCCCTCTCGCGAAGGTGCGTGCATGAACCTTACCGCGTCCGCGCCGATCACCGCCGCTTTTTCATCCTTCGTCGATTACGCCGGGCTCTATCCGCCGGCCGCGCTGACCCTCGCCGATGCCGCAGCCGAGTACGATACCGCGCGTGAAGGGCCATACGCTTGGATGCTGGGACGCTTCGTGGTGCCCGCTTCGCGCGCCGTGGAGGCGGCCGCAGCGCTTGCGGAGCCCGCTGCCCTGGCCGTGGTGGTCGATGGAAGCTTGGAAGATGTTGCGCAGGTGCGCGAGCACGGCGTGGGTGCGCTGGAAGTGCCGCTGCCGGCGCTCAAGGCAGCACGCGACACGTACGATGCGCCGATCGGGCAGTTTGCGGCACTGCGCGCAAAGCTCGCGCTCGACGATCTTCCGGCCTATGTAGAAATTCCGCGGGACAAACGCTGGCAAGAATCGCTGATCACGGTGACGCGCTCGCTGGCTCGCCACAAGCTCTACGGCAAGCTGCGCTGCGGCGGGACGACTGCCGACGCGTTTCCCACGTGCGCCGAAGTCGCGTGGTTCCTGATCGCGATGGCGGAAGAAGGCGTCGCCTTTAAAGCGACGGCGGGGCTGCATCATCCGATTCGCCGCACGGATCCCATTACGGGCTTTCCCATGCACGGTTTTGTGAATCTGCTTGTGGCGTCACTCTTGGCAGGCATTGGCGATGGCGCTGCGGTGGAAGAATCGCTAGCCGACGAGGACTCAGCCTCGTTTGCGTTCGAGAGCGCGCACTTACGCTGGCGCGACCATCGCTTCGACGCTGCCCAGATCGCGCAGACGCGACGCTCGGGATTCGTAGGTTACGGATCGTGCAGCTTTGCCGAGCCGGTAGCAGATCTTACCGGCATGCGAGTGTTGGAGTCGTCCCGCGAATGAAGGCCTGGCTACCGATCGACGACGATTCGGACTTCCCGTTGGAGAATCTACCGTATGGCGCGTTTTCGTCGCATGCGGGCACGCACTTGGGCGTCGCTATCGGAGACCGCATCCTGGACTTACACGCCGTCGGCGAGAGCGGCATGTGTGCCGAGACGTTCGATACGGCGATCCTGACGGCGTCGACACTCAACCCGCTGCTCGCCGCGGGCCGACCCATGTGGTCGAAGTTGCGCGCGCGCATGACAGACTTGCTGCGCGAGGGTGGCGATTCATCGCTGCGCGAGGCAAACGCCGATGCGTTCTTCGTGCGGCAAAACGACGTGCGCATGCGCGTGTCTATGCACGTGGGCGACTACGTGGATTTCTATTCTTCGCTGGAGCACGCGACCAACTTAGGCCGTTTGTTTCGGCCCGTTGGCGAACCGCTGCTGCCTAACTGGCGTTGGCTGCCGGTAGGCTATCACGGTCGCGCGGGCACCGTGGTCATAGACGGCACACCGGTCGTGCGCCCGCATGGGCAGCGCAAACATCCCGAAGAGCTGACGCCATCGTTCGGAGCGAGCGAACTGCTGGACATTGAAGTCGAAGTCGGCTTTGTGACGGGTTCTGCCAATGCGTTGGGCGAGCCGATCCCGATAGCGCAGGCGCGCGATCACATCTTCGGCATGATGCTGGTTAACGATTGGAGCGCACGCGACATCCAAGCGTGGGAGTATCAACCGCTGGGGCCCTTCCTGGGCAAATCGTTTGCGACGACGATTTCGCCGTGGGTGGTCACTCTCGACGCACTCGAGCCGTTCCGCGTCGCAGGACCGCTGCAAGAGCCGCCACCGCTCGAGTATTTGCGCACCGAAAGCAATTGGGCATACGACGTGGCGATTAGCGCGTCGCTGCGCACGCAGCAGATGCGCGAACGTCATCTGGATGCCGTCACCTTCTCGCGCACGAACGCGAAGTATCTCTACTGGAACGCCGCTCAGCAACTCGCGCACGCGACGGTCAACGGCGCGGTGGCGCGACCGGGCGACCTCTTCGCATCGGGAACGATCAGTGGAGCGACGTCCGACAGCCTGGGCAGTCTAATCGAACTCACGTGGCGCGGCGCCAAGCCGCTCGTGCTTCCCGACGGCGAAAAGCGCACGTTCTTAGAGGACGGCGACGAAGTGCGGTTGCACGGCCGCTGCACCGCGCCCAACGCGCGTGCAATCGGTTTCGGCGAAGCGCGCGGTACCATCGCGGCCGCGCGTCAATCCCCCTCGAGCAGCCAGGAGTGATAGTACGACGGCTCTTCGCAGGCGCTGGCGGGCTGCGCGATGTCCAGCGGTAAGAACGTATCAACCATCACGGCAACTTCGTCCGTAGAGGTCTTGCCCAAACTGCTCTCGATCGCTCCGGGCTGCGGACCATGCGTCGCACCGGCCGCGTGCAGCGTGATCGAACCCTCTTCGATGCCGCGGCGGCTCATAAAGTTGCCGCTCACGTAATAGATAACTTCGTCGCAATCGACGCTGGAATGGTTGTAGGGAATCGGAATCGCTAGCGGATGATAGTCGAAGAGGCGCGGCACGAATGCACAATATGCAGCGCCCGGCGACTCGAACGTCGCGTGCACTGGTGGCGGCTGATGTAGCTTGCCGGTGACCGGCGCATATTCGTCGAGGTTAAATGCGTACGGATAGCAGTACCCATCCCAACCGACCACATCGCACGGATGATACTGAACAAAATAGGTGGCGTTACGTCCGCCGTTGGTGACGCGCACTTCAAACTCGCCGCGTTCGACGATGGGATCTTGCAGCACCGGAGCGCGAAAGTCGCGTTCGTAATATGGCGCGTGCTCTTCCAATTGACCGAACTCGTTGCGGAAGCGGCTTGGGATTTTCACCATTCCCGTCGTTTCGTAGACTAGCATGTCGGTGCGCACCGACGGGAGCACGCGGTACGTCGTGCCGGTCGGCACGACGATGTAGTCACGTTCTCGATATGCAAGGTCGCCGAAGGGCGTCTGCAGCCTTCCGGCACCGCGATGCACGAAGAGCAGTTCGTCACCGCCGGCGTTACGGTAGAAGAACGGCATCGGCTCCGTAACATTTGCCCGCGCGATCAAGATGTCGACGTTGCCCAGCAGCGGCACGCGCGCATCTATGGCGTTACCCGCCGTCTCCAAATGCGCCGTCTTAAAATGTCGATTGCGCAGCGGATCGTTCGCGGCGAAACGCGGCGGTGGGCGCTTCCACGCGCGAACGTCCACCACGCCGGTTGGCGGATGGACGTGATAGAGCAGCGAGTACACGCTATCGAAGCCCTTGGTCGAAAAGAGCTCCTCGGCGTACAGCCGACCGTCAGGCGCGCGAAACTGGATGTGGCGCTTAGGCGGAAGGCTGCCGTTTCGAGTGTAGGCCACGGTGCTTAGGTCTTCGGCGGCGGCGTTGCAAACTGCGCGTCGAACGCCGCGGGGCTCATCGGCCGCCCGAGGAAACGCGTCACCTCGACATCGGGTTCGTACGTCTTCGCCGGTTCGAGGATGTCTTTACGATAGCGCATGCCTACGGCCGGATTTTCGAGTCCGCCTTTGAGGAACGCCGTGAACATATCCTGAGCGTACACCTGCGACCACAAATACCCATAGTATCCCGCGTCATAACCGCCCATCAGGTGCCCGAACGCTGCTTGCGGATGCGTGCCCGGCACCATCTCGTTGGGCGTCACTTCCTTATCGATCTTTGCCCATACCGCGGTGGTATCGACGTGCGGGCCCGAGGTGTGGTACGCCATGTCCACATCAGCTAACATGATCTGGCCGGTCGTGAAAAGGCCGTAGTTGACGTAACGCGTCGCGATGAGCTTGTCGATCATGTCGTCGGGCATCGGGGCGCCCGTTTTGTAATTCGACGACACTTCTTTGATAATCGATGGCTGCCAGACAAAGTTCTCCAACATCTGCGAAGGCGCTTCGACGAAGTCCCATTTAAAGCCGGACGAAAGGGTCTCGTAGGGCGCGGTTCCGAGAATCGCCGCCATATCGTGTCCAAACTCGTGAAAGAACGTCACCACATCGTCGTGGCTGAGAAGTGCCGGCTCGCCCGGGCCGGGTTTGGGCCAGTTGCCGACGATGACGGCAACGGGAACGCGCGACGGATCGCTCGTGGTGCGATGGGGCAGGATGCCGAAGTTTGCAAAATGATTGTACTTGCCGGGGCGCGGATAGATGTCGAAGTACGTGTAGCCCAACAGCTTGCCGCTCTTCGTGTCGGTGACGGTATATTCGAAGACGTCGGGCGCCCAGGTGTTGGCATCTTTCACCTGCGCGAAATCGACGCCGAGCAACGTGTGATAGATGTTGAGAATCGCGTCGATCGTGTGCTGTACGGGAAAGTATTGGCGAATCGCCGTTGGATCCACGGAGTACTTCGTCTTGGTTAAGATGTAGGCGTAGTGTCCCGAATCCCAGTTGTGCAACACCGCATGCGGATCACCGGTTTCGTTGGCTTTGAGCTGCTGCAGCACGGCCTTGTCGGCACGGGCTTTCGGTAGAGCTTTTGCATCGAGCTCACTCAGGAAGTTCTCCACGCGCGCGGGCGTACCGGCCATACGGTCGGCGAGCACGTAGGCCGCCCACGTTTGGTAACCCAGCAGATGGGCCATTTGATCGCGAATCGCAATGGCTCGTTCGAGCAGCGTCACGTTTGCAGGGTATCCGATGTTATCGCTGGCCATGTAATACTTCTTGCGCGCGGACTCGGTGTTGGCGTATTCCTCCACCGGATACGTGGATTCGTTTACCGCGATCGTCCACGATCCGTCCGCGTTGGGCTTGCCGGCGCTTTTGAGAATTGCATCCGGAATGCCAGCTGTCTCCGCTTTCGAAAAAACGACCGTCGTATTCGCATCGTAGAGGTTGGTGCTGTACTGCTGTTCGACCTTATTGAGTTCGTCGGAAAGCTTTACGAACTCGGCGCGCTCGGCGGTTGGCAGCCCGGCTCCCGATCGCACCAGCGAGGTCAGCCACATCGAGGTGAGCTTTTTATCGTACACGTTGCGCGCTGTTCGGCTCTTGCTGGCCGCGGCCACGGCTTGTTCGAGCATCGGATCCGCACCGATCGTGTTGGACCAGTTGCTTTCTTTCGTCTGGCAGTCGTTGCTGGCATCGCGCACATTTTTGTCGACCGCTACGTACGCGGCGAAGCCGTCCATCGCCGTTGCGTCATTCAAATCGGCCGTTGCGTCCTCAAGGGGAAGCACGACGGTCTGAAACGTGCGTCTCGAACGCGCTTTGAGGATAGCTTTCACGGCGGCGTCAGCTTTGGCGATGGCTGCGGCGCACGTCGACGTCACCTGCGCGGCCGTCGGCGTGAGGTTCATGCCATCCGGACCCGGCGTTACAGTCGAATCGTCCGCCCACGCGGGCGCCGCCGCGGCGATGATTGCAGCGACGCCAAGCGCCGCAAGAAAGCGATGTCGCACGGAGTACTCCTCGAGCGATGTGTTTCACACATCATTGCGAGGTCGGGCGCGCTCTCCCTGTTGCGCCGCGTGCTATGATATCCCGGCCATGATGGGGGTTGGGCTTCGCGCGGCGTGACCTCGTGAACCCCGCCAGGCCCGGAAGGGAGCAACGGTAAGCGGTTAGTCACGGGTGCCGCGATCCACCTGACTCTCGTCGTGGTCCTTTTTACTATGAATACGAGCACGTTCATCGCCGCCGCAGCGGCCCTCGTCGGCGCACTCATTGCGCTGGCCCTCTACCATTTGCTCGCCGTCCGGCCCGCGCTGCTCGCTGCCGCCAGACTGGCACAGTTACACGATGAGGCCTTGGGCGGGGCAGCCGGCCCAGCCTCGGCTCGAATTGCCGCAGTCGAGGCCAAGGCGGCCGAGCTTGCGGCCGGTCAGGGCAGGGTCACCGCCCGGACGAACGAACTGGAGGGATTGGCCCAGACCGATATCTCTCGCATCGGTTTCATCCGCTACGACGCATTCGATGACACCGGTTCCGAGCTTTCGTACGCGCTAGCCCTGCTCAACCGTCGCGGCGACGGAGTCGTCATCTCGAGCATCTATTCGCGGACCGATACGCGGACCTACGGGAAGCAGATTACGAACTACGTTCCCGCCGTTCACGCATCCGACGAAGAGCTTGCGGCTATCGCGCAAGCCAAGGCATCGTGAAACTGAAAGAAAAATACTACATTAAGATCGTTCCGGCTCGCGGAGAAGCGGTACACCGCTTCGAATTGACGCGCGCTCGCATCGTAGTGTTCGCCGTCATCGCGATCATGACGATCTTCGGCAGCCTGACGCTGGCAGGCGTGCAAGTGGCGCGCGCGCGCTCCGAAACCGCCGCGCTGCGCAACGCCGGCAAGACCCAGAGCGCGGTGCTGCAGCTGATTGGCCGTCAGACCGAAGCGCTACGTCGGCAACTTCAGCACGTTCAACTTGAGAACGACCAAGTGCGCCAACTCATGGGCGTCCATGTGTCAAAGCCGGCCAAACCCGCTGCATCGCCCGTAAAGCGCGCGGCGCATTCGCAAACCGCCATGGCGCAGGTCCGCGGTCGGCTGGCGCGTCTGAGCGCGGCGTCCAACGCAACGGCGCGGCAGGCCGACGATATCCGGTCGCTCGCGATGCGCATCCTTAACGTCCACCACATCTCCGAACTCTCTCGCGCGCGACTCATTGCCGCGGTGCCTTCGATCGATCCGGTGGTTGGCGCAACGATGACCGGCTGCTTCTGCTACCGCACCTATCCCGACGTCGAGTTTCATCCCGGCGTCGACCTCGCAGTGAGCGAGGGGACGCCGGTACACGTTTCGGCTGAAGGCACCGTGATCGAGGCCGGCTGGGATGGGTCGTACGGACAGAAGATCGTCGTCGATCACGGCAATGGGTACCAAACGTGGTACGCGCATCTTTCGGCAATCGACGTGAGGGTGGGCGAGCACGTGTACAAGAGCGAAACGATTGGGCGCGTAGGTGAAACGGGCTTCGCAACGGGCCCCCACTTGCACTATCAAGTGATGCTCGACGGACGGCCCGTCGACCCGACATCGTACCTGCGCGGCGTGCCCGCGAATGTTTTAGCCGCACTTCCGTAGAAACCACCGGCCCCGTGAACGTACTTTCTTGCGAAGCCGCGCGCTTGCTCGTGTGGCTCGTCAACCTATACTCCATCATACTGCTCGTGTATGCAGTCGTTTCGTGGATTCCCGACCTTCGGGGATCGTGGACGCGTGTGCTGGCTTCGCTGGTCGAACCGGTGTTGACGCCGCTGCGCCGCATAATTCCGCCGCTGGGCGGTTTGGACATGTCGTTCCTCGTCGTACTGCTGGTGCTACAGCTCTTCATCTCGCCGGCTATCTCCCGCCTGGCGTTTAGCATCTGCTACTCGATCTAAGATCGTGAATACCTCGCACCCCGAGAATCCCCGCCGCGAGATCGTTGCGAAAAACATTCGTAATTTCTGCATCATCGCGCACATCGATCACGGGAAGACGACGCTCTCCGATCGGCTGCTCGAAGTCACGCGTACCATCGAGAAGCGCGATTTGGAAGAGCAGGCGCTCGACGAAATGGATCTCGAGCGCGAACGCGGGATCACCATCCGCATGCATCCGGTCACGCTGAGCTATCCGGCGCGCGACGGACAAGTATACGAACTCAACCTCATCGACACGCCCGGACACGTGGACTTCTCGTACGAAGTCTCGCGTTCGCTAGCTGCGTGCGAAGGCGCGCTCCTAATCATCGACGCCGCGCAAGGCATCGAAGCACAGACGCTGGCCAACTATCACTTGGCGGTCGAGCATGGCCTGACGATTATACCCGTGATCAATAAGATCGATCTGCCCGCCGCGGACCCAGAACGCGTAATGGGCGAGGTCGAAGAGCTACTCATCGTCGAGAAGAGCGAGTGCATTCTAGCCAGCGCCAAGAACGGCATCGGCGTCGAGGATATTCTCGAGGCGATCGTCTCGCGCATTCCGCCGCCCAAGGGGCATAACGATCACCTGCGCGCGCTGGTGTTTAACGCGCAGTTCGACGCCTATCGCGGCGTCGTGTCGTACGTGCGCGTCGTCGACGGGGAGCTGCAGCAGGGCTCGCGTTTCATGTCGATGGCGCACGAGCGGGTGTACGAGTGCACCGAGGTCGGCGTCTTCGCGCCGCAGATGCGACCGGTGAAGAAGATCGGGTTAGGGCAGGTCGGCTACGTTATCGCCAATATCAAGTCGCTGGGCGACATCGATGTCGGCGACACGCTCACCATCGCCGAAAACCCCGCGCACGTTTCGCTGGCAGGCTACCGCAAGGCCGTGCCGATGGTCTATTGCGGCCTCTATCCCAACGAAGGCGCGGAATACGAAGACCTGCGCGACGCGCTGCAAAAGCTCAAACTCAACGACGCCGCGTTGGTGTACGAACCCGAGACGTCGGTCGCGCTGGGATTCGGTTTCCGCTGCGGCTTCTTGGGCTTGCTGCATATGGAGATCGTGCAGGAGCGCCTGGAGCGCGATTACTCGCTCGATCTCATCGCCACGTCGCCGTCGGTGGTCTTCCGCGTCACCAAGAGCGACGGTACGGTCGAGATGATCGACAACCCGTCGAAACTGCCGCCGATGAATCTCATTCACGAGATCGAAGAGCCGTACGTGAAGGCGACGATGATCTCGCCGCCCGACTATGTGGGCTCGATCATGGAGCTCACGCAGAATCGACGCGGCATGCTGCAGAACATGGAGTATCTGCACGACGGGCGCGTGATCCTCACGTACGAGATGCCGCTGATCGAAGTGATCGTCGATTTCTTCGATCGCCTCAAGTCCGGCACCAAGGGTTATGCATCGCTCGATTACGAGGTCGTGGGCTACCGCCAGGGCGACCTGGTAAAGCTCGAGATCATGCTCAACGGCGAACCGGTGGACGCGCTCTCGTTCATCGTCGCGCGCGACCGCGCTGCGTCGCGGGGCCGCGCGCTCACCGAGAAGCTCAAAGAACTGATTCCGCGTCAGATGTTCGAGGTGCCGATTCAAGCGGCCATCGGCGGCAAGGTCGTCGCGCGCGAAACGGTGAGTGCGCAGCGCAAGAACGTGTTGGCGAAATGCTACGGTGGCGACATCACGCGTAAGCGCAAGCTGTTGGAGAAGCAGAAGGTTGGCAAAGAGCGCATGAAGCGCGTCGGGCGCGTGGAGTTGCCGCAAGAGGCCTTCATGGCCGTCCTGCGCTTGGATAACTGACGTTCGCGTGAAAACCTTCGTCGCGACGAAAAATTTAGGTAAGCTCGCGGAGATGCGTGAGATCTTTGCCGATTCACCGCTGCAGCTCGATACGTTTCCAACGTATGCCGATGTCGCCGAAGGCGCGGTCGACTATACCGATAATGCACGGCTCAAAGCGCGGCGACTTTTCGAACAGCTCCAGGCGGCGGGCATTCGCGCCGCCGTGTTGGCCGACGACAGCGGCCTAGAAGTCGCTGCGCTGGGTGATCGTCCCGGCGTGCTCTCCGCGCGTTACGGTGGCACCGACGCCACCTGGGCCACGCGTCGCGCGCAACTTCTCGCGGAACTCGCATCGCAGCCAGATGACAACCGCGCCGCGCGCTTCGTTTGCGCGATGGTGCTGCTGCTCGAAGACGACCACGAGATCGATGCGTTCGGCACGCTGGACGGCGGCATCGCGCCACAGGAGCAAGGCCACTTCGGTTTCGGCTACGACCCCATCTTCATCCCTAACGGCGCGACGCGCACGCTAGCCGAGTATTCAGATGAAGAGAAAAACGCGATCAGCCATCGCCGCCGTGCCGCCGAGGCGCTAATGCTTGAAGTAGCTGCGCAATGAGTGACCCGTTCGTTCGGCGCGCAACGGACGACGAGACCGCTGCGTACGCCCGTCGACGCACGGGTGGCGATACGGACGCGGCGCTCTATCGCTTTCTCGCCGAGCGCGCGGGCGGCGCGTTCGTCGCGCTCGACGAGCAGACGCCGATCGGCATCGTGCTCGCGACGCGCGGAACTGACGAACTGACGCTTCACGATCTCTACGTGGAGACAAGCTTTCGCGGGCAAGGCATCGGGCGTGCCCTGCTCGAGGCCGTCGGCGACGGCGACGACCTCTCGCGATCTGCCGTGCTGCCGGTTGATGCTCCAGATGCCTTCGCGTTTGCGCTACAACACGGCGTGACGCCGCAGATGCCGTTGGTGCGGGCTGCCGGTGCGATCCCGCGCGGAGACGACCTGCTGAGGCTCGCTGCAAGCGACTACCGCTTCGTCGTGCGCGACGTGGATGTCAACGCGCACGGCTACGCGCTCGACGCGCTCGATCGCGAAACGCGCGGCTGCGAGCGCCGCGCGGATCACACATATTTCACAGGGGCATCCGCGGGCATGGCATTCTTCTTAAACGACGAGTTTGTCGGCTACGCGTACGCATGGCCGAGCGGCCACATCGGACCCGTCGCCGCATCGTCCGCTTCATACATCGGCGCGTTCCTCGCGTTTGCCATGACGGCTTCGGTGAGAACCTACGGCGCCTCGTGGTGTTCCGTACTGCTGCCCGCAGCGAACCTTCGCGCCGCCAGAACCGCATTACGGGCCGGCCTGCGCGTGGAGTCGCAAGCCACCTTCGCCACCGACGCCGCCACCGGGGACCTCACCCGCTACCTCGGATATCACACGCTCTTGTTCTGAAGGCGCCGAACCAATTCGATAAGAGTCAACGGTGCGCACTTTCACCGCAGGAAAAGAACGAGCCATCTTTCAATGGTTCAAAACCGCCATCGGGACGTAGCTCAGCTTGGTAGAGCGCTTGCTTTGGGAGCAAGAAGTCGCAGGTTCAAATCCTGTCGTCCCGATAGTTACGCTTGCGCCGCCGTGATATTCTATCGAGGTGGCCGAGGGCCGAGTGTCCGCGCGCCCGTAGTCTAACAGGATAAGGCACGAGTCTTCTAAACTCGAAGATGGGGGTTCGAGTCCCTCCGGGCGCACGAGTTTCGTGCATTTTTATGGTGGCTGTAGCTCAGTTGGTTAGAGCGCTAGACTGTGACTCCAGAGGCCGCGGGTTCGAGTCCCGTCAGCCACCCCAACAAATCGCCAAATCCGGAAAGTGTCACCCTGTTGGCGTAGCGCCACGCAAGAATGCGCGCATGAAGCGTTGTCCAAGATGCGCGGCTGTGAGATGAAAATCGCAAAATGCGATGTCCGCTGCGCGAACTTCCGTCGCCGCAAGACCGCGCTAGCGCGCGCAGATCATCGCGTCGTGAGAATGTGGGACGGCCGGGGCTCGAACCCGGAACCAATAGCTTAAAAGGCTACTGCTCTACCATTGAGCTACCGTCCCTCAGATGCGGTGGAGGGCGACGCTTTCGCCAGGTGCTCGCGGATTTCCCAGCCGAGAAGACCTTGACTTGGACGGCCTGGGTCATTATCTTAGTGACTGGCGTTGTGCACCGCTAGCTCAATGGTAGAGCAGTTGACTCTTAATCAATTGGTTGAAGGTTCGAGTCCTTCGCGGTGCACCAAAAGGTTCGAGTCCTTCGCGGTGCACCAAAATGCAAAAGAGGCGATCGCATTGCGACCGCCTCTTTTTGTTGGTCGTGCTGACGCGAAAAGGTTCTACTCGCGTGCCGGACGGCCCGAGTTGTTGAGCGTCAACGCCGCGCGGTCGGTTCCGGAGCTAATGATAAACTGGCACGTGCCCTCTTTGTTCTTAAATTGAACGCCAAACCGCAGCGTGTACTCCGAGCGGCCGTTGACCGTTTGCTCTGCCCACTTCAGGCCCGTAGTTCTCTCTGCGATCGTGTTATCCGCGTTGGCGCCAGGCGCGCGACAGTTCTCGCTCACGATTTCGGGCTTTTCCGAGGACGTAGCGATGACCTCAAAACTCATCTCTCCGCGCACGTCCGTGACCGAGCGTCCGTGCCAGGCGATCGCAGCGTGAGTCCGGTTCAAGGTGATCGGGGCGGCGCTTGCCGCGCTTGGGAATACTAGCGCGAAAAACGCGACGGCAGAGAAGGCTGAAAGTATCTTTGGCATGCTGACTCCTGTTTTAGAAAAGCGCTGTGGGACGAGCTTACGCCTGCTTTTCACAAACATATGCGACCCAGGATGGCGTTCCCTTGCATGCCAAGGCGAGCGTGACGAAGCAGTGGCAGGGTTCGGGCCTGCGAGCCCAGGAGTAGGCGCACATGAGAGCGGCCGTTCTGGTTCTTGCCTCGTTGGCATCGGCGTTTGCGCCGCGTACCTCGACTCCGCCGTTGACCGATCCCTATCAAATCTTCGCCAATGCGCGCACGTATTGGATCGCTCAGCGATATCCGGCGCAGCTCCAATACACGATCGCGGAAAGCGCGCTATCGGGCGATACGCCCAACACGCGGCATTACGCGGCCTCGTGGGACGCGGCGGCAAATGTTCCGCTGGTCGATCCCGTCAGTGCGGAGGAACGCGCAAATCCCTATCGGCCTCCAGCCGGCGTTCCGATTTCCATCCTGTTCATTCCAATCATAAACATCGGTGGCCCGAGACATGGCACCGGCATCAACACCGACCTGCTCGGCGTTCCGATGCTCACGCCGAACTACGCGTTTGGCATTGCGCCCTACGTGCCGCCGCAGAAGAAGACGTCGGCGGAAATCGTGGGCGAGATCCGCGCGATGTATCACGATCCGATGTCGGCTGCGCGCGCCGCCAAACTGCCCGCTTCGCAGTTGCCGACGATCGCCGTGGTCTCTGCAGGTACGCGTCGCTACACCGTTGCGCTGATCGACATCGAGCCGTACGGCGATCACCGGGACTACCATCTCACGCTCACGCCAGTGCGTGATCCGAAGCGTTTTCGCTTGCGTGCGCTGTGGATCGACACGCGCACGTTCGCCACCGACAAGCTCGATCAAGACGGCAACTTCGCGAGCACCGATGCAAGGCGCGCTCCCTGGACGGTCACGTTTCGCGACGTCGGCGGCGCCCGCTACATCGACACGGAGACCGAATGGCTGCCGCTGGGCTCGAGCAGCGGCACGCTGCACGACGTAACGATCTCGTTCGAAAACATCATCGCTGCGGCGGCCGCACCCAATGTCGCCGTTCCCGCCCCGCCCGGCGCGTTTTATGAGCCGAGCGACCCGTAGCAAAGACCGATCAGCGACATCGGTATGTGGAGGAAATGAGTCGGACGCGGTATATATACGGGGGTCGTCGGACCGTCCACCGTCCGGCCGGCGTTTATGCGGGCATGTGGCGGAACTGGTAGACGCGCTGGATTTAGGTTCCAGTGGGGCAACCCGTCAGAGTTCGAGTCTCTGCATGCCCATTTAGTAATGCGGAAGTAGCTCAGTGGTAGAGCATCGCCTTGCCAAGGCGAGGGTCGCGAGTTCGAATCTCGTCTTCCGCTAATTTCTCGGCCCAGCCGGCCTCGGAGCACCCCCTTGACGACGTCCACACTCACGCGACTGGCCCCAACGCAGGTCTCGCTCGAAGTCCCCATCACGGCCGACGAGTTTTCCGCAGCGGAAGAACGCGCGTTTCGAAAACTCGTAAAGAATGTCCGCCTGCCCGGGTTTCGACCCGGCAAAGTTCCGCGCAAGGTTTACGAACAGAACTACGGCGTCGATACAATCGCCAATCAGGCACTCGAGGATATCGTGCCCGAGCTCTTTGCTAAGGCCGTGCGCGAGCATGATCTGCAGCCCATCGATCGGCCACACATGGAGATGTTGCCGCTCGGTGACGAGGGGCGTCCCACCGGCTTTAAAGCGACCGTTGACGTGCGCCCCGACATTACGCTCGGAACCTACAAGGGCATCGTGCTCGCGCCGGCCGACACTGCGGTAAGCGACGAAGACGTCGAGCGCAGCCTGAAGTCGCTCGCGCGCGAACGCGGCACGCTCGTTCCGGTCGAACGCGCGGCCAAACTCGGCGACTTGGTGACCATCGATTACGAAGGCACGATCGACGGCGTCCCCTTCGAGGGTGGCGCGGCCAAGGGCCAGCTGACCGAGCTCGACGAGAAGCGCTTTATTCCGGGCTTCGCCGCGGGCATCGCCGGCATGATCGCCGGCGAGAGCAAGCACGTCGAAGCGACGTTCCCCTCGGATTACAGTCAAGAAACGCTCGCCGGCAAGACCGCCGTATTCGCCATCACGCTGCACGACGTAAAAGAACTTGAGCTGCCGCCGATTGACGACGAATTCGCAAAGAGTATTTCCGATAACGAAACCGCGGATGCGTTGCGCGCCGACCTGCGCACGCGGCTAGAGGCGATCGCCCAGCAGCGCGCGCGTCGCGAGCTCGGCAACGCTGCAATGGAAAAGTTGCTCGCATCGCACGACGTGGAACTGCCGGCAACGATGGTAGATCGCGAAATCGAACAGATGGTTCGCGACACTATGACCGATGCCGCACGCAACGGCATGACGTTCCCCGACTACCTCAAAGCCGTCGGCAAAACCGAGGACGAGGTGCGCGCCGAGTATCGTCAAGCCGCGAACACGCGCGTTAAAGGCACGTTGCTGCTCGAGGAGATCGCGAAGGCCGAGAACATCACGGCCACACCCACCGACGTGCAGGCCGAACTGGAATCGCTCGCGCGGCAATACGGTCAGCCCGCGTCGGCCATCCGCAAGGCGTTGGGCGACGGTGTGCTCTCGCTCATGGACGGCATCGTGCGCACCAAGGCGATCGAGTTCCTCATCGATAACGCAACCATCACCGCGTAGCGGTAGTTAGCGCACGTAGCACCCTTTTTAAGGAGAAGAAACACGTGGGGCATCTGGTTCCAATGGTGGTCGAGCAGAGCGCGCGGGGCGAGCGAGCCTACGACATCTACTCACGCCTGCTCAAGGATCGCCTGATCTTCGTGGGCGGCCCCATCGACGATCACCTGGCCAACCTGGTGATCGCGCAACTGCTCTTCCTCGAAAAGGAAGATCCCGACAAAGACATCGACATGTATGTCAACAGCCCCGGCGGCAGCACCACCGCGGGCCTGGCGATTTTCGACGCCATGCGCTTCATCAAGCCCGACGTGGCGACCATCTGCTGCGGCATGGCCGCCAGCATGGGCTCCATTCTGCTCACCGGCGGCGCCCCGGGCAAACGCTACTCGCTGCCCCACGCCACGATCCTGATCCACCAGCCGTGGGTCCAACAGCTTGGCGGCCAGGCGGCCGATGTAGAAATTGCGGCCCGCAACCTCATCGCCACCCGGGAAACCATCGCGGGCATCTACGTAGAGACGACTCACCGCGACCGGGAGCAGATTATGAAGGATATCGACCGGGATTTCTACATGACTGCCCCAGAAGCTAAAGAATACGGTATTATAGACTCGATCATCGAGAATCGTAAGACCGCGCCCACCCCGGCCTAGGCCGAGAAAGACCCCATGTTTCGGTTCGGAGACGATAAGGGCCAACTCAAGTGCAGCTTCTGCGGCAAGTCGCAGGAGCAGGTGCGCAAGTTAATTGCGGGCCCGGGGGTCTATATCTGCGACGAGTGCATCGAACTCTGCAACGAGATCATCGAGGAAGAGCTCTATAAAAACGTCGATGAGAACTTGCGGCTGCGCAACATTCCAAAGCCGAAAGAGATCAACCAGATCCTCAATCAGTACGTGATCGGGCAAGACCGCGCGAAGAAGTCGCTGGCGGTTGCGGTCTACAATCACTACAAGCGCATCAACAACAGTGGCGGAACGGCCGCCCCCGACGATGTCGAACTGCAGAAATCCAATATTCTGCTGGTGGGCCCCACGGGCTCGGGCAAGACGTATCTCGCGCAGACGCTGGCAAAGATTCTCGACGTGCCGCTGGCGATGGCCGACGCTACGTCGCTCACCGAAGCCGGCTACGTTGGCGAAGACGTCGAGAACATTCTACTCAAACTTATTCAGGCCGCGGACTACGACGTCAAGCGCGCGGAAAAAGGCATCGTCTACATCGACGAGATCGACAAGATCGCGCGCAAGAGCGAGAATCCGTCGATCACGCGCGACGTGTCGGGCGAAGGCGTACAGCAAGCGCTGCTAAAAATTCTCGAGGGCACCACGGCCAACGTGCCTCCGCAGGGCGGCCGCAAACATCCGCACCAAGAGTTCATTCAGATCGACACGACCAACGTGTTGTTCATCTGCGGCGGCGCCTTCGACGGTCTCGACCGTATTATCGAATCGCGCGTTGCGGCCAACAGTATCGGTTTTCGCGCGCAGCCCGAAGGGAAACGCGGCGCTCAGGCCGGCAAATTACTGCAGCAACTCATGCCCGAAGATCTGTTGAAGTTCGGCTTGATTCCCGAGTTCATCGGCCGCCTGCCGATCGTGGTGACGCTCGATGCGCTCGACGATCTGGCGTTACGTCGCATCCTCACCGAACCCCGCAACGCGCTGGTTCGTCAGTTCCAGAAGATCCTCACCATGGACGGCGTCGATCTGCAGTTCACCAAAGAAGCGCTGGCGGCTATTGCCACGCGTGCGCAGTCGCGTAAGACCGGCGCTCGCGGCCTGCGCTCGATCCTCGAAGAAGTGATGCTCGACGTCATGTACGATCTGCCCTCGCTGCAAGGCGTGAAGAAGTGCATCGTCAACAAGGACGTTATCGAAAAGAAAGAAGCGCCCGCGCTGATCTATCAGGAACAAAAAAAAGAGCCGGCCTAAAGCCGGCTCTTTTCTCGTTCCGGGATGAATCTCGCAGGCATCGCGCGAACCGCTTGCGACCGTGGACCTGCCGAAGAACTACGATCCTAGCACTGTCGAAGAGCGCCTCTACCAGCATTGGGAATCGTCCGGCTACTTTCACGAAGAACCCGACCCCGCTCGCCCGCCGTACATCATCTGCATGCCGCCGCCCAACGTCACCGGGCGCGCGCACCTGGGCCACGGCTCCACGTACACACCCATGGATGTGCTGGTGCGCTATCACCGCATGCTCGGCGACAACGCCGACTGGGTTCCCGGGCTCGATCACGCCGCCATCGCTACCGAATCGGTGCTCGTCAAACAGCTCGCGACCGAAGGGCTTACGCGCGAAGCGTTGGGCCGCGAAGCATACCTTAAGCGCGCGTGGGAGTGGGCCGGCACCTATGGCGGTACGATCAACGGGCAGTTTCGCAAACTCGGCTTCGGGCCAGACTGGGACCGCGCGCGTTTTACGATGGACGACGGGCTTTCGGCCGCCGTCAACCGCGTCTTCGTGCAGCTCTATCGCGAAGGGCTTATCTATCGCGGCAAACGCCTCATCAATTGGGATCCCAAGGCGCGCACCACGATCTCCGATGCCGAAGTCGAACACGTCGAACGCGACTCGTTTCTGTGGAAGATTCGCTATCCACTGGCCGACGCGCCCGATGACGCGGTGCAAGGAATCGTCATCGCCACCACGCGCCCCGAAACCATGTTGGCCGACGTTGCAATCGCCGTGCATCCCAACGACGAGCGCTACGCTCATCTCGTCGGTAAGCGCGTGCTGCTACCGCCGCTGCTCGAGCGCAGCATCCCGATCGTCGCCGATGCGGCGGTCGAGCGCGAGTTCGGCACCGGCGCGGTGAAAGTGACGCCGGCGCACGATGCGACCGACTACGAGATCGGCCTGCGCCACGAACTGCCGATGCCGTCGATCATGAACCTCGACGGCACGATCTCCGGCGCCGAAGTCCATGCGGGGCCGTACGCCGGTCTCGATCGCTTCGAAGCGCGGGCGCGCATCGTTGCCGACTTGCGCGCGCACGCGCTCCTCGTCGCCGAAGAGCCGTATCGTCACGCCGTAGCAACCAGCAGCCGCTCGCATGAAATCGTAGAACCACTGCTCTCCGAACAGTGGTTTCTCAAGATGCAGCCGCTCGCGGAACCCGCGCTGGCCGCATATCACGACGGTCGCGTGCGTTTCGTGCCAGAGCGCTACGGGCGTACCTACGAACAGTGGCTCGACGGCATTCGTGATTGGAACATCTCGCGCCAAGTATGGTGGGGGCATCGGCTACCCGTGTGGTACACGGCCGCCGGCGACACGCTCGTTGCGGAAAACGAAGAGCAGGCGCGCGCAGCCGCGCAAGCGGAGCACGGCACCGACGACCTCACGCGCGATCCCGATACGCTCGACACGTGGTTCTCGAGCGCGCTCTGGCCGTTCTCGATCCTCGGTTGGCCGGACGAGACGCCCGAACTCGCGCACTGGTACCCCTCGCAAGTACTGCTCACCGGCGGCGACATCATCTTCTTGTGGGTCGCGCGCATGGTGATGCTCGGTCTACACTTTACCGGTGAAGTGCCTTTCCCCGACGTGTGTGTCACGCCCACGGTGTACGACGCGCAGGGCCGTAAGATGAGCAAGTCGCTCGGAAATGCCATCGACCCGATGGAGCTTGCGGTAAAGTATGGTGCTGACGCATTTCGGATGGGCATGCTGCGGCAACTACGACTGGAGAGTCAGGAAGTTCGCTTCCAAGAATCGCGCTGCGAAGAAGCGCGCAACTTCAACAACAAGATTTGGAATGCGGCGCGCTACGCGCTCTCGTTGCCCGAGGGTCTCCCGCGCGCACGCACGCTGCCGACAATCGCGTCGCTCAGCGTCGCCGACCGCTGGATCCTCACGCGTTTACATGACGCGATCGTGCGAGTGAGCTCGCTGCTCGACACGTATGAGTTCGGTCCGGCCGCCGAAGCCGTCTGGCGTTTCGTATGGTACGAGTTTTGCGACTGGTACGTCGAAGCATCGAAAGAACGGTCCGGCGCCCGTGCTGCGGTGATTTCGTTCGTGCTCAACAACGCCATGCGGCTGCTGCATCCCATCGAACCGTTCATCTCGGAAGAGGTGTGGCTCGCGTTGCCGCACGACGGGCAAACGATCGTCACCGCGGCGTGGCCGGACCCCGAAGAAGTTCCTCGCGACGACGATGCGGCGGCCCAGTTCGATGCGGTTATCGCCGTGGTGGAGCGTCTGCGAAACCTACGCGCCGAGGTGCAACTCGCGCCGCGCGACCGTCTGGGCGTCACGGCGCCCGGCGATGTCCCCGCGGAGTTGTCGGCGCTCGTTGCGCGGCTCGCGACCGCAGACGTGGAAGGCGGCCCCGCTGTAGGCGCGAGCGTCATCGAAGCCCTCGCGGCGATTCGTGGGCGCGCCCCGGCCGGGATTTTGATCGATCGCTACGCAAAAGAGGTCGCGCGCCTGGAAAGCGAAGTTGCCCGCAGCGAGAAGAAGCTTGCAGACGAGAAGTTCGTCGGCAAGGCTGCCCCGACCGTCGTCGCAAAGGAGCGCGAGAAACTGGAAACCTATCGTTCGGACCTGACACGCGCAAATGCGGCGTTAGCGACCGCCCGGGAGACTGCATGACCGCTACCGCAAAACGTCGAGTCGTTCTCGGCGCCGAGGAGATCGACCGCACGATTGCGCGCTTGGCCGCCGAGATCGTCGAACCGCAAGACGCGCACAACGGACTCGTCATCGTTGGCGTACGGCGGGGCGGCGAAGCGTTAGCGGCTCGTATAGCCGAGAAAGTTACGGGTATACTCAAACGCGAGGTCGCGGTGGGATACTTAAACATCAACCTTTATCGAGACGACGATGTGTCGCATCAGTTGCCGGAGTCACAGATTCCGGTGACGGTGACGGACCGCACGGTCGTCATCGTCGACGACGTGCTCTATACCGGGCGTACGGTGCGTTCGGCGCTTGACGCCGTCACCGACCTCGGACGACCGGCGGCGATTCGCTTGTGCGTGCTGATCGACCGAGGACTGCACGAGTTGCCCATCGCGGCCGATTACGTGGGACGTACGCTTGACTCGACGCGCAACGAACGCGTTGAAGTCGGCCTGCACGCGCAGGCTGCACCGACAGACGAGGTCTGCGTCGTTGCGGACGCGACGTAGTCTTCTCGACCTCGACGACCTCACTGCCGACGAACTTTCCTATATCTTCGAACGCGCCGCCAATTTGATGCGCGGCCGATTGCCGCAGGCGCTCAAAGGCGTTACGTGCGTCAATATGTTCTTCGAGCCGTCTACGCGCACGTATGCATCGTTCAATCTCGCCGAGATGCGGTTGGGCGCCGACATCGTCAACCTCGCGCCCAACGATTTAAGCCTCTCCCACAAAGGCGAATCGATCGAAGACACCGCGATCACCCTCTCCGCGATGGGCGTGGACATGCTGGTGTTGCGCCATCCCGACGTCGGGTTTCCGGCACGCGTCGCGAAGGCGTTCGACGGCCACGTCATCAACGCCGGCGACGGTTGCGGCGCGCATCCCACGCAGGCTCTGCTCGACATCTATACGCTGCTCGACGAGTTTGGCGATCTGCGCGATCGCACGATCGCGATCGTGGGCGACATACTGCACAGCCGCGTCGCCAACTCCACAATTCGCGGCCTGCACCGCCTGGGCGCAAACGTGGTGCTCGTCGGGCCCGAAGCGCTACTGCCGCACAATCTACATGAAGGTGCGGCAACGGTCGAGCGGAACTTCGACGCGGTGCTGGCCACCTGTGATGCGGTCATTCTGCTGCGCATTCAGCGCGAACGCTTCGCCGAGATGCCGCTGGACATGAAAGAGTATGTCGAGCGCTACTGTCTCTCCGAACGCCGATTGCGGTGTTTGCGCGGCGAAGCCATCGTCATGCATCCTGGGCCGTACAATCGCGGCATCGAACTCGACGAATGCGTGCTCGAATATGCGGGTTGGCGCTACGCCAAGCAAGTGATGCATGGCGTGCCGGTGCGCATGGCGGTCCTCGACCTGCTGTTCAACGGCTTCGCATAGTACGACCGACGTGCTGATTGCCGGTGGACGACTGATCGACCCCAGCGTCGGCATCGACGCGCTGCGCGATGTGCGCGTGCGCGACGGCTGCGTCGTGGCGATCGGCGAACGCCTCGCACCGCACGACGACGAAGAGATCTACGATGCGCGCAACGCATACGTGGCGCCCGGCTTCATCGATATGCACGTGCACTTGCGCGACCCCGGGTTTCCGCAGAAAGAAACGCTGGAGACCGGAGGGTTGGCCGCCGCGCGCGGCGGCTTTACTGCCGTTGCTTGCATGCCGAACACCGACCCCGCGCTCGACTCCGTCGAGCGCATCGAAGATCTCGTCGCTCGCGCGAACGACGTGGACGCTTGCCGCGTGTACCCCATCGCCGCGATCACTCGCGCGCGCCTCGGCATCGACATGCTGGATTACGCGGCGCTTGCGCGCGCCGGTGCGGCCGCCTTTAGCGACGATGGTACGACGATAGCCAACGGCGCACTGCTGCGCGATGCTGCCATGGCCGCGCGCGATGTCGTTGGCCGCTTTATCTCGCACGCCGAAGACGCTGGGCTCAAAGGAAACGGCGTGATGCACGACGGCGAAGTATCGCGCGCACTAGGCTTGCCAGGCAGCCCGCACGAAGCCGAAGACTCGATCGTATCGCGTGACCTCCTCATCGCTGCCGAGACGCGCAAGGCCTGGCATATCGCACACGTATCCACGCGAGGTGCCGCAGCGCTCGTTGCGAGCGCAAAAGCTCGGGGGACCGACGCGACGTGCGAGGTGACGCCGCACCATTTGGTCTTTTCCGACGAAGCCGTACGCGATCTCGGCGCGGGCGCCAAAGTCAACCCGCCGTTGCGCACCCAAGGCGATGCGCGCGCGCTGCGCGATGCGGTGCGCGACGGCACGATCGACGCTTTTGCTACCGACCACGCGCCGCATACCGATGCCGACAAACGTGGCGACATGCACGCCGCCGCCGTCGGATTCAGTGGTTTAGAGATTGCTCTGGGCGCCTACGCGCTCGCGCTTCCCGACCTGCCGCTGGCGCGCTTCGTCGCACTTCTCTCGACCAACCCCGCCCGCATCTTGGGCGTTCCCGGGGGCACGCTCGCAGTTGGAGCGCGAGCCGACATCACCGTTTTCGCCGATCGCCCATGGCGCGTGGACACTGCGGCGTTTGCATCGAGAGGGCGATCGACGCCCTTCGCTGGAATGACGCTTCCGCGTCGCGCGATCGCAACGTTCGTCGGCGGAAGAAGAGTCTAAAACATCGCGCCGCGCGCGGCGACGGGCCAGAGCGCTTCCACTCGACCGTTACGCACGCAGACGTACCATTCGTGACGATCGACGGTAGGATCGCAGTGGCTAGGCACCAAGCGGAGCTTCTCGCCCAGTTGCGGCGTCGTTTCGCCGTCGTCCCAGCCGAGCGTGCCGTGCTCGTCGGACGCGTCGACGTAGCGCGTGTGCGGCCGTTCGTAGAGTAGCGGCAATCCCGATTCGATTGCGACCGCTTTGTGCCCGGCATCGATAACGGCGACGCCGGGGCGTGCCGCGCTCATCACCGTTGAAAGCACGAAGAGCGACTGGCGAAACGGCGATTCCGCCACGCCGCGCGCGTCGAGGTTGCGCTCATAGTCCGCATCCATGAAACAGTAGCTGCCCGCTTGAATCTCGGTAAAGAGCCCGCCGGCGAGCTCGTGTGCGAACGTGCCCGTGCCGCCGCCGGTAATGGTTGGACACGACAATCCCGCGCGATCCAATGCTGCGAGGGTCAAGCGTAACGCGGCGTTCTCCGAGGCGACGGCGGTCGCGCGGTCTTCACTGCGGCGCACATGCTGCGCGCTCCCGTGATACGATTGCAGCCCGGCAAACGTCAGGTGTTCGCATGCTTCGATGCTGCGCGCGAGGTTCGCCACAGCGCCTCCGGGTGCTATGCCGCAGCGCGCGCCGCCAGCGTCGATCTCTACCAGCACGGCGATGCGCACGCCTGCAGCGGCGGCGGCGGCCTCGAGCGGCGCCACGTTGCGCAGATCGTCCGCGCACACCGCCACGCGCGCGATGCGCTGCAGCGCAGCCAGGCGCGCGAGTTTCGAATCGCCGACGACCTCATTACTGACCAGGATGTCGGGAACTCCGCCCCACGCCAGCACTTCGGCTTCGCCGACTTTCTGCACGCACTGTCCCACCGCGCCGCGCAGCATCTGCTGGCGAGCCACCAGCGGGGATTTATGCGTTTTCGCGTGCGGACGCAGTTTGGCAGACGACACGGCCATCAGCGCGGCCATGGTATCGAGATTGAACTCGAATGCGTCCAAGTCGATCAGCAGCGCGGGCGTGTCGATCTCGTGTTCGCGCTGACCTGGGCGAGCGGGAGGCGGTTGCTGCATATTGGGGTATTCTTCACATGGAGGATACATCATGGCTACAGCCAGTCTATCGGTCGGCGCAGACACCGGCCAGGGATTTCGCGAGTACGTCGCAGCGGCACTCGACGTGCTCGACGAGATGGGCATCCGCTACGAGCTTACGCCTATGGCGACCAACATGGAGGGCGATGTCGACAAACTCTGCACGGCAGTCGCTGCCATCCATGCACGCTGCCACAAACTCGGCGCGTTGCGCGTGGAGAGCCTGTTGAAGATCGACGATCGCGTCGACGTGCCGCAGACGATGGCGTCGAAGATCGAGCACGTGCGCGCGTTTCGTCAGGAGCAAACGTCGTGACGGCACGGTCCCCCATCGCGATCGCGACCAAGCGCGCGTATGACCCGCCCAAGCGCGGCGACGGCTTTCGCGTGCTGGTCGATCGCCTCTGGCCGCGCGGTGTCAAGAAAGAAGAACTCGCCTTGAAGCGCTAAGGGTGCAACAGCGGGGTCTGCACGATGCCGTTGATAACGAACTGCACCGCTAACGCCGAGAGCAAGATGCCGAGCACGCGCGTGGTGACGTGAATGCCCGTGGTGCCGATGCGGCTGAGGAAGCGCGCGGCGCCGCGCATGCAGGCCCACGTTACCGCGAGCGCAGCGGCGAATGCCAAAATGACGATTGCGATGCGAATGCGGTCGCCGTGTGACAAGTTTATCAACAGCAGCACGGTTGCGATGGTGCCGGGGCCGGAGATCATCGGAATGGCCAGCGGGAAGACGGCGGGATTCTCAACCCCGGCCGCGTCGCGCTCTTCTTGCTCGGTATGACGCGCGCCGGTGGGGCGCGCGAAGAGCATATCGATAGCGATCAGAAACAGCAAGATGCCGCCGGCAATCGTGAAGGCCGGGAGCGTAATGCCCAAATATGCGAGGATGGCCGGGCCGACCAGGCCCATGAGGAGCATAACGGCCGCAGCCACGATGATGGCTTGATCCACCACCGCGCCGCGCTTCGCCGCGGGGATGCGCGCGGTGGAGGTGAGCGTCAGCGGCGCCATGCCAATCGGGTCGATGATCGTTATCGCAGTTGCGAACGAAGTCGCAGCAAACTGCCAGTCCAGCGAAGAGAGCAACGCCATGTCGCGGGATTCGACGTGGTTCGCGGCAAAGCCCCGAGCCTGGAATGGAATTGCGGGCAGCACTCTTTCTCGCGGACGGAACGCGGTTCGACGGGCACGGTTTAGGCGCTAGCGGTCTCGCTCTCGGCGAGGCCGTTTTCTATACGGGCATGACGGGCTATGAAGAAGCGCTTACAGATCCCTCGTATGCTGGGCAAATTCTCACGTTCACGTACCCGATGATCGGCAACTACGGCGTCTCCGGTGAAGCGTCGCAATTTTCGCGCGCATGCGTGCGCGGCGCCGTCATGAAGCACGTCTCGCGTCATCCCTCGCATCATCAATCGAACGGGGACCTGCCTTCGTGGTTGGCCGCGCAAGGCGTTCCCGCGATGACCGGCGCGGACACGCGCGCGATCACGATCGCGCTGCGCGAGCACGGCACCATCTGGGCTGCGCTGGCCGTAGGCGACGATGCGATGGCGCGTGCCGAGCGTGAGCTTGCCGCCTATGCGCGCGTTGCCAACACGAAAGAGCTCGTCCCCGACATCAGCGCGCAGGGCAAAGCGCTCGAAGGCGGTAGCGGCATTCGCGTGGCGCTGATCGACTGCGGTGTCAAGCGCGCGATCCTGCAGAATCTCAACGCGCTCGGCGCGCGTGTGACCGTCCTTCGGTATGACGCCAGCGAAGCTGAGATTTTCGCAACCGAACCGGACGTGGTGTTCATCTCGCCGGGCCCGGGCGATCCGCAAGACCTGCCGGAAACGATCGCTACCCTGCGCGGACTCGTAGGGCGTATACCCTTATACGGCATCTGTCTGGGCCATCAACTGCTCGCGTTGGCGTTGGGCGCTTCGACGTTTAAACTTCCGTACGGTCACCGCGGCGGCAACCAGCCGGTAAAAGACGAATTGCGCGGCGAAGTGCTCATTACGGCGCACAATCACGGCTATGCCGTGGACGGCGCAACGCTCCCGCCCGAACTCGAAGCAACGATGACCAACTTAAACGATGGCACCAACGAAGGCTTTCGCCACCGCACGCTGTCGCTCGCGGCGGTGCAGTTTCACCCGGAAGCCTCGCCCGGACCTAACGACGCGCGTCGTCTTTTCAAGGAGTGGCTCGATCCGCATGCGCGCGTGTAGCGCGGCGTTCGCTGCGGCTCTGGCGCTCGTGGCTGTCTCGGCGCACGCCGATCAGTTGCCGCGGCTGCATGTCACGGCGTTTTCGATGTCCGCCGACACCGCGCATCCGGCGGCCGAGCAGCCGTTTCATCTCATCATCGACGTGCGCGTGGCGCAACGCGTCACATCCCTCTATGGCGTCGTGCTGCCGATGTTCGGTCCGCTGGAAATTCTCGGAGACGAAAAGCAGTTGCTCTCCGGCCCAGGCGGCACCGACTATCGCGAGACGATCTCGGTGATCTCGCATCAATCGGGTGCGGTAGCCGTTGCGCCGGCGTATCTCGATGCAGTCGATGCGCGCGACGGTAAACCCAAACGCTTTCTTTCAAACGCACTCACGCTGCACGTGGGCGGTGCGGCCGCTGCATCCTTACGTCCGCTGACCAAGGCCGTGGCGGAGATCGTCACCGGCATCGTCGTTGTCTTGCTGATGGCGTGGGGCGTATTGCGCTTTCGGCGTCCGTCGTACGTCATCGCGGTTCCGCTGCAAGAACCGGTGCCGGCTGCGCCGCCGCCAGTCGAACCGCCGCCGAGTGACGAGCAACCCTATGCAGCCGCGCTCGCCGATTTACAAGCCGATCCGACGCGAGCAGGCGCGCGGCGCGCACGGGAACGCATTTGGCGGCACATGGGCGCGTCGCTGTATGACACGCTAGCCGACGTGTTGCGTCGACCTGCCGCGCACGGCGTGGCGGTGCGCGGCGTGCTACGCGCGCTCGAACGTGCGGCCTTTACGCACGATGCCGATCTGCAGCCCGCGCTCGACGATGCAATCGCGGTATTGCACCGAATCACGCAGGCATGACTCCTCGCCCGAAACTTCTGCTCGACGCATTAGCGAGCACCGTGGTGGGCCAGCACGACGCTCTCGAAGGGCTGGTGCTCGCGCTTATCGCCGGCGGTCACGTGCTGCTCGAAGGCCCTCCGGGCTTGGCCAAAACATTGGCCTGTCGGTCACTTGCCGCCGCGCTCGACGCGTCGTTCAAGCGCATTCAGTTCACGCCGGACTTGCTGCCCAGCGACGTCGTCGGCACGCGCATCTTCGATCAGCATGAAAGCGCGTTCACCACGTCGCTCGGCCCGATCTTCGCCAACATCGTACTGGCCGACGAGATCAATCGCGCGCCGGCGAAGGTGCAATCCGCGCTACTCGAAGCGATGCAGGAGCGGCAGGTCACGATCGGCCCCCAGACACATCCCCTGCCGGACCCCTTCGTGGTGATGGCTACGATGAATCCGCTGGATGCCGACGGCACGTACGCGCTACCGCTCGCACAGATGGATCGCTTTCTGCTCAAGGTCACCGTCGACTATCCCTCGCGCGACGAAGAGCTGCAGGTTCTCGACCGCTTCGCGATGGCCGATACGCAGCCGCTCGAACGCGTCGTGTCGCTCGACGACGTGCACGCGTGGCGTGCGCAAGCGCACGCGGTGCATTTGGATGCTAAGCTGCGCGGCTATGCGGTGGACCTTGTGGCGGCAACGCGGCGTCCGCATCCGTTCGTCGAACGCGGCGCCAGCCCGCGCGCGACGCTCGCGATCGCAAACTTGGCGCGCGCGAAAGCCCTGCTCGAAGAGCGCGACTTCGTGCTGCCCGATGACGTGCGCGCGATGGCCGCGCACGCGCTTCGCCATCGCATGGCGTTCAACTATCGGCTGCACACCGATGGCGCCGATGCGGAAACGATCGTGCGGGAAACCATCGCGTCGGTCCCCGCGCCGTGAACCCGCGCGCGCTTCGCGCCGCGCTCCTGACCGGCAAACGCCGTCCGCGACGCTGGGGCGCCGGCTCGCCCACACAGTACCGCGGCGACGGCTACGAGTTTGTGGAACTGCGTGAATACGTGCCCGGCGACGATCCGCGCCGTATCGACTGGGCCGCCACCGCGCGGTCGAACGCGCTGCAGACGCGCGTCGTGCTCGAAGATGTCGCACTCACGCTGGCAGCGGTGTGCGACACGAGCACGTCGATGAACGTCGGACGCGCACGCCCGCTCTCTGACGCCGCAGAAGAAGCATGTGCGGCGTGGTTTGCGTGCGCGTTGCCGAGCGACCGTACGATCCCCGTCCGCGAACCCGATTCGGATATGACCGCGCACTTTCGCACGGCCAAGGCGATGCTACCGCGTGGCGCGGCGCTGCTGGCGATCACCGACGGGTACGACCTCGCCGACGACGCGCGCACAGACGACGCGATCGCCGCACTGGGCGATCGCTGCGACTGCACGCTGCTCTTAGCGGAAGATCCCTGGATCGACGGGTTGCCGTTGCGCGGATTCACGCGCCTGCGCGATGCCGAAACCGGCGCGCAAGCGACGTACTTCATCGGCGCGCGCCAAGCGCGCACGTTTGCACGCTCCGCGCGCGCACGTCGCGATGCGCTGCTCGAGCGCTTCGCCCGCCGCAATTGGCGTACCGCGCTGTTGCGCGAAGGCGACGGCGCGGCCTCGCTCTATGCGGCGTTTGCATGAGCTTTGCGCACCCGCTCCATTTGTTTGTCGCGCTCGGCATCACCGTGGCACTAGCGCTTGTCGTACGCGTCGCGGCACGCGCGCGGCACCGCGGCACGGTGACGTACTCCAACCTGGCATTCCTCACAAGCGCGTTGCGGCCGAATCCGTGGGCCGCGCGCGCGCTGGTTGCGCTCTTCGTGCTCGGTACCCTCGCGTTGGCGTTCTCGTTCGGCGGACCGACGATGGCGCTCCCGATGCCGGTGAAAAACGGGCAGGTTTTTCTGTGCGTCGATACGTCGGGTTCCATGAGCGCTACCGACGTCGCGCCCACGCGCTCGCAGGCTGCGCAAACGGCGGCGTCAGCATTCGTGCACGCGGCGCCGAGGGGTACGCGCGTCGGGCTTATCGCGTTTTCCAGTTCGGCCGCGCTCGTCTCGCCGCTGACGTCGGATCGCGCGCAGCTCGACGCCGCCATCCGAGCGCTTCCGCCGCCCAATGGCGGTACCGCCATCGGCGACGCACTCGCGCTCGCCGCGCAGAACATGCAGCCCGGGCTGCATCGCGTCGTGATTCTAATCACCGACGGCGTCAACAATCAAGGCATCGATCCCGCGGCCGCAACGCAGCAACTCGCACAGGAGCACATCGTGCTCTACACGATCGGCATCGGAACGCAAAGCGGTGGACTGATACCGGGGACCGACCAAGAAGCTACGATCGATGAAGGCGCGCTGCAGGCGTACGCGCAGGCGACGGGCGGCAGTTACGCACGCGCCGGTTCGGCGCAAGCGCTGCGCGACGCGCTCGCGCGGCTGGGACGCGTCACAGGTTTCGAACGCCGCCCGGTCGACGCATCGTTTGGACTCGCCGCCGGCGGCGCCATCGCGATCTTGATCGCCGCCGCACTAGGTTTCGCTTTGGGAAGGCTACCATGACGCTTTATTCACGTCGGCGCTCTTACGAACGCGGCACGCTCGACGTCGACACGCTGCTCGACGATCCGATCGTGCAGCTGCGCGCGTGGATCGACGATGCGCGCGAAAACCCGGAACCGAACGCCATGTGTTTGGCGACGGTCGACGCCAACGGCACGCCGAGCGCGCGCATGGTGCTGCTGCGCGGACTCGACGAGCGCGGCTTATCGTTCTACACATCGTACTTCAGCCGCAAAGCGGAAGATCTCGAAGCCAACCCGCGCGCGGCTGCTACCTTTTTCTGGCCGGAACTCGAACGCTCCGTCCGCGTGGAGGGGGTCGCGACGAAGGTAGACGAGGATTCTTCGGACGCGTACTTTGCCTCGCGCCCGCGCGGCAGCCAACTCTCGGCGTGGGCTTCCGAGCAGAGCGAACCGATCGACGATCGCGCGGTGCTCGAAGAACGACGCGCACACTTTGAAGAGCGTTTCGACGGTGAAGAGGTCCCGCGCCCACATTCGTGGGGCGGTTACGCCATCGCGCCGACACGCATCGAGTTTTGGCAAGGGCGCCCGGATCGGTTGCACGACCGCATCCGCTACGACTTTTGCCGCGGCGCGTGGATAAAGCGACGCCTGCAGCCGTAACGACGTTCCAAGGAAGCGTTACGCCCTAGGCCTAACTTAAGGCGCGCAACATGCGCGCGCGCTCCATCATGGTCATCGGCTCCGGGCCGATCGTTATCGGTCAAGCTGCTGAGTTCGATTATGCCGGCGTGCAGGCTTGCCGCGCGCTGCGCGAGGAGGGCCATCGCGTCGTCCTCGTCAACTCGAATCCGGCGACGATCATGACCGATCCGCAGATCGCCGACGCGGTCTACCTGGAACCACTGACGGTTCCTTCGCTTACGCAAATCCTCGAAGCCGAGCGCCCGGATGCACTACTGCCCACGCTTGGCGGCCAAACCGGGCTCAACCTCGCCGTCGAGCTTCATGAGGCCGGCGTCCTGGAACGCTTCGGCGTGTCGTTGCTGGGCACGCCCGTCCGCACGATTCAACTCGCCGAAGACCGCGAGCTTTTCAAGGCCAAGATGATCGAGATCGGCGAGCCCGTTGCCGAAAGCGCCGTCGTCACCGATATCGACCAGGCGCTCGCTTTTGCGCAGAGCAAAGGGTATCCGCTGGTCGTACGACCCGCATACACACTAGGCGGCACCGGTGGCGGAGTCGTCTTCGACGAGGAGCAACTGCGCGAAACGCTCTCCGCTGGGCTCAACGCGAGCCTCATTCATCAAGCGCTCTTGGAGACGTCGCTGCTCGGATGGAAGGAGGTCGAATACGAAGTGCTGCGCGACGGTGCGGATAACTGCATCATCGTTTGCAACATGGAGAACATCGATCCGGTCGGCGTCCACACGGGCGACTCCATCGTCGTCGCGCCTTCACAGACCCTCTCCGACGTTGAATATCAGATGCTGCGCACGTCGTCGCTCAACGTCATTCGCGCGTTGAACGTTCAGGGCGGCTGCAATATTCAGTTTGCGCTACACCCCACCAGCAGCGAGTACGCGATCATCGAAGTGAACCCGCGCGTTTCGCGCTCGTCGGCGTTGGCGTCGAAAGCTACCGGCTATCCGATCGCGAAGATCTCTACGCGTATTGCGCTCGGGCAGACGCTCGACATCATTCCCAACCCGGTGACGGGCGTCACGAAAGCCGCCTACGAACCGACGCTCGATTACGTGGTCGTGAAGATTCCGCGCTGGCCGTTCGATAAGTTTCCGCTGGCCGATACCACGCTAGGCACGCAGATGAAATCCACCGGCGAAGCGATGGGTATCGGCCGCACGTTTGCCGCCGCGCTGCTCAAAGCCGTGCGCGGCTTGGACCTTAAACGCGAAACACTTACCGGCGGTGTCTACGAGAATTGGAGCGAAACCGCACTTGAGAGCGTGATCGTGCATCCCACGCACGATCGTCTCTTCGCGATCTGCGAGCGCTTGCGTCGCGGCGCGACAGCCGGCACGGCACGCGCGCACACAATCGAAGCGCTGCACGTCGCTTCGGCGATCGATCGCTGGTGGCTCGACGAACTGGCCGATCTCGTCGAACTCGAACTCGCCCTGCGCTCCGGCGACGAAGCGCGCGCCGAGGATGCGCTGGAGGCCGGCTACTCGCAGCACGCGATCTCCGACATGCTGGGGGCACCGGACTACAAAGCGGGCGCGCCCGCGTTCCGCATGGTGGACACGGCCGCTGCGGAGTTCCCTGCGCTCTCACCCTACTATTATCTCTCGCGCGGCGAGAGCGACGAGATGCGACGCACGCCCAAAGAAGCGGTGGTGGTCGTAGGAAGCGGTCCCATTCGCATCGGCCAAGGCATCGAGTTCGATTACTCGTGCGTGCACGCTGCGTGGGCGCTGCGCGAGCATGGCTACGCCCCGGTCGTGGTCAACAACAACCCGGAGACGGTTTCGACCGATTTCGATGTCTCCGATGTGTTGATCTTCGAACCGCCCGGCGCCGACGAAGTGGAAGCGGCCTACCGCGCGACCAACGCGCGCGGCGTCATGTTGGCGTTCGGTGGCCAAACAGCCATCAATCTCGCGCAAGAGCTCAACAAGCGCGGCGTACCTATCGTGGGCAGCGATCAGGCCACACTCGACATGGCGGAAGACCGCGAACAGTTCGACGCGGCGCTCTCGCGCTTGGGTGTGGCGCGGCCCGAAGGCAAAGCGGCCAAGAGCTTTCGCGAAGCGCGCCAAATCGCGCGCGAGCTCGGGTTTCCCGTGCTAGTACGCCCTTCGTTTGTGCTGGGCGGACGCGCGATGGAGATCGTTTATAACGAAGGTCAACTCGCATCGTACGCCGAGTCGGCGCCGCCCATTCTGCCCGGCGCGCCGCTGCTGGTCGATAGATATCTGCGCGGCCTAGAAGTTGAGGTGGACGCGGTCTTCGATGGCGACGATATCCTCATTCCCGGCATCTTCGAGCACATCGAACGCGCGGGCATTCACTCGGGCGACTCGATCAGCGTCTATCCCACGCAATCCGTGGACGAAGCGATGCAGCAGCGCATCGTGGAAGTCACCACCGCGATCGCGCGCGAGTTGCGTATCCGAGGCCTCATCAACATGCAGTTCGTCGTGCACGACGACGCATTGTATATCATTGAGGCCAACCCGCGCGCCAGCCGCACGGTACCGATCATTCAAAAAGCCACCGGCATCAACATCGTCGCGGCCGCCACACGCATCGCACTGGGCGAAAAGCTGCGCGACATGGAGTATGGCATCGGCTTGCGCCCGCGTCCACCGTACTGCGTGGTAAAAGTTCCGGTATTCTCGTTTTCGAAGATGCGCGGCGTCGAGACGATCTTGGGTCCCGAGATGAAGTCCACCGGCGAAGTACTCGGCATCGACGCCACGTTTGCAGGCGCGCTGCGCAAGGGCTTCATTGGCGCCGGTATCCGCCTGCCCGGCAGCGGCGGCCGTATCCTCGTCTCGATCGCGGAGGAGAGCCGCGGCGAAGCGATCGACATCCTGCGGCGCTATCGCGCGCTCGGCCACACATTGATCGCAACGCCGACGACGCACGCGCTGCTCCAATCCGCCGGCATCGAAAGCTCGCAGATCAACCGCGCCTCCGAGGGATCGCCACACGTGCTGGATCTGATTCACGAGCGTAAGGTGGACCTCGTCATCAACGACGCCAGCGTGCCGCGCGAGATGACCGACAACTATCGCGTGCGCCGCGCCGCAGTGGAGGCGGGCATCGCTTGCCTGACCAGCATCGACACGGCCCGCGCCTTGGTCGAGTCGTTGGAATCGTCCGAGGGCCCGCCGCGCTCCCTGCAGTCCTACCAGGCCGAGCTGGCGAAGCAGATGGCGTGATCGATGGAATGCGGCGCTTGCGCAGCGCCGGCGACGAGCCTGCCGCCTTTGCGCTCGGGGGCAACTCCAGCACGCTGGCCTTCGTCAACTCTTTTCGGCTCGAATCCGGCTCCATAACCGCGCGCCTGCTCCCGCTCGCATATACGCCGATCGGCGCCGTCGTCGGCGACCGCTGGCAGAACGTCGGCGTGGCCCTCGCGTCGTTGATGGATTGGGTCGATAAGACGTTTCCGCCGGAGGACGAGCGCGCGTTCGTCGCGCCGATGCGCGACATCGAGCTGCTCGCTCGAGTCGGATGGCACGCGGAGATTCCCGAGAAGATCGACGACGCCACATTTATCAACGCCGAGGACATGCCCGACGAAATCTCCGATGCGCTCGCACATCCGGCGGCGGAGATCGTGCAGTGCACGGCGTGTAGACGCCTGTGCGTGCGCGGCGATTTCGTGTGGAAAGAGAAGCAACTGTGCGCGTGGGATTTTCACGCGCAGGTCTTCGGCAAGCGCGGCCCGTGGCATAACGGCGCATATGAAGATCGCTTCTTCGAAACGCTGCCGTCGTGCGCGTACGTCGCGCCGCCCCTGCTCGAAGAGTTGAAAGTGCAGGCGGTGCTCGTGGTAGTCGGCGTCGACGATGCCGTCGCTCGCCAAGCCGTGAACCTCCTGCTGGAAGCCGCTCCGGAGACGCCGCACCTCGCCGTTCGCATTGAAAGCGGCGGTTATACGGTGCTGCGCGAGCCGCCCGCGTCGGCGTGAACAACCGCGCGATTCGGCTGCTCGGAGGGCTGTTCGTACTGCTCTTCGCAGTCATCGCGTTGCGTCAAGCCTACGTGCAAATCGTCGCGGCGCCGAGCATCGCAGCGCGCGCACACAATCCGCGTCACGCGCTGCTCTCGCGGTATCGCGGCAGCATTCTCGCCACCGACGGAAGCGTGCTTGCGCAAACGAAGGACGGCACGCGCGTTTATCCTATGGGCGCATCGCTCGCGCAGACGGTCGGTTATCTCTCTGCGCGTTACGGCACCAGCGGCCTGGAAGATGCATACGATCGAGCGCTCACGCCGGCGCAATCCAGCGGCAGCGCCTCCGAACAGCTCGGCGAGATCGCCGCGGCGTTTACCGGCTCGTCGAAAGAAGCGCGCGGCGCGAACATCGTCACGACGATCGTGCCGGCAATTCAAAAAGAACTCTTTGCCGAACTTTCGCGCCACAGCCGCGCTGCGGGCGTGGTGCTCGATCCCAGCACGGGCGCGGTACTAGCCATCGCATCGGTGCCGTCGTTCGATCCGAACACCGTGGACACCGCGTTTTCGACGCTGGCAAGCAACGCGCAGAGCCCTTTGCTCAATCGCGCGCTCGACGGATTGTATCCCCCCGGATCTACCTTTAAAATCTTCACTGCATCCACGGGCATCGATTCCGGCGCGGTCAGCTTGCAGTCCACATTCTACGATCCCGGGTACTTGCAAGTCGGCAATTTCACGCTGCACAACGATGAGGATGAAAGCACGGGCACGGCAGACCTTACGACCGCGTTTGCGCTCTCGAGCAACGTCGATTTCGCGCAAGTGGCGCTCAAGATCGGCACCGCGACGTTTTACAACTATCTGCAACGCTGGGGCATCGGCGGGTCGCTGGACTTCCAATTACCCGCCGCGCGCGACGACATACCGCCGCAAGCGGGCATCATGCCGGGCGAGCTAGCGCAGATGGGCTTCGGTCAGGGCGCGCTGTTGATGACGCCTATGCAGATGGCGCTCATCGCGGCCACGATCGCAAATAACGGCAACGAGCCGCGCCCCTACATCGTACGGCAGGTCGTACGCGGCGGTTCGGTGTCGTCGGTCAACACCACTGGCACGCTCTCTTCGCCTATATCGGCGGATACCGCCGCCGACGTGAAGAAGATGATGGTAGCGGTAGTGCAACGCGGAACCGGTACGCCGGCAAGCCTGCCGGGAGTGACCGTCGCCGGAAAGACCGGCACCGCCACCAACCCGCTAGGTGCCGCGCACTCCTGGTTCGTCTGCTTCGCACCGGCGCAGAAGCCGCGCGTGGTCGTCGCGATCGTCGTAGAAAATGCGGGCTACGGCGCCGTGGTGGCGGCTCCTATCGCTCGCGACGTTTTACGAACCGCATTGCAGAGCTTAGGGAAGTCGTAACGCAGTTGGGCGAACATCCCGTTTTCAACAACCGATACCGCCTGGACAACAAACTTGGGGCGGGTGGTATGGCTACCGTCTACTGCGGCACCGACTCGCTGCTGCGCCGCCGCGTCGCCATCAAGGTGCTGCACGAACGATACGCTTCCGACGAAGAGTTCGTGCGCCGCTTCTATCAAGAGGCCGAGTCCGCCGCAAAACTCTCGCATCCTAACATCGTCGCCACCTACGACGTCGGACGCGAGGGCAGCCTATATTATATCGTCATGGAGCTGGTCGACGGCCCGTCGCTCGGCGAACTGATCTCCGCCGACGGTCGACTGCCGGAGCCCGTCGCTATCGACTACGCCGCGCAGATCTGCAGCGGCCTAGCATACGCGCATCGCCAGGGCCTGTTGCATCGCGATATCAAACCCGCCAACATCCTCGTCACCAAAGACGACGTCGTGAAGATATCGGATTTCGGCATCGCGCGCGCGGTCTCCACGCAGACGATGGCGCTCACGAAACCCGGCCTCGTCATGGGCAGCGTGCACTATATTTCGCCCGAACAGGCGCAGGGACACGATCTGCACGAGAGTTCCGACCTGTACAGCGTCGGGATCGTCCTTTATGAAATGCTCACCGGAAAGCTCCCGTACAACGGCGAGTCGCCGGTGACCGTCGCACTCAAGCACATTGGCGATCCGGTCCCGCAGATCGACGCCGAAGCGACGGGCACCAGCCCGGCGCTCGCATCCATCGTCAACCGCCTGCTGCAGAAGCGTCCCGAGAATCGTTTTCAATCCGCCGAAGAGGTTGCATCGGCGCTACGCGCCGCGCGCGAGCGGCCCAGCCGCGCAGCCTACGGCATCTCCGACGATGCGCCGACCCAGCAGTTTGCCGCACAGCCGCTCCCGCCGCGCCGTTCGCCGCTGCCCGACCGTCCGTTCACCTCGCTCGGCGAAGACGAGCAGCGCCGCAGCCGCACGTCGAGCGGCATCATGATCGCGCTTGTCGTGCTGATGCTTGCCGCAACCGCCATCGGTTACACGCTGTTCGGTCGGCACATTCCGAGTTTTGCGGCACACCAGTTGCAAGTCGGCGACTATAAGAACATGACGTACAGTCAGGCCGAGAAACGCTTAGAGAATCTGGGCTTGGCGTTTAAAGTTACGCAGACGCCCAGCGACACGGTGCCGGCCAATCAAATTATCTCGCAGAATCCCGAACCTGGCACCAGCGTCGATCCCAATGCGACCATCGAACTCTTCGTAAGCAACGGCCGTCCGGTCATGGGTCTTCAGGACGTAACCGGATTCACGTTCTACGACGCAATGCGCGTCCTCAAAGAACAGAAATTTAAAGTCAAAGAGCTGCATCGCTTCGACGCGGCGCAAAAACCCGGTGCGGTGATCGCGATGTCTCCCAAGGCCGGTTCGGCGGTGCGCCAGGGGTCGCTCGTCACGCTCACGGTGTCCGATGGCCCCAAGCCGCTGCAAATGCCGTCGCTGGTGGGCATGTCGGTCGCGCAGGCGCAAGCATTGGCCACGAAGGACGGCTTCACGCTCGACTCGTCGCAGAGCGTTCCCAACGCGCGGTATCCGGTCGGTCAAATCGTGGCGCAAGACGTCGCGAGCGGCACCACGATCGACACCCAAGGTAATCTGGTCGTGCACGTGACGGTAAGCACCGGTATGCCGGCGATGCCGGCCGGCCCGAGCGTTGCCGTCCCCGACGTGCGCGGTCATACCTACGGCGATGCAGTAAGCACCATCACGAAGGCCGGGCTTACGCCCGACGTTGCGTACGAAGTGCAGAGCTCGGCGAACGGGACGGTGGTCAGCGAGAACCCCACGCCTAATTCGCAGTTGCCGGGAGGCGCGCACGTCACCTTGACGGTGTCGGTATCGGGTGAAATTCCCGACGTGGTCAACTTGTCGGTTTCCGATGCGGAGGCGACGCTGCAAGCCGCGGGCTATCCCACGTTCACGATCAAGCATACCACGCTCGAGGGCGCGAACGGCAAGGCGGTGCGCACCGAACCCGATGCGGGATCCACGGTCTCGCCTACGACACCCATCACGCTGATCGTGAACGGGCCGTGATACCCGTTCTGCGCGTCTTGGGCATCGATCCGGCGCTGCGCGTCACCGGCTACGGCATAATAGAACGCCGCGCGAGTGGGCTCGCGTTGGTGGAAGCGGGCGTGATCGCGCCGCGCACCGATGCGCCCTTGGAAGTGCGGCTGCGCGAACTGTACGATGGCATTTCCGAAGTGGTCGCGGCAACGCGGCCACATGTGGTCGTCATCGAAGAACTGTATACGACGTATAAAAACCCCTCGACCGCGATCTTGATGGCGCACGCGCGCGGCGTATTGTGCTTAGCCGGCGCGCAGGCGGGCGTAGCCGTGCATACGATCGGGCATTCACACGTGAAGCGCGCACTCGTCGGTTCGGGCAGCGCGCGCAAAGATCAAGTCAACGCAATGGTCGTACGTCTGCTCTCGCTGCGCAGCGCGCCGCACCCGAACGACGTTTCCGACGCGCTGGCACTGGCGCTCGCGTATCTGAACATCGCCGACCGCCCGCTCCTTGCCCCACTCGGGCGCCGAGCGTCGTAGCGCATGTTCTCACGCATCTCCGGCACCCTCATCGAGCGTGCGCCCGAATCCGTCGTCCTCGACGCCGGCGGCCTAGCGTACGAGATCCTCTTGCCTCCCTGCGTTGCAGAGAAGGTTGCGGTACCGACCGGCACTCCCGTGACGCTGGAGATCTATGCGGTACTCAACATGGACGGCAATAGCGGGCGTTTCAGCTATTACGGCTTTACCAATGCGGTCGAGCGCGCGTTCTTTGAAGCGCTGCTCTCCGTCGCATCGATCGGTCCGCGCTCGGCAGCGCGCGCTTTCTCCCAGCCGATGAGCCGCATCGCATCGGCGATCGACCGCGGCGATCACGCTTTTCTTAAGTCCTTGCCGGGTATCGGTCAGCAGAAAGCGCGCGACATCGTCGCTAAACTGCAAGGTAAAGTTGCGCGTTTCTTGTTGATTCAAGAGCCCGCGCAGGCCGCGGCCGCGCCGATGCCGGACTTTGCCGATGAGGCACTTGCCGTGCTCCTGCAACTCGCATACAAACGGGCAGAAGCCGAGGCGATGATCCGTGAGGCGCTCGAAGCTTTGCCGCCCCCGCGCGATGCAGAAGCGTTACTGGCCGAGATCTATAAGAAACGTCAGCATGAGTGATTCTGCGCGCAAACGACTGATCGGTCCCGATGACGCGCTGCCTAGCCCGGCGGTGGACGAACGCATCGTCGATCCCACCGATACACTCGAAGACGAAGTCTACGGGGCATCGCTACGCCCGCGCACGTTCGAGGATTACGTCGGACAGCGCGGAGTGGTGGAGAATCTGCAAATCAGCATTGCGGCGGCCAAAGGCCGCGGCGAACCGCTCGAGCACGTGCTCTTCTATGGACCGCCCGGATTGGGCAAAACGACGTTGGCGACGCTGATCGCGCGAGAGCTCGGCGCAACGATTCACCCCACTAGCGGCCCGACGCTGGAGAAGCCCAAAGACCTCGTGGGCATTCTGACGTCCCTCGAGGACGGCGACGTGCTCTTCATCGACGAGATCCATCGTTTGGGGCGCGTCGTCGAAGAGTTCTTGTATCCGGCCCTCGAGGATTTCCAGATCGACTTCATCGTCGATCGGGGTGCCTATGCGAAGACGATCAAGCTGCCACTCAAGCGTTTCACCTTAGTTGGCGCGACGACGCGCGCGGGTATGCTTTCGGCGCCCTTGCGCGAGCGGTTCGGCATCTTGCATCATCTCGATTACTATGACGTCGCAGATTTGGAGCGCATCGTGACGCGCTCCGCGAGCGTGCTGGAGGTGCCGATGGACGCAGCGGGCGCGCACGCCATTGCGTCGCGCAGCCGCGGAACGCCACGCATCGCCAATCGTTTGTTGCGTCGCGTGCGCGACTACGCGGAAGTATGCGCGCAGGGGCGCATCACCCCCGAGGTCGCCGACGAGGCGCTGCGTCGCGAGGGCGTGGACGAACTCGGACTCGACCGTTTGGACCGCGCGTTCTTGCGCACGCTGATCGGACAGTACGGCGGGGGCCCCGCCGGCATTGCTGCGATTGCAGCCACGCTCACCGAAGATGCGGAAACGCTGGAAGACGTGGTGGAGCCGTACCTGCTCAAGAGCGGCTTCGTGACGCGCACGGCCAGTGGTCGCAAGGCCACGCCGGCCGCGTATCGCCATCTCGGCAGCAGCGCGCCGGCATCGCAGGAGCGTCTGCTGTAATGAACCGGGCGATCTTTCTGGCATCGACGGCCGCAGCGTGGGCGTGTGCGCGCGGCATCGCGAGGGCACAGGAGAGCGACGTGGATCCCGCTATGAGCGCGCCGACTCCGGCGTTGCGCGTGCTCTTGGGACGCGGCGACGCGCAGACGATCGACGCGCAGACGTTCTCGTACGGCGGCAGGCGCTACCGCGGAACGTTCGTGCAGACGGCCTATGGCATAGTGAGCATGGTGCCGCTCGAGCAGTATCTCTACAGCGTCGTCGCGCGCGAGATGTCGGCTGGTTGGCCTGCCGCCGCGCTGCAGGCACAAGCGATCTGTTCGCGCACATACGCGCTACAACGCAGCGCTCCCCGCCACAATTACGATGTGGACAGTTCGGAGTCGTCGCAAGTGTATGGCGGCTTAGACGCCGAATCGCCCGTCTGCAGCGCTGCCGTGGATGCTACCAACGGCAGCGTGCTGCTCTACGGCGGATTGTTTGCATCGATTGCGTACTCGTCATCGTGCGGCGGCCATACCGAATCGGCGGCCGATGCATGGGGCGGCGCCGGAGCGCCGTACTTGCTCGGCGTACCGTGCCCGTGGTGCGCTACGTCCCCCGATTATCATTGGACGGTGAACGTTTTCGCAGATGCAGTATCGCGTGCGTTTGCGCCCGCCGCGCCGGGCTTCGGCCGCGCGACGCAGTTGAACGTGCAATCCACCGACGCCAGCGGGCGCGCCCGCGCCTTCGTCGCAATCGACGACGGCGGTATCTCCGCAACGGTGGTGGGCAGCACGCTGCGCAGCCGTTTAGGATCCCGTGTCCTGCGTTCGCTGCTGGTGCGCGACATCGCGCCGGCGCCCAACCCCGATGCCTTCGTCCTGCAAGGCTCGGGCTTGGGCCACGGCGTCGGCTTGTGTCAGTGGGGCGCCAAAGGCATGGCGCTGGCCGGCAATACTGCGACGGACATCGTTTCGTTCTATTTTCCGGGTACGCAGATCGGGCATGACTGACGAACGACTCGTCGGCTCCTACGACTTCGATCTTCCCGAAGACCTGATCGCCCAGCAACCCGCCACGCAGCGCGATGGCAGCCGACTGATGGTAGTGGGCCGCGAACTCGAGCATCGGATCTTCCACGATCTTCCTGAGGTACTGCAAGCCGGAGATCTGCTCGTTCTCAACGATACGCGCGTGATCGCCGCGCGACTCTATGGCACGCTACAGACCGGCGGACGCGTGGAAGTACTGCTGCTGCGCCCCGCCGACCGCGAGCGCTACGATCCCGCATCCACGCGCTGGCACGCGTTGGTTAAACCGGGCAAGAAGATGCGCGAAGGCGCGCGGGTGGCGTTCGAACGCAACGGCTCGACGCTGGCAAGCGCGCGCGTTGCGGCCGTGCTGGCCGACGACGGTGTGCGCGAACTCGAGTTCGAACTCCACGTGCCGTTTGAAGAACTGCTGGCGCGCGCCGGCGTGCTGCCTCTGCCGCCGTACATCCATAACGACAGCGCGCAGGCACAAGAACGCTATCAAACGGTTTTCGCGCGCACGCCCGGCAGCGTGGCAGCGCCGACGGCATCGCTGCATTTTACGCCTGCGCTGCTCGATGCATTACGGCAACGCGGCGTCGAGATCGCCTATCTGACGCTCGACGTTGGGCTGGGGACCTTTCGCCCCATGCGGAGCGAACGTCTGGACGGTCATCTAATGCATGCGGAGACCTATGCGATCGATCGCGCCACCGTGGATGCGATCGAGCGCGCGAAGCGCGAAGGCCGACGAGTGATCGGCGCCGGCACCACGGTGGTACGCGCGCTCGAAGGCAACGTGCTCGCGCACGGCCGCTTGACGGTCGCCGCCGAGAGTACGAACTGCTTCATCACGCCGGGTTTTCGCTTCGCCGTGGTGGACGCGATGATTACGAACTTTCATTTACCCAAATCTACCCTGCTGGTGCTCGTGAGCGCCTTTGCGGGGCGCGAGCGAATCTTGCGGGCATATCGCGAAGCAATCGACCGAAAATACCGCTTCTTTTCGTTTGGCGATGCGATGTTGCTGGAACGCGAACAGGAATTATCGCCTCGACGGGAATAGTGAGTAACTATGAAAACGTATACTGCTAAGAAGTGGGACTTGTCCGGATTGGAAGGCGGCATCAGCGATGCGACCCTCCAGATGCATTTCGGTCTCTACGAAGGTTATGTGAAGAACACGAACCTGCTCAACGAGCGGCTCGGTGAACTCCGCACCGCCGGCAAAGCGGTTGGTTCAGACCCGGCTTTTGCCGAGCTTGTGCGCCGCCAGGGATTCGAATACAACGGCATGCGCCTGCACGAATATTACTTCGACAACCTGATCAAAGGCTCGCAAGAGATCGGCAACGGGAAGCTTTACAACGCGCTCGGCGAGGCGTATGGCGGATTCGCTGCGTGGAAGAAGGATTTCTTCGCCGTTGGCGGCATGCGCGGCGCCGGGTGGGTGATCGCGTACCGCGACGACACGAACGGACAGATCACCAATCATTGGATCACCGATCATGAGAACGGTCATCTGGCCGGATTCACGCCGATCGTGGTGATGGATCTGTGGGAGCACGCGTTCATCAAGGACTTCAAGCCCTCCGAGCGCGGCAAGTACGTCGAGGCGTTCTACGCCAACCTCAATTGGAAAGTATGCGAAGCGCGTCTTCCGTAGCGGGAGCCGCGTCGATCGTCGTAAAGTCCGTATAGAAGACCAGCCCGGGGGCTGCGTTAGGCTGCTTGCGCACGTATTTGCGTTGCGCATAGTCGACCGCAACCTTCGCGCTGGTTTTTCCTTTTGAGTGCAGCGCGGCTAGCGATGCGGCGGCGGCGACGTCGTCCTCGGGCGCGGCAAGGCGATCGTCGCGCTGCAGGATGACGTGCGCGCCAGGCTGGCCTTGCGCGTGAAACCACAGATCGTTCGGTCGCGCGACGCGAAATGTCAGCTCGGCGTTTTCAAATGGTGTGCGCCCCACCAAGATACGGGACCCCGACGGCGTGCGATAGGTCAAGGCCGGCCGCTTTTTGCGCTTTGCCGCCTTCGCGTGCGATTGCGCTTTGCGCGGCTCCAGCGCCCGCACCGCCTCACCCACGTCGGCGATATCGGCATCCGCCGCGCGCTCGACTTCCCACTGCAGTTCCAGCACGGCATCGAGCTCCAGGCGCACGCGCACTTCACGCTCGTCCACGTGCGGCAAGGCGGCGCCGAGCTTCTTGTACTTCGCAAAGAGTTTCGCGGCTCGGTCTTTGGCTTCGATTTGGGCCGCTTCGTCGAGTTCGTAGAGCGTGGCGAAAAGTGTTTGACCTTGCACTTTGAGTTCTTCGCGTGCGACGATGCGTTCGCGCTGTCGCGCCAGCGACGCGAGTTCCTCGCGCAAGCGGCGTTCGCGTTTCGTCAAGGCCTTGACAAGCGTTGCACGGCGTTGCGCGACGCCGGCCGCCGTGCCGTGCGCGATGCGCCCGGCACGATATTCGCCGAAGCAGTCCAACAGCGACGGTTCGCGCGTGCATGAGCACTGCGAGTAGGATGCGAGCGCCACGACATATGCTTGCTTCAGTTCGCCGTCGCTGCGATACACAAAGAGGTCGTCGGCCGGCGCATCACCGGCGTCATCGCGCCCCACGATCTCTGCGGCGGCATCCGGCGCGTAATTGGCTGCGAGCAGTTTCGGAAGAGCGGGTCGACCGCCGACGGGCGGCAGTTCGTAGGTGTGCCCCGGAACGATCGAGCGTGTGCCGTTTTCGGCGAGCGAAAACTCGCGCAGCGCGGCGACAACCGTGTCTCCTTTGAGGAGTACGGCGTTGCCAAAGCGCGGCACGAGTTCGACGACCAGCGTCGCGGCGCTAACGACACCGAAACTCGAGCGAGCGCCAAACTCCAAGCGTAAAACGCGATCGCCAGGCACGCTTTGTGCGCCTTCGAAACTCGCGCCGCGCAGCGCGGCGCCCAGTGCGCGCACGAAGCCGGGCTCGGCGGCAATGGGCAGTTCGCCGTCCTCGATCGTGAGGAGCGGAGGCGAACCAAAGGCGTCGACGCACAGCAGGCGGGTGGAGCCGCCCTTCCAAAGAGCCAGCGCCGGACGGCCATCGGGCATTGCGCCCACGTCGCGGACGCGGGCGCCGCGAAAGCGTAGCGAGAGTTCGCGCGCTGCACGGCGAATCAACAGCCAATCGGTAATCATGAAGGCGAATCGATGACGCGGAAGACGTTAGAACGAGTCGGTCGCACGGCAGTGGCCGCGTTCTTGTGCGCGTGCGTGACAGCCTGCGCCTCGGGGCCGACCCACCCCGATGGCTGGGCGCCGGTCGGCAAGGGCGTCTGGACCAGCGGTACGCAGCGTTATCAGCTGGTCACGCAGCCGTATAGCGGCGACCTTAAGGCCCTCGGCGGCCAAGCGGTCGTGAACATGGTGATGGCGACGAAATCCAGGTTCGTCGGGAGCCGCCCCTACCCGGGGTGCCCGGGTCTGGGCATCATCCTCACGTTTGACGTCCGAGGCGCCGCCCCCAGGGTGGTCCAGGAGATCATGTCGATCCGCGAGGGTCAAGCGACCACGATCACCTACACGCGCGAGGCCTCCGCGCCGGACGACGCCGCTGCGACAAAGGCGATAACGGCAATGACCTGTCACGTCGGCGGATAGCGAATAACAGGGCATGACGGCTCGTGCTGTGAACCTCCAGAAACCTCTCATCGCTTCCTTGGAGCATCGGTTGGTTCACGGCCCTGGCTTGTTATTTGTCGTGTCCGGTCCATCGGGGGCCGGGAAAGACACCCTGGTTGACGCGCTGCGCGCCCGCATGGCGCGTCTTCGATACTCCGTGTCCGCCACGACCCGCGACCCGCGACCAGGCGAAAACGAAGGCGAACACTACTTTTTCGTGAACCGCGCCGCCTTCGAGGAGCGCCGCGCCGCCGGCGGTTTCCTGGAATGGCGCGAATATAACGACAATCTCTACGGCACGCCCCGCGACTTTGTGGAACGCACGCTCGCCCAGGGCTACGATTTAATCATGAAACCGGAAGTGAACGGCGCCTTGGCGGTGAAAGAGACCTACCCGGAGGCGGTTTTGATCTTTCTGCTACCGGACAAGTTCACGCACCTGCGCGAACGCCTACTGGCGCGGCGTACCGAAACCAACGATGAGATCGCCCGCCGCCTCGAAATCGCGCACCGCGAGGTGCAATACATTCGAAGCTTCGACTACATCGTAATCAACGAGCAGCAGCGCTCCGGCGAGGCCGTGCTCGACTTAGAATCGATCTTGCACGCGGAGAAGTTCCGCATCCATCGTTACGGCGATGACACACTTCATAAGGTAGAACATTCGTAATGAGTAAAACTCTCTTCGGCGACCTGGACGCGCTCCTCGAACACGCCGATTCTAAGTTCAGCTTGGTCAACATCGCCACCAAGCGCGCGCGCCAGTTAAACAACTGGATCCGCGTCGAGCAGCAGCCGCCGGCCGAACGCCGCGAGTTCTTCGCTAGCGAACCGCTGGTGGACAAGAACGACATCAATCCCAACAAGCCGGTTTCGATCGCGCTCGACGAAATCGCCGACGGCTACATCGCCTATCAGCGACCCAAAGAAGGCACCAAGTAAGCTAGGGACCTCGTCTGAGCATGGCGCCATGTGCGGGATAGTCGGGTACATCGGCGAGCGCGACAGCGTTCCGGTCATCCTCGACGCGCTCGCGCGGTTGGAGTATCGCGGATACGACTCGGCCGGCATCGCCGTCATTGACGACGCCGGTACGCTGGTCGGATCGAAGGCCGAAGGCAAGCTGGAGCGACTGGTCGAACGTCTGCGCAACGGCGAAGCGCTGCACGGTAAAGTGGGCCTGGGCCACACGCGCTGGGCCACGCACGGACGACCCTCCGACGCGAACGCCCACCCACACGTCGATTGCACCGGCACTATCGCCGTGGTGCACAACGGCATCATCGAAAACTACGCGTCGCTGCGCGCGCGTTTGTTGGCGCAAGGCCACACGTTTTCCAGCGAGACCGATACCGAAGTCCTGGCGCACCTAATCGAATCTCACGCCCAGAACGCCCCGTTAGAAGAGGCGGTGCGCGCAACGCTGCGCGACGTGCGTGGCGCGTATGCGCTTGGCGTCATCGCTTCGACCGATCCCGATCGCTTGATCTTTGCGCGCAACGGCGCGTCGCCGCTCGTGATCGGCATCGGAGAGGGCGAAACGTTCGTTGCGTCCGACACACCCGCGATCTTGCAGTACACCCGCAAGCAGCTCATCCTGCAAGAAGGCGAAATGGCGGTGGTGAGCCGCGAGGGTTGGCGCTTGATGGATTACGACGGCAATCCCATCGCGCGCGCCGTCAGTACCGTGATGTGGGATGCCGGATCCGCCGAAAAGGGCGGCTTCAAACATTTCATGCTCAAAGAGATGTTCGAGCAGCCTAACGTCATCAAAGAAACGCTCACCGGGCGCATCGACGACGCCTGGGATGTGCGTCTGGACGATCAATTGGGCAGTGTCACCACCGAGACGCTCCAATCTATCAGCAAAATCGCCATTACCGGATGCGGTACCGCATATCACGCGGGCATGGTGGGTATGTATCTGTTGCGTTCGCTCGTGCATCTGCCGGTTGAGATGGAGCTGGCCAGCGAGTTTCGTTACGGCGATCCCGTAATCGATCCTACGACCCTCACGATCGCGATGTCGCAGTCGGGCGAAACCGCGGACACGATGGAAGCGGTCAAGATTGCGAAGCAGGCCGGCTCTTCGGTGTTGGGCATCTGCAACGTTTTGGGATCACACCTCACGCGCGTTGCCGACGGAACGCTCTTTACGCGCGGTGGCCCCGAGATCGGCGTTGCGGCCACCAAGACCTACATCTCGCAGGTCACCGCCATGACGCTCTTCGCGTTGCACCTTGCGCGCGTTCGTGGAAGTACGCCCCAAGAACGCTTGCGCGAGATCGCGCAGAACACCACGTTGCTACCTGCGGCCGTGGACGTGGTGCTCAACACCTCAGACGCCATTCGGACCGTCGCGCGCACAATTCGCAGAGCGCGCAGCGTGCTGTTCCTCGGACGCTACGTCAACTTTCCGACGGCCCTGGAAGGCGCGCTCAAACTCAAAGAGATCTCGTATATTCATGCGGAAGGCTACGCGGCAGGCGAGATGAAGCATGGACCCATCGCGCTGCTCGATTCCACGGTTCCAGTGATCGGCATCGCGACCGACGACCGCGTGCGTGAGAAAATCCTCTCCAACATCGCCGAGTCGAAGGCGCGCGAGGCGCCGATCGTGCTGGTGGCCAATCATGGGGATGAAGAGGCGCGCGCGCTCGCCGATCACGTGTTCTGGGTACCCAAGGTGGACGAACTGCTCTCGCCGATCGTCAACGTGATCCCGCTGCAGCTGCTCGCCTATCACATCGCCGATATTGAAGGAAAAGACGTGGATCAGCCCCGCAATCTCGCAAAAACGGTTACGGTAGAGTAATGCGGCGCAACGACGGCCGCGCGTTCGATCAGCTTCGCCCGATTACAATCGAACCGGGCGCAATGAAGTTTGCCGAAGGCAGCGCGCTAATCTCGGTCGGCGACACGCGCGTGCTCTGTGCGGCTACGCTGGAAGATCGCGTTCCACCCTGGATGAAGGGTCGCGGCACCGGCTGGGTGACCGCCGAATATTCCATGTTGCCACGCGCCACGTCGGAGCGCACGCAGCGCGAATCATCCAAAGGGCGCGTGGGCGGACGCACGCACGAGATCCAACGCATCATCGGCCGCGCGCTGCGCGCGGTGGTGAACTTCGCAAAACTCGGCGAGCGCACGGTGTGGATCGACTGCGACGTGCTTCAGGCCGATGGCGGCACGCGCACGGCAGCAGTTACCGGCGCTTACGTGGCGCTGGCGCTCGCGCTAGGCAAACGCTTTGAGATCAGCAACCGCAGCGCGTGGCCGCTGCAAGGGGCGATCGCCGCAACGAGCGTGGGCATCGTGGACGGCATGCCGATGCTCGATCTCGCGTACGACGAAGACAGCAAGGCGCACGTGGACATGAATGTCGCAATGACCGATGCGCGTCGTTTCGTGGAAATTCAAGGCACCGCCGAGGCCGCACCGTTCGATCGTACCGAGCTCGATCGTCTGCTGACGCTGGCCGAAAGCGGCATCGGGCACCTCTTGGATGCACAGCGCGCCGCCCTCGATGCCGGTGGCCTGAAAGTCCCTCTGCATGTTGGGTGACGTCGAGGCGCTGCGGCGGCTCGTCGAGCGAGTCGGCGCATTTTACATTACCGACAAAGCGATGCTCGCGGCGCAGCGCGCGATAGAGGCCGCTTTCGTTGCAGGTACGCCCGACGTAAATACAGCGCGCGCGTATCTGCGTTCCGCGCGCGCGTACTTCGTCGGTTTCGAACGCGAAGCTCGCGAGCATTTGCGTACGGTCGATAAGCGCTTGGAGAACGCCAATCAGGTGGTGTTCAACCTCACGGCAGAGCGCGGCGTGGCCGTCAAGCGGATCGAAGCGACGCAAGGCGTGCTGGGCGATGTCGGCGCTATGGAAGAAGCCCCCGCATGAAAATGCTGGAGAAGTTCGGCCGCGGAACCACCGGCTTCTTCGAATACACCGGTGGCGTAACGTCGCTGGCCGGTGAGTCGCTGGGATTCATCGGACGCCTGCGCATTCGCGCGGCGGAGACGTTGAGTCAGTGCAACCTGCTGGGCATCCAGTCGCTGCTCATCGTACTGCTCACGTCGCTCTTCACCGGCATGGTGTTCTCGCTGGAGTCGGCGGAACAAGCGGTGCAGTTCGGCGTCGGCAACTTGATTGGCGGCGTGGTGTCGTTTACGGCCGTACGCGAGCTAGGCCCCATGCTCTCCGCGGTGGTGGTCGCCGGACGTTGCGGCGCGGCCATCGCGGCCGAACTTGGATCGATGGTGGTGACCGAGCAAATCGAAGCGTTGCGTTCGATGGGTTTACCTCCGGTGCGCTTTCTGGTGGTGCCGCGCCTACTGGCGCTCGCGATCATGCTGCCGCTGCTCACCGTGTTTGCCGACGTCATTTCGATCTTGGGCGGCATGTGGATCGCGCATTCGGTCGCGCACATCGGCTACGCCGAGTTCGTCACCTCGGCGCGGCAAACGATCGGCTTCCCCGACGTGATCAAAGGCCTGTTTAAATCGCTAGTGTTCGGCATCATCATCGCGCTGGTTGGTTCGTATCAGGGCTTGCGTACGCGCGGCGGCGCTGCCGGCGTGGGCGTTGCGACCACTGGCGCCGTAGTCGTTTCCATCATCATGATCTTCGTCTCGAACTTCGTGATGTCGTATCTGCTCTTTGGCGGGAGCTAGCGTGACGGAACCGTACGCGCGGTTGGACGGCGTCTCGCTGTATTACGGCGAGAAGGTCGTGCTCAAGAATTGTTCGCTCGACATCGTCGAAGGCGCTATCACGTGTGTCGTGGGCCTTTCCGGCGCGGGTAAGTCTACGATCTTGCGACTGCTCGATGCGCTGATCTTGCCCGACGAAGGCCACGTGTACATCGGCAAGATCGACGTCTGTCACACGCACGAGCGCGACTTGAGCGATATCCGCCGCAAGATCAGCTTGTCGTTTCAGTTTTCGGCGCTGCTGGACAGCTTGACGATCGGTGAGAACGTCGCGCTGCCGCTCCATGAAAACACCTCGCTACCCGAGGCCGAGATTCGGCAGATCGTGAGCGACGCGCTCGATAGCGTGGGACTGGCACACACCTACGATTTGCTGCCTAGCGAACTCTCCGGTGGGATGCTCAAGCGCGCAGGGTTTGCGCGCGCGATCGTGACGAAACCGGACCTGGTGCTCTACGACGAACCGACGACGGGGCTCGACCCCATCGTCACGCACCTGATCACCGACATGATCGTCCGCCTGCGCAAGAAGCTCGATGGGACCGCCGTGGTGATCTCGCACGATATGCAGTCGATCTTCATGATGGCCGATTACGTAGCCATGCTCTTCGAGGGTGCCATCATCGCCTACGGCACGGTCGATGAAATCAAACGCTCGCTCAACCCTATCGTCCAGCAATTTCTTGAAGGCTCAGAAGTTGGCCCGATCCCCATATAGAGGGGCCGCCCAAATAGGAGAACGAACCTGCCAAGCGTGGTTTTAGCCGTATGACGAAACAAGCTCAGGTTGGAATATTTGCGATCCTTTCGCTGCTGTTGCTGTTCGGGATTTTTTATGTCATCACCGACTTCGGCACGCGGCATACGGGCTATCGCGTGGGCGTGCACTTCGATTCCGCGGCGGGCATTTCGAGCGGCGCGATGGTGTATTTCAGCGGCGTCACGGTGGGGTCGGTCGATTCGATCGTGCTGCTGCCCGACAACACCGTGGACGTCATCCTGGCCATCGGCAGCGACATCAGCATTCCGCGCGCGTCGGAGTTTCTGATTCAGGCGCCGCTGACCGGCAGCCCCAGTTTGATCATCGTCCCGCCCAAGCCGGTACTAGGAGTCGCCCCGCCGGCATCAGCGATGCTGGAGCGGCAAGTGCTGCCGATCGCCGATCAGCCGAAGGGCCGCAACCCCGCGACGTTGGCCGATTTACTCGACGAAGGCCAGGGGCAGATCAAGAAACTCGACGCGCTGCTGGCCGACGTGCAGCAGCGCGAGCCGCGTATGCTGGCGTCGCTGCAGGACACGATGGACAACGCCGAGCGGCTGACCGCTACCGCGCAGCAATCGCTAGCCACGCTGAGCGCACAGACCACCGTCCTAGCAGAGTCGTTGCAGCAAACGCTCAACAGCAACACGCCGAAAATCGACACGATCCTCACGCAACTCGATCAGATGTCGATTTCGCTCAACAAATCGTCGCAGTCGCTGCAACAGCTTGCACAGAACGATCAGCTCAAAGGCTCGATCGTATCCACTGCCAAGAACATTGCGGATACGACGAAGAACATCGCCGCTCTCACCGCCGATCTGCGCACGATGACGGGCGATCCCGCCACGCAAGCGCAGTTCAAGGACACGATCGCTAACGTGGACGCGGCCTCGCAGCGCGCCAATTCCATTCTTGGCAACTTCGGCGGCAGGTCGTGCGTGTACGGCGTAGATGCCTGCGGCACGCCGCCGCCGGCAAACGACAGCTCCGGCGCGGCAATTCCCGCCGCGAGCCCGTTTCCGGCCGAACCATTCCCGCAGACACACGCGCAGCACGGCGGATCGGTGCTTTCGGGTAGCGCGCGCACAGACGTGCACAGTAGCATGTCGAACGCACTCAAGGGTCTCGTGGCACTGCAGTTGCGCGAGAGCGGTCTCAGCCGCCAGAACGCCTGCTGCCTCAATCCGCTGCTTTCGCGCGATCGAGGCCCGCAAACCGATATCAACGCCATTCTGCTGGCCAACCGCGACACCAGCATGCTGCTGGGCGTCAACGATCTCGGCTACCACACCACCTGGAACGCCGCTATTCTCTCGCGCATCACGCGCAACGCACGCGTCGGCGGAGGCGTGCTCTACGGACAGCTGGGCATCATCGGTCAATACAACGCGCGTGCCTTCGGTCTGGAAGGCATGCTCTACGATCCGCGCTACGCCATGCTGGATCTCTACGCCAACTACCACATCAGCTCCGGGCTTGGCGTGTATTTGGGCGAGCGCGACACCCTTCATCGCGAACGTCGTACCGTATACGGCGTGCAGATGCAGTTCTAACGATGGCGGCCGCGAAGCAGGCACGACCCAAGGTCGGCATCATCGGTGCGGGCGCGATGGGCACGCTCTTTGGGTACCATCTCGCCGCGCACAACGACGTAACCGTGCTCGACAACAATGCCGAATTGCTGGAACGCGTCGGCAAGGACGGCTTTGCAGTTAACGACGGTAAGGGGCGCGCGATAGCCGTCGCGCGGAGGGCGTCGGATCTGTTCGGATCGTCGATACTGTTCTTGTTCGTGAAGGCCGGCGATACGCTGCGCGCATTGCGTCCGTTTGCCGGCGAACTCAACCCCTCCACGCCCGTCGTGTCGCTTCAGAACGGCATCGGCAGCGAAGACGCCATCAAGACCGCGCTCGGCGGCGCCGTGCCGGTGGTGCTGGGCATCACGACGGAATCGGCGTTTACCAGCAAACCCGGCCGCGTACGCAGTTCGCAGGAAGGCTCGACGATCGTCGGCTCGGCAGGCGCATCGCCTACAACTACGCGCACCGTGGCCGACATGCTCACGCGCGGCGGTATGCGTGCGTCGGTGGTGTACGATATTCGTCCGCACCTGTGGGGCAAACTCGTCGCGAACGCAGCCATCAATGCGGTGAGCGGTTTGCTGGATTGCGACGCGGGCGTGATTCTGCGCGACCCAAACGCATCGCGCTTAGCCGAGTCACTGGCAGAAGAAGCCGCGGCGGTAGCGGCCGCTTTGAAGATCAACCTTCCCTACGCCAACCCATGGCAGTACGTCAACGAAGTCATCGAACTCGGCGCCGAATCGCGCAGCTCGATGGCCTTCGATTTGGAGGTCGGTCATCCGACCGAGATCGATCACATCAACGGCGCAATCGTTGCCGCCGGCCGCCGCGCGGGTGTACCGACGCCGTACAACGACGCCATGGTGCGCCTCATCAAAGCCAAAGAAGCTCAAACTCACAAGCGCGCCCTCCCTGCGAAGTCTCGCTCGAAGCGCTCTTAGAGCGACCGCTACATCTGCGGTTTAAGTTGAAGGACGCGAATGTCACCGGTGCCGACACGGACGTCAATGGTCTGCTTGGGGTTCGCGCCAACCGCGCTGTCGATGGTTTCGGATAGCCCCTTCGACGTGCCACGCAGATCGAAGTCGGTGAAGATCGTTCCGCGATCGGTATGCAGATGCACGCGGAACTCGGTGTTCTCGTTGATCCACAGTTCAACGCTGCCATTTTGCGTGGAGTAGTGGAGCGTGGCCGGCCACTTTGTCGCTGACATATATACGGTAACGTTACCGCTTTGCGCGCTCGCCTGCGCGTAGTCTGGAACCATGATCTTAATGTCGCCCTTCCCGGTCTTCGCGACAATCGGTCCGGAAATGTCGGTAATGTTGACCGGGCCGTTCGCATTGGCGAGTGATAACGCGACGTTGTTGGGGACGCGGATCAGGGCAACTTGCGCGCCGCCGATCGAGGGGTCTACCAGCAGCGTCTTGCCATGCTGATGTACGATTCCGGAGAGTATCTGCGTGGTCTGATGCCCTCCGCTCAGGCTCACGGTGTATTTATCTCGCGGATCACCGATCGCGGGCTTATAGACGTTAATCTCGAGCGGCTTCGCGTCGACACCGGCGCTCGAAGTGACCTGCATCGTGGAGCCCGGTGCCAGCGTACCGCTGCTGGTAAAGAACGGCGCTGCGCCCGCACACCCCGTGAGAGCAACGAGCAGCACACCGACAAGATATTTCATGACGTCCGGAAACTTCGGCAACGCCGCGCCCTTGTCATCGTGGACAGGCGCGACGATGCGCTTTCGCCAACCCAGGGGCCGCAATGGTTTCTCAATCGCTGCTTGATTCGCTTGTCGCAATTGTCGGACGCGCCGATGTTCTTACCGATCCCGCGGACCTTGCGCCGTTTGTAACGGACTGGCGCGCGGCGTTTATCGGTAGCGCGGCTGCCGTCGTGCGTCCGCATTCTACGAGCGATGCGTGCGCGATCGTGCGCGCGTGCGCCGACGCTGGTGCGCCGATCGTGCCGCAGGGCGGCAACACGGGGCTCGCTGCCGGCGCAACGCCATTGGGGCTCACCGACGCCGTCATCGTCAGTCTGTCGCGCATGGACACTGTGCGCGACATCGATGCGGTCGGCAATACGATCTCCGTTGATGCCGGCGTAATCCTCACGACCGTGCAAGACGCCGCAGCCGCGGCCAAACGATTTTTTCCGCTCTCGCTTGCAGCCGAAGGCAGCGCGCAGATCGGCGGATTAATTTCCACGAATGCCGGCGGAACGGCCGTGCTGCGCTATGGCACCATGCGTGCGCTGGTGCTCGGCTTAGAAATCGTTCTACCCGATGGGCGTCTGCTCAATGGGATGCGCGCGCTGCGTAAAGACAACGCCGGGTACGATTGGAAGCAAGTCTTCATCGGCTCCGAAGGCACGCTGGGCGTCGTTACCGGAGCTGTGCTGCGGCTCTTTCCGCAATCTTCGCAAACAGCTACCGCGTTGCTCGCGGTTGCGTCGCCGCAGATGGCGCTCCGAGCGTTTGATCTCGTTTCCCAACGCATGGGCGAAACGCTCACCGCTTGCGAGTTGTTCTCCGGCGCAACGGTCGAACTGCAGCGTTCGCAGCGCCCCGACGCGCACTTTCCGCTAGGCGCCGCTCGCTGGTATCTGTTGCTCGAAGCGAGTTCTTCGCTTCCCGGACTCGACGCCGCGCTCGAATCGGCGCTCGAGGCGGCGGCGGAAGAAGAAGCTCTCGACGACTGTATCGTCGCGCAGAGCCCCGCGCAGGCTGCCGCGTTATGGGAATGGCGCGAATCGATTGCGGAATCCGAAAAGCGCGCGGGGCCCAGCGCCAAACACGACGTGTCCGTGCCGATCTCTGCGATACCGCAGTTCGTTGCCAACGCGACGGCAGCGGTGGAGCGAGCGCATCCTGGCGCGCGCGTACTTACCTTCGGACATGTAGGCGACGGCAACGTGCACTTCAACGTGCTGCTGCCATCGGATGGCTCCGCTACAGCCGCGCAGATTAACGACACCGTTCACGCAATCGTGCGCGAGTTGCATGGCAGCGTAACGGCCGAACATGGTATCGGGCGCTACCGACGCGACGAGCTGCGAGCAACACGTTCGGAAGCCGAACTCGACACCATGCGCGCGATCAAACGCGCGCTGGACCCGCAGGGCATCATGAACCCAGGAGCGGTGCTTTAGCGCGTTCCGTCTTGCGGCCAGAAGCCGAAAATCGCGCGACCCGGCTCTAAATCCCAGAAGCGCGTCGCGTTGTCGCCCACGCCGTATACGACCGCGTAGCGCACATCCTTGGCAAGAATCGCGCGAACGAGACGCGCGAAATCGCGCTGCGACATCCAAGTCGCGGCGTAACGCTTAAATTTTTCTTCGTCGGTCAAATGCAACCAGCCGCTCGAGCCGCGCACGCTTTCGTCGCGCGGGTCGTCCTCGGTGGTAATGGAACCGATACGCACGCTCGTAAAGAGCATGCCGTACTTGTCGCTATAGTAGCGCCCCAATACCTCGGCGAAGGCTTTCCATACGCCATACAGCCCATCGGGACGATATGGATCCGCGATCCCGATCACGCGCCCGAAGCCCGGCTCGTAGATCGCCGGCGCATTCTCTACCTCGTTGTAACCGACGCAATGGTTGGAACCCGCAAACACCATGCGTTTCACGCCGCAGCGTCGCGCCGCTTCGTACACGTTGTACGTGCCGCCGATGTTAACGGCGTGCACCGGATCCCATGCGGCCTCAACCTCGACGATGCCGGCCAGATGCACGACCGCCTCGCAACTGGTAAAGGCGCGCTCCAGAGCATCGAGATCGCGCACGTCGGCAACGACGTCGGCATCGGCGAGGTCCACACGCACCACGTCGTGATTGTGCGCCAAATCGGCGCAGAGGCGCGACCCGATGGTTCCATTCGAACCGGTAATGGCTATCTTCATCTCGCGACGTTTACCAGGCAGCGGAAGAAGAGCCTGCCGCTTCCGTGCATGTGCAAGAGCAATGCGTTCTGCCTCGCTAGAACGAAGAAGGCGGCAAGCCCTTCTCAACAGCGTCGATCACAGCCCGCAGCCTCGCGTTCGCATCTTCGGCAACCTCGCGCAAATGTGGATTGCCAACGATGCCGAGCATCTTCGTTGCGTCGACAGCCGATACGACCGTCTTACCGTCTTGCGACTGGACAACGACGTTGCACGGGAGCAATAAACCGAGTTGCGCCTCGGCGGTGAGCGCCCGATGCGCGAGCTGCGGATTGCATGCGGCCAAGATAAGATATGGACGAAACTCAACGCCGATCTTTTCTTGCATGGTTTTCGCGACATCAATTTCGCAAAGCACCCCGAATCCTTGTTCTTTGAGCAGCGCGCGAACCCAGTCGACGACCTCTGCAAATGCCATTCCCGTCTCTGCAGCCGTCCCGTACGATAATTGCTCGATCATTTTTACCTTTCCCTTAGGGTCAAGAGCCTGACGAAGGTGACCGGCAGCTCGTTTAATTCCCGCTCGTCAATCGAGCCAGCCGTTCGGTTTCATGAATTGTACCACACTCTGCGTCATCAGCTGTGCGACGGCGCGTGAAAGCGCAGCGCGAGCTGCAGAGAACTGCTACGTGTCATGCGAAGCCGAACCTGCTTGATGCGCGATCCTTGCAAGGGTCGCCTCGACGGCTTGCATTTCGCCGGCGGGTAGTGCCGAAGGAGCGCACGGTCGAAGCGTGAAACGTGCGGCTTGATGATGATGAACCAACTCCGTTATAAAGTTGTTCTAACTACCTGCGCTTTGCTGCTCGGCGGATGTGCTAGTTCGCATTCATCCTCAGCGATGCTGCCGACAACGCCGCTGCAGTCTTCCAAGACAAACGTCGCCTTCGTCATCAACGCGCCGCCTAAGACAACTGCGCAAGCGCGCGTGCGGCCGCAGTATCTCTCACCTGCCACCCAATCAATCGCGCTGGCCATCACGGGTCCGACTACGATCACGCAAACGCAGAACCTCACGGTCAACTCCACCGGCTGTACCAGCACGCTGGCCTCGACACGATGCACGCTGATCGTGGCGCTCGCGCCTTGCCCGACGACGACGACGAACTGCTACACCGCAACGGTAACGACCTACGATCAAACGAATGGCGCGGGCAGCGTACTCTCCGCCGCACAGGCGATTGCGTTCGGCGTCGGGCAGGGGCAAAGTAACGTCGTGGCGCTTGCGCTCTCGGGAGTTCCGGCAAGCACGCTGGTGCTGCCAACGACGTCTCTGAGTAGCGCAAACGGGAGCAGCTCCTATAAGCTCTACCGATTAGGGGCGCATCCATTCATCGTGGAGAGTCTGGATGCCGACGGCAACATTATCGTGGGTTCGGGAGCGCCGCTCTTCACCATCGGTGCGGCGACCGGAACGCTCACGGGCGTGACCACGGCGCCCGCAACGACGACCGTGTCCGCACCCAACGCATTTACCGTCACGCCGCCGACCACGCTTGCGGGCGGCGCCGCGTCGTTCACGGTTACTCCGACGTTCGCAGGGCAGGCTACCGACGGCTGCGCGCAAAGCGGCGCCAACTGCACCCCCGTCACGATCACTGTCGCTATGGGCGCACTTCTTTACGTGACAAACGACCAGAACAACACCGTTACGGCCTATACCGATGAAGGGGTACAGCAGACACTCAGCGGTACCTTCCCCAACATAAGCCCGCGCGGCATCGCGTACGACCCGAGTAACGGTTTCCTCTATGTGGCAAACTTCAACGCTAACACGGTGACGGCGTATGACGACGAAGGCGCACAGCAGACGCTTACCGGCACATTCCCTGGCCTAGGCAATCCATTTGGCATCGCGTACAACCCGAGTAACGGCTTTCTCTATGTGGCGAACCCCGGAACCTCCGCCGTGACGGTGTACGACGGCGATGGGGCGCTACAGGGAAGCATCTCCACGGCCTCCAACAGCCCGTTCGCCATCGCGTACGACCCGAGCAACGGCTTCC